>FWPU01001624.1_pt1 | contig 66529 bp, 65 predicted proteins | sample 2228361 | NCBI WGS metagenome assembly FWPU01 (sample SAMEA103939777, study PRJEB20133) | metagenome
ATCACCGCGTGGTGGACGGGGCGGTGGCGGCAGCCTTCCTGCGCGATTTGAAGAATGTGCTGGAAGACCCGCAGTTGATGGTGTTGTGAGCGAAGGAGAAGATCGAGATGCAGCCGATTGATATTACCGCAACCATGATTATTTTAGGACTGGCAGGAGCCTGGATGCTGCAATTGTTCCTGTCCTATTTCCAGTTGCGCCGCTTTTACGGGCGGGTCAGTCAGCTGCGCAAAACAGGCAATCTGGTTTCGATTGGCGTAGCGGGTTCGGCGTGGAAACGCCGCCAATATGCCATTCTGGTTGTGGATCCGGAAACGGATGTCATCCGTCAGAGCGAGCAGCTTTCCGGTTGGACGGTGTTGGCCAGCCTGAAACCGCTGCACGGGCTGGAGGGGATGACCTTGCAGGATCTGCTGGATGAAGAAAAGCCATTACCGAAACACATCAACCGCAAACTGGCGCTGGCTTTGCGCGATGCGGCAAAGCACATTGTTGATTTCAAAACCCGCAAAAAGGAGGAGGATGAGCAGTCATTAGTCGAATCATCAAATTCTGTTGAAACTGTATCCACCTCACCCTGAGCGAAAGGAGGATTATAAGGAAACAATAACCAATCAATACCTGTCCATTTTGCATATTATTTCATCTCAAAATCAAACATCAAAGGAGGAAGACAATGGATTTCTTAGTTCAAGCAGCCGTGTGGTTCATCGGCTTATTCCAAAGGGGAGCGGAGGTCTTCGTTGGGCTGGTTACCGGCATCATTCCGCTGGTCATCGTCCTGCTGACGGCCTTCAACGCTCTGATTGCGCTGATCGGCCAGGAGCGCATTGACAAGATTGGCGAAGCCGCCGGTAAAGAAGGCTTCAAGTACATGCCGCTGCGCTATCTGGTGCTGCCGGTGGTGGCGGTTTTTGTCCTCACCAACCCAATGGCTTACACCATGGGTCGCTTCCTGCCGGAAAAGTACAAACCCGCTTTCTACGATGCAGCGGTATCGTTTGTCCACCCGCCGCTGGGCATTTTCCCGCACGTCAATCCGGGTGAATTGTTCGTGTGGGCCGGCATTGCTCAGGGCGTAACCACCGGTTACGGCGCTGCCGAAACAGCCGCGCTGGCGGTGCGTTATCTGATCGTCGGCTTGATCGTGATCTTCATCCGCGGTATTGTCACCGAACGCATTACCGCATTCCTGTGGGCACGGCGTGCAGCATAATAAGGAGGTGTAGCGATGCAAGGTATTACCAAATTCCTCGAACGAATTGGCCGCGGCGCCGGTAGGGTGGTCGGTACACTGTATCAGGCCGGGCGTGAAGCCATTGATCAGGTGGTCAAGAACATTTTGCCCTTCATGGCATTCATCGCCTTCATCATCGGTATCATTCTGGCTACTGGCGTTGGAGATGCTCTGGCGCGGGTGCTGCAACCCCTGGCGAACAGTCCGATTGGTTTGATCATCATGTCGCTCATCATCGGTCTGCCGGTCTTGTCCCCCCTGCTTGGACCGGGCGCGGTGATTGCTCAAATCATTGGTACGCTGCTGGGTACGCAGTTTGCCTCACAGGCGCTGCCCGCCTACATTGCGCTTCCGGCTTTGTTTGCCATCAACCCGCAAGTCGGTTGTGACTTCATCCCGGTTGGTCTCGCGCTCGGTGAAGCCGAACCCGAAACCGTTGAAGTGGGCGTGCCGGCGGTGTTGTTCTCGCGTCTGATCACCGGCCCGATTGCCGTGATCATCGCTTGGATTTTCAGCGTAGGGCTGTAAGAGTGGACAGGGGTATGAGGGATGCCCTCACCCGCTTCCTTCATACCCCGTCTTGAAAAATTTGCAAATAAGGAGGATCGTTTGCCATGGCAGAGGAAAAGAAATATCGCAAAGTCCGCATTAAGAAAGGCCCGAAGGGCTGGGGTGGTCCGTTGATCATCGAACCTAAACCGGGTCGTGACCTGATCTACTCGGTGACCGGCGGCGGCATTCATCCGCTGGCGCAGCATATTGCCGATCTGACCGGCGGTACGCCGTTTGATGGGTTCAAATCCAAAGCGGATTTCGACAAAATTGCCGTAGCGGTAATTGACTGCGGCGGTACCGCGCGAGTGGGCGTCTATCCGATGAAGAAAGTCCCCACGGTGGACATTTACCCCACTTCGCCTTCTGGCCCATTGATGCGTTTCATTACCGAAGAGTACTTTGTTTCGGGTGTTCGCCCGGAGGATGTGGAACTGATCGAAGAGTAATGCGCGCCAGTGGACAAAAGCATGGTCAAGTATTCCGCAACGATTTCTGAAATTGGTCCGCTGGTGGATGAGTTCCTTTCTGCCGGCGTATTGGTATTTTTCGGGCAAAATGCGCCGGAAGAATTACGCGAATTTGCCATTTTGCACGATGGAGAAACGCTTGTCGAGGAAGTAGCCGTTGGCGATCAGTTCTGCATCGGTGACGAGTGTTTTACCATTCTTGCTGTTGGGGAGGTGGCGAACCAGAACCTGAAAGCGCTTGGGCATTTCATTATCAAGTTTAATGGTGAGCATAAACCCGAAATGCCCGGTGATATTTGCGCGGAGGTTCGCCCCCTCCCGCCCATTCGGGTAGGGGATACTTTTTCCTTTAAATCCGGTTCTTGATTAGCGCCCTCAGGGGTGGGAGTATCGTTAGCCATTATTTTTTTATCTGGAAAGGAACAACCAAATGTCACTGCGGGATCGTCTTAGAAAGTATGCGCAACAAAATGGACCGGTGCGGGTGGGGCTGATTGGCGCCGGTCAGATGGGGATTGGCTTTATGAGCCAAACCGAAAAAATGGATGGCTTGCGGGTCGTCGCTACGGCTGACATTATCCCCGGTCAGGCCGAAAAAGGCTATCTGGAAAGCGATGTGCCTCAAGAGGCTGTCGTTCATCTGGATGAGAACCCGGAAAAAGCCTCCGAATTGATCGCTGCCGGTAAACGGATTGCAACCACCGACGCCAGTTTTCTGGTTCAAATTGGCGCGCTGGATGTGATTCTGGAATGCACGGGTGTCCCCGAAGTGGGAGCCCAGGTTTGCTACACGGCCATTCAGAACGGCAAAGACGTGGTCAACATGAATGTGGAAGCGGATGCCACAGTAGGCTACATTCTGGCAAAAATGGCCGAAGAAAAAGGGGTGGTTTATACCCTCGTCGCCGGCGATGAGCCGGGTTCGATCAAAGAATTGTACGATTTTGCCGATGCGCTTGGTTTTGAAATCGTTTATATTGGCAAGGGCAAAAACAATCCGCTCAACCGCTCGGCAACCCCGGCGCAGCTGCAGGAATCGGCTGCCAAGCAGCTGATGAACCCCAAGATGCTGGCTTCCTTTGTGGACGGCACCAAGACGATGGTGGAAATGACCTCCATTGGAAACGCGCTGGGGTATCCGCCGGAAGTGACCGGCGGTTACGGCCCAACCTGCACGGTCAAAGATTTGCCCAACGTGTTTGTTCCCAAACATGCCGGCGGTATCTTCAACGGCACGAAAGCCGTAGATTTTGCCGTCGGTGATGTGGCGCCGGGCGTGTTTGTCATTATCACCACGGATCAGCCGAAAATCATCCGCGATCTGCGCTATTTGCGGCTGCTGGGCAATCCCCACCACAATTACTGGGCCTTGTATCGTCCCTATCATCTCGCCAATCTGGAAGCGCCGATTACCGTTGCTCATGTTGCCTTGGACAAAGAAGAACTGCTGGCTACTCACATTCCCCCGGTGGCCGAAACAGTCGCTTACGCCAAGCGCGATTTACAACCCGGCGAAAAAATCGACGCGCTGGGTGGATTTACCGTGTACGGTATGATCGAACGCGCCGAAAAAGCCCGCCAGCACGGCGAAGTGCCGCTGGGATTGGTGGTCGGCGGAACGATCACCCGACCGGTTAAGGCGCATGAGCCGATTCATTATGATGAAATTGAGTTGAATCAAAATCAGCTCATTTACCGGCTGCGAAAAGAGCAGGAGAAACTACTGGGGTACTAAGCGATGAGCGAAATGATCTCTACCACCCTTACCATTGAGCATCCGGCCGGGCTGCACGCCCGTCCGGCGGCGCAGTTCGTCAAGACGGCTGCCCGCTTCCCCTGCAAGATCACCGTGCGCAAACTGGGCTCGGAGAAACCGCCCGCCAACGCCAAAAGCCCGCTGAGCGTCTTGACGCTGGGGGTCAATCAGGGCGATCGGGTGGAAATCACTGCCGAAGGCGAGCAGGCGCAGGAAGCGCTGGCCGCGCTGGTGGAGCTGGTGCAAAGCAACTTTGGCGAGCCGGCCGCCGCTCATTCCTGAACGAAAAGGAGCCGTCCATGCCTCGATTTCAAGGTTTGCCTGCCTCGCCGGGGATTGCGATCGGTCCGGCGCTGATCTACCGCACCGAAAAGGTGCGTTTCACGGAAGATCGGGTGGATGACCCGCGCATCGAGTGGCGCCTGTTGGAGCAGGCCATTCGCCGGGCGCACACCCAGTTGAGCGCGCTGGAAGCGCGCGCCCGCAAAATGGCAGGCGAGGAAGAAGCCGCCATCTTCGAGGCGCACCGCCTGTTTCTGGATGACGAGGAGTTGCTGGCAAAACTGCGTCAGCGGGTTTTGGAAGAGCGCCTCAACGCCAAAGCGGCGGTGCATCATGCGTTTGAAGAGTATGCGGAAGCCCTGCTGGCATTGGAGGAAGAGTACTTTCAGGCGCGGGCGCAAGACCTGCGCGATGTGGCGCAGCGGGTGATGCGCTGTCTGGAGGGGGATGGGGATGAGTTGACGGTGGAAAACACCGGCGAGCCGGTCATTCTGGTCGCCGAAGACCTGACGCCGTCGGACACGATTCGTTTCGACCGCGAGCAGATTTTGGGGATCGTTACCGCGCGGGGCGGGCCGACCTCGCACTCGGCCATCTTGGCGCGGGCGATGGGCGTGCCGGCGGTGGTCAGCGCGCCGTTCGACCTGAATGACATCCGCAGCGGGACGCTGGCGATCCTGAACGGCAGCGCCGGGTTGTTCAATGTCGGCCCGACCCTGCACGAGTTGGAAGTGGCGCGCCGCGAGAAGGAGGAGTGGGAAGCCAGGCGCAGAGCGGAGCTCAGTCAGGCGGAGAAACCGGCTGTGACCAGAGATGGGGCATTGCGGGCGGAAGTGGTTGCCAACATCGGCAATGTGGAAGACGCCGAGCAGGCGATCCGCTTTGGGGCGGAAGGGGTTGGGCTGTTCCGCACCGAGTTTTTGTACCTGCAGCGCAGCAGCATGCCGAGCATAGCCGAGCAGGCGCGCGCCTACCGGCGGGTGTTCGAGGTGATGGCAGGGCGTCCGGTGGTGGTGCGTACGCTGGACATCGGCGGGGACAAGGAGGTGGCCTATCTGGGGACGCAGAAGGAGCCCAATCCGTTTCTGGGGTGGCGGGCGATCCGCATGATTCGCGAGCGGCCGGACGTGCTGGAAAATCAGTTCACCGCCTTGCTGCAAGCGGCCGGGGAGGTGAGCGCGGCGGGGATGGGCTGCGATCTGCGCATCATGCTGCCGATGGTCTCGTCGGTGGCGGAGGTGGAGCGGGCGCGCGAGATTTACGAGGAGGCCAAAGCCGGGCTGCAGGCGCAGGGCAAACCCCTGCCGGAGCGGGTGCAGTTTGGCATCATGGTGGAAGTGCCGTCGGCGGCGCTGCTGGCGGATCACTTTGCGCGGCTGGTGGACTTCTTCAGCATCGGCACGAACGATTTGACCCAGTACACGCTGGCGGTGGATCGGACGAACGAGCGGGTGTCGGCGCTGGCCAGTCCGTATCACCCGGCCGTGCTGCGTTTGATCGAGATGACGATCAACGCCGCCCATGCGCAGGGCAAGTGGGTCGGTTTGTGCGGCGAGTTGGCGGGAGACCCGCTGGCCGTGCCGTTGCTGCTCGGCTTGCATCTGGATGAGTTCAGCATGGCGCCTTCGTCCATTCCGACCATCAAGGATTTGATTCGTCAGTGGAGTTTAGCGGCTGCCGAGCAAGTGGCTTGCGAGTGCCTCGGCTTTTCTCTGGCGGCGGATGTGATTGAGTATTTGAAAGGACAAACCCCACGCTGAAAATTCCCCCCCAAATCAGTTGCCATTGACTGGGGACAAACGATCTCTCCTTGCAAGAGGAAACGCCGGCAAGCGATGACCGGCGTTTCCTGTTTGGCATGGCCGAGTGAGGGCGCACCTTCACACGCCCGCATCCTCAGCCATTGCGTCCCAGAACATTTTTTCGTATTCCAATAACAAGCGAGCAGATTGGCGAATCTGTTCGGCAGGAATACCGCGTTGCAGGGCAGCCTGAACAGGTGGGTACACCTGTTCCTCGGAGGCTTGGTAGTTAGCGTACATTTCAAAAAACTGTACATCGGATTGGCTTAGCCCATAGTTCTGTTGCAAAGCGTTACTCACGCGCCGCGCGTTAGAAATCCACACCTCGGCATCAAACAGGAACGCCGTAATCAGCTCGGCATCGGAGCGGTAAAAGCAAAGGTAGGTTTCAAAGTAACTGAATGGCAGAGCGCCTGCCAAAATCGGAGCGGAATCGAGATCGGCTTTACTCATTCCCATTGCATTGGCAAATTGGACGATGGCGCGGTTGACCTCGAACTCGGCCTGCAAGAAAAAGTTGAGCATTTCACGGCTAGGCAGGTTGCCAAACCGAGCGGTGATCAGCGCGATGTTCATAATCCCGTTGGTAACGATGTGATATTGTTGTGCCGCGAGGGTGCGCAGGTGTTCTGACGGGACACGACCTGCTTCCAATCCATCTAGGTAGCGGTGGTTGCGGATGGAGTTCATCAATGGTTGCAACTCGGCACGGATTGCCCCGATTAGATCGGCAGCCGATAGGTCGGAAGATACGTTGGTAATCATCTCTTAATCTCCTTTCTAACTTGAACAAACAAAACAATCCGAAGGAAGCAAACGAAAAAACCCTCTCCGCCGGAGAGGGTTCCTATCAAGCAAACTACAAGGCGTTTTATTCCCTCCGCCGGCATTACCCGGATCAGGTTCTGCGGGTCGAGGACTGAACGGTCCTCCTCTCAGCCCAGCCACACTGGGCTCCCCGTTGTTGCATTTATTATAAACCAATCAGAGACAGAGTCAATCGTTCAATTCGATAAATGTCACAAAAGTTACCGTTCATGCCCAATACGGATGTCAGTCAAGATTAACTAGCGTTCGTCTAAGATCGTTACATCCTCTGGCTGGGTGACGTAGATGACCGGCCCGCCCTGATACCAGCCGATCACGCCGCTGACCTGCACGCGCTGACCGGCGCGGTAGAGCGACTCCGGCGGCTGCGGGAAGGCGTCCCAGTGTTCTTTGAGGATGCGCACGACAAAGCGGCGCTGGTGCGGCTCGACGAAGGAGAGATAGACCGCTTTGCCGTTGTTGAACACGCGCGCCAGTTCGCCTTCCACTGTCGCTTGCCAGCCGGCGTATTCGGCGGCCTGCTCATGGGAGATGACCTCGTTCAACGCCGGCGGCGGAGCGCTCTCGGCTGATGCGCGGTGGGAAACCGGCAGCGCGGTCAAACTGCTGGCGGTCGGGTTGCCGTGTTCGAGCGCCACCACCGCGCCATCCGTGCTGACAAAATAAATGGTGTCCTTGCTGACCACCCAGGCGGCGTATTCGCTCCAGTAGTGGTCGTACACCGTTCCCTCTTTCCAATAGATGTAGAAGCCTCCCGGCCAATTGCGGGTGTTGGACAGCCCGTTGGCGCAGTAATGGCTGGACAGAAAGCCCCTTCCGCAAACATCGTCGTCCTGCGAGGTGGCAATGTGGGGCAGGTTGTTCGTCAAGATGGGGTTGGATGGCCCGGCGCCGCGCGAGGGGGAGCGGTCGCGAATCTGCCGGGCTAGTCCGGCTTCCCAGTGACCGGCGAAAATCATGTTGCCCGCCACGCTCACGAAAGGTTGCTCATCGGTCGGAAAATCAATCGGCTCGATCACTTTTTCCATCACCCGAATCTCGCCGGCTGAGAAGCCGCTGACCGTGTTATTGTTCAACAAAAGCTCGCCCAGATACGAGTCCCAGCGCGGGTCGGTGCCTTGTTGTGGCGGCCCCATGCGCACAATGGCGTAGGCGATCTCCCTGCCGTCCACTGAGGCAATGGCTGGCAGCGGTCCCATCGGCATGTAATCGCCATCCCCAAAGCCGCCGTTGCCCACGTTGGGAATGAAAGCCTCAGTTCCGTCCGATAATCGAAGGGCAAAGAGCGGCTGTTCTTTCCTGTTTTGAGATAGAAACGAGCGAATTGCAGCGTTATCATCGAGTTGATTGGTATTGAAATTCCATAAACTTTGCCAGTCCAACCGATAACGAACGAAGACCAGGCCATTTTGTTCGGCGATGACCGGCCAGCCGTTTTTGGCTTCGGCGTTGTCGCTATTGCCGCCCGGGTTACCCGGTTGCAAGGGAGTAGGCTTGACTTTCCAGCGGGGCTCGCCGTTGTCGGCGTTGATGGCATGAACATACAAGTCTTGGCTAACCACCACTACCGTTTGGGTTGACGGGGAGAAAGCTGGCGGCGTTTCCACCGGCGAACCGGCGTTGTACTCCCATTTTTTGGTCAGCGTGGCGCAGTCAAGGGCGAACACCTTGCTGCCCATGCTGAAAAAGACCGTGTCTTCCCACAGCGCCGGCGGCAGGGGCAGGTTGCTGCCGGCCCCGCTGTTGAACGAGTCGAGGACGGTGCCATTGGCGGCATTCAGACGGTACAGGAGACCGTTGGCGGAGACCGCCAGCAGGGCGTCGCTGCGCGGGTCGTACGCCGGCGTGGAGTTGATCGTGCCAATATCATTTTTATTCCACAGGACTTGTCCGTTGGCGTTATTCAGCGCGTACACGCCGCGCGAACCGGCCGCAACGTACACTCGCCCGCCGCCGGTAACCGGCTGACTGTTGCGCGGCAGGCCGAACTTGCCGCTGCTGACCTTGCCCTGCGCGTTCGGCCCGTTCCAAATCCACTTCAGCCGCCACGGGGTAGGCACGACTTGGCTGGTAAAACTGGTGCGCATCGGGTCATGCGCAAATTGCGTCCACTCGCTGGCGGCCGCGCCGCTTTCTTTGGCAATGAAGGGCAGATAAACCGGCGTGCCGCTGATCTGCAGCAACCCGGCCGCCTGCCCGCCAAAAGATAACGATGAGGCGAGTGCAAAGAGGAGGAGAATCAGAAAAAGACCAAGACGAAAAAGCAAGGATTTTTTGGGGGACATGCGCACGCTCCTTCCTGTCCAACCGCTAAACCAAAAACCCTATATGAAACATTATACAGAGTAACGCAAGGGATTCTTGTTAACATTTTTGTTGGGCGGGATACGAATGAAGTCCCCTTTAAGCGAACAGCCACATTCCTCTGAATCCTTTAGGAGGGGGTGCGCTCGATGGGCATCTTTGGCGGCGGAAAGATCGTCAATCCGAAGGGGAAGCGGCGGCTAAGTTGCAGCCGGGCTGTGCTCCAATTTTGGTCTATCTATTTTTCGGTAATGCCGCAAAGCCAGAAAGATAGCGCCTAATTGCTCAATATGGCAGGCGAAGAGACTTTACCGCCTTCTTGAATCTAAAGAGACGCCAGTCTCCCACCGGACTGGCGCTGGAAAAGCGCAAAACCCAAAGAAAGAAAACCTGTATACCCACTAAAGCGGCGCAGGACGAGCCGCTTTCGAATCTATTCCAGCGAACCGCTTAATGCGCTCATGTCGAAGATTTTTGGAAATTGAGCGATGAGGGGAAAGTTCCCTGTTGCAATAAAGCGTCTTTCCATCAGGGCTTTCTCCCAACTCAGTTCACCTGCGAGGATGGAGAGCCAAACATCACAGGCGCTTTTGACGGTAACTTTTGGGAAAAGCGCCTCGCCGTCTCGAAAGGCGCAGCTGCCTCGCAGGATGTGCAAGTAGCACGCGCCTTTTTTGCCCTCGTCATCGAAGACGAATTGAATTTCAATGTCATCCCCGCGAACCGCTTTGGGATCAAAAGCGCGACCGAGTCGCTGAACGCTCTGAATACACTTCTCAAGGTTCGTTGGATTCACGAGATTTCATTCCCTTCTGCAAAATTTTCTTCAATTAACTTGGCAAGCGCCTCAATCGCCTCGCGGTGTTTTGGGCCTTTGGTTTCGATCACAATTTTCTCTCCCTGCCGAATGCCCAGCCCCAACAAGCTCAAAATGCTTTTAGCATTGATGGTCTTATTGGGTTGATCGGCTCTGGAGAGGAAAATATCGCAGGGAAATTGTGACGCCGCCTTGACAAACAGCGAAGCAGGCCGAGCGTGCATGCCTGCCGGATGTTGAATGGTCAGTTCAACCTTGGCGCTGCTATCGTTGATGGATAAGCCGGGATTTTCCGCTGGAGCGGATTTTTTTTGATCTAACAATCCCTGCAGCGCGGCAATCACGTCGCAAGGCTTTTCAGATTGGATAATCGAGCGCAAGTTCTCTTCGCTTTGGCAGAAATCAATCAACTTTTGCAGCGTCTTAACTTGGTATTGCGGTTGGGTGACCGATAGCATAAACACAACCTTCACCGCAATTTGAACGGACGGATCGCCCATGAAGCCAAACTCAACGGGCTGTTCCAGAACCGCAATCGAAATCGCAGGTTGTAAGCAATGTTTGACGTCCGTGTGGGGGAAGCTAACTGGTATTGGCGTTGGCAAGGCGGTGGGAAATTTTTTCTCACGAGCGAGCACCGCCGCTAGAAACGAATCCTTTACCAACCTTTTTTCCCGCATCCTTTCGCCCATCATGCGGATAATGGTTTCGGGTTTGTCCGCGCGCAAGTTGATAAAAACCAGATCTTCAGAAAGGAGAAGACTCACTTCATCGCACATACGAATTTTCCCTGAGATAAATACTAGCGAGCCAAACCCGCCATAATCGCGCAGTAGGCGCTGACGTCAATCCGCTCAAGGGCGTCATAGCCCTGTTCCAACCCACGCGCAAAGACAAACACGCCATGTCGGGGCGCCAGCACCGCTGCGGCTTGCTTTTTCACGCGCTCGAGCTGACTCTGCATCGCCCTAGCAATCACGTCAGCCAGTTCCTGAGTGTGCGCAGGTTGATCTTCCACTAATTGAATGCTGCCGAATTTATCGGAGGAATACAGCATGGAAGGTATAGGCTTTTGAAGACTACAGAAGACCAATGCGTTTCGCGCGTGTCCATGCACAACCGCGCTGCCATCGGGATAATAATCGGTAAGCAGTTTGAGATGAACGCGCACCTCGCGCGAAACTTCGCCGTTTCCTTCCAATTTGTTGCCCTGTAAGTCCAAAACCAGCACCTGATCAGGGCTTAGTCTCCAAAAGTATTGACTGCCAGCGTAACGCGGCGTCATCAAAATCACATCATCCCGCCGTAAACTGATGTTTCCCCCAGCTGAGTCAGTCAGGTAACGATCGTACATTAATCGCCCAACTTCTGCGATGCGGCTGCGTTCTTCGTAGTATGCGATACACATGACCAGTATCCTCCGTAAAAAATTATTGTATTTGACGAACTTGGACTTGCGGCAAAAATTCTTCCACGATGTTTTTTTCAATAAATCCCGCGCCTAGCGCTTGGGTATTCGCCGTGCCACAGGCAACACCCCATTTGGCAATTTCGACCAAGTTATGCTTGTTCAGAATGGCATAGCCGATACCTGCAAGCAGCGAATCTCCGCAGCCCATGTCGTTTATGACATGGTCCACGGACAAGGTAGCGTGCCAAATTGAGACTCGGTCGCTAACCCATAAACCCTCTTCGCCTACGCTGACGGCCACAACATCCACCCCTTTCTGATGAACTTGCTCAATGCCGGCAATCAATTCGGCAGAATGGCTGATTGTTTTGCCGATGTACTCCGACAATTCCTGTTGATTGACTTTAACCATGAAAGGCGCCGCGTCAATTGCCTGACGCAGAGCCTCCCCTGAACTATCGACAATACAAACGACTCCTTTTTGCTTTGCAATCTCAATCAATTCTTTGAATAAACTGGCAGCGGATTGCTGGGCTGAGCCGCAAAACAAGGCGACTTGAAATCCGCCGATGATTTTTGAAAAATGACTCTTGAGCAATTCTTTTTCTTTTTCGGTTACGAATTGGCCCGGTTCGTAAAGGGTATAACGTTCTCCGTTAGCTTGATTGATGAGGAGAGTCGAAATGCGGGTCGGTTTTTTACAGGGGATGAAGTGGGTCGGTATGCCTTCTTTTTTGAAAATTTTTGTCGCTAGTCTACCTATTTCCCCGCCTTGAAATCCGAAGGCAAGCGCTTCCACGCCCAACCGCGATAAAGCGCGAGCGACGTTGTTGCCCTTACCCCCGCCGTATTCCATGAGAACTTGGACGCGGTTGATATCCGAAGCGAGCAGCCGCTCAACGAGGAGAATGCGATCGAGCGCGGGATGGATGGTGACGGTCAAAATCATACATACCTCCCCTTGGGATTGGCAGCCCTCGCCTGAATGGGTATGGCGAGAGCTGCCAAATTTAGGTGGAAATTAATCTGCTGCTGCGGCGCTGCTGCGTGGGGCTACTTCAGGGTAGGGCAAGGGGTTGCCAGAAATGCCGCCGCTTTGCTGCGCAGCGGCGTTTTCGCGGCGTTTCATCGCCGGTATGTAGTACCAAACCGAGAAGCCCAAAACCACCAGCGCAATGATGCCAGCTAAGATATTTCCATTGAGCATGTCAAGGATGGAGAATACCAGCAGGCGGAAGCCAGCCGCGTTGGTCTCCAACCAAGTAACAAAGCCAAAGCCTTCGGGTACCTGGATGGCGCCAGTTTGGACGGCCAAGTTGGTCAGGTAGGGCGCGAAGTAGGTGGCTGCCCCCAGATATACTGGGATGCCGATGATGGAGAGCAAGACCGATTTGACCAGGTCGCCCTGAGTCAACACGGTCACAGTGGCGATCAGGGAGACAGCGATGATGCTGGCAAACGGCAAGGTGTTGTTGTAGGGCAGGATGATGGCGAACAGCAGGATGAGCGGGGCAATCAAAATGCCGGTCACCCACAGGGAGTCAATGCCTGCTAGCACCGGCCAGTCCAAACCGACATAGAAGCTGCGGCCGGGGAAGCGTTTCTGCATGAATTCCTGTGCGCCTTCGGCAACCGGAGCCAGCGCGCGGGCGAATAAACCAGCCAAGATAGGGAAGATGGTAACGATGGCGGCACACTGAATGATGAGCGTGGCAATGCCTTTCAGGTCATATCCGGCCAGCAAGCCGAAGATCAATCCCAAAATGCCGCCAATTACATAGTTTTCTCCGAACACCCCAATACGACGGCGCAGATCGGCCGGGCTGGTCTTGATCTTGTTGATGCCGGGAATTTTTTCGAGCAGGTCTAAAATCGGAGCCATCCAAAGAATGTCGAGCAGCATGTTGTGCGATACGGCAATACCCGGAATGCGGGTCAAATTATACACCTGCTCGCGGGTGTAGTCGGCGCTCTTCAATTCGACAATCACCCAGATGGCAGCCACCAAGAAGCCCAGCGGCAGAGCCAGGCCGGGGTTGCTCTGTCCAATCAGGGCTGAGACAAACGCTCCAATCGTGGCTTTGTGCCAGACGTTCCACATGTCCACATTCAAACATTTTGTCCAACCCATGGCCAACATGACAATGTTGATGGCAATTTGCAGGGGGAACATCAGGAAGGCGTACGGCCATGCCCATGATATGACGGATGCGACCGTCCATCCCAAGTCATACGCTTCAAATCTCAAGCCGGGGATGCGCTGAACCATGGCTTGGCCTGCGCCGCCGAGAATTGGAAACGCAAAATCAAACAGCACAAAAATGCCCGTAAAGGCTACGCCAAGCAGCAAGCCAGCGCCGAGCGCCTTGCCCACCTTCATGCCTAAAACCAAGCAGAGAATAAACATGATGAGCGGTAAGGCGACGTTTGGACCGTAGTCCAAGAACGAACGAATTGCGTTTAGCGCGCTTTCCATGACTTAACTCCTTTCTTTGTAAAAATTGAATACGCTGGTTAGACAGGTTGTTGAAATTTGGAAGTCATTAAATACCTAAAGAACACCTCCTCTCTCGATTTAGGCGCTGTGATGAAAGATAGTTTTGTCAGGCGGCTGAAATTTGTTTAGAGGTTGAGCTTTTCCTTGACTTGCCGGATCACCTCTGAGACCCCTACTCCGGTTAACAGTGGTATGCCGCTGATGGAAGGGATGGGCAATTCCTTGTCGCGGGTTGCGTAGGGGGTGATGGAAACCAGCAGATGGGCAACTTTCGCTTCCGCTTCAAGGCTTTTGATATCTACTGCTTTAACCTCGACGCTATGGATACCTTCATCCCGCAGTAGATTTCTTAATTTTTCGGCGGCAACGTTGGAAGTGGCGACTCCCGAACCACAGGCGACAATTATGGTTTTCATTGCCATTGTTCCAGACCTCGAATGGGATTTTTGTTTTTTTGATAACGGATGGTTCTAAGCGTTTCTTTAATCTTTGCGATATCCTCCTCTCCGAGTAAAGGATTCACGGTTACGGTTGGCAAAGTTTTATGACTGCGTTTGACGGTCGTGATGACTAAATCGGCATTTTTGGGATTGTAACGATGCAGCTCTCTCAGCGAAACGCTTTCCAGAACTTCAATTTCTGGGAAGGAAGACTGCAGCCGATAGACCAGCAGCCTTGCCATGACCCCGCCGGTGGGGCAGGAAACCACTGCGCGAAAACGTTGCCGCGAGTCTTGTTCGGCTAGTTGCACGGCAAGGGCTAAGTACATCACCAAATAGGCTAGTTCGGCTTCCGGCACAAAGATACCATACTCCTGATGGACCTCGCGAGCGACCTGATAAGATTGCTGCCAGAGGTGGGGGTAGGCTTTTTTGACATCATCAATAAGCGGGTTATGCAGGGGTAAACCCGCTTTTAGGCGGGACAAAGCGCGAGATAGGTGGATGGACATCTGTTCGATGATCTCTTCGTTTGCAATGGGGCAGCCTTGCAGTTTTTCAATTTGGGAAATCATACGCTCGGCAACCGTTCGGCTGAATGAGTTATCTCCATCCAAAAAGGCGCCGGTTTCTAGGGTGAGACTGCCCTGACAGGCGCGAATTTCAAGGAGGAGTTGAGTTATCTCGTCCTTTGCAATGAAATGACTATTGGTTGTCCAAATCGAGTTGATCAAAGAGCGGATGATTGGCAATTCATCCGCTATGTTCTCATCGTAAGGATCAGTTTCGACTTGAACGAAATGGCCGCGTTGTATTCGATACAAGACGCAAGCGCAGTAAGTGGTCAAATAGAGGATGTCTTCATCGGTAAGATTAAGCTTTAGTCGGTTGTCAATTCCGCTGATCAGCCGGTGGGCTTCCAATAGTTTGGATTTGAGAAATTTCTTGAGGAGCGCGCTTTGGAGTACGGTCAAAGTTTTGTTGTTGTCCGTTCGTTGGGCAATCCATTCCGCAAAAATTTCGGTGATTTTGTGTTGGTAAAGCTGCTCCACCAACAGATGTCGTTTGGCGATTTCCTCTCCAATAATTTTCCATCCGATCAAGCGAATACGCTTCAATGAGAGCCCCTTTTGAAGCAGTCTCTCTTCGCATTGTTTCAGATCGCGGATAAATGTGGAACGGGAGACGCCCAGTTCGGTTTGCAATTCAGCAAAAGTGGCATTTCCCTCCTCAAACAGCAGCAGGAAGAACAGGTAATCCATGCGATCCTCGTTGGGCAGAGACGCTTCAACGAGGTCTTCAGAGAGTTCTTTTCGTAACTGTTCGCGAATCTGTGGCGTGGCAATGAGACTGATCCCCTTGCCGGGCTTGACAATCAGTTTTGCTCCGTAGGGCGTCAACCACGACTCAAGCAACGGAAGACGATAGCGAAGAGTTCTGGGAGAGATTCCCACCTGTTCACCAAGCCGAACTGCGGAAATGTGGGTTTCGTTTTCGAGGAGCGACTGCAACAGAGAGGCTTGGATTGAGTCCAGTTTTATTGCCATATTTATATTATGAGGCAATTTAAGTTTATTTCAATAGAAATTCGTCCAATCTAGACAAAAATAAAATGTGACAAAATGACACATTTGGGATCAGGCGCATTATGCGCAACGAATTGCGCGTCCTGTCCAATTTACGTTCATCCTCCTACGACCTAACCAAAAAGTCTGCAGGAGCAAATGAGCGCGCTCGCATTTAAAACAACGAAACGCGCCAGTCCGTTGGGGGACTGGCGCGCTGCGTTTTTTTGACAAGTTCGGCAACCCGTTTAGCGCGTTCCGGCGGGGCAAAGAAGCGGAAGCGCCACACGCCTGCCTGCGATTCGGGGCGCACCGTGGAGGAAAGAGTGGCAACGTGGAACCAAGTCTGCCCGGGCGCCAGCGGGAAGGGCGTGCCATCGGAGTAGCGCAGGCGGATGGGACGCAGCCGACCGGTAGCGCGTTCATACTCTTCGTTGACGAGGCTCCAGTAGACATTCGTGTAAACTTGACCGTTGCGGAAGACAATCGCCTGTCCGCGGCTGCCGGGTTCCATCGTCAGGTCAATGATGGTTGGCGTGCGGGCGGTGTGTTCCACAAACAGGACAACAACATTTTCAAAGAGGAGTGGCCGCTGGGTCAACCGATCCACGGCGGAGATGAACTCCCCCACCCGTTCCATCGAGCTGAAATCTTGATAACGCCAGTAGGCTTGGGCGCTTTCGTCGTAAACCCAGCGCGACTGATTCAGGTAAGCGTAGAAAACGTTGATCTGCGTGGCTGGCTGACCGCCTTCCGGCGGACGCGGATCGAACAGGTTGCCGGAGTAATTGGGCGGGGCGTTCGGGTCGCGGCTTGATTCAGCCAGCTGACGCAGTTGCGAAACGGTCAGACCGTGCGCGTTGATGTCATTGGGGTTGTTGCCAAACACGCTGCGGCAAATGCGCAGGTTGACCTCGCTGGACTTGCCAGCGGCTACCAGACAACCGCCGGGGAAAACGTTGGCGATGGGCGCGTACGCCTGTTGATGGTGGCAAGGATGACGTTTGACAGGTTTTGGTTGATGCAAAGACAGAATGACTTGAGCACTAGAGAATCACTTATAATGTTTCAGGAGCGATCTTTCGCATATCGATGTACAGCAGCTGGTTCAAGAACGATTCGGCTGAGTCAGGCAGCAACGAGCCGCCACAATGCTCATCCAAAGTTGGAACAGTTTGGTTTGCGGCAATGATGGCGACTGGCTTTAGCCTAGCAGCTATTGCCGTTTTCTTTCCCGATCCCGGCTTGATAATTGCACTGTGCGGCTTGCCAGTTGCCGGGGTGGTCTTCACCGTTTGGTTGTTGGGTATTCTACGGGTCATTTGATTGGGTGCACGAATCCGAGTAGCGCGATTGATTCGGCTAAGGGGTGGCGCTTTGAGCAAAAAGCGACGCGCTTACTAGTCGCTGTGGGTTGAGGATGTCGAGGGCGACAAGGCGGGATATTCGGCTGACGACAAAACGGCCGGGTCAGCATTCGCTCGCAAGCCTGTCAGGCTGCTTTCCACTCGCCCGATCCCAGCGCGCAGGTTATCTCTGGAATTGGCGAGCATGGTAATCGCTCTGGATAATCGACCGTCTATCTCTTCCTGAAGCGACTGAAGGCTCTCTTGGGTGTTTTGCAAAAATGCCTCTAATTTTTGCAAATCAATGCGCTGATTCGATTTAAGAACGGTCTGGAAAACCAAAAGCAAATACGGCACGAACATGCTGTAGCTGACCAGCGTCACATTCAGCGCAAAGGTTTCGTGTTGAATTTCAGCGCATAAGTCATATACGCTATCGGGCACGACCGCAACGGCAAAGTTGACCGTTGAATTGGGGTCAAGGTACTTTTGAACCTCTTTGGCCTTGTTGAGCGTTGCGGTTTGAATTTCTTTCTTGATCTTTTTGCGCTCCTCCTCTAAATCCGTTTGAAAAAACTTTTCGGTGAGGTTCGTGGCCGGCCACTTGCTGTCAATCGGCAAGTACAAACCATTGGGCAGCCGCAGGGCAAACTCGACCGGCTTGTTATTGAGGGTGAAATTGCGCGCCTGCCAGTCGGGAGGCAACTTGGAGAAGACCTGCTCGATGATGTTTTCGCCGGCCGAGCCTTTGCTTTGCGTGCCGGCGATTACGGTCTCAAGCCGACGCACCGACTCGGCGACTTGCCGTTCGGTTTCCTGAGCGGTCTTGACGTGGGCTTGGAGAGCGGCCAAGTCTTCTTTGGCGCGGGTCAACTCGCTGCGCATGGATTGCGCCGTCCCAGAAATGGCGTCGGTCATGCTTTTGAGCTCGGCAATCGCTTTGAGCGACTCCGTCGTCAAGTTGCCTAACCCCTGGTCAAAAGAGCGCTGGCTGTTTTCCACGCTGAGCATTCGCTCGCTCAATCCGCGCAAGTCAACCGTTAAGTTGTTCACCGTTTGCGCAATGGTCTTTTGCTGGTCTTCGACTTGGCTCAACTTCTCCACCAAAACCGACCAGCTAGACGACCAATTTGAAGCGTTCGGACCGAGTGGCGTTTTGCCGGACAAAAAGACTTTGAAAACGATGACCAGTCCGATCAGGAAGAGGAGCGCGATAAACCCGACGCCGATTAGAATAGGCAAAATTCCATTGTCCATGCGCATGCTCCGAATTGAAGGATGAAAGGGAAGATCAAGGATGACCCCAATGGTTATATTATAGGATAAGTATGGGTTTGAGAAAAGTCGTTTGAGGCTGAATGGCGAGCGATGATGCGGGGGGAGGGTGAAGCGGTTGGAAGATGATGTACAATATACGGTGGAAAATCCGCCTTGCCTTTGTCAAAGAATTGCTGGTAGCGTTCCATTCCCAAAACGGCGATGCGGAGATTATAGAGAACACAGCGCCCGTTCTTTGGAACTTTTAGGCGCTCATTCCGCCACGAGGGAGGCAATCCTTGCAAAAAAACCTTTTCCATGCCTACTTAAAACGCTTGACGGATGTGCTGAACGCTGGCGATGCCCGTGAGGAGAGTTTTTATTCCGCCTTGCAAGAGTTGATCAGTCGGGTCGCTGAGGCAAGCGGGCATCCGAACGTTCAAGTAACCATTCAGCCTCGCCCCACCGAAGCGGGCAACCCGGATTTCCGCGTTTGGGATGGCGTCAGCCGTGTGGTCGGATACATCGAGGCGAAACATCCTGAACAGCAGAACCTCGATCTCATCGAAACTTCGCCCCAATTGAAGCGCTATCTCAACACATTTCCCAATCTCATTCTGACCAATTTCCTTGAGTTTCGTCTTTATCGAGATGGCGCGCGCCTAGCTTCAGCGAGATTGGCGCGCCCGTTCGTCCTGACGGCGTTACGGCAGTCTCCGCCCCTTGAGCGCCCCGACGAGGTCTTGGCGTTGCTGACGCAATTTCTGGGCTTTTCCTTTCCCCGTCCGCTGACGGCTGAGAGTCTGGCGGTTGAACTGGCTAAACGCACCCGCTTCCTACGCGACATTGTCCGCCAAGAATTGGAAAAGGAACAGCAAACCGAGAAAAGCGCCCTGTCAGGTTTTTATGAGGCCTTTCAGCAATTCCTCATTGGCAGCCTTTCGGCGGATGAGTTTGCCGACTTGTATGCCCAGACCATCGCCTACGGTTTATTTGCCGCCCGCACCCGCGCCAAAGACGATTTTACGCGCCAAAACGCTGTTAACTGCCTTCCCGCCACCATTGGCTTATTGCGAGATCTGTTTCGTTTTATCTCATGGGGAGATTTATCGGAGGAGATGACCTAGATTATAGAGGATATTGTCCAAGTTCTGGCGGCCGCCGATGTTTCGGCGATGATGACGCAGTTTTACCGGCAAGGGAAGGGGGAAGACCCCATCGTCCACTTTTACGAAACGTTTTTGGCGCACTACGACCCGCAAGAGCGCGAGCGGCGTGGCGTGTACTACACTCCCGACGCAGTGGTTTCTTACATTGTTCGCTCCCTGCATCTTTTGCTGAAGAGTCGCTTTAACCAGACCGACGGCTTGGCTTCGGAAGGCGTTACCCTGCTTGATCCGGCCGCCGGCACGATGACCTTTGTAGCGCGGGCTGCCGAGCAGGCTGTGGGCGAATTTGTTGGCAAGTATGGCGAGGGTGGACGCGAAATGTTCATCCGCAACCACATCCTGCGCAACTTCTACGCTTTTGAGCTGATGATGGCGCCTTACGCGGTTGGCCATCTCAAGATGGCCTTTTTCCTGGAAGAACTTGGCCATAGCCTGCAGGAGAAGGAGCGCGTTCCCTTTTACTTAACCAACAGTTTGGACATGAGCGAGCTGCAGGCCAGCCGGCTGCCTGGCCTGTCCTCGCTGGCTGAGGAATCGCGTTTGGCGGGAGCGGTGAAGCGCCAGCAGCCGATTCTGGTAATCCTCGGCAATCCGCCCTATTCCGGTCACTCGGCAAACCGCGGCGAGTGGATTTTGCGCCAGATTGAAACCTACAAGCAGGCGGATGGCAAGCCGCTCAACGAGAAAAACCCCAAGTGGCTGCAGGATGATTACGTCAAATTCCTGCGCTTTGCCCAGTGGAAAATTGAGCAGGCCGGGCGCGGCGTGGTGGGGATGATCACCAATCACGGTTACCTGGATAATCCCACCTTTCGCGGCATGCGCCAAAGCCTAATGCAAACCTTTGACGAAATCTACCTGCTCGACTTGCACGGCAACGCCCTAAAACGCGAACGTTGTCCTGACGGCAATCCTGACGAAAATGTCTTCGACATCCGTCAGGGGGTGGCGATTGCCCTGCTGGTCAAGCATGGCGGGGAGGCTGACAAGCGCATTTGGCATGCTGACCTGTGGGGCTTGCGCGAAGCCAAGTACGAATGGCTGAAAACGCACGATGTTCAGACCACGCCCTGGCGGGAAATCCGCCCCCAATCGCCGCTTTACTTATTTGTGCCGCGCGGGGAAGCCGAATTGCGGCGGTACCTCTCCTTTCCTCAGGTGACCGATCTCTTTGAGAGGCACAGCGTGGGCATCGTCACCGCCCGCGACAACCTGACCATAGGCTGGACGGCGGAAGAAGTCTGGCGCACCGTTCAAACCTTTTCCCGTCTTGAGCCGGAACTGGCGCGGCAGGCCTACGGGTTGGGCAAGGACGCTCGCGACTGGAAGGTGACTCTCGCTCAGAAAGACCTGCGCGATTCGGGCCCATCACAGGACAGGGTCGTCCCCATCCTCTATCGTCCCTTTGATGTGCGCTACACCTACTACACAGGACGTTCGCGCGATTTCCTTTGTATGCCCCGTCCACAAGTAATGCGTCACATGCTGGAGGGGGAGAATGTGGCGTTGATTACCGCTCGTAGCAACAAATCAACTACCATTGACCATTTCTTCTGCTCAAACAAGATTGTTGAAACCAAGTGCGGCGAGTCAACTGTGCAATCTTACACATTTCCCCTTTACCTCTATCCCGACCGCGAGGAAAAAGCGCACGCCGCCAGCCAGCCGGACATGTTCGCGCAAGACCAGCCGTCGGGTCGTCGGCCAAATCTTAAAGCGGAAGTCCTAGCGTGGTTGAGAGAGGCGTATGACCCCACCCCCACACCCCATGCCCGCTGGGAGGGAGAGGATGAGGGCGCGGCTGACCCCACCCCCACACCCCCTCCCCGCGAGCGGGGAGGGGGCAGGGGGGAGGGGTATGAATCCCCGCAAACAGGGGGCAGGGGGGAGGGGTATGAATCCCCGCAAACAGCGGGCACAGGCTGGCGAACGCCGCCTCACCTCTGGGAGAAACTTAAGCCGCTAGCCCGTGAAATGCGCAAGAATCCTACCCCTGCGGAGGAGGCGCTCTGGGAAGAGTTGCGCAAACAGCGTTTGGGCGTCAAATTCCGGCGCCAGCACGCCATCGAACGCTTCATTGTGGACTTTTATTGCGGCGAGGCAGGGTTGGCGATTGAGGTGGATGGTCCTATCCATCAATACGCCGCCGAGCAGGACGCTATCCGCCAACAGTTCCTTGAAAGTCAGGGCCTGCGGGTCTTGCGGTTCGCCAACGATGAAGTCCTCAACGATTTGGAAAAGGCGCTGGAAACGATCCGCCAAGCGATAAAGAAACCTTCGGTCTCAATTACGCCGGAGCAGGTCTTTTGCTACCTATACGCCGTGCTTTATGCCCCTGCCTATCGGCAAAAGTACGCCGATTTTCTGCGTTTGGATTTTCCCCGCATCCCCTTCACTGCCGATTATGGTCTATTCGCCGCATTGGCTGCGCTGGGGGAGCGTTTGGTCAACCTTCATTTGCTGCGCTCTCCGGAGCTCGACCAACCGCTAACCCGTTTTGAGGGCCGCGGCGATAACCAAGTCGTCAAAGTTCGGTACGACGCGGAGAAACAATGCGCGCAGATCAACTCGCAGCAACGCTTTGCGCCGTTGCCGCCGGAAGTCTGGGAATATACGGTGGGCGGCTATGCGGTGTGCGAAAAGTGGCTGAAGGATCGCCGCAAGCGGACGCTGACCCTTGAGGAAATTCGCTCTTTCTGTCGCATCGTTACGGCTTTATTGCGCACGATCGAAATTCAGAAAGAAATTGACCAACTGTATTTGCGCTTGGAAGGGAAGCCCCTGCTTTCGGGATTTGGATCGGAAGACGCTGGTTTGGCGCGCACAAGCCAGATGAAGGCGTTTTGAGGCGGTAAGGTAAGCGCAAGCGGTTGCGGCCTCCTTCGGAGCCGCCCGCGTGGGTTGATCCATTTGGCTAGAACGGCGGGCAAGCGGACAACTTGACATAGAGCCGGATAAGCCGCCGAACCAGTCGAAAGAGCCAAAATGGCGAGAGCGGCGCAGCCTGCGCCGACGCCGCGCCTTTTTCGCGGGCAAAGGGTTTGCCTTAGCCAACCGGAGGGCTTTCTCTGCCAAAACGCGCCCGACGGGCCGCGCAATCCGCATGCGGCTGCGATACGCTCGCGCCAATCATTCATCTCTTTGCTCTGGCTGAGACTTGGCTTCTATGGCTGATGGCATACTCTGTATAGGTTTACGCAAAAAATGGCTCTTGAAATTTGCGTAAAATTTGCTTAATATTTTAGTAAGCGATTACATAAAATTTTCGTATATTTTGCAGCCGCTATGCAAACCAAACTGACCCAAAAACAAATTGCGCATCAACTCGGCGTTTCGATTGCGACCATCTCGCGTGTGCTGAACGACAAGCCCGGCGTCAGCGAGGAGGTGCGCGAACGGGTGCTGCAACTGATCGCGCAGGCGGGGTATGCGCCTAACGGCGCGGCTCGCTCGTTAGCGACCTCCCGCACCGGGCTGATTGCCTTTGTCGTTCACCAGTCCAGTCATGCGTCCGAAGAAGACCCCTTCTATCCCTTCATCGTGGCTGGGGCGGAAAGTTTCCTCAGCGGGCAGGGGTATCACATCCTCTTCACTACGCTGGACGAAGACACCATGCAAAAACCGCAATCCTTCACGCCGGTCGCTGAGCGGCGGGTAGACGGTTTGATCCTCGCCGGGCCGGACATCAGTCCGAATTTCATCCTCTATCACCTGTCGCAAGGAATTCCCCTCACGCTGATTGATAACTGCCTGCAAAATAGCGAGGTCAACTGTGTGCTGAACGATGACTTTGGCGGCGAGTATCACGCCGCTCGTCATCTGATTGAAAAAGGCCGCCAGCGGATTGTTTTCCTTTCCGGGCCGATCGAGTGGGTCAGCAGCCGCGAGCGCGGGCGGGGGTATGCTCAGGCGCTCTCCGAATCGGGACTGCCGGTTACGGTGGTCTACGCCAACGAGACGACCATTGCCAGCGGGGAACGCGCCATTCAAGAGGCGCTGGAACGCCTGCCCGACTTAGACGCCGTTTGCGCCGCCAATGACGCCATGGCGATTGGCGCCATGCGAGCGCTCTCCAGCCGCGGGCTGCGCGTTCCAGAGGATGTCGCCGTGTTCGGCTTTGATGATATTGGCTGGGCCACCCTCACCACGCCCCCTCTCAGCACCGTGCATATCTACAAACGGCAACTGGGCCTGCTCGCCGCTCAACGCTTGCTGGATGTGATTTCCGATCCGAATTTGCCGCCGGTCAAAGTCATTTCCGGAACGCGTTTGACCCTACGCCGATCTTCCGGCGACTGAAGTTAGGAAAGGAGGTGAAACTTTCACGAAAATACCTTATTACCCCGTCCTTCAGTGTCTATCCAAATTCTGTTAACCATTTTCATAACAATTCCGGAGGAAGGAAATGAGAAAGCGAGTTTTGTTCTATTTGCTGTCTGCCCTCGCCATTTTGGGCGTCTTGCTGGCAGCCTGCTCTCCCGCTCAGACCCCCGCCGCGCCTACCCAAGCTGCCCAAACCGGCGGTCAAGAGGCTCAGCCGCAACCTCAACCCACCCAACCACCCGCCGAACCGACTGAGAAGGTGACCATCCGTCTGACCACTTGGGCCGGCGCCGGTGAAGCCGCCGAATTGCAGCAGATTCTCGACCGCATCAATGCGGAGAACAACGAATTTCAAATTGTCCATGAGCCGGCTCCCGATGACTACTACACCAAAGTTCAAACGACCCTGGCGGGTGGCACGGCAGCCGACCTGATCTGGCTTTCGCAGGAGTGGATTGCCAACTTTGCTTCGAAAGGCGCTCTGCTGGACATTACCGACTTTTTGAAAGGCGACACCAGTCCGGCAGCGCAGCTGGATGACTACTTTGCTGATGTGTTGAAGACAGCCGCTTACAATGGGCGCTACTACGGCTTGCCGTGGATCGCTCAACCGGTGGTGTTGTACTACAACAAGGCGCTCTTTGATGCGGCCGGTTTAGCCTACCCGGACGAATCGTGGACTTGGGAAACATTCAAGGAAGCCGCCAAAACTCTGACCAAGGACCTTGATGGCGACGGCCGCAACGACCAGTGGGGCTTCACCCTGAACGGTTGGCCGCCTCCCCAAATGTTCATCTGGCAGGCGGGCGGCGAGGTTATCTCCGATGACTTGAAGTCCAGCCCCGTTGATTCTCCCGAGGCGATTAAGGCGCTGGAGTTCTATCAGGAGATGATTTACAGCGATGTGTACGCGCCCCCGCAAGCGGTGATTCAGGAGCAGGGCTTCGGCGAAATGTTCAAAGCCGGCAAGATCGCCATGTTCATGGGCGGCGCTGCGGATGATCTCGACCGCGTTGAAGGGCTGGATGTGGGCGTCGCTCCCGTGCCGGCTGGCCCGGCTGGACGACCGACCTTTGCCTGGACGGCTTCGACCGTGGTGGCAGCCCAAACCAAGAACCCTGAGTTGGCTTATAAGGCGCTGGTGCAGCTGACCGAAGGCATCCACAACTGGAAGATCGTTCCGCCGCGCAAGTCGCTGGCGACGGTTGAGGCGATCAGCCGCATTGAACCGCGCAAAGCCAAGAGCGCCGAAGCCATCATTCAGGCGGTGCCTTCCATGCGCTCCTTCAATATCCTGCCGCGCCATCAGGAGTGGGACTCGATCTTTTGGGGCGAATTCATGGATCCGCTCTTCCAGAAGAAAGCCACCCCCGCCGAGCTGGCTGCTGAAATCCGCCAGAAACTGGAGTCGGTGTTGCCCTGATCGATTCGGGTCAACGTTTGGTTCTCTCAACCTCCTATCGGCGCCGAATTGGCGCTGATAGGAGGTCTATCCAACGAGAGGGTAAGAAATCTGCATGGTCATCTCGGCTTGGGAAACCTATCTTCCAACATTCATCCGCTGGTGTGCGGTAGGAGCAGGGATGATCCTGCTCATGATGGGGCTGTATTACCTGCTGCGTTTCTTCAAGGTCAAGCCCGAAGTGGCAAATGGCTACGCCCTGATCTTGCCGTGGATTCTGGGTTTCCTGATTTGGAACCTATATCCTTTTGCTCGTTCCTTTTACTTGAGCTTTACGCAGTACAACATGTTCCAACCGCCTCAATGGATCGGTTTGGACAATTACGTGCGCATGTTTACCAAAGACCCTTATTTCTGGCCGTCCTTCCGCCTGACCATCTTTTACGCCGCCCTAAATGTCCCGCTGGGGTTGATGGGTTCGATTGCGGTGGCGTTACTGCTCAATCGTCCGATTAAGGGAATTGGTATCTGGCGCACGATTTATTACCTGCCAGCGGTTTTGCCGGCCGCAGCAGTCGCCCTGCTGTGGCGTTGGATGTTTTCGCCCACTTCCGGGTTGATCAATTTCACCCTCCAGCCAGTTTACAAACTATTCAACATCGAACCGTTAGCATGGTTCACCGACCCCAACTTGCTCATGCCGGCCTTTGTGATTATGGGCATGTGGGGAGTGTTTGGCGCCAACACGGTCATTCTGCTAGCGGGCCTCAAAAACATCCCCAAAGAGCTGTACGAAGCCGCCGACATTGACGGCGCCAGTGGCTGGAGCAAGTTTATCCATGTTACCTTGCCCATGCTTTCGCCGACCATCTTCTACAATCTAGTCACTGGTATCATTGGTTCGCTGCAAATTTTTACGCAAGCCTTCTTCATTCCCATTCCACGCGCTTCCGGCACCTTTCTGAATGTGAAGATTTATCAGGAAGCGTTTAGTTTTGGAAATTTTGGCTATGCCTCGGCGCTGGCTTGGTTCTTGCTGGTGGTGATTTTGCTGCTGACGCTGTTGGTGTTTCGCTCGTCAGCGCTGTGGGTGTATTATGAGGGCGAAAAACGATAAAGGAGGAAAACGGCAATGACCTCAATCCCTCTCCCCACAACGGCTGCAGCCGATAAAAAAATGGAATTTGGGATGCGCGCCCGCCGCACGGTTGCCGATGTCATCACCTACATTTTGCTGGCGTTGTTCTCGCTGTTCGTGTTGATCCCGTTCTTTTACATGTTTTCCACCTCGCTCAAGCCGGAAAATCAGCTGTTCGTTTGGCCGATCCGCTGGATTCCCGACCCAATCATGTGGGAAAACTACACACGCGCCTTTCAAGAACTGAGTCGCATCGCGCCCGGTCTGGACTTTTGGCGCATTTTGGGCAACACCCTGTTCATTACCATTTTGGCGATGGTGGCCGAGTTAGTGGCAGTAACCCTGGTAGCCTATGGCTTTGCGCGTTTTCGCTTTCCGGGGCGAGATGTTTTGTTTATCATGATGTTATCCACCATGATGCTGCCGGGCATCATTACGCTCATCCCTATCTTCGTCATTTGGCGCAACTTGGGGTTGATTGACACCTACGACCCGTTGGTAACCGGCATTTGGCTGGGCGGCGGCGCCTGGGCGGTTTTTCTGCTGCGCCAATTTCTGCTCTCGATTCCGAAAGAAATCGAAGAGGCTGCCATTATTGACGGCGCCAACACCTTTCAAATCTATTACAAAATCATGCTGCCGCTGGTCAAACCGGCTCTGCTGGCGCTGGGGGTGTTGATCTTTCAGGGCAACTGGAACAACTTCATGGGCCCGCTGATCTACTTGAACACGCCGGTCAAGTTCCCAATGGTGGTAGCGCTCAAGTTCTTTCAAGAGTCCCTCTCCAAAGAAGCGCCCAAGTGGCATTACATGATGGCCATGTCCACGGTGATGGCTGCGCCGATTCTGGTTCTGTTCTTTGCGGCACAGCGGTACTTCATTGAAGGATTGACGGTTGGCGCGGTCAAGGGATAAGCCATGCGAATTCGATTGGCGCGGATTTGCTTGATCGTTGCGCTTCTGGCAGGCGGTTGTGTCACACAGCCGCCCACCCCTGACTTGGGAGAAATCGAGATGCCTACGCCCAGTCCTTCGGCAGCAGTTTTTCCCACTTCGGTGGCAACTGCCGTCATCACCCCTCCGCCGGTAAGAAATCCCATGCGTGATGGTCTGATTAATTTGGCTCATTTGCAACGCCTGACCGAGATCGTTGAGTGGAACGGCGAACCGGTTGGGTTGGTTCACATTTACTCCGAAGCGCCGGATTACGGCTGGGTGGACGCTTCGGGGGAGGGCATTGCCTGCGTGGATGACGTAGCCCGCGCCGCATTGGTCTACCTGATGTACTACCAACGCACTGGCGATCAGCAAGCGCTGGAACTGGCGCGCGCCGCTTTGAATTTTGTGCTGCGCCTGCAAGCCGAAGACGGCGAATACTACAATTTTGTCTGGGATCGCAGCGGGACGATCAACCGCGACGGACGCACCAGCTATAAATCATGGAATTGGTGGGCGGCGCGCGCTCAGTGGGCGTTGGCTGCCGCCATACCCGTTTTTCGTGCAACCGACCCGGCTTACGCTGCTCGCTTAGAAGCGGCTTACCTACGCGGCGAAGAGGCCTTGCAACGAGCAATCGGGCCGGTTGGCGCTTACAACGACCTGCACGGCACACCCATGCCGGCTTGGCTGATCGGCAACGGTTCAGACCTGAGCGCGCTGGCGGTAATCGGCTTGGCGACCTACTATGAATCCACCCCGAACCCGCGCACCCGCCACCTGATGACCAACCTGGCCAATGGCGTCGCCGCTTATCGGCTGGGAGACGCGCGAACTTATCCCTTCGGGGCTTTTCCATCCACAACCACCTCAACCGCGCTTTGGCACGCTTGGGGCAGTCATCAGGTTCATGCGCTGGCGTTTGCCGGCCGTCTGCTCGACCGGACCGACTGGGTGGAAGCCGCTCAAGCGTCAGCCGATCAGTTCTTTGCCCGCCTGCTGGCCAGCGACTTTATCAACGAAATGCTGCCGCTGCCGGTACGCGGCGGACAAATTGCCTACGGGATCGAGGTGATGACCGCCGGTTTTTGGGAACTGTACCGCGCTACCGGTGAAGAACGCTATGCGCGCTATGCTGGCTTGAGCAACGCCTGGTTTTTTGGCAACAATATGGCCGGCGTCGCCATGTATGACCCCGATACCGGGCGCACTTTTGATGGCATTGACGGCCCGACCCCCTTCCGCGTCAATCGCAATTCGGGGGCTGAATCCACCATCGAGGCGTTGCTGGCTTTGCTCATGGTTGGGGATGATCCCATCGCCACCCGTTACTACTCTGCCCGGCCACAACGCTCGTCCATGGGTTGGATTTTGGAGGCGGAAAATGCCCAACCGCTCAGCGGCAACCCGCGCTACGGTCAGCGCGGCTGGACGGGTGAGGCGCGCTTTTCTAACGACCGTTACTACGCCCTGCGAGCGGGGGATGCCATTGAAACCACGCTGGACATCCCAGAAGAGCAAGCCTATGGGTTGTATGTTTCTCACCTGCTGCGTGCCGCTCCAAAGGTAGAACGCGTGACTCAGGCTGTCAGAACGGCTTTACCCGTGCAAGTAGATGGCGAGTTGAATGAGTGGCAGGATGCTGATTGGATGAGTGTGGATCAGCCCGAAAATATCTTGCGCGGGGCCGCCGGCTGGCCGGGCGCCGATCGCGCCAGTTTTCGAGCAGCCTTTTTGTGGGATGACGAGCATCTTTACATCGCCGCCGAAGTGCGCGATGATCGCCATGCGCAAAACGAAGTCGGGCCGTCGGTGTGGCGCGGCGATGCGCTTTGGCTGTATTTCAATCTGCGCGGCGACCGAGCCAGCATAGACGCCAAACTAACCCTTGCTCAAACGCCGCAGGGCAGTCAAGTGTGGAATTGGCGCGCACAGGGCTTTCAACCCGGCGCACAGCTGGCATGGAGAGAAATGGAAGGCGGTTACCGCTACGAGGCCGCCCTGACCTGGCAAAGCCTGAATTATTTTGACCCGCTTGAACAGCCGCGCATCTACTACGATGCGGGTATGGGCTTTGGCAGCAGCGGCTTTATCAACTGGTCAGGTCTTGATCCCGACACTCCTTCCAATTTGCTGCCGCTCGATTTTGTCGCGGAATTAGAAAGTATCCAGCCGCAAGACCAGCCAGAAGAAACGACTCCGCTCGATACAGCCTTTTCATTGACCGTCCTTGCCGAGGAGAATGGTCAGGTTTTGTTTCAAACCGTTGTCCCGCAGCGGGTATCGCCGGACCGGGACTATTTGTGGCTCGATCTTGTCTTGGAGCAGCCTTTGATCCTGCCAGCCGGCCGGCACACCCTGCGGATGGAATATGCCGGCCTGCGAGACGAGCAAGAGGCAGTAGTGGATGCCGTGTGGATTTTGCCACAGCAAATGTGTAAAACGTTTGAAATTGCTGAAAATAGCGCGTCAAAAATCCTCAGTTTTTGCTATGATGGTTGGACAGGCGAAACAAAATGGATCGAGAAGTAAACCAACCCGTGCCCCTCATCCAGCCCTCCCAAACCCAGGCGGCTTTCAGCGTGCTGCGGCAGGCCGCCGGCGAGTGGTGGGATCATTGGTTTCCGCTGGCTACGCTCGGCGTGGCGTGGGCGTTAGCCTGTCTGACGGTGATCCTGGCGCCGCCGGCAACGCTTGGGTTAGCCTACGCGCTGCGCGCCATCCCGCAGGGCCAGGCGCCGACCGTAACGGATTGGTGGCAGGGGACGCGCCGCTGCTTCGGGCAGGCTTGGCTCTTGGCCTTGCTTAATACCGTGGCATTCTTCTTGTTTTGGACGAATGCGTGGTTCTATGGTCAATTTGCCACCCCGCTGGCCCTCTTCCTGCAGTGGCTGTTCGTGCCAATTGCGCTGATTTGGCTGGTCATTCAGTTTTACGCGGTCGCTTTCCTGGTCGAACAGGAGCGTAAGCATGTCGGGATTGCGCTGCGCAACGGCCTTTACCTGACGCTGGCGGCTCCGTTCTTCACGCTGATCGTCGGCGGAGTGGCGCTGGGACTGCTGTTCTTGGGCGTGCTGTTGGTTGCGCCTCTTCTGCTCGGCTTGCCCGCCTTGATCCTCTTGATCGGTTATTTCGCAGTGTGCGAGCGTCTGGCTGCCTATCAACTGCGTTGATTGTACATCCCATTCAATCGAGGCATCGCCTATGGAGCGTTTCATCAATGGTTATTCTTCTCATCTTCTCAAACATATTTCTTCGCAACCCATTTTGAGCGCGCAGGACTTCCCCGTTCCGGTCAATTCGGTCTTCAATCCGGCCGCCGTCAAATTTGGAGATGAATATCTGCTGTTGACTCGCGTGGAAGACCTGAGCGGGGTTTCCTGCCTGTGGTTGGCGCGCAGTAAGGACGGGGTGCATTTCACCCCCGATCCCTACCCCGCTCTGCGGCCTTCCGCTGAAGAACCCTTCTGTCATGTGGAGCGCTACGGGGTCGAGGATGCGCGCATCACGCAGATTGGGGACACCTACTACATCACCTATGTTGGTTTTTCGGAGCATGATTGCGTGACCTTGCTCGCCGAAACCAACGATTTTCAGTCCTATCGGCGAATTGCCATTCTGGGCCTGCCGGAAAACAAGGATGTGGTCCTCTTTCCTGAAAAAATTGGCGGTTACTACGCCAAGCTCGACCGTCCCATGACGCAGAGCTCGCGGCGGGCGGAAATGTGGATTTCCTTCTCGCCCGATCTGGCGTATTGGGGCAATCCCTTGCCGGTGATGGCTGCGCGCCCCGATCGCTGGGATTCGTACAAAATTGGCGCCGGCGCCCCCCCGATTAGAACCGAGGCCGGCTGGCTGGAAATTTATCATGGCGTCAAGATGACGGCTGCGGGCGCGCTGTACCGCTTGGGCGCGGCGCTGTTGGATTTGGAGCAACCCTGGCGGGTGGTCGGCCGCGCGGATGAGGCGATTCTTTCACCAACCCTGCCGATGGATTTTCACGGCAATGTGGCTAATGTGGTTTTCACCTGCGGAGCCATTCTTGAGCCGGATGGCGAGTTGAAGGTTTATTACGGCGCCGCCGATCAGGTGATCGGTTTGGCCACCTGCGATGTTCAGGAGGTAATCAACCTATGTTTGAAAGCGTCGCGGATTTGAATCGGCCGTTGGGCGTGGGGTTGATCGGTTTCGGCGGATTTGGACAGTTTCTGGCAGACGCTTTTGCGTCAATGCCGCAGATCAAGTTGTGCGCCATCAGCGATGCGGACGCTCGCCGCTGTGAATTGGCGCGCCAACGCTTTAATGCGCTCACATTCACAAACCCCTACGACCTGATCGAATGCCCGGAAGTGGAGGTTGTGGCGATTGCCACCCCGCCCAACGCCCATGCCCCATTGGGCATTGCTGCGGCGCAAAAGGCTAAATCGGTTTTTTGTGAAAAGCCGTTGGCAACCACGCTGCAAGACGCTAATCTGCTGGTTGAGACCGCCAGGAAGCATTCAGCGGCGCTGATCGTGGATTTTGTCCAGCGCTACAACCCGCTCAACGAGCGCGTGAGGGAACTGGTCAGGCGGCAGGCGCTGGGTCGCTTGGTCAGCATCGAAGTAACCAATTACGCCTCTGACGAGTTTTTGAGAGCGGGGCACTGGTTTTGGGATCGCTCCGTGAGCGGCGGAATTTGGGTTGAGCATGGGGTGCATTTTTTTGATTTGGTGGCGTGGTGGCTGGGCAGTTCGGCGCAGCGCGTCATGGCTTTCAGCGCTCAGCGTCCGAGCGGAGAGCAAGACCGCGTTTGGGCTTTGGTTCGCTATTCTGAAGGGCACACGGCATTCTTTTGCCATACCTTTACCCAGCCGGCTGTTTTTGAACAGACGACCATGCGATTGGCCTTTTCGCGTGGTTATATCGCCTTGTACGGTTGGATTCCGACTCGCTTATATCTGCGCGCCATGTTGAGTCAGTCTGAGTTGGAAGAATTGGAACAGCAGCTTGGTCAAAAACCCACTCAATGGACGGTTTTGCCCGATGAAACAAGGAGCGGCTGGGCGTGCGGTGAAGCATACCAAGTCCAGTATGTCGCTGAATTTGATCTCGAATTGTCCGAAGGCAAGCAAGCTGTTTATCAGAGCTGCGTGAAGCGAGCCATGCTTGATTTGGTGGAGATGACTCGCCGCCCTGATTTTACCCCGCGCGTAACCGCGCAAGACGGCCTGCATGCGTTGCAGACCGCTTTAGCGGCTGCCCGCTCAGCCGATGGGGCAACCCCGATTTTTCTATAATTCAATATCCATGAGGTTCAAGATGAAATTACAACGACATCCCAAAAATCCTATTCTCAAACCGGTGATTTGGAATGAGTGGGAAGCCCTGAACGTGTTCAACCCGGGCGTGGTGGTTCACAACGGCTTGTTTCACATGTTCTACCGAGCGCAGGGATTGGACTACGTCAGCCGCATTGGCTATGCGGTCAGCGAAGACGGCGTTCACTTCAAGCGGCTTGCGCAGCCGCTGCTTGAACCGCAGGATGAGTGGGAAACGCGTGGAATAGAAGACCCGCGCATTACCTATTTGGAAGAGGAAGGCCGATTTATCATGGCTTACACGGCCTATTCTCCACGTGGCATAACCCCCATGTTTGCCGAAAGCGAAAATCTAATTGCCTGGCGGCGGATTGGCCCGTTGGTAACCGGCGAGGATAACAAGGATCATGTCCTCTTTCCGCGCAAAATCAACGGCCGGTATGTGGCTTTTCACCGCCGGCCGCCGAGCATCTGGATCGCCTATTCGGACGATTTACGCCATTGGGGCGATTTCAAGCCGATTGTTGCGCCGCGCTCCGAGAATTGGGATAGCAAGCGGGTAGGGGCAGGCGGCGTGCCGATTGAAACGCCGGACGGCTGGCTGGTACTGTATCACGGCTACAACTTCGACCACATTTACCGCTTGGGCGCGCTGCTGCTGGATTTGGAAAATCCCGAAAAAGTGATGGCCTGGCCGAAAGATTTTCTACTTGAGCCACAGGAGACCTGGGAATTGAAAGGCGATGTGCGTACCGCCGTCTTTTCGGCAGCCAACCCGGTGGTGAATGGCGTCGTCTATGTCTACTACGGGGCTGCCGACCGCGTGATCGGTTTGGCGACTTGCCAATTGGACGAGCTGCTGGCGTGGGTCAAGCGCGAGGGCTAGGTCAGCGACTCGGCGAGCGCCAATGGTTGCGGAAAGTCAAACGCTGCGAAGCCGCCTTGCTTTTGCCCGAAGCAAAAGCGAGCGTCAGACAACCCCCCACAAGGCAATTGTCCCGTCATGGGATGCGCTCGCCAAAAAGCGCCCATCCGGCGAAAAAGCCACACTGATCACCCAACTGGCGTGTCCCGATAAGGTGCGCAATCGCGCTCCGTTAGCCGTGTCCCAAATCGTAATCAGCGGGTCAAACTGGTAGCCGCCGCCAACCGCAAGCAGTCCCTGTGAGGAAAGGGCAACGCATCTGACCCAGCCCGGCATGGGTAGGTAGCGCAAGCGCTCCAACGAGTCGGGATCGTGCAGGAAAACCTCCTTGGAAGAGGCAATGGCGAGCAGCCGTCCGTTCGGCGAAACGGTTACTGCCTCAGCCGAATCCAAACCGAAGCGCATGAGGAGTTGCGTCTTCTCCGCATTCTCGAAACGGATGGGTTGGTTGGGCTGCGTGAGCATGGGATTTCCTTATTGTGTTGATAAACCGTTAGCCTGGCTCGATTGCGTTAAGTAGGAAACGAACGGCGCCGGGTTGTGCCTGCTCCATTCGTTTTGTCCCGCATTGATTGCATTCGCGCCAAACTCTTTTGGCAGCGGCTGTTAGCAATGAAGTCTATCAAGAGCGGGCGACCAGTATCGGAGTCATTGCGGGTCGGGGAGGTAGAACTGTCCATCACCTTTTGACGCAGACGGGGGTGTTTGGCGAGCAGGCCGAACGTAATCAGGTTGTGGATTTTGCCGCTGCCCACCGCTTGCTTGAGACGGAACGCGCCCTGCTCGCACCCGCCTTCCAGACGTTTGAAGGCATAGTCCAAAAGGGGTTTTTATGCCCTCGGTCAGGTAGATTTCCCCGAAGAAGGCATCTAAGCCGATGCGGTTGGCGATCAAATCGTCAAGGTCAACGACTATATCGCGCTTTTGCGGGTCAAAGACGATGGAGCGCCGCTGGCTTGTCTGTTTGACGGATAACGAACCGTTGACGGGCATTCCTTCTCCTCCCCATACGGTTGAACGAAAGAGGGGTTCACTTAAGCGCATGACTGGATTTTCGATTCAAAGTTGGTTGTGGTCAAGCGGCTTAGGCGCTTCATGGCAGGCTGGGGATGGCATTTGTTGGTTAATTTTATCCAATTTTTGCGGCAACGAAATCGAATATCTGGGAGGGACTAAAAGTGAGGTAAAATCTTAAGCCTGTGGGTCAAAGTTAAAGTAGGAGAAATAGCCGATGACGACTTTTCGCAGCATTGAATGGAACAAGGACGCTTTGGTTCTATTAGACCAGCGTCGCTTGCCCGCCGAAACAGTTTATCTGGAATTGCGCGACCCGCAGGCCGTGGCTGAGGCGATTCGCGCGATGACCGTGCGGGGCGCGCCGGCAATTGGAACGGTAGCGGCTTACGGGCTGGCGTTAGCCGCCCTGAATTCGACCGCCGATCAAACTGCCGACTTGATTGCTGAAGTCGAACAAGCCGCCGAGTTGCTACGCGCTTCCCGTCCGACCGCTGTCAACCTGTTTTGGGCAATTCAACGGGTGATGGATAAAGTACACGCCAGCCGCGATCTCAGCCCGGTTGCGCTCCGCGAGGTCATCCTTCAGGAGGCGCATGCCATAGCCGATGAGGATGTCCGCGCCAACAAGCAAATCGGTTATAACGCCCAGCCACTCATTCCCAACCCGGCGAAAATTCTGCATCACTGCAACACGGGCAGCCTGGCAACCGTTGACTACGGTACGGCGCTGGGGATCATCCGAATTGCCCATGAGAGCGGTAAGCAGGTTCATGCTTATCTGGATGAAACCCGTCCACGATTGCAGGGCGCCAAACTTTCGGCATGGGAGTTGAATCAACTGGGCATACCGCACACGGTGATTGTGGATGGAGCTTCGGGCTTCGTGATGAAAAAAGTGGGTATTGACTTGTGTGTGGTAGGCGCTGATCGAATTGCAGCCAACGGCGATACCGCCAACAAGATCGGTACCTATAATCTGGCGCTGGCGGCCAAAGCGCACGGCGTGCCGTTTTACGTAGCAGCCCCCACCAGCACGATTGACATGAGCATTCGCAGCGGGGATGAAATCCCCATTGAGGAACGCAGCCCGGAAGAAATTACCCATGTGGGCAAGGAACGGATTGTACCGGAGGGGTCGCCGGTGTTGAATTATGCCTTTGATGTGACCCCCGCCTATTTAATTACGGCGATTATCACAGAGGTGGGAATTGCTTACCCGCCCTTTGAGGAAAGTCTGGCCCGATTAATGGACTCGGTGAAGTAAGGAGTTTACAGATGACTGAATCGACTTTGATGGATTGGGCTAGCGCTGATAGCGAACGATGAAACCCGCCAGGCGCTTTTGCAAGAGCCCCGCTTGCGCCAATCTATGGAAGAGGTCAAGCGTTGTGACATTGCCTATGTGGGGTTGGGAAACATTGCCGCCGATACCACTCTGGTGCGGATTGGTTTGCTGACCCCCCAAGAACTTCACGGACTGGAAAAAAAGGGCGTGGTCGGCGAAATGCTGATGCGGTATTACGATGAGGAAGGCCGGCATGTTCCCAGTCCGTGGGAGTCGCGGATCATCTCGCTGGATTGGGAAACGATTCGCCGGATTCCCCATATCGTGGTGATCGCAGCGGGGGAGCATAAAGTCAAAGCGATCACGGCTGCCCTGCGCGGTCGGCTGTGTCACAGCCTGGTAACGGATACGGATACAGCCCGGGCGGTGTTGAAACAGTTGGGCGAGAGGTAATCCACCATATCAATTGACGGATCACCCAAAGCCTGATATATTCGGGCGCGTGTTGAACGAAAGGCGCATTCCCGTTCCTATTCGGAAGATCATCCATTTTCAGCTTCCACCTTGCGCGGGTTGAAGCGGCCTGTCTGGCATTGGATAGACGGATGAATGCTCCCCGGTGTGGAATCGGGGAGTGTTTTTGAGCCGGAAAATCATATCAACAGGAGTTTTCTAGAACATCATGACTGCAATGGAAAAAGAAACTGCGTTGAAGCGGGGCGGCTTTGCGACGGCCCTCGGCGCACTGATTGCCACACTGGGTTCGGCCATCGGTTTGGGCAACATCTGGCGTTTTCCCTACCTGGCGGGTGAAAATGGCGGTGCTGCTTTCCTGGTTCTGTATCTGACGGCTACCTTTCTGGTCGGATTGCCGGTGATGATTGCCGAGATCATGCTGGGGCGGGCTGGCCGTGCCAATGTGATCACCACCTTGCGTCGTCTTTCTCCCTCGCCTAGCCAGCCGTGGTGGTTGATCGGTGCAGCCGGCGGGCTTTCGGCTTTCCTCATCATGGCATTCTACACCGAGGTGGCCGGTTGGGTCTTTGCCTATGTTTTCCGCTCGCTCACCAGCAACATCCTCTCGACCAACCCCGAAGTAACCACCCAAACTTTCCTCACGCTGGTAACCGATCCGTTCCAATCCCTGCTGTGGCAGTGGATTGTCTTATTGCTGGTAGGTTTGATCATCACCTTTGGGGTTTCCAAAGGCATCGAAGCCACCACCAAGCGGCTCATCCCCCTGCTCTTCCTGCTCCTGCTGGTAGTGGATGTGCGCGCCCTGACCCTGCCGGGGGCTGGCGATGGGTTGAGTTTCCTCTTCAAACCTGATTTCAGCAAGATCACCACTTCGGCTGCCCTGATTGCGCTGGGGCTGGCATTCTTCAAACTCTCCATCGGTATGGGCGCCATGATCACCTACGGCAGTTACTGGAAGGACGATCAAAACATTCCCACCACTGCCCTGCGCGTGGCGCTCTCGGATTTGGCAGTTTCGCTGCTGGCCGGTATTGCCATCTTCCCTGTGGTGTTCACCTATGGCTTCGAACCAACCGCTGGCGCCAAACTACTCTTCATCACCCTGCCGGCAGTGTTTGCCCAAATGCCGCTGGGTAATGTGTTCATTTTCATCTTCTTCCTGCTGACCAGTTTTGCGGCGATGGGAGCGATGGTCTCGCTGGTGGAGGTGGTGGTGGCATTTCTGAGCGAGCAATTCAACCTCACCCGCAAGTCGGCCACATGGCTGGCGATTGGCGCGCTGGCGCTGGTGGGCTCCACCGCGGCTCTTTCCAACAGCACGCTGGCCGATTTCACCCCCTTTGGCAAAACGCTCTTTGATCTGTACGATTTCATCACTTCGAACGTTCTGCTTCCGCTGGGCGGATTCTTCATCACTCTATTTGTCGGTTGGGCGCTCAAGCCGGAATTTGTGAAAGAGCAGCTTTCCAACCGCGGCGCGTTGAACAATGCTGCTGTCGTGCGCCTGTTTCTGATTTTAGTGCGCTACATCTCTCCTCTGCTGGTATTGATCGTGCTGCTCGACAGCCTGAACGTGTTTTAGATTTACGCATGGGCTGTCTGGCAAGAAATACCAGACAGCCCATATATTTATCCTATATCTGTTCTATACTGGAAGGGTACATTCCCGAAAACGGAGGCAGGATCCATGCGGATTTTGGTTACAGGCAGTCACGGCAAGATTGGGCGCTGGGTGGTTCAGCGGTTGCATCAGGCCGGGCATATCCTCTCCACCCTCAACCTTTCCAGCGCTGGTCAGCCCTCTTACGGCGAACACACCGCCGGTGATGTGCGTGATCTGGCGCTGGTGCGCCGCCTGATGCAGGGCATGGATGCGGTAGTGCATCTGGCGGCCATTCCTCATGATTTACCCGGTCGGGAAGATGAAGTGCTGGAAATCAACCTGCGCGGCACTTGGAATATCCTGCTGGCTGCCGCCGAAGCCGGTGTAAGGCGGGTGGTGTACTTTTCCAGTATCAATGCCCTTGGACAGGGTGAACCAACTCACCAGACTCTTTACCTGCCGCTTGACGATGAAATTCCCCATCAGCCGGTGCGCACCTATTCCCTGAGCAAGCATCTTTGTGAGCAAATGTGCACCGCCTTTGCCGGGCGGGGTGCGTACAGTGTCATCAGTTTGCGTCCCACGCTGGTCACCCAGCCGGGGCCGCCAGAAGATCGTTGGTGGCTTTTGCTGCCCGCGGATTGGATCGAGCGTTCTCAACGCAATGATTTTTATTCCTATGTGGATGTGCGCGATGTGGCCGAAGCCGCCTTGCTCAGTCTGTCCGCGCCGGTGCAGGGCCACCGCGCCTTCCTGCTGACCGCCGATGATAACCGCACCCATACTCCCACTGCCGAGATCGTGGCAAGATTTTACCCTCATCTGCCGTGGAAGAAGACCAGCTTGGAAGCGTGGCTTGCCCGTAACCCCTACCGAACGCTGGTGGATTGTTCGGCGGCAAAGCAAGCCCTCGGCTGGCAGCCGCGCTTCAGTATGTTTGACCCCTCCGCCGGTTACGATGACCCGGAAGCGCCTGCACCTCGCGGGCAGGGGGGAAAGTAAAAGGTGGACAGATATGTGTATAGACGAATTCCTCATCTATAATTGAGGCAGGCAATCATCTCATAGATAGACGGTCAAATGGCGGTTTTGTTTTACAGGCAAGCGGGAGGGATGCGGCGGTGATTGTAGATTTTATTTATCTGTTTTGTCCGCTGATCATGTTGGTTTTTGCCGCGGTTTGGTTTTTTTTGGACGAAGCATTCGAAAGCCAAAGCGAAAAAACCATCGGCGAGGTGATCGGTTACGAAGAGCGCGAGGACCTCGATCTGAACATCCTTCAATATCCCATTCGTCGCTATGCCACCCGGCAAGGGCAGAAGTTCGTCCAAACCTTGTAGATTGGCTCTAGCAGTCGGCCGTACAAAATTGGCGAAAAGGTAACTATCCGGTATCTCCCGCAAAATCCACAGCGGATTGTTGTGCCGGGCGTCAACTATCGCGCCGTGCGGAATTTGGCGTTTGTTGCGTTGGTGGCGCTTTCCTGTTTTGGGCTGATCTTTCTTTTCAGATGATGCGGCTGTTGGCTGCAAAGTCCTTAATATGGTTGGAGGCAGGCGCGGCGAAAGATTACGGCGCCAGGTTTAGCCTTTCAGCGCGCCTAACGCTTCCACCCCCGAGACAATATCCAGCAGCTCGCTGGTGATCAAGCCCTGCCGCAAGCCGTGATAAAGCGCGTTCAGTTCGTCCAGCCGTTCTTCGATGTTCTTTTCGGCGACCTGCATGGTCATCAACCGGCTGGCGTTTTCGCTTGCCAGCGATTCGGCATAAGCGCGGTATAGTTGAGCAAAAAGGTACTGACTCACCAGCCGCGCAAGCAGCCGTTCTTGATCCATAGTGTACATGGGCAAGCCGCGCGAGGCGCTGATCTCGCGCCATGGTTTGCGGAAGGCGCTCAGATCCACCGGAATGAACGGTTTGCGCGCCGGCCGATACCCCGAAGCGGATACCGGACGGTTGTAGTATAGGATGACCTTGTCCATGCCCCTGCTCTCGCGCAGGGCATTGATTTCCAGTAATAGCGCCTGTACCGCCGGATTGATGCCCTCGACCGAACTGGGAACATGGAACAGGCTGACGAAATGGCTGCCGGCCTCTTCCAGCCTTGAACCGGCGCGCTGCCCGATGACAATCTTCAAGGCGTCTGCGTCGGCCAGGTCGTTCAGCGCAAACGAAACGATGTTTTCATTGAACTGTCCGCACATGCCCTGATCCGTGCCGAAAATGACCGCCAGCGTGCCGCCGACCTGCCGGCGAGTTCTCGCTTCCTCCTGGGGCAGTTGATCCTGCAGGACAATCCGCAGGCCGATATCCACGGTGTGGGTGTAGACATCCACCGCCTCGACGGCCTGCTCGAACTGGCGGATGCTGGCGGCAGCCAGCGCTTTCATGGTGCGGATGATGCCGTACAAGTCCTCTGCGCTGCGAATGCGCCGTCGTAGGGTTTCCAGCGTTTCCATAATGACTTATTCAGCGTTGGGAAGGACGTCCAGCGCGCGGGCAATCACCGCTTCGAGCGCGCGGCGGTCTTCGTCGCTTAACGGCTCTCCCTGCTCAATCCGCTTGCAGACATCCGGCAGTTCGCTCACAACCGCTTCGCGGATGGCTTTTTCGCCGGCGGCAACTTTTTCAAGCGCAATTGGATCGAAATACCCGCGCGTGACGGCCAGAAAGACGGCGATCTGCTCGGCGACCGCTACCGGGCGGTATTGCGGCTGCTTTAACACTTCCCGCACGCGCTTGCCGCGTTCAATGGTTTGGCGGGTGTCTTCGTCCAGCCGTGTGCCAAAGCGGGCAAAGTTCTCCAATTCCTCGAATTGGGCATAGGACAAGCCCAGGTCGCCGGCTACCGCTCGGTAGGCAGGCAGCTGAGTCTTGCCGCCCACCCGCGAAACGGATTTGCCCACATCCACCGCCGGCAGAATGCCTTTCTGGAACAGATCTGGCGAGAGATAGACCTGCCCATCGGTGATGGAAATCAGGTTGGTGGGGATGTAGGCGGACAGGTTCTGGGCTTCGGTTTCGGCAATCGGCAGGGCGGTCAGCGAGCCGCCGCCCAGTTCTTCGCGCAAGTGAGTGGAGCGTTCCAGCAGGCGCGAGTGGACGTAGAAAATATCGCCGGGGTAGGCTTCCCGTCCGGGCGGGCGGCGCAGCAGCAGGGACATCTCGCGGTAGGCCCAGGCATGACGGGTCAAATCGTCATAGATGACCAGCACATCGCGGCCCTGTTCCATGAAGTACTCGCCGATGGTGGTGGCGGCATACGGCGCAATGAATTGCAAACCGGGCGTTTCATCGGCGCCGGCCACCACGATCACGGAATAGGCCATCGCGTCGTGCCGTTCCAGATCGGCGACGAATTGCGCGACAGCGGAATTGCGTTGACCGATGGCGCAGTAGATGCAGATCATCTTCTGATCGCGCTGGTTGATGATGGTATCCAGCGCGAGGGCAGTTTTACCGGTTTGACGGTCGCCCAAAATCAGTTCGCGCTGCCCGCGCCCAATCGGGATGAGCGCATCCACTACTTTGATGCCGGTTTGCAGGGGGACGTTGACCGGGGCGCGCTGCATGATTGGAGCGGCTTCGCGCTCGACCGGCAGGCGTTTCAGGTTGAGCAGACCGCCGCGGCCATCCAGCGGCGCGCCGGTGGGGGTGATCACCCGGCCGAGCAATTCCTCGCCGACCGGCACATCCAGCAGGCGGCCGGTACGGCGCACCTCGCTGCCCGCCTGAATATTCGTATCCCGACCGAGCAGGACGACGCCGACTTCATCTTCGTCCAGATTGAAAGCCATCGCCAGCGTCCCGTTGGCAAAGCGGATCAGCTCGCCTAACTGGATGCCGGGCAGACCGCTGACGCGGGCGATGCCCTGACCGATGTAAATGACCCGCCCGGTTTCCAGCGAGATGGCGCGCGCGGTGGCGCTTTGCAGTGTGCGTTCGAAAATATGATCGGCTTCCTGTAAAATGATTCGGGTCGTGGATTCGTTCATGGTCGTTCCTTCAGGCGCGGGCGGCGGACGAAGCGGAATGGGAGTCAAGGATGAATTGCTGCAGGGTCGAGTCCAATTCCTCTTCCAGTGATTCGAGATAACGGCGCAAATTCCAGCCGATTTGATGACCATCGGGGGCGACGATTTCGATGCCGGCGGCGAGTTCGGGGTTGGCTTCGAACTTCAAGGCAACCTGCCTGCCGAGATGCGCAGCCAGGGCTTCCTGCATCTGCCGGCGGAATGGCGGTGACAGTTCAAATGCGCTCTGGATGGTCAGGCCGTCGTGATGTTTCAACAACGACAGGTCAAGGCTGCCTTGCTCGATTTGGGAAAGGAAGGCACGCACCATGCGCTCTTCGAGGGATGCGTCGGCCAGATCGCGAATGGCTTTTTCAGCCACGGCGAAGGTTTTTTGCACAGTAAAGCGTCGCAGCTCGGCTTTGAACGAGTGGATTTCCTGCTGGACGGAGCGCCGCCACTCCTGCAGGGTGGCTTCGACCTCCTGGCGGGCGCTATGCAGCGCTTCTCTGCGCCACGCCTGCGCTTCCTCTTCGGCCTCTTTTTGCTTTTGTTCGAAGTGTTGGCGCAGTTCCTCGTTCAAAGCCTGATACCGTTTGCGCTCCTCTTCGGCTTCCTGCTGCATGCGCTCGGCGTTTTGAATGTGCTCCTGAATCAGACGCTCGCGTTCCTGAATGATTCGGACAATCGGCCCGTACAGAAACCGCCGGAGCAGGAACACCAGAATCAGGAAATTAACGATCTGCGCGAAGACGGTAAACCAGTCGAACAGCACCGTCAACCTCCTGCGCCGATGATAAAGTTCCAGAAGGGATTGAGGAAGATCAAAATCATGGCCACCACGAAGCAGTAGATGGCAGTCGATTCGATCATCGCCAAGCCGACGAACAACGTGCGGGAAATGGTATTGGCTTCATCCGGCTGCTGAGCGATTGCGGCTAATGCCTGCGCAACCGCTCGACCCTGCCCCAGCGCCGGCCCAAGCGAGCCGATGGCAATGGTCAAACCTGCCGAGATGATGCTGGCCAAACCAATCAAAGTTTGCGATTCCATGTTGATTCTTCACTCCTTACGGTTGATTTTTTCTTCCTCACGCCCGGAGTGGGCGCGGGTGGCGGATGCAATGTACACCATCGCCAGAACGGAAAAGATGTAGGCCTGGATGACGCCGGTCAACAAACCCAGCGCTTGCAAAAGAACGGGAAAGAACAGTGGCACAATCGCCAGCAGAATGGCGACGATCAGCCCGCCGCTCATCATGTTGCCGAACAGGCGCACGGCCAGCGCCAGCGTGCGCGAAAGTTCGCCGATGATGTTGAACGGCAGCATGATCGGGGTGGGTTGCAGGTACTGCCGGAAATAGCCGCGCCATCCCTGTTTGCGGATGCCGAAAACCGGCACCGCCAAAAATACGCAGACGGCCAGCGCGGTGGTCGTCGAGAGCGAGCCGGTCGGCGGTTGAAAGCCGGGTACGATCGCCAGCACATTCGAGGCGAGGATGAAGAGAAACAAAGTGCCGACAAATGGCAGGTAGGGGCGCGCATCTTGCTGGCTGACTTCTTCGATCTGCTTCATCACGCCGCCGACAATTGCTTCCAGCGCGTTCTGGAATTTGGTCAGAGTCAGCGGGTTGGCGATTTTGCGGGTCACCAGCCACGAACCGATCACCAACAGCGCCATGATCAGCCAGGTGAACAAAATGGTGGCGTTGAGTTTGAGTACGCCAATTTGCCAAAGAATGGTCGCATCAGGGCTGATGTCCATGCGTTTTTCCCTTCCTTTCCGGGTTGAGTTGTGCCCTGGTGATCCCAAAGCGGGCGATCAAAAAGGCAATCAGGCTGACCGCCAGCAATTCAATCCGTCCGTTGGAGACCCAATAAAAGCCCAGCAGAACCACTGCGGTTCGAACGATGAAACTGCCCGCCAATAACAGCAGCGGCCGTTCCATTTGACTCATTTTCTGAACGGTCAGCCATAAACCGCCGAAGTAGAAAACTCCCAACAACAGACCGGACAACCCGGCCACAATGTACATCATCTACTTTTCCTCTCCTGTTTCGGATGGCTCGATTTCTTCGTCTTTTTCTTCGTGTTCGATGACGCCGCTTTCGTAATAGACCCAGCGCCACGCGTTGTAAATTCCGAGCATCAATCCGCCAATGAAGAGCATCAACTTCCACGAGTAGGCGATGGGCAAGACGCGGTCGAGCCATGTGCCGAGCAGTAATCCCAGCAGGGTTGGCACCGCCACCGACCAGCCGATCACACCGAAGGTGCCCAACCCAAACCACAAACTGCGGTCTTTGGTGCGGCGGGCGCGCAGTTTGCGTTTCTCCTTATGGCCAACCTGTTCTTGCCAGCGGTCATTTTTGGGGTCGGGCTGTGGGGTACTCATGGTTTAGCCAACTCCATGAAGCGGCGAACGAGATCCGCTTCCAACTTATACAACGCATCCCGCGATTTCTTCTCGAACTCATCCACTTTTTTGAAACGTTCTTCGATCATCTGCCTCAACGCGCCCAGTTCCTGCCCCAACACCGCATTGCGGGTGGAAACTCGCACGTCGGCGCCATTTTTGACGAGGATGCCCTCGTCCACGGCGACGAACTCCTCGTGCCCATCCGGCAAAGTGTACGCCAGGATGCCGGGCGCCAGCGCAGTTACGAAATCGGCATGGCGCGGGAGCAGACCAAAGCTGCCGTTTTCGGCTTCGGCCGTGATTTTGCGAACCTGCCTGTCCAGCAGGATTTGTTCGGGCAGCAGGACGCGCAGTCTCATGCTTTTTTCTCCGCTTCGTCTATCGTGCCGATCATGTACAGTTTGCGCTCGGGGATGCCGGCAAATTCATCGTTGAGGATGCGCTCGCATCCGTCCAGCGCGTCCTGCAGGTGGACGGTTCGGCCTTTGAGGCTGGTGAACTGCTCGGTGGTGTGGAAAGGCTGGGTCAAAAAGCGTTCCAGCCTTCGGGCGCGTGAGACGACCTGGCGATCTTCGGGAGTGAGCTCCTCCAACCCCAGCATGGCGATCAAGTCCTTGAGTTCTTCGTAGTGCGAAAGAGTCTGGCGAATCTGCTGAGCGATCTCGAAATGTCGCTTTCCCACGATGTGCGGCGCCAGCATCTTGGAGCCGGATTGGAGCGGATCAATGGCCGGGTACAGGCCCTCGCTGGCGCGCTTGCGCGACAGCACAATGGATGCGGACAGATAGGCGAAGACGTGCACTGCGGCCGGGTCGGTAAAATCGTCCGCGGGGACATAAACCGCCTGAACGGATGTGATGGCGCCGGCGCGGGTGTTGGCGATGCGTTCCTGTAACTCGGCCAGTTCGGTGGCGAGGGTGGGCTGATAGCCGACTCGCGAGGGGATGTTGCCGAGCAGCCCGGAAACTTCCATGCCGGCCTGAATGAAGCGGAAGATGTTGTCAATCAGCAGGAGAACATCCTGGCGGGCTTCGTCGCGGAAGTATTCGGCGATGGTCATCGCGGCGTGGCCGACGCGGAAGCGAGCGCCGGGCGGCTCGTTCATCTGCCCGAAGATCAGCACGGTGCGATCCAGCACGCCGGCTTCCTGCATTTCGCGGTACAGTTCTTCGCCCTCGCGGGAGCGTTCGCCGATGCCGCAGAACAAACTGACCCCCTCGTGCTGGCCGACAATGTTGTTGATCAGTTCAGTGATCAGGACAGTCTTGCCCACCCCGGCGCCGCCGAACAAACCGGCGCGCCCGCCGCGCTCCAGCGGCGCCAGCACGTCAATGGCTTTGATGCCGGTTTCGAAAATTTCGGTTTTGGTGGCCTGCTCCGACATCGGCACCGGCGGCTGATGGATGGAGCGCATCTCGGCGCCTTGAATGGGGGGATGGTCGTCAATGGTTTTGCCAAAAACATTCAACATGCGCCCCAGCAGTTGATTGCCAACCGGCACCATGAAGGGGGCGTTGGTGTCGCGCACGGTCATGCCGCGCACCAGACCATGGGTGGAAGTCAACGCCACCCCGCGCACCATGTGGGCATTGAGGTGGCTGATCACCTCAATCTCAACCGAGGAGTCCACCCCGGTGACCAGTCGGGAATAGATGTTGGGCAGGCGGTTGGGGAAGAACACATCCACCACACTGCCGCGCACGGAACGGATTAAACCCAAATTCGTATCTTGCATAGACAAATTATAACCGCTAGGTTTTGGAAGAAACAATGGACGGTTTGGCGTGTGTCGAAGGTTGGGGAGGCGCAGGGGTTGACGCGAGTGCAGAGGCTTTTCGAAAATTAACCTCCAACTGGGGGGCGCTTTTCGATGTTGGGGACTAAATCCATTCTGAAGATGGATAGATGATTGGATTTGTTGGATTCATGCCGGCGCTGGAGGGGTTGACGAATGGGGGAAATCAACGCGCCGCCTATTTTCCCCTTTGCCCCTCACTCTTTGGCGCGGCAGAGGGCGCAGAATTGTTGGACGAATTGAAGCCAGCGATTGAACTGGCTGGTTTGCAGGCTCGAATAGGCGAACCCCAATCGCAGGTAGGACGGCGAAAGCGATACCACATAAAACGGCTGGTTGGCTTGCAGCAACGGCTCGCATACCTTCGCAAGAGCTTCGGCGGAAAACTGACGGCGCAAAAGACTCTCCTGGCGGCGGTCGCATTGAATATCCAACCCCAGCGGTTGCAGCCAGCCCAGGTCGCGCCCGCCCCAAGTTTCGTCGTATAACAGGGAGTTGACCTGTCGTATCGCCTCGTTCAATGGCGTATAAATGGCAAAGTGGGGTGGATGATCAACAAAGACGCCAAACTCAATCCAGTGGGTTGGCGGCTGACGGCTGTCTGAGGATACGCTTTCCAGAGAAACCAAGATGCGGCCGTTCGGCGATTTGTAAAAGGTGGTCGGCGCGAGGCGTTTTGCCAGTTTTTCGAATACGCCAATCCGTTGAAAGCCGGCTTTTTCCAAAAACCAACTTGCCGATTGGAATTGCTCTTCTGCTTCTTTTTGCCGTCGCAACCAAAGCAGCCCTATCAGCAGGGCCGGCACAGCGCATAGAAGCAGCGTCATCCATCCCGAAACGTTGATCAGCAGGTCGGTCAAATCCATTTCTGTTGGGGGTTTTTGGAGCGTTGGGAAGATGCCTGCTTGCATTGTAGCACGACAGCATCCCTTCGGAGGCTGGCTTAATCATTCCGAATCCAAACCTTAACCGAACTTTAAGCAAAGCCCCATCAACCCGCTTTGCCGCTGGGCCGGTTTATGGTTCGTTACTGGTCGCTTGCGCCTCGTTCGATTCAGCCGGCGGCAAAATGGTAATTTGAATGTGCACATTCGCCTGCTCGGCCTGCAAGCTTTGACGCTCGACCACGTCCCAGTAAGGGGGGCGTTTTCCGCTGATTTGTATCAGGTAATCGCGGCGCGCTTCGCCAGCCCGTTGCTGCAAGTTGATCGCCGCAATCATCATCACCAGCTCCTGCCACAGTTTCAGGTCCGCGCCGAGCAGAGCTTGGCGGGCTTCTTCGTCCAACTCATAGCGGACGGTTTTGTTGGATGGGTCACGCAGAACGGTAGCGATGGCTTTGGCAAGATCGGTGACGATCTCTTCCGCAGAACGGGTCGGTTTGACCAGCGTGGCTTTGAGGCTGTGTTCGATCTCAGCTTGGGATTGCTGGAAGCTTAAGTTCAAGACGATTGGCTGACCCGGATTGCGAAAATCGGCCGCCGTTAATCCCACTTGGTCGGCTGTCAGCCGAATTTCGAGGGTGATGGTCTCCTGCCTTAGCCGCAGGTCGCTTATGCTGACGGCTTTCATCGCCAAGGATTGATCTTTGTGGTATGCCAGCATCAAACCTTGCGAGGTTTGGTGAACCTCTGTGAGGCCGTAAGTCAGGGCCAGTTGACTGGCAGCGGAGGCGGCTGCGCTAGAGGAAGTCTGACCGGCGCTGGAAAACCCCGATTGAGGCGCTCTCGTAAAAAGAGTCCGGCTTGCTCCAAACCCGATGGCGCTCCAACCGATCGGCGCAATGTTCATGGTCGTCTCCCCCTCCCTAAATCCGTTCAGACCAAGCGATCCACCAATCGTCCAGCGCCCTCCAAGGAGAGCGTTGTGGATTGGCGAATCATCTCAACCAGCTGATTAGCGGCTTGTTGTTGGCTTTCTTGAATGTTCTTCAACACGGAGACTGCAATTTGCGTCTGCAGGTTGGAAGATGCCATAGCCGCGTATTGGCTTGCCAGCAGATCGGTCAAAGAAACCCCAGTAATTTCCATATACTAAGTATCGGTCAATTTTGGAAAAAATTAAGGGGGAAAGGTCAGCGCTTTTTCCCTGAATGCGTCGTCTGCCAGCGTACGGAAGCGGAGGTTCGACGTCTTTCTTGGATGCCGCGCTGCTGCTTGACTTTTTGCATTTCTTGGGAAGCGCGAATCAGCACATCCTGCCAGCCGCTGTCGAATGGATTGAGGCAAGTCGCTCCGAGGCTCATATCAAAAGGATAGGTTTGACCACCGAATGCGACCGGCGAACGCGCAATCGTCAATCGCAGCCGTTGAATAACCTCCTGCGCTTCGGCGTAGGAAGTTTGCGGCAAAATGACGCAAAACTCATCGCCGCCGTAGCGGGCAGACACATCCACCTGCCGCAAGGTGGCGAGAAAGATTCGGCCGACCTGAATAAGAACTTGATCGCCTACCTGATAGGAGTAGCGATCATTGAATTGCTTGAAATGATCCACATCGCCAAAAATCACCGATAGGGGTTGATGAAAGCGCTGCGTTCGTTCAAATTCGCGTTGACCAAATAAATTCAAGCCGCGCCGATTGTACAGACCGGTCAGCTCATCCACGATGGACAGCCGCTGGGCATCCTCGAATAAGCGCGCATTTTCGATGGCCTGACCGGCCTGATCGGCAAAGGCAAGCAAAATTTCCAATTGTTGGGCGTCAAAATTCGGTTCGGATAAGCCTAAAACCAAAAATCCGTTGATCGTCTTGCGCGCCCTCAAAGGAATACCCCAGCAGTAAGGCGCAGCCGGCAGCAATGAATGTTCGACACCCGTCCAAGCGCCACGCTCCGTCAAGAGCGGACTGCCTTGTCTATGAATTGACATGAGGAACGGGATATCCTTGAGGGCATAGCGCTCGCTTCTCGCTTTTACGCCCTCAGCGCGATCGTAGGCTAGAAGAACAAAGCTCTCATCCGTCAGCCACACCTGAAGATCTTCCAACTGAAAAAGTTGACGGAGATGATGCCCCATGTTCTCCAGAACGTCTTCCAGCTCGAGACTTTGCGCAAAAGCGTGCGTAATGTTGAGCAGGGTTTGCGCCGTTTGTCGTTCCTGTTTTTCCTTTTTTTCTAGGTAAATCCTTTCTTTTGCGCGCATGAACTGCGCAACCACAATTTCAGCAGCCAGCAGGTCTGAGATAGCGAAGGGGCGCTGACCTTGATCGGCGAGTAATCCTATGGCGCCTTTCCTGTTTGTAAACCGATCTTGAATGGGCACGATTAAGACGCCCGCCGGCAAGTCGGCGCTTTCCTGCTTGGTTAGGAGGGCAATATCGTCTTGGGTAAAGCTGAACGGCTGCAGATATTGAAGGGCATAATCGAAGAGGGAGCGAAAAACGGTTAAGCAAGGCTGCGTATCGCGATTGGAGCAGTACTCGATGTGTAGGTCTCCGTTGGCTTCCGCTTTCCATCCCGCGCAGATGTGGTCAAAAGAAAGGATATTGCGCAGCGCGTTTTCGAGAGTTGGATAAATGTTGGCTTTTTCAGGATGGATGTTGGAAACTTGATACAAACTATCTAAAATACGCTTTTGGCGTTCTAGCAAGCTAATATCCCAAAAAAGAGCCACAAAGCCGGCCGTGTTTTGTTCGGCGGAGTGAACCGGAGAAAGCCTGACTTGCAGCCGCTTTTGAGAGTGGATCTCGATGTTGTACAGGATGAACGTCAAGGGAGGGTTGGCACGCAGTTCTTGTATTTTTTGAAGCGTCAACGCCTTGTGGGGCAGCCAGCTGGTCTCTAACGGGACGCCTTCCAGCGAGGGATAAGGTTCGATTTCCAGCAATTCGTACAGATACGGATTAGCGATTTGGATGATTCCTTGCTGATCCACAAACAAAATGCCAGTTTGGGCGCGCTCAACGACAATTTTAGAAATGGCTTCCAAGTGACGTTTTTTGACGTCCTGGCGTTGGCGTTCCGCTTTGCGCTGCCATTCGGTGAGGTTTTTTAGGAGGATTTCAGGCAACTTTTTGAAATTTTCTTCGCTTTTGGGAATGTAATCAACCGCGCCGTTTTTCAGGGCTTTGACGACTAATTCCTCGTTGCCAAAGGCGGTTTGCACGATGATTGGGCAGCACTCCGGATCGGGTAAGGTAAGCGTCAGCTGGCTGGGTTCGCCGTCCGGCAGCTTCCAATCGCAAATGATGATGTCAGGGCGATGATCAGCCAGCCACTCGATTGCGGAGCGTAAATTTCGTTTCCAAATCGCTTGAAAGCGGCCGTCCCGTTGTAAAAAACGGCGAATCAGCTCAAAGTGGTTGACATTATCTTCGATTATGAGGACTTGAATCAAGGAAGGTTCGATTGAGTCATCCATCGCGTACCGCTTGTTTAGGTTCTATCAATTCAAACCGGGTGAAGGGAAGCCCGCTTATGGAAAGCGTTTGTTGGATTTATTATACAAAAAAAAGAAAGAGGATGATCCAATCATCCCCTTTCCCTGCGACCGAGATGGATGGCTGCCGGCGACTGCCGCGCCTCAGGCTGCTTCAAGGGCTTGATCGAGGTCCCATAAAATATCCTCGATGTCTTCGATGCCGACGCTTAATCGAATGAAGTCCGGCGTAACGCCAGCGCTGCGTTGTTCCTCCTCACTCAACTGACTGTGGGTGGTGCTGGCTGGGTGAATCGCCAGGCTTTTGGCGTCGCCCACATTGGCAAGATGGCTGAACAGTTTGAGGCTATTGATGAACCGCCGACCGGCTTCAACCCCGCCTTTGACGCCAAATCCCAGGATGGCGCCGGGCCCTTTTGGCAGGTACTTTTTTGCCTGTTCGTGGTTGGGATGGCTGGGCAGACCGGGGTAGGAAACCCAGGCCACTTTGGGATGCTGTTCGAGATGCTCGGCAACGGCTTGCGCGTTGGCGACATGCCGATCCATGCGCAGGCTGAGCGTTTCCAGCCCCTGCAAGAACAGCCAGGCGTTGAAGGGCGATTGGCAGGCGCCCACATCCCGCAAAATTTGCACGCGCGCTTTGAGGATGAAAGCCGCCGCGCCCAGCTCGGCATAGACCAGGCCGTGGTAGCTGGGGTCGGGCTGGTTGAAGTTCGGAAAGCGCGGGTTGTTCGCCCACGGGAAGTTACCGCCGTCCACGATGATGCCGCCAATGCTGGTGCCGTGTCCGCCGATGAACTTTGTGGTGGAATGAACGACGATATTGGCGCCCCACTCGATCGGCCGGCACAAGTACGGCGTGGCAAAGGTGTTGTCAATCATCAGGGGGATTTGGCGCTCTCTGGCGATGGCGGCAACTTCCTCAAAGGGAAAGACGTTGATGAGCGGGTTGCCGAGCGTTTCGCCGTAGAGGATTTTGGTGTTATCGCGAATGGCGCGGCGGAAGTTTTCGGGGTCGGCAGGATCCACAAAGGTAACTTCGATGCCGATATTTTTGAGCGTGTAGGCAAATTGATTGTAGGTGCCGCCGTACAGGGTGGAGGCGGAGACGATGTGATCGCCGCGCCCGCACAAGGTCAGAATTGCCATCATCTGAGCGGCGTGACCGGAGCTGGCTGCCAGCGCGCCAACCCCGCCTTCCAGATCGGCCATGCGCTGTTCAAACACATCGCTGGTCGGGTTCATAATGCGCGTGTAAATGTTGCCGGTTTCCTGCAAGGCAAACAAGCGCGCGGCGTGGTCGGTGTCCTTGAAGACATACGAGGTTGTCTGATAAATCGGCACCGCGCGCGAGCCAGTGGCGGGATCGGGCGCCTGCCCGGCGTGAACCTGCCGGGTGGTAAAGCCAAAGCGACGGGGGATTGGGGTTTCGGTCATGGTCTGCTCCTCCTATTGGATCTCATCGAGGTTGTATGGCGTTTCTTGATAGACGTAATAATTCAGCCAGTTGGCAAACAACAAGTTGGAATGCGCACGCCAGCGCACCACCGGCGGACAGGCCGGATCGTCATTCAGGAAATAATTTTCGGGGATGTGAATGGGCAAGCCGAGCGCGACATCCCGCTCGTATTCATATTTCAAGGTGAGCGGATCGTACTCGGAGTGGCCGGTGGCGAAAATCTGGCGGCCGTCGCGGCGCATGACCAGATAGACCCCGGCCCGTTCCGATTCCGAGAGGATTTCCAGATCGGGAACTTTGAGAATATCCTCGCGGCGGATTTCGGTGTGGCGCGAGTGCGGCGCGTAAAACACATCGTCAAAACCGCGCAGCAACGGCACATTTCGGCGGTTGAAGGTGTGTTCGAACACGCCAAACATCTTCTTTTCCAGCGGATATTTGGGAATGCCGTACTGGTGATACAGAGCTGCCTGCGCGCCCCAGCAGATAAAGAAGGTGGAAAAAACATGGTGGCGGCTCCAGTCCATGATTTCTTGCAGTTCGCTCCAGTAATCCACTTCCTCAAAGGGCAAGTGTTCCACCGGCGCTCCGGTGACGATGAAACCGTCGTATTTTTCGCGCTTCATTTCGACAAACGTGCGGTAAAAGGTCAGCAGGTGTTCTTCCGGCGTGTTCTTGCTGTGGTGAGAGGCGGTGCGCATGAAAAACACCTCCACCTGTAAGGCGGTGTTGCCCAGCAGGCGCAGCAGTTGGGTTTCGGTGGCAATTTTGGTCGGCATCAAATTCAGGATGGCGATGCGCAGCGGACGAATATCCTGACGCAAAGCGCGGTCTTCGTCCATGACGAAGATGTTTTCGTTGGCGAGAATTTCACGGGCTGGCAGCGCATTGGGAATTTTGATCGGCATGGCTCACCTCTAAAAAGGGGACTTATAGAAGAGGGCTCAACCAGTTGGCGAAAATCGCTCGGCTGTTGGTTGTATTCGGATGATCGTGGATGAATTGCGCGGGATTATAACGAAAACAATCTGATTAATCAACAATATCGCGGAGGTATTTTAAACTTTTAGCCCTTACCGCAGCGCTTTCCTCACCCCCGCGCAATCGGCTCAAAATCCGGGTTGGTTTTCTGCGCGGCGCGAGCGAGGGTTTTGTCGGCTTGGGCGGGGTCAGCGGCGGGGCGACTTAAACCCTTCTCCGCCGGGGCTTTTTGCTTGCCGGCGGAGAAAGGAGTAACGAAGGATTCGCCGGGGGACTCGGCTTATTCGATGTTCTCAGCGGTAAGCAGACGGCCGGGGATCAGGACAGTTTCGCTTTCCGGCATCGTCCCGTTGAAGTAGGCTTCCATGATGTTCGCCACTCGGCGCGCCATTTCGTCAAAGTCCTGCGCCACGCTGGCGATGAACGGCCCGCCTTTCTTAATTTCGGCTTTGGCAAAATCGGTGCCGTCAATGCCCACCACGCGCACCTCGCTGCGCTGGGCTGCCAGTAAGGCCTGCACGGCGCCTAACGCCGGTTCGTCCCAACCCGCCCAGATGCCGGCAATCGAGCCGCTGTCCGGGTAGGCAATCAGCAGGTCTTCAGTGATCTTGCGGGCGTTATCCAGCGGGCCGGGCACCTCGATGTGCTTGCGTTCGATCACCTCAATGTCGGGGTAGGCGGCAAAGGCTTCGGCGGCCGCAGCGGCGCGAGCGCGCACGCCGGGGTGCGGATCATGAGTGAACATGATCACATTGCCCTTCCCGCCGATGGCTTCAATCAGAGCGTCCGCCGAAAGCTTGCCCAAACTGGCGTTATCGGAGGTCACATTGACCAGCACGCCCGGCGCATTACCGGCGTCAATTCCAAAGACGGGAATGTTGGCTTTGCTGGCGGCTTCCAGCCCTTGCGTCATCTGCGCCGGGTCGCCCATGCCCAGCACAATCGCATCCACTTTCTGGGTCACGGCGTCTTGAATGCGGCTGACCAGCAGGTTGAAATCGCCAGCCGTATCGGTTACGGTGACCTGCCAGCCTTTGGCTTCGGCTTCGCTCTTGAAGCGGTCAATCACGTACTTGGTCGTTTCGTTAGCCATGTACGGGGTGACCACGGCGATGGTCTTGGCGGCGCTGCCCGTTTCGGTTGGAGCGGCGGGAGCGGCGCAGCCCACCAAAAGAGCGATGAGGATCAGCAGGCTCATCCATCGAATTAGATTGTTGCGATTCATGTCTTCCTCCTTTGCGTAAAAATAGTTTGTTGGACTTCTCTTCTTGAAACACCGCCAAAGCGATGGTTCAGACCCGACTCAGGCGCTCAAAACTGGCTTGGAGCGCGGGATACAGCTCTTTGAAAATGGGGTATTGTTTTTCGTATAGGCTAACTTGTTCTGGCGAGGGATGCGCTGTCCGCTCAGTAGGAAAGTAGCCATCCGGCGCCAAATTCGGCTGCCAGCCCAGCGCCTCTGCCGCCGCCAAAAACGCGCCGCGCGTGGCGACTTCGCCCGGATCGGCTAAAACGGACACGGAGCAGGCGAACACGTCCGCAAAAATCTGCGCCCACAGCGCGGAGCGCGCCCCGCCGCCCACCAGACTGATCTGACGCGCAACCCGTTCGGTGGGCATGGCGTCGCGAATGGTGCGCATGGCGAAGGCAACCCCTTCGAGGACGGAGCGGTACATCTCCGAGCGGGCCGTGGAGGCGGAAAGCCCGAACCACACCCCCCGCGCATGGGGGTCGCGGAAGGGCGCCCGCTCGCCGTTCAGGTAGGGCAAAAACAACACGCCGTTGCAGCCCGGCGCGGCCTGCTCGGCAAGCCGGTTGAGTTGCGCGTATGCGTTTGCCTCTTGCGGAGCGGCCTGCCGTTCCAACTCGCCAAATTCGCGCGCCAGCCATTCAAAATTACCGGCGGCGGTCAACATCGGGCCGATCAGGATGATGCGCTGCCCGTCCGGGTGGCGCAGGTTGAAAATGCCCGTGCGCGGGTCAACCGGCTGGGAGTCGAACACGGCCGCCAGCCATCCGCTCGTGCCAAGGTACACATACCAGCAATCGCCCTCGCCGGCCGCCGCTCCGATGGTGGTGGCGGCGGCGTCGCCCATGCCGTGATAGACCGGCAAGCCGGCCGGCAAGCCGCTTTCTTCGGCCGCCGCCGGGCTGACCCAACCGGCTGGCTGGCGATAGGGCAGCAAGCGCGGCAGCCAGTCGTGGCGGATTTCCAACTCGTCCAGCAGGTTGACCGCCCAGTCGTTGCGGTCAAAGTCGAACAAGCCGGTGGTCGAGGCGGTGGTGTAGTCGCTGACGGCTGCGCCGCACAATTTCAGGGTGATGGTATCGTGAGCGCCGATCAGCGCCTTTTCGGCGGATCGGTACAGCTGCGGCTGATTCTCGCGCAGCCAGAGGAACTTAGCCAGCAGGCTGGAAGCGTCCTGCAGGTTGGCGGTGATTTGAATCAGACGCTCTTCGCCGATTTGCCGCTGAATGCGCTCGGCTTGCTCCTGTGCGCGCAGGTCGGCGTACAGGATGGCTGGAGCTAGCGCCTCGCCGTCTTGAACGAGGATGACATCCTGCATCTGACCGGTTAGCGACAATGCCACAATTTCTACTCCGTTTCCGGCGGCGGCGAGCGCTGCGCGCACGGAGTCCTTGAAGGCAGTCCACCAGTCGGACGGCGATTGGGTCATCTCAACGCCGTGTTTGCGCAGCGGGTAACCCGCCGAAGCGCTGGCCAGGATCTGCCCATCGCAGCTGAACAGGGTGGATTTGACGGCGGTTGTGCCAATGTCCGATGCCAGAATGGCCTGCATGTCGTCTCTCCTCACGAAAAAATTGCCGCCAGCCGCAGGCTGCCGATCAAGTCTTGCACTGCGGCGCAGCCTTGAGCGGCCGCCTCGACGAAGGCGGTGCCGACGATGACGCCCTGCGCGCCCATCTGACGGATGCGCTCGACATCTTCGGCGGCGCGCACGCCAAAGCCAACCGCCAGCGGGAGCTCAGCTTCGCACAGCCTGCGGATGCGGGCGATGCGCCGGCGCACTTCTTCATCGAAAGCAGCCGGACTGCCGGTTGGCGCATCGCGGCTTTGAATGTACAGGAAACCGCCCGCGGCGCGGCTGACCTGCTGAATGGCCTGCTCATCGAAACCGGCAGAGACGAACCCAATCGCATCCATGCCGGCGGCATTGGCCGCCTCGGCCAGAGTCAGCCACTCGGCGAGCGGAACATTCACCAGCAGATGGCCGCTGAAACCGGCCCGGCGGGAATGTTCCAGCAAAGTGGAATAGGGGATCTGGGCGAGAACATCGCGGTAAAACATCAGCACGGCCGCGCCCTGCGTAACGGCCAACACCTGCTGGCTTTGCCGCAAAGCGCTCTGCGTATCTGTGCCGCGCTGTACGGCGACCGCGATCGCTTCGCGGATGACGCGACCGTCGAAAATCGGGTTGCGGGAAGGCAGCCCGATTTCAAGAATGTCCAAACCGGCGGCAAAAGCGCAAATCGCCAATTCGCAGAAACGCTCCGGCGTCGGATAACCGGCTGGCAGGTATCCGATCAGCGCCAGCCGCTGCTCGTTTTTAGCGTTTTGGAAGGCTTCAGCAATGCGCGACATGGTTCACCGATAGCGTTTGCGGGAAAGGCTGGACAGCAGCACCGCCAGAATGATGATCCCGCCGGTTAGGATGGATTGGATATAGGAGTTAACCCCTAAAATGTTCATTCCGTTGCCCAACACGCCCATGATCAGCACGCCGAGCAGAGTGCCCAGCACGTGCGGCTCGCCCTCGCGGAAGGCGGTGGCACCGAGGAAGACGGCCGCCGCCGCGTTGAGCATGAAGGGATTGCCGGCCTGCGGGTGAGCCGAAAACAGGCGGCTGGTCAAAATGACGCCGGCCAGCGCCGCGCCCAGGCCGGAAATCACAAAGGCGGTCAGGCGCAGCCGCTGTACCGAAATGCCGGCCAGGTGAGAGGCGTCCGGGTTGCCGCCGATGGCGTACAACTGACGGCCGAACACGGTTTGTTCCATCAAAACCCACACCACTGCTACCACTAAAGTCATCACCACAATTGAAGCGGGGATGATGCCCACCGTCCCCTGTCCGAGCCAGCGGAACGATTCGGGAATGCCGGAGAAGATGGTCGCGCCGTTGGTGTAGAGCAGCGCCATGCCCCCGAAGGCGGTCATGGTCGCCAGCGTGGCGACGAACGCTGTCAACCCGCCATAGGCGACCAAAACGCCGTTGAGCAAACCGCCCAGCGCGCCGACCAACAGAGCGGCTAACATTGCCGGAAAGACTCCCCAGCCCTGGTTGGCCATCAGGTCGGCGGCGACCACGCCGGCTAAACTGGCCAGCGTGCCAACCGAGAGGTCAAAGTCGCCGGTGACCATCACCACCGTGACGGTGACGGAAACGATGGCGAGGGTGGCAATTTGCTCGATGATGTTGCTCCAGTTGCGGAAGCTCAGGAAGGTGGTCGGACGCAGCAGCGAGAAGACGACGATCAGCGCAAAAAAGCCGATCAGCGTTCCCCAGCGTCTCAACCATAGCGCGGTTTGAGCGCCCCCCGCGCGAAACTTGGAGGCAGGTAACGATTGAGCGGATTCTTGTTCGGTCATCCAACCTCTCCGTAACAATAGCGCAAAATCTGTTCTTTGGTGGCGGAGGGAGCGGGCAGTTCGCCCATCGCCCGTCCCTCGCGCAAAACGACAATCCGATCCGCCAGTCCCAACACCTCGTTCAGGTCGGACGAAACGAGGAGGACTGCCATGCCCTGCTCGGTCAATTGGCGGATGATGCGGTAAATTTCGTAACGCGCCCCGACATCCACACCGCGGGTCGGCTCATCCAGCAACAGCACTTTGGCTGCCTGCAGCAGCCACCGCGCAAAGACCACCTTCTGCTGGTTGCCGCCGGACAGCTGGGCGGTTTTCTGATCGAGCGATACCGCTTTGAGACGCACCTCGCGGCTGATTTGCTGACAGGCGTTTCTTTCCTCGCCGGCCCTGACGAAAAACGACCCGACCGCGAAGCGCTTGAGAGAAGGCAGGGAGATGTTTTCGCGGATGGAGCGATTGAGAATCAGCCCCTGCAGACGGCGTTCTTCCGGCACCAATGCCACGCCGGCGCGAATCGCCTCAGCCGGATGACGGGGTTGGAAGCGCGCTCCATTCAGCCACATTTCGCCGGCTTCGGGTTGGCTGGCGCCGTAGATCATGTGCAGAACCTCGCTGCGTCCCGCTCCAACCAGACCGGCCAGCGCGACAATTTCGCCGGCGCGCACCTCGAACGAAACATCCCGCACCAGGCCGCCGCTCAGGCGATGGACGCGCAAAACCGCCTCGCCCTTTTGCGCCGAAGAGGGCGGAATGCTCTCGGCCGGGCCGCTGCCGATCATCTTTCGAATCAGTTCCGCCTGATCCACGGCTTGAATGGGGTATGTGCCGACCACGCAGCCATCCCGCATGACCGTGACGCGATCGCAAATTTCAAAAATCTCATCCAACCGGTGGGAGACATACAAAACGGCTTTTCCCAGCGATTTGAGCTCGCCAATGACCTGAAACAGGTGGCGGACTTCTTCATCGCTCAGCGAGGCGGTTGGTTCATCCATGACGACGATGAGGGCGTCGCTGGCGAAGGCGCGCGCAATCGAGATCATCGCCTGCTCGCCGCGCGTGAGATTGGAAACCGGCACATCCAGGCGGGTGTACGCTCCCAGTCGCGCTAAAATCTGCTCGGCGCGTTGGCGCAGGCTTTTCCAGTCAATCCAACCCAGCCGGGTTTTGGGGTAGGGTTTGCCGAGAAAGATGTTTTCGGCGCCGTTCAGGTAGGGGATGAGGTTCAATTCCTGGTGAATGAACGATAAGCCATGCCGGAAGGCGTCCACTCCGCTGTGCAGTTCAATCGGCTGGCCGTTCAGCAAAATGCGGCCGGCATCCGGACGCACGACCCCCGCCAGAATTTTGATCAGGGTGGACTTGCCGGCGCCGTTTTCGCCGATCAGGGCGTGAACTTCGCCGGGCAGCAGCGACAGAGAGGCTTGATTGACGGCTAAAACGCCGGGATATTGCTTGACGATACCAATGACTTCCAATACGGGCTGCATAGACCAAATACCCTTAAACTGGATTGCCGCTCAACAGTAACGATAAATCCGCGCAGGCATCGCTCATCAGGTGATAGGTGTAGCGGTTGCGCGAGCCATGCCGCTCAGCCGTCACCACGAACGAATCGGCCGCGAGATAGGCCTCGTCAAAGATGACCGGGCAACCATCGGCCTGTAAAGAAACCCTCAGCGAAAGGAAGGCCGGCTCACTTTCCGCGCGTTGGAGTATACCGGCTTGCGGCGAGGATAGCAAGACCGGTTTCAGAATTTCGCGGGCATCGGTAATCCACACGCCGCGCGCCTGACTCAAATGCTCATAAAGCGAGCCAATGCCGTCGAATTGGCGAAGGATCGCTTCCAGGTAGGTTGGCAGGTAGGAGCGTTGATAGATGACGGGCTTGTCTCTAAACAGCCGCAGCCGTTCCAGCAGGATGAGCGGTTGCGTTTCGGGTTGAAGTAAAACGCGGCTGGCAAAGGCATTCCGATGCTGGGTATCCATTGCGAGCAGTTGCGTTGTGATGCGCACATCGCGTTGGCGCATCTCGGTCGAAAAACCCAGCAGGCGAATGGCGTTTTCCTCCATCGCAAGCGGATTGACGAATGAGCCATTTCCATGCTCGATGCGGATCAGGTTTTCCTCTTCGAGCACCTGCAGGGCTTGCCGAACGGTGGACAGGGTTGTCTGAAACTCTTCGGCCAGCTCGCGCTGGCTGGGCAATCGGCTGTTGGGCAGCAAGGAATGCTGCCGGATGCGCTGCCGGAGGGTATTGGCGATGTGAACATAACGGGGGAGTGTCCGATAGGACATGGGAGAACCGCTCAGTGTTCTAGAGTTCTATAACTCTATTGTACAAAAAAACTCCGAAGAATTCAATCCCCTTTTTCAAATGGTTGTGGTTCGTGCGATGATCGGCCGATCGGAAGCGATTTGCGCCGGCAGGCTGATGAGTGATCTACACAACCCTCATCTCCAAAACGCCTATTGACTTTTGCCTTCAATCCTGATATAAAATATCCAAAAGTGGCAAACCGCAAAGGCTGGGAAGGGAAAGAGTACGCTTTCAGCGCGGCGGCACAGAGAGCAGGGATGAGGTGAAAGCCCTGCCCGCACCGGAAAGCGGAATGGTTCCCGGAGCCGCAGGGACAAAGGCCGCCGCCGAGTATCCCGCGCCGGAATCGCCGCCGTTATCGGGCGAACGGCAGCAGAACTGCCCAGCAGTCTGCGCCGGCTGAGTGAGGCTGGCTTTTGTTACCCCCGTTGTCATCACGACGGGGGTTTTCGGTAAACCGATCGGCTGGCCTAAATTGGGTGGCACCGCGAGAACCCCTCTCGTCCCAATGGACGGAGGGGTTTTTTTAATGATCGTTTTGGAAGGAGCGCAGACGATGCAAACGACATTGAACTTGATTTCAACCGAGTTAAGAGCCTCAAGCCGCTATGGGCGTTTTGGCGGTCAATATGTGCCGGAGATTTTGATCCCAGCCGTTCAGGAACTGGAACGCGCCTATCTCGAATCGCGGCAAGATGCCGTCTTTCAGGCGGAACTGGATGACCTGCTGCGCGCCTACGTCGGCCGGCCGACGCCACTGACCTTTGCCAGCCGCCTGACGGCCGAACTGGGCGGGGCGCGCATTTTCCTCAAGCGTGAGGACTTGGCGCACACCGGCGCGCACAAGATCAACAATGCCCTCGGGCAGGCTCTGCTGGCCAAGCGCATGGGCAAGCGCCGACTGGTGGCCGAAACCGGCGCCGGTCAGCACGGGGTCGCCACGGCTACGGTCGCGGCGTTGCTCGGTTTGGAGTGCATCATCTACATGGGCAGGGTGGACATGGCGCGCCAGCAGCCCAACGTGCAGCGCATGAAACTGCTTGGCGCCGACGTGCGCGCGGTGGAAAGCGGCAGCCGAACCCTGAAAGACGCCGTCAACGAAGCCATTCGCGATTGGGTGACCAACGTTCAAACCACCTACTACCTGCTCGGTTCGGCGCTCGGCCCGCATCCCTACCCGCTGATGGTGCGCGAATTTCAAGCGGTCATCGGCCGCGAGGCGCGCCAACAAATCCTTGAGCAAGCCGGGCGGCTGCCGGATGTGTGCGTCGCTTGCGTGGGCGGCGGATCCAATGCGATTGGTCTGTTTTCGGCTTTTCTAGAAGATGCCCAGGTTGAACTGATCGGGGTGGAAGCGGGCGGTAAGGGCATTTCCACTGGTCAACATGCCGCTCGATTTGCCGACCCCGCCATTGGCCGGCCCGGCGTTCTGCATGGCGCCTTCACCTACCTGCTGCAAAACGAGGATGGCCAGGTGCTGCCCACCTACTCGATTTCGGCCGGCCTGGATTACCCGGCGGTCGGCCCGCAGCATGCCGATTTGTACGAGAGCGGTCGGGCGCGCTACACCAGCGTCACCGATGAGCAGGCGCTGCAAGCCTTTCAGCGCCTGGCGCAAAGGGAGGGCATCTTGCCGGCCTTGGAGTCCTCCCACGCGCTGGCCGAGGCGATTCGGCTGGCGCCGCAACTGCCGCCCGACCATATCGTGCTGGTCAACCTCTCCGGACGGGGCGACAAGGATTTGGACACCGTCCAACAGGCTTTGCAGGCAGGCGCGGCATGAACGGCATCGAACGGTTAACCGGCATCTTCGCGGCTGCGCGGCGGCAAGAACGCTCGGCGCTGATTTTATACTACCCAGCCGGCTTTCCCAACTACGCCGCCGCTCTCGACGTGTTTGCGGCATTGGCCCGGCAAGGCGCGGATATTTTGGAAATTGGCATGCCCTTTTCTGACCCGCTTGCCGATGGGCCGACCATTCAGGCGGCCAGCCAGGCGGCGCTGGAGGCCGGCGTCACCATGCGGGATTGTCTGCGCAGCGTTGCCGAGCTGCGCCGCCGAGGCGTGGCGCAGGGGCTGGTCCTGATGGGCTACCTCAACCCGATTTTGGCGTACGGCATGGAACGCTGGGCGCGCGATGCGGCCGCCGCCGGCGCAGACGGGGCGATTGTGCCGGACTTGCCGCCGGAGGAAGCCGATGCCTTTCAGGCTTGCTGCGAGGCGCACGGGCTGGCCAACATCTACCTGATTTCGCCGGCCACCCCGCTGGAACGCGCCGGCCAAATTGCCGAGCGCGGACGCGGCTTTCTCTACCTCGTTTCGCTGACCGGCGTAACCGGCGCGCGCCAAAACCTGCCGCCCGGCCTGCATGACCTGATCGCCCGCACGCGGGCGCTGACCTCGCTGCCGCTGGCGGTCGGGTTCGGCGTTTCCACCCCCCAGCAGGCGCAGCAGATCGGCCAATTGACGGATGGCGTCATCATTGGATCGGCGTTGATTGATGCGGTTCGCAAGGCGGACGACCCGCTTGCGGCAGCCGGCGAATTTGCGGCGCGCTTTCGGGCAGCCTTGCGGCCGGCCGAGACTTTCATCCAATCTTAGTGTTTAAGAACAAAATCACTGGCATCCAACTCAAAACAATCTGGTTCGGAGGGAAACGAGATGACCGAAAAACGTTTAGCCGTGGTGGGCAGTTCCGGCGGGCATTTGTTTGTGCTAGGCGGGCGAGATCCGCAAGCGCTGCTGGGGGAGATCGTTCAGCAGGCCGCCGCAGCCGGTTTTGCCGTGCGTGAGGTGGCGTTTGTGGCGGCTTCCGCCTCGATGGACTCGATCAGCGAAAACGCCAGCGCCGCCTTGTGGCAGATGACCGCTGACGGCCTGCAAGCGGGCGAAACGCTCCCGCTGGCGCAGGTCAACCAACTGGCCCGTCAGGCCAGCGGCGAGCTGGCCGCCAAAATTCGCAATGGCGAAGTGGACGGCCTGATTTTGGTCAGCGCGGATGTCAAGGAAATCAACCGCGAAGTCGTCCAGGCGGCGGCTGAGAGGAACATTCCGGTGGTCGGCACGGGCGGCAGTTCGATGGCGGAGGCGCGCGCGCTGGGCGCCAACGTCATCGCCGCTTCCGGCAGCACCGGCAGCACCAACCGCACGCGGGCAATTGGCTACATCGCCGCGCTGGCCGGTCATTGGAAGGTGAAGTACAACCCGGTCATCGGCAAGATCAGTCAGGCTGACACGGCGAACGTTTGGAAGCGCATCCAGTTCCGCAGCATTATGATGGGCTCGCTGCCCGGCTTCATTGCCATGGCGCTGGCGCTGGCAATCGGCAAAATCCCGCTGCTAGCCGAGTCGTTCGGGCCGTTGTTCGATGCGCTGGTCGGCGCGCTGCCGATCATCGTGGCGGTGGTGGCTGCCAAGCAGGTCTCCGGTTTGGAGTAGGTGGGGATTGTCGCTGGCGTCGTGGCGGGCGTTCTCTCCAAAGATGGCGGCATTTTGGGCGGCATTGTCGGCGGCGTGGCAGCCGGCTTGCTGGCCGCTTATCTGCTCAATTGGTCGTTTCGTATGCGCTTCCCGGCGACTACCGCCAGTTTGGTGGCCGGAGCGGCCGGCGGGTTGCTGTCCGGCTTTTTGGTGTATTTCCTGCTGGCGCCGGTCACGCTGTGGCTGGGCAACGGCATTCGCGGCCTGATTCAGAGCGCGCTGGACTTCAGCCCGATTTTGACCGGCGCGGTGGCCGGTCTGTTGATTTGGCCGGCGATCATCGGCGGGGTGTACCACGCCGCCATTCTGCCGATTGTGCTGTTAGAGATGGAAACGCAGGGCAACAGCTTTTTGGGAGCCATTGACATGACCGGCTTGGTGATGGTTTCGGCGGGCATCACGCTGGCGAACATCCTTGCGCCGCGTCAGACTTCCGAAAGGGCGCTGGCTGTGCCGGGCTTCATGGTCAATGTCGGTTTTGGCACGTTTGTCGAGGCGGCCTACCCGTACATGTTTTCCGACCGGCGCGTGTTTGCCACGGCTCTGTTTGCCGCCATGGTCAGCGGCGGGGTGTGCGGGCTGTTTGGCGTGCGCGGCACGGCCTACGTGCCGTCCATCATCGCGCCAACCGTGTCCAATCAGCCGCTGGGCTTTCTGCTGGCGATGCTAACCGCGCTGGGGGTGGCCTGCGCCTTGACGGTCGTCATCAACCTTTCGGCGCGCAAGCGCGCCGAACAAGCCGAAAGCGTCTGATTGGCGTATCTTTAACCCACCAACCTTATGACGGACGAGCGGCCGGCTGGACAGCGAACTGCACGGCCGGCCGCCACTGGATTAGTTACGCGTGACCATCGGCAGGTAGATGCGCGCGCCTTGCTGGATGGAGAAAAATCCGCCGCCCGTGCCGGCAAACAAGGTGAAGGGTTGCGTATTGGGCTTGACCGTCAGCGTTCGAACATAGGGAGCGGTCAGGCCGTCGTTGTACGGCTGCCAGGTCGCGCCGCCATCTTGGCTGCGATAAACGCCGTGACCGGCAGTGGCGGCGTAAATCATGTTGGAGTTGTTGGGGTCAACCAGCAGCGCGTTGATGCTCATGCCGTTCATCCCAGCCGGGCTCCACGTACTGCCGCCATCGGCACTTTTGAACACGCCGGGTTGTCCGCTCAAAACGAATGTAACCCCGGCGTAAAGGGTGGTGGGGTTGTTGGGGTCAATCGCCAGGGCGGAAACGTAGGTGTTGGTCAGACCGCTGTTGATTTGCGACCAGCTGCCGCCGCCATTCGTGCTTTTGTACACCCCGCCAAAATACGTGCCAGCGTACAGGGCATCTCCGCTGGGCGTCATCGCCAGAACCCACACGTTCAGGTTGGTCAGGCCGCTGTTGACAGCTGTCCAATTGCTGCCGCCGTTCGTGGTTTTGAACACGCCGTTGCCGAATGTCCCAGCGTAGAGGGTATTGGAATTGTTCGGGTCAATCGCCAGCGAATAAACGCTGGAAATATTAAGGGTTGAGTTGCTGCTGCCGATGGCAGACCAGGTGGCGCCGCCGTTTGCGCTTTTATGAACGCCGCCCCCACCGGGTGTTCCGGCGTACACGACTTCGGAATTGGAGGGATCAATCGCCACGGCGTAAATGGTGGAGTCCGCGCCAATTGAATTGCCGTTGGAAGGGCTCCAAGTGGCGCCGCCGTTCACGCTCTTGAAGATGCCGCGTTGACTCGTCGCGGCGAACAGCAGGTTGGGGTCGCTTGAGGTGGTCGCCAGCGCGTAGATCAGCGTATTGGTCAATCCGGTGTTGACCTCCTGCCAATTGCCGCCGCTGTCCACGCTTTTGAACACGCCGCCAATTTGCGTGCCGAGGTAGAGCGTGTTTGGCTGACTGGGGGCGACTTCTAAAGCTTGAACCGACAAAGAGGACAAGCCATTGTTTGCCGCAGACCAATTCAAACCGCCGTTACTGCTTTTCAGAACGCCGCTGAGGTAATTCGAGCCAGCGTATACGATGTTAGGATCGTTCGGGTCTATGCTCAGGGCATAAATGTATGCGAATGATGAGGTATAAACCTGACTCCAATTGGCGCCGCCATCGGTAGTTTTGAAGATGCCATTCACAGCCCCCGCAAAAACAGTGTTCGGATCGGTTGGATGCACAGCTAAACTATATAGATTTGTTGAACTTATTCCCGTGTTGGCAACGCTCCAATTTTGGCCGCTATCGGTACTTTTATACGCCCCCGCGCCAAAAGCGGCTGCGTAAACCACGCTGGGGTTGCTCGGCGCGAATTTCAGCGCGTAAATGGCAGCGCTCGGGCCTCCCCCAACCGCCGACCAACTGGTGCCGCCGTCTGTAGTGCGATAGATCCCTCCGCCTGTGCCGGCCAGCAGGATTTGCGGGTTGGTCGGATCAACCGCCACGGCGTAGACGGTTTTGTTGGGCAAGTTGGCGCTAATGTCGCTCCAAGTGGCTGCGCCGTCCGCGCTTTTGAAAAGGCCATTGCCCGTGCCGGCATAGACCGTGTTGGGGTTATTCGGGTCAATCGCCAACGCTTTCACATCCGCGTTGGTCAGGCCGTTGTTGACCGGCTGCCAACTGCCGCCGCCGTCCACGCTTTTGAACACGCCGCCGAAATACGTGCCGACATAGACGATATTCGGCGAGGCAGGGTGAATCGCCAAAGCCTGAACCCGTCCGCCATTCGGTCCGCTGCCCGTCCAAACGTTGACGCCGGCCGTAACCGGCGAAGCCTGAGCCAGTCCCAGCGCAAGGACGAGCAGGGCGAGGAAAACGAATTTGGAAGATGGGATTATTTTGGACATAGAATGGTTCCTTTTTATTTAATGTTAAAACCCTCATTCCGCACCCTTTTGCCGCAGGATTAGGGAATAATCGTGTAAGATAAGGGAATGGGAAATGGACAACAATTTGAAACATACAG
>FWPU01001468.1_pt1 | contig 66453 bp, 59 predicted proteins | sample 2228361 | NCBI WGS metagenome assembly FWPU01 (sample SAMEA103939777, study PRJEB20133) | metagenome
AGCACCGTATCATTGCCGGCCGGCACTCTTTTTTTTGCCTCCCTTGCAACCGTGACGGACGTGGGGAAAGCTTCGCTTGTGCCGAGGTCTGAAAGCCGTGCAAGACTGGCTGTTTCAGGAAAGACTTTCCGTAAGAACGGGCCAGCGGCCTCCCGTGCCCCGGTAGCCAGACGAAGCAGGTTCCTGATTGCTTTTTGCGGGTGCGGGAAGAAGAATGACTGGCGGCAGGGATATTAGATTTCCTTAATCTCGAGGAAGAGAGCCCGGGAGGCGGCATGGATTTGGCGGTCATGAATGTGGCAGATCTCACAGAGAGGCTCATTCGATTCTGCAGGGTGCGCCTCGAGGATCCAGAAGCCGAAGTGCTGGGGGTTGAACCCGCTCCGGGTCATGCCGGTTTTTCCTATTTTTTCGATGTTTCGTCCCGAGGCGCCACGGACCGTTACGTGATCCGCTTCCCTCCGCCCGGCGTGAAAAGAGAGGGTACGGCCGATGTGATGCGGCAGGTTCGGGCCCTCCAGGCCCTGGAGGGGACCGATGTTCCTCGTGCGCCCCTGGTATGGTGGGGCGAAGATCTTGAGTGGTTCGGGACTCCGTACTTTGTGACCCGCAGGCTTGCGGGACGCGTCCTTACCCGGGAGGGGCACGGCTGGCTGAAGGAAACGCCCCCCGAAATGCGGCGACGGATGGCCGAACAGGCCATGACCGCGCTCGCACGCATCCATCGGGTCGACTGGCAGCAGAGGGCGGCGTCTCTGGGACCGCCCCTCGATCTTGCGATCGACGTGATGCGCTGGGAACGCTTCCGGGAAAGGGCTGCCGAGCCTGAGGCCATGGCCCTGGGACCGAAGGTCCGGGACAGGTTGCTGGAGCGCCTTCCCGGGAAGGCGCGGATCGGGATGTTCCACGGAGATTACCAGTGGAGCAATTTCTTGTACGGGGCGGACGGAACGCTCCTGGCCGTACTCGACTGGGAGCTTGTCGGGATCGGTGCGGTCCTGAACGATCTGGGCTGGATCCTCACGTTCAGCGATCCGCAGGCATGGGCGCTGCCGGACGCCCTGTTCGGGGCCGGGCTTCTCCCGGAGCCGGAAGACCTCCTCAAGATGTACGCCAGAGCCTCGGGATCCGAGCCGACCGATGTGGCGTGGTTCCGGGCTCTTTCCGCATACAAGTTCGCCGTGATCACAGGGTTTAACCTCATGCTGCACCGGAGGGGGAAACGCCATGACCCCGAATGGGAGGTCCTCAAGGACTCGATGCAGACTCTGCTGGCTTATGCCTTGAAGCATTTGGGCGGTTAACCGCCGGTGCAGGATTGTCAGGCAATCGGCTCCTGGCGCTTTTCAGAAGATGAATGAGAAGTCCCCTGTTGAGGGCCTTGTCTCCGTGCACAGGGGCGGAAGCCCGCACCGGACATCCTTCCTGCTTCATACGTCGATCTCTGCCGCACGGCACTTCTCATCCGTTCGCGTTTGCACAAGGCGAGTTTCTCGCAAGCCCGGGCGCCGCTCCTGGCGCGCCCGGACACGCGGAGGCTAGGCGAGTTCCCTTTCGAGCATGCGGTCCCGTTCCTGGCGGACGGTTTGGTTGTAACAGTCCACGGGCATGGATGCTCCCCGGGCGTAGCAGGCGTTGCAGAAGTCGCACTGGGGGCCTTGCACGCCCTCTCGCAGATGGCGGTAGAGCAGGGGGTCGGCTATCAGGGCCCGGGCCACGGAGACCATGTCGCAGGCCCCGCCGGCGATCGCCTGTTCCATGGCCTCCCTGTGCAGGAATCCGCCCACGCAGATGACCGGAACGGAGAGGGCCTTTTTGAACTGGCTTGCGTAAGGGAGGTTGAAGCCCTCGCGGTAGGGCGCGATCTGTTCGAGGACCCGGTCGAGGAGCGGGGCCATGGCTCGGGCTGCGTACCGGTGATACCAGGGCAGGTGCTTGCCGATCCCCACGGTCGTGACCGTTGAAAAGAAGCCCTTCCAACGGCCCCGCTCGAAGGGGAAGCCGGATTCGTAATGACCGCAGGAGACCTCGACTGCGTCGATCCCTTCCTCCTGCATGCGTTTTGCGACCGCCACGGTCTGTTCTGGCTTGAGGCCCCGGCGCAGGAACAGTTCGTCCGAGCCGTTGATCTTGAGAATGACCGGAAAGTCCGGGCCAACCTCCCGGCGCACGGCCCGGTAGACCTCGACGAGAAGGCGCATGCGGTTTTCGAGCGAACCGCCGTAAGCGTCGGTTCTGCGGTTCGTGTGGGGCGTGAGAAAGGCGCTGAGGAGATAGCCGTGGGCTGCATGGATCTGGATGCCGTCGAAACCGGCTCGCTTGCCTCGGCCTGCGGCTTTGGCCAGGCCGTCGACGACCCCGCGAATTTCTTCTGGCGTGATCTCCCGGGGCCGTACACCCAGGGCGGGCTCGAAGACCGCGGAGGCCGAGACCGCCTCGGATCGGCCCGCCAGGCGCGGCAGGGCCTGGCGTCCGACGTGATAGATCTGAAGAAAGATTCTGGCGCCGTGGCAGTGCACGGCTTCTGCGAGCCTCTTGAGACCGGGGATCTTGTCGTCGCTGTCTGCCGCAAGCTGGCGAGGAGCGGCCCTGGAATAGGCGTCGTAATATGCGTTTCCCGTGATCAAGAGAGGTGTGCCTCCTGCCGCGATCTGTTCGTAGTAGCGGATGAGCTCATCCGTGACAAAGCCGTCTTCTGTACATCGCGTCTCTGTCGTGGCGCTCTTGACGAGCCGCCCGGGTATCTCGAGGGTTCCGATACGGATCGGCTCAAACAGAAGGCTTGCTGACATCAGAAGGCCCTCCTTCGTTCGGCGCGGACGTCTCGAGTGGGTTTGCCCCTCGGATGAGTTCAGGAAGATCGTCGGGCAGCTCCGGGCGGGTTCGGATGGCGGCGTCCCAGCCGACGGCTTCCTGGATTCTGCGGCCGCACCCGGAAGGCGTGTCGAGGAACGAGTAATAGAGAGAGAACACAAGTCCTCGCAGGCCGAGCTCGAGCTTCCTCAAGGGGAGAGCCGCGAAGTTGGGAAGGAAGCGATCCAGGGCCTTGGATCTCAGAAGAACCCGGACCGCACAAAGCGGCAGCAGGCGCGTAAACCGCAGGAACCGCCGGAGCCGCACCCTTTCGCCTTCCGGCAGGTAAAGCAGCATACGGTCCGCGTGCTCGGCAAAACCGCACTGGGAGAAAGCCGGAAGCGTATCGTCTCCCGGCGCGAGGATGTCGCCGATCCGTTCGATCTCCTTGTATTCGGTCCAGCCGAGGACCCGGGGCGTCATCGGGCGATCTCCTGGAGAAGTTCCGAGCTTGCCTTCAAGGACAGGGCCAAAATCGTGAGGGCAGGGTTCATCCCGGGCGCGTTCGGGAAGACGCTCGAGTCGGCACAGAAGATGTCCGGGAACCCGTGCAGGCGAAAGTTCGGGTCTACACAACTTGTTTTGGGGTCGACTCCCAGGTTGAGGCCCCCGAAATGGTGCGGGCAGATGCTGAATCGGGACGTGAGCAGCCTGCGGGCGCCAAAGCTCGAAAGAATGTCGTACGCGAGCTCACGGGCAAGCTTGGTTCTTCTTTCCTCGTCGTCGGTCAGACCGCAATCGACAATCATGTTTCCCTTGCTGTCCAGGCGGAGACGTCCGGGGTGGCAGCTGCGGATCGCGCTCTCCACGCAAGAGAGGTGCCGCAGCTTTTTCATAAGCGCATGGTGGTCCCGGCCGTAGCCCGGGAGAAGCCAGGCCAGTCCTGCGGGACGGGGAAAGGTATTTTCGAGTTTGAAGCCCTGCTCGCGCAGTTTGGGGTCCTGGGATCCGTACACTTGAAAGGGACCTCGATATGCGCAGATTTCGCGGTCGAAAACTCCGAAATGGAACCACTGGGTGTGCACATAGAAGTTCTTTCCCAGGGCGGGAAGGCGGGATCCGAAGCCCGACTGGACGAGGAGCCGGGTGTTCCCGAGAGGTGCGGCAGCCAGGACGAGTTTTCGACAGCGGAACCGGAGGCGGGATCCGTTTCGATAGACGCCTCCGACGACGGCCCCGTCCCGCGCTGCCTCCACGTGTTGTACCTCGAACTCCGGGATGAGGTGAAGGCCGTGCTGAAGAGCGCTCTTGAGCAAAGTCTGCGGCATGCTCTGCTTGCTGTCGATGGGACAGCCGCCGAGGCACATGATGCAGTCGTTGCCCTGGTCCCATCGGCAGTCGCGCTGGGCGCGCAGTTCGGGCCTGGCCACGTACCCGAACCGGGCGTGACCCTCTGCGAAAATACGGGAGCATTCGTTTCGGTATTTCTCGTCCACAGGAGCGATGTGCAGAAGCGCTTCAGCCCGTTCGTACCAGGGCGCCAGGGCCTCCGCCGTGAAGAAGTCGACGCCGGAAGCGGCGCGCCAAGGCCCAAAGGCGTATTCGTCGAACCGGTACAGGATGGCTTGGTACGCGAGGGTTCCTCCGCCGACCGCTTTCCCGCGCATGATTCCGTGGCGGCAGGTCGTGTCCATTTCCGGCCCGCCCGACCAGTAGATCTGCGCGTTGGAGTCGATTTCGGGCATGGGAAAGAGATTCCTGGGGAAGTATCGGCCTGCCTCCAGCATGAGGCAGCGGACGCCCGCACGGGCGAGCTCGTGGGCGAAAGCCGACCCCGACGGGCCCGAGCCGATCACGATTACCTCGTAGGCATCCACGGGTTCTTCAGGCCGGAAGAGGTTCTTCATCGGACTTGCCGCGGCTTGGTTGCTTCTTCGATCGACTCGGGCGCAAAGGCGGCCCGGCCGGCGTGCCCCACGGGCTTAGAGAAAGGTTTGAGCAGGATCCGCGCAGTCTTGAGCACGCTGTATGCGCCCATCTTGATCACGTTGGCCGGACTCCAGGCCGGAGTCGGGATCCCCAGCCTGGGGAAGAGAAACACGGCCTGGTCCATGCCCTTGGCCGGACACCCCCGGAGCCGGATCACGCGGCCTGCGTGCAGCCGTCCTTCGACCTCCGCGCAGGAGCCGACGAGCGCGACTTTGCTGCCGGGATGGAGCACGTCCCCTTTGTATCGGCCGATCACGAAACCGACGGGCGGGAGCCCCTCCATCAGGCCCGGGTGGTACAGCTCGGACGTTGCGAGGGCGCCTGCCAGTGCGTTCAGACAGCCGGTCCTGCATGGTCTTCCCGTGTCGGGATGCACGCCCACGTAGAAACGGGCGGGCGTCCGCACTTTCTCCACGTCCCAGGTGACTCCGAAAGGCGACCGGATCCGGGCCACGCGCGATGCGAGTTCTTCCAGGGTCGTGTCGCCCGAGACCTCGACGTCATTGGGATCGAGGGATCCATACCCGCGCGAAGAGGCTTCCACCAGGTGGTCCACTTCGTGCGGCTTCCAGCCCAGAACCTGGGATGCGACCGTGTCCGCGGCCAGGGGGTCATTGGCGATCAGAAGGGCTCCGAGCGGGCAGGGAAAAGGAGCGAACTCGGACCCGTGTCCGATCTCGACAGCGTCCGAGACCACGATGTCGGGATAGCCAAGCTCGAGCAGATCCACGATCTTTTCGTCCAGCCTGTGATCGTGGTACAGCATTCGCTCCCTGTGGGTGAGAATCCCCATGTTCAGCTTCAGGGCGTTCGTGATTCGGCAGGCATTGTGGAACTTGAGCTTGGGCGCCCAGACCTTGTAGTCCGCCTCATAAAGAGACCGGGCGGCGAGGACCGATCGATGCCATTTTGCTCGGCCGAGGAAAACCCGGACGAGCCGCTCCTCGTTGAAATCCCGCAAGGGCACGCGGATTCTCCCGGCCATTCTGCTGTAGCCGGCATCTCGGAAAAAAAGGCGCGTGGGGATGGCCATGCCGCCGGACTCCCCGATGGAGACTGTACTGCCCGGCTCGGCCCTGGCCCGAAGGGCCAGCACCAGAGCCTCGACCACTGCTGGGTGCGTGTAGGCACTGCGCACGACGGGTGTGGCGCATACGACGTTCGGCTTGACGAGAATCCTTCCGCGCGGCTTCGCGCCCAATTCCTCGAAAGCCTCCTCGAGGATTCGTCGGAGAGTGGGCACATCATAGGCCTTGCAGGCTCGGAGGATCACCTTCCGCTGCTTCATGTCCTGTCGATCCTCGGCAGGGGAAGGCGCTTGTACTGGCGGCAGACCTCCATCACGGCGTTCTCGATCGGAATCCTCTCGATGGCCGAGGCCGCAACGAATCCCACCGCATCGGTTTTCTCATACACGACCCTCGTGCTTTCCGGATCGTAGAAAGGGCCTCCGTGGATGAGGCAGATCACGTCGGGTCGCGCCTGGCGGGCTGCGTCCATGATGGCCTGGGCTTTGGCGAGGAGTTCGTCGACGCTTTCCAGCGGCGCGTATCCCGTAAGGCCGCCCATGCTCGGGCCCACGTGCACGCAGACCGCGTCCACGCCCGCCCGGGCCATGTCCACGGCGTCCGAGGCCGTGAAGACATAGCTGAGCGTGAAGACGTCCCACTGGCGAAGGAGGCGGATCATGTCGACTTCCCGGCTCCATCCCCAGTGGGAGACCCCGTAGCCGGGCGCCATGGCCTCCGTGAACTTCCGCAGGGCCATGCCGCCCTCGATCAGATTTTCGTACAGGCCGACCGTGGGAAAATTGATGGCGCCGCTGAAACCCTTCTCGACGAAACGCCTGAGGGAGGCCTCGAGATCGAGGCAGAAGAAATCGTTCGCTTCAATGCCTGCCACCAGAGGAGTGCTTTTGACCACGTTGGCGATTTCGTCGAACATCGACAGGGTGATCGGATTGGACGTGCCCGTGATCATGGTGGTCGGCAGGCCCATCATCCGCGTCCGCCCCGTACTGTAAAGGATGATGAGATCCGCTCCCCCCAGCTCTGCACACTTGGCGATGAGGCCGCTGCTGCATCCTGCACCGAGAATGGGCCGCCCCTGTTCGATCTGGCTCCTGAGACGGTTCAGAATTTCCGCTCTCGGAATTCGGGCCGCCATGGGGACTCCTTTCGGCGAAGGATTTGTTCGAGGACTCTGATCGCCGCGTCGACGAAGCACTCGTCGTTGATGTTCCCTGCTGCTTCCGTCACGGGGATGTCAGGCCGGAGGAGATCCCGAAGCGTGGCGCGAAAAACCTCGTCCGCGACAGGGTCGTGCAAAGCCGCGCCGGGTCTGCTCGCCTCGGAGAACCCGGCGAGGGGAATGACGACGCCTATGGGGCCGCAAGCCCGGTTGGCTCGGTCGGCGAACGTCCTGGCGATACGTGCAAGCTCCTCGGCCGAGGTTCGAACGAGCACCACACTCGGGCCATGCATGGAGTAGTGTCTGCCCCGGTATTGCGGCGGGATCTGGTCCGGGCCTGAAGCGCCCGGGAAAATGTGCATGTCGAGGCCGCCCGGCGCGAGCACCAGGGGTATGCCTTTCTGGAAAGCCGCATCGAGCCGGTTGCGGTCAGGCCGGCCGAAGGCGGAAAAGAGGGCGAGGGTTTCCTCGGAGTAGAGGACCTTGGGTACCCATTCGAAAGTCGTGATATCCAGGAGGATGTCGACGAGTCCGTCCCGAGCCATCCGGTCGAGCTTTTCCGTCGTGGCATGGAACACCAGGGTGTCGTACCCCAGGGTGCCGAGCTTCTCGCAGAGCTTCCGCACGGCAGGCGTGGTCACGCCCAGCGCGGTCAGTGCGGCCAAGGGCTTCTCGGCGTGCGGAAGAGGCTTTCCTTGGAGCATTCCGGCAACGGCTCCCGCCGCCTGGTCGAGGGTGCGGGCCACAACCCGGTTGAGCCCCACGAGATCAACAGGGCACGTAAGAACCGCCAGATCATCGATGCCGGCCGGCGCGAAGGAAAGGAAGGTCGTAACGAGAAGCTTGGGCACGCCGACGGGGAGATCCCGCATCACGACGGCTGCAGTTGCCGCCGCTGTGGAGCCACCCAGGACCACGACCGCATCCAGCCTGCCTGCGCCGTGAAGGTCCCGGACGATGCGGGCCGCCCCTTGGCTCATCGTGCCCGTGGCCTCCATGCGGTCGGCTCCGGACCGGGCGGCCTCGATAAGGTCCGCCAGAGAGCGGCCTCCGGCCCGAGCCACGGCCTCGCGGCCGCAGTCGGCGGCGCAGAAAGGCGCTCCCATGACGCCGGTGTCGATCGTGACGACCGAGAGCCCGCGTTCGGCCATGCGGCTGCGGAGAAATTGGATCTCGTCGCCCCGCGTGTCGAACGCGCCGACCACGGCAACGGTCCTGGCGGCGTTCTTTGTGTGGTCCGCGCTCACTTCGGCCTCCCGCGGATGCGGGTCGTATGGGCGCCAGCCGCAGGCCGGGCGCACTCGGACCGCCTCCGGGCGATCTCCTGCGCAGCCTCGAGGATCTTTTTTCTCCTCAAGGCACAAATGAAGGCATTGACCGTCTCGATGGCATTTTCGCTGATTTTGCCCAGAAGCTCCGGGTCCTCGGGAAACTTCCCCCTGAGCTTTCGGGTGAAGTCTTTGACCTCCTCGGCGGCCAGAGCGCTGATCACGTCGCTCTGCATGCGGAAATGCTCGACTTCGAAGCCGAGCTCCCGGGTCATGCCGCCCATCCGGATACCGGCAAAGGCTTCGACGATGCGAATGTCCTCTTCTGCGTAAACGCGCTTTTTCGGCTCAGGTCCAGGCCGGGAGGAGATCATCCCGCACCGTTCCATCTCGAGGATCTCCTCCTTCGGGAGGCCGGTGCGTGCGCTCAGCTCTTCCAGTGATTCCGGGCGAAGGGTCCTGCGGAGTTCCTGCAGATGGAGGAGCCCGGCGACGCCCACCTTGAGCAGGTCCAGTTCGGTAGGCGACATCCGGGAGTCGGTTCGGGTGACGATGTCCCGGATCACCTTCAAAGGCAGGAAGTACTTCAACTGGAGTTCCTTGATCTGGCGGATGCGCCTTACATAGCTTTCGTCGTAATAGGCGACGTTTCGGTCCGCCTTGGGAGGCCGGGGGAGAAGGCCGTTCTGGATGTAGAAGTGAACGGTTTCCTTCCGAACGCCGGTCCTCCTGACAAGCTCGGCCATTTTGAACGACGAATTCTTGGGTGCTGGGAGGGTGGCCATTCGGGACGGTCTCCATAGCGTAGATCGACGCTATACGCTATACGTTTTTTGGATTCCTGTCAAGTCAATCGGATGGACCGGTGCGGACCCTCATGCGGGTCCCTTGAAGGGCGTCGCAGATGGAGCGCCGGTGGCTTTCGCCCAGATTGGCGGGCGGGACCGACATCCGTCGAACGCTCATTGACTCGGGGGCAGGAAACATTAGGATGGACAGGAATGCGCGACCGTGCGCCCATGCAGGGTGCGGAGGCGGTCGGAGGGTCCGTTGGGGCGTGCAGAGGGGGCTTTCTCGAGGGCTTCGCGCATCGAGGCGGGGAGACCGGGCTTGGGGATCGGGTTCCAAAAGACGCTCGTGCGGCGCCTTGGGGCGGACTGGCTTTTTCGCCGCAGGATACGGTTCCTTTTCGAGCCGCTCCGACGGCTCCGGCCGCTCGCCTGCTCCAGCGACGGCCCTGCGGAGATCCATTCTCTGGTGTCTCACCGCCATCTGGAAATTTACCTCCTTGCGATCCGGTCGTTCCTGCGGTTTTACGACCGCGTCCGGGTGGTCGTCCACGACGACGGCACGATGGGCGAAAAGGACATCCGTTTCCTCGAGGATCGAATCCGAAACGTTCGGATCGTGCGCAAAAGAGAGTCGGATCGGCTGGTCGAAGAGTGCCTCCGGGGCCATCCCTCGTGCCTCAGGTTCCGCCGCAAGCAGGTGCTGACCGCCCAGGTGTTCGATTTTCCGAGGTTCGCGGAAACGAGAAAGATCGTGGCTCTGGACAGCGATATTCTTGTGCTGCGGCATCCGGCCGAGATCGTCCGCTGGATCGAGGAGGAAACCGGGGAAATCCTTTATGCCTACGAGGAGAACCCCCGATCGCCGCGAATCCGAAAGAGAAACATCACGCTCGAAGCCTCGACGCCTTTTCGGTTCGCCCCGCACCTGTGCGGCGGATTCGTGTGCGCCTACGCGGAGATCTTCGACCTCGATCTCATCGAGCGCTACTGCTCCTATGTCCTGGCGAACTGCCACGACCGGCTCTACCGGGCCCAGACGATTGCGGCTCTCTGCGCGGCGAACTCGCCCTACCGGGTGCGGCCGCTGCCGCCGACTTACCAAAACCTTCCGCACTTCCGGGCCGATCCCGAGCCGGTCCTGCGTCATTATTTTCTGAGCCTTTCCCGATGGAAACCCTACCTGCGCGACGCAAGGGCCGTTCTGGCCGAAATGGAAAGGGCCGAGGCGTTTGGCGCTTCCGGCTAGAGGATCTTCGAAGGAGAGAAGGAGGGGCGGTGAAGAGCCCGTCACAAAAAAGACTTATCCAGGTGTCTCTTGGAGCTGGCTTTTCGGGAAGCGCGAAATTCGCGATCCTGTCAACCCTGGGGTTCAAGCGCCTCGGGCACGAGACGCTCTTCGTGGCCTCCGAGGGTTCCCTCACCGAGCGAAGAGTCCGGCAGGCGGGACTCGACGTCGAAGTCCTTCCGGAGGACCGCGGGGAAGGCTACCGAGTGTTCCGGCGCGTCCTGGACGCCTTCCGGCCCGAGTTCGTCGTGGCCCACGACTCCAGGGAGCGCAAGTACCTGATGCGGCACCGCCGCGCCGAGGGGAGAAAATTCTACGCGATCGCCTTCCGCAGCATCGCGTCCGCGAGCTTTCCGTTCGTAAGCTCGATCCCATACAACCTGTGGCTGGATTTGAACGTTGCCTGCAGCCGCGGCGTTGCCAGAAGCCTGTTCGTTCGCGGCATTCTCCCGTCCAAGGTGCGCGTCGTGTACAACGGAATCGAACCGCCCTCGGAGCTGCCGCGTGCGGCCGGCGACCCGCGGATCGGCATGCCGCCGGACGCAAAGCTCGTTGGAACGAGTTCGGCGTTCCACGAGAAGCGCAAAGGGTACGACATTCTTTTTTCGGCCCTCGGTTCTCACGTTCCTTTTCCCTATCGCGTTCTTCTTCTCGGCGTGCATCCGAAGCGGCGCAAGCGGGCTGCGGAACTCGCGCTCTCCTGCGGGGTGCCGGAGGAGCGCCTGCTCTTTCCGGGCTACGTGGAGGATGTCTGGCCGTATTACGCGGCCATGGATGTCTTCGTGCTTCCGTCCCGCAAGGAGGGGTTCTCCCTTTCCCTGCTGGAGGCCATGGCGAGCGGCCTTCCCGTGGTGGCCTCCGATATTCCGGGCAACAACGAGGCGGTGCAGCACGGCGTGAACGGCCTGCTTTTTTCGGTTCGCAGGCCCGAGGAGCTGGCCCGGGCCCTTGTCGAGGTCTTCGATAGTCCCGAGCGGGCGCGCGGGATGGGTCGGGCTGCGCGGGAGACGGTTCTGGACCGCTTTACGGTGGAGAAGGTCTGTGCGGACTTTGACCAGGTATTGACGGAGTTGAAGCTGCGCAAGCCCATGGGCCGCCAGGGCACGCCTCGAACAGGCCGGAAGCTCGACCGCGAGTCCGGCACGGGTGCAGAGGAGGTAGGAAAGAGATGATCATCGACGCCCACAGTCACTTGGGTGACATCCTGTATCCGGGCGGAGGAGCGCTCATCTGGAAGCGGGGGGTGCGTAAGCGGATTCGCCTGGACATCGTGACCTCTTCCGAGTGGGGGCTGCACAAGACCCTTTCCGGCAAGACGGGTGCGCTTTTCTACAGGACTTTCCTGGACCTCATCACGAGGTGCGAGCGGGCCCGAAACGAGACGGCCACCCTGGAGAACATGCGCAGGTCTCTGGACGAGGCTGGTGTGGACAGGACCGTGTGCCTGCCGATCCCGCCCCACGTGACCTTTTCGGACCTCCTGGAGGCGTCGAAGCAGGACCCCGGTGTCATCCCCTTTACGGGCGTGGACTTCGAGCACTGGGGCGATGTGCAGGCCTGCCTCGACAGGGACGTGAAGGCAGGCGCACGGGGTCTCAAGCTCCATCCGATTATCCAGCGGGAGCCGCTCAACAGCCGCCGCACCTTCGAAGCGGTGGAGGCCTTTGCTCCGCACGGGCTTCCCGTGCTGTTCCACAGCGGGTTTTCTTCGTATTACCTGGGCCAGGAAAAAACGCGCAACCAGGTCATGCTGTACGGGTCGATTGAACACGCCCGGTCGCTGGTCTCGGCCTTCCCCAAGGTCACGTTCGTCGCAGGCCATGCCGGCCTTTTTCAGGTCAAGGAGGTCATGGATCTGCTCGGGCCGTTCCGGAACGTGTACGTGGACGTGAGCTTTCAGCCGCCGGGCGGCATCCGAGAGCTTCTTGCTGCGTTCGGGCCGGAGCGTGTCATGTACGCATCCGACTGGCCCTGGGGGAACCGGCCGCCCGCCATCCGGGCTGTGCGGATTGCCTGCCGGGGAGACTCGAAACTGGAGGATCTGCTCTTCTGCAAGAACGCGGAGCGGATCCTGAAACTCTGAGAGAACGTCGTGAGAGGGGAGGGCAGTCTCGATGTCGTTGTTCCAGAAAATCCTGTTTCCCGTGGATCTCACCGAGGTGTGCCGCAAAGTTGTCCCCTATGTGGGGAGCATGTCCGAGGCGTTCGGCTCGCAGGTGGAGGTTCTGTTTGTCGCGCACGCGATGAAATACTACGAAAATATCTATGTGCCCCCTGTTTCGATCCGCGCCTTTGAGGAGGAGGTCATCCGGGGCGCGCGAAAGCGGCTGGACGAGTTCGTCAAGGAAATTCAAAAGGACCTGCGGGTCGATCGCACCGAGGTTCGCGTTGGCGATGCGGCCGAGGAGATCGTCAGATACGTTTCCGAAGAAGACGTGGATCTCGTGATCATGGGCACCCACGGCCGAAAGGCTCTGGAGCGGATTCTGTTGGGAAGCGTGGCGGACTACGTGGTCAAGATGTCCCGCGCACCGGTCCTGACCGTGAATCCCCATCGGCTCACCCCGCGCCGGGAAGCTCCGAAAGCCGGGAGGTCAGCTTGAAGGATTGCGGCCAGGATCAAGCCTGGCCGCCTCGGCCCGGATCGCGGCCCTTGCCTCGTCTCTGGGTTTTCCGCGGATACGGCCGTACAGGCGCCTGCAGTCCTCCAGGGTGAGTTTTCGCACCAGTAGAGCCGACTCGATCTCGTTGCGGGTGTGCGGGTAGGGCAGGCCCACCGGTTCTTCTTCCTCCTCCTGATTGAGCAGTCTCATGTGCAGAAGACTGCGCGCCGCAAGAAGATCGGCCCTCGGGCCCTCGAAACGCGGACGGAACGTGTAGAGGAGAGTCAGCTGGTCGCCCGGGCCCAGGATGAGGGGACTGCCCGCAAGAGGGCGGATCACCGGCGCCATCAGGTGTACCCGCCGGGCTCTCCAGCCCGCGGGCAGTCTTTTTTTCAGACGGATCCAGAGGGCAAGGTGGATATAGCCGGCCTCGACATAGACCGTCTCGAAAGGCCTGATGACTTCCAGCAGTTTGTCGGCTCTCAGTCTGTCCCGGAGCAGTCCCCTGGCTGCATCGGCCCGGGCAAAGGCTTTTACGGCCCTCAGCGCCTGTTCGAACTCACCTGCGGCAGCGGCTTGGTAGTAAGCGAGCAGGGCCGCGGTCCAGGCCCGTTCCGCTTCGTAGACAACGCGCCGGTCTGAAACGGGTTCGATTTCCTCCGGCCTGCCGCCCTCGGCGAAGAAGTCGTGGATCCCGGAAAGAATTTCCAGGAAGGGATCCACCTGAAGCACGACCTTGCCCTGGGCAAAGAGGCGCTGGAGAAGGATGCACTGGCGCTCCGAGAACCTGGGAAAACCGGGGCTCATGCCGAGGAGGTATTCTTCGACCGGCACGTTCCCCTCGAGCATCGAGGCGAAGTCGGGCGCCGGCGGCTCCTCGAGGCAGATGGCGTCGTGCCTGCGCATCAGTTCGAAAGCCGCCGGAAGCGTCTCGATCCAGTGGGAGGAGAAGGCGAGGGTCAGGACCGGCACGGCGGCTCCGAAGGCACGGCCCCTGCGGACGCCAGGACAGCGATCGCGTGCCGCTGGATGTCGATGCCGTGGATGCAATAGCACTTGCGGCACTCGAGGCAGCGCTCGACGCCGAGCTCCCGCGCCTGGGCGCGGCGGTCGCGCCCGTCCCGAGGATCGAAGTGAAGCTGGGCAAGCTTGACGAACACGTACGGACCGGCCCGGCTCGGATCGAACGGGCAGCTCGGCGGGCAGGTGGCGTTGCAGCCCAGGCACTCGACGCAGAGAAGGAGCTTCTCGCGCTCCTCGGGGCAGCGGATCACGGCGGGTGCGCTGGCCTGGCCCTGCCCGTCCGGAATATACAGTTCCAGGGCCCGAAGGGAATCAAAGAAAGCCGCCCGGTCCACGACAAGGTCCCGCACGAGCGGCATCCGGCCGAGGGGCCCGATCCGCATCCCGTCCCGAACTTCCGTGAAGCAGGCCATGCGGGGCCTGCCGTTCACCTCGACCGCGCACAGGCCGCACTTGCCGAAGCGGCATCCGAACCGGAAGGCGAGCGTAGGATCGAGGTGCTCGTAGATGTGCAGGAGCGCCTCGAGCACGGTCATGCGGGGAGCGTGGGGGATTTCATACGCCTGCCAGACGGGCTCTTCGGCCGAGGCAGGATGGAACCGTTGCACGGAAATGCGGATGTTCATCTTCTTCTCTCGACGGCCTGGACGGTCGATGCGCCCCGGACAAGACGGACCACCATGTTCCGGACGGGCCCCTTTTCGTCCCGGTCCGGGAAATCGGCCCTCACGTGGGCGCCCCTGGACTCCCGCCGCTCTCTGGCGGAAAGGGCGATCGCCTCGGCTGCGGCCATCATGTGGCCGAGTTCGATCGCGTCCACGACCTCCTCGTTGTACTGCCGCACGCCGACGATCGAGAGGTCCCGCGCCTCGCCGCGGAGACGCCGGATCTCTTCCAGGGCGATTTCGAGACCCTGCTCATCCCGAAGAGGGCCCACTCTGTCCCACATGAGGCGCTGGAGAGCGCGCTTGAGTTCGATCGGGCGGCAAGCTCCTTTTCTTCCGGGCAGGGATCGAAGTCTCTCGGCCGGCCCGCGCGCCATCTCAGGGCCGGGCAGCGTCTGCAGGCGCGCGGCTTCCCGGGCGGCGGTCCTGCCTGCGCGCCTTCCGAAAACGAAAATCTCTGTCAGGGAGGTCGAGCCGAGCCGGTTTCCCCCCATCACACCCCCCTGGGCCTGTCCGCATGCGTAAAGGCCCGGAACGCAGGTGCGGCAGTCCGGATCGGTCCTGACGCCGCCCATCACGTAATGGGCCGAGGGGAGCACGTCCCAGGGCTCCTCGAGCCGAACAGCTCTTTCGCCGTAGGCCTTTCGGATGACCTCGAGAAAAGGCCCGCCGAACTGCTTGAGAAGACTTACGAACAGCTCGCCCACCGGACTGTCGAGGTTGGGCCTCAAGTCGAGCTTGAGCCCGCCCCAAGGCGTGGCGCCGCCCCTGCCGATTTCTTCCACGATGACCCTTGCGACCTGGGCCCGGGTCAGGGTCATGATGTTTTCGAGCACGACTTCGTCCCTGCAGTTGAGGAGCCTGCCGAACGGCCCGGCCATGGATGGCTCGCCGCAGGGAGCGCCCAGCATGGCAGGCGGATGGGTGATGCCAAACGGGATGAACTGGATCTGTTCCATGTCCACGAGTTCGGCTCCGGCCTGAAGGGCAAGGCCGAAACTGTCTCCGGCCACCGAGGGCATGCAGTCCGTGTGGGGGTAATAGAGAGCGCCGGCTCCACCGGCTGCCAAGACCGTGCTCCTGGCGAGAACCGCAACGGGCGTTCCTGCCGGGAGGCGCAGGGCCGCGGCGCCGACCACGCAGCCCTCGTGCAGGAGAAGCTCGGAGCAGATCGTTTCCTCCAGAACCGTGAAACCTGCCCGCGCTGCGGCAGCGCGCATGACGTGCCCCATTGAAACGCCGACCGAAGGGCTGGTGATCGTGCGCGACGCCCGGTGTCCCCCGGGGGGCACCTCGAGCCGCTTCAGCACACCCGCTTCGTCGCGAAAGAACAGGTGCCCGTAGCTTTCGAAGGTCAAGGCCGCGGCCATGGCGTCCCGGACCAGCGCGGCGACCAGGTCCGGATCGTTCAAGAAGTCGCCTCCCCGGATCATGTCCTCGATAAAGGCCTGCTCGGAGTCGCCGGAAGCGGCATCCGGCGATGCGGACATCGCACCCAGGGAGATGCGCGTGTCTCCGTAGCCGACCGGCTCTTTGGATACGAGCACGACCGAGGCCCCGGCTCTCCGGGCCTCCACCGCCGCCGTGACGCCTGCGCCCCCTGCGCCGACAACGAGAACGTCCGTCTGCAAGGACTCCATGTGAAACCCCCAAGACCTGGCTGGCGCCATTATGGAAGTCCGCCTTGATGTTTTCAAGAAGGAGCCGTATGTTCGTGTCCTTGCAGGAAAGGACTCGGGAATTCGCAACTCCGGGAGCAGCCCGGCCCCTGAGAGGAGAGAATGCTATGTCCGAAGAACTCGCTTGGATGGACGCAACCGCTCAGGCCGAACTCGTGCGGACGGGGCAGGTCAAACCCGTTGAACTCGTCGAAGCCGCGATTCGAAGGGTGGAGAAACTGAACCCTCGAATCAACGCCGTGATCACCCAGCGGTACGAAAGGGCTCTCGAAGAAGCACGCTCGGGGGATCTGCCCGAGGGTCCCTTCCGGGGAGTCCCGTTTCTCATGAAGGATCTTGGCTGCCACTCGGCGGGCGACCCGTATTACGAGGGGTCTCGCTTCGTGCGGGACGCCGGGTGGATCGCCAGGGACGACACCTATCTTGCACAGAAATTCCGGCAGGCGGGCTTTGTCTTGATCGGCAAGACGAATACGCCTGAATTCGGCTCGCTGCCGACCACCGAGCCGGTTGCCTTCGGGCCGACCCGCAATCCATGGGATCCGGGCCGGTCTGCTGGCGGCTCCAGCGGTGGATCCGGGGCCGCAGTTGCCTGCGGGCTTGTGCCCGTGGCCCACGGAAACGACGGAGGGGGATCCATCCGGATCCCTGCGAGCGAATGCGGCATTGTGGGGCTAAAACCCACAAGGGGCAGGGTCTCCTGGGGGCCTGAATTCGGCGAACTCTGGCAGGGACTGGCCGTGGAGTTTGCCCTGACGCGCTCTGTCCGGGACGCCGCCGCCCTTCTGGATGCGGTTTCAGGCCCCATGCCCGGCGATCCCTATTTTGCTCCGCCTCCGGCTCGCCCCTTTGCGAGAGAAGTGGGCGTCCCTCCGGGGAAACTCAGGGTAGGGCTCATGAGCCGCGCTCCGGCCGGTATGGTGGACGTGCATCCGGACTGCGTGGCCGCAGTGCGACAGGCGGCCCGGCTTCTGGAGGACCTGGGGCATCACGTTGAGGAATCGTACCCGTCCGCTCTGGACCAGGCCCAGGATTGGATGGACCCGGTCTGGGTCGTGGTCGCCGTCAGTCTGGCGGGCCTGGTCGGCCTGTGGGAAAACAGGATCGGCAAAACCATACGCGCCGAGGACGTGGAGCCTCACAACTGGATGATGGTCGAGGTGGGAAGGTCCCTGACAGCTCTTCAGTATCTTCAAGCCGTGGCCGCCCTTCAGGTGGCCATGCGCCGGATCGCCGCCTGGTGGAGCGAGGACGGATTCGACCTTTTGCTGACGCCCACGATCGCAGAGCCTCCCCCTCCACTGGGGGAGTTCGTCTCCACCGCCTCCGAACCGATGGCCGCGGCACGAAGAGTGGAAAAGATTCTGCCCTTTACGCCGGCTTTCAACGTAACCGGTCAGCCCGCGGTATCTCTCCCCTTGTACTGGAATTCGCAGAACCTGCCCATCGGCGTTCAGTTGGTTGCTGCGTACGGCCGCGAGGATCTGCTGATCAGGGTGGCGAGCCAGCTCGAACAGGCCGCGCCATGGTCGGACCGCAGGCCGCCGGCCGCTCTGTGAAAAGGGCGAGGGATGAAAGAGAATTTTGTTGATAAAATATGTATTTTATACAAATAGTTAGAAGTCAATCATCATAATTTGCTTGAAGTTTTTTTGGCCTCTGCGCTCAACATGCCACCTTGTCCGATCGGACATGAAAGGCGGAGTAATTAAGGTCGGAGCCTTGAGAACAGGACGGATGGAGCAGCCTCCATGGATGGAAAGCCCGGTGCTTGCGGAAGGACCGGCGAAGTACAGGAATCCCTTTGATCCCAGGCTCTATCTGCCGGAGAGTCGAAGCCCTGAAATGCAGGCTCTGATCCGGAGGGTGGAAGAGACCTTGCCGATCCGGATCCCCGAAGCCAGAACCGTGCCCGAGATCGCCCGGGCACGGGAAGAGACGATGAGAGGCTTTCAGCTCGTCAAGTACGTTTCCAGGAAAGCCGTTGTGTGGGAGGTGCCGGCCGGGAAAGAAAAGGCGGCGCTCAGGGTATTCCCGAGAAACTGCCCGAGGGGAGTGCTCCTGCACATACACGGAGGCGGCTGGTGGGCGGGCACGGCGGACATGCAGGACGAGTTGCTCGAGCATTACTCGGAACGCCTGGATGTGGCCGTTGCAAGCGTGGAATACAGGCTGGCTCCTGAACATCCCTATCCTGCTGCTCCGGACGACTGCGAGCGGGCGGCGCGCTGGCTGGTGGAAAACAGCTCCTCGGTTTTCGGGAGCGGGCGGCTCTTGATTGCGGGGGAGTCTGCCGGGGCCCATCTGGCCGCAGTCACGCTTCTCAGAATGCGCGACCGGTTCCGGCGGACCGGCTTTGCCGGCGCCAGTCTTGTCTTCGGCATGTACGACCTTTCCGGACTGCCGAGCCACACGAGCCAGGACCATCGCACCCTGGTTCTGAACTCAAGATTCCTCCGCTGGATCATCGATCTGTTCGTGCCCGACCCGTCCATGCGGAAGGATCCTGATGTGTCTCCGCTTTATGCGAATCTCGCGGGGCTTCCGAGGGCGCTGTTCACCGTGGGCACGCTCGACCCTCTCCTTGACGACAGCCTGTTTCTGTTCGCCCGGTGGATTGCGGCCGGCAGTTCTGCGGAGCTCGCCGTGTATCCGGGCGGGGTGCACGGGTTCATCAGCATGGATCCCACGCCCGAATCCAGGGAAGCCCATCGAAGAATCGAGGCTTTCCTGGCCCGATGTCTGGAAGAGCCGCCCGGGGAGGGACCATAAGCGGCGGCTGCGGGAGGAGGAACAGCATGAAGCTCAAGGGAAAGGTGGCACTGGTGACCGGCGCGGCCAGAGCCATTGGCAGGGCCCATGCGCTGAGGCTGGCCCGCCAGGGGGCGGACATCGTGGTCAATGACATCGATCTCGAATCCTACCGGGAGTTCGGGGAGGAGATCGGCGGGGCGACCGTGGTGGAGGAAGTGGAGGCCCTGGGCGTCCGGTGTGCGGGCATCCGGGCCGACGTCACTGCGAAGAGTCAGGTGGAGGCCATGGTCCGCGAGGCCACGGCCAGGCTGGGGCCCATCGACATCCTGGTGAACAACGCGGGCGGTCTGGCCGGCGATGTTCTCGCGAGCTTCGCGTCGACCGTATCCGAGGAGGACCTCAGGGCCACGATCGAACGGAACCTTCTGGGAACGATCTTCTGCTCCCAGGCCGTGGCACCGTCCATGAAGGAGAGGCGCTGGGGCAGGATCGTGAACACGGCCTCCCAGGCCGCGCTCCAGGCTCAGCAGGGCGGGGTGTACGCATCATACGGAGCGGCCAAGGCCGGCGTGGTGGCCTACACGCGCTATCTCGCCCAGGAACTCGGCCCTTTCGGGATCACGGTCAACTGCATCGCGCCGGCCTACGTGGACACGAGGCGTCTTCGGGTGCGGGTCTTTGACGCGATTCCCGGCTCCCTCGAGCAGCTCCTGGCCCAGATCCCCCTCGGTCGTCTGGCCCAGCCGGACGACATCGCCAAGGTCGTGGAATTTCTTGTCACGGACCTCGGGGACTACGTGACCGGGCAGTGCATCAACGTGTGCGGCGGAGCGATCCGGTTCTGAACCCGCGCGGGAGGGTTGAAAGGTAAGGGAAGGAAAGGGCCCGGCCTGCTTTTCTGGCAAGCCGTGACGAGTCAAAAGGCGTAAGGACAACCCCTCAACGGAAGGGAGCGAGCCATCATGACGAGAGAAGAGATTGTCGGCATCGTTGAGACCTTCATGGAAACAACCTCCCTCAATGTCATGCCCGAGTGCGAAGGCATGCCGGTTTATGAGCCGAAGCCGCTCGTGGGGTTCGCCTCAGCTATGGATCCGCTCTACCTCGAGCTCAAGAAGGAAGGCATCGTGGGTCCCCACCACTGGATGCCAGGCGACTGGGTGGAAGGAGCGCGTTCTGTGATTGTCTTTTTCCTCCCCTTCACGCGGGAGGTGGTCGAAAGCAACTATCCCGAGGGCATGCCGTCCAAGGAATGGTATTACGCGAGGTACTACGGCGAGGAAGTCAACAATGCGGTCCGGGACCATGTGGTGGCGGCGATCGAGAAGGCCGGGCACCGGGCTTTGGCGCCCTCCCGTTCCGAGAAGTTCGAAATGCAGCTTTTTTCCAGCAACTGGTCGGAGAGGCACTCGGCCTATATCGCGGGGCTGGGCAGTTTCTGCCTTTCGTATTCCTTTATCACCGAGAAGGGTTGCGCGGTCCGCTACGGCACGGTCGTGACCGACCTCGAGATCGAGCCCAGCCCCCGGAGGCTGGGCCTTCGCTCGAACTGTCTCTACGACGAAAAGGGAACCTGCGGCAAGTGCATTCCCCGCTGCCCGGCCGGGGCCATCTCGGGCGAAAAGAAGGACCACAACAAGTGCCTGGAGTTCCTCGTGACCAAGGTCATGGCCGAATACGTGCCCAAGTACAACGTGGTTGTCGGCGGATGCGGCAAGTGCCAGACCCGGGTGCCCTGCGCCCGAAAAGTTCCGAGGCCTTCGGACCTGTAACGGGTGCCGAAAAGGGCCGGCTGAGAAATCGGGTGGAGAAGAGGATGATACGGGATTTCATCAAGCAGAAGATCGAAGGGTCCATGCGTGAATCGACCCGGAATCTTTTCAGGATTCACGGCTGGAAGAACATGGGGCAGTTCCTGCACGCCTATTACTACCTCTCCCACCTGGACCAGTACGTGAGGATTCTGCTTCCGGTGCTGCGTGCGCTGGACAAATACGTCCCGGCATCGAGAAGGGAAGGTCTCCGGTCCATTTTTGCCTACGTGCCGGACCGCTACCACGCCAAGGTCATTCCCCTGGATCACGCCAGGAAGATCGTCACCCTGGAGCGGGACGTGCACGTCTCGCCGGAAACCTCGAAGAAGGTCATCCCCTTCGAGATCGCCAACCAGATCACGATCCGGAATCCGGACTCGATCGTGGTCATGAATTGTGCGTGCAGGAGCGAAAAGAAAAATCCGTGTCAGCCGATCGGTGTCTGCATGATCGTGGGCGAACCCTACGCGTCTTTTGCGCTCGAGCACGCCAGATCCCTTAAGCCCAGGAGAGTGACCCAGCGGGAGGCGGTCGAGCTTCTGGAGGCATGCCACAAGAAGGGGCATGTTCACAACGCGTACTTCAAAGACGCCATGGGGGACCAGTTCTACGCGATCTGCAACTGCTGCAAGTGCTGCTGCGGGGGCATCGAGGTGGACCGGGTCGTCCGATCCATGGGCTTCCGGAAGCCGGTCAGGGAACTGGCCCCTTCCGGGTACGTCGCCTCTGTCGACCGCGACAAGTGCAAGGCCTGCGGCGTTTGCGCGATGAAGTGCCCTTTCGGAGCCGTGTCGATCCGAGACGAGTCTGCCCTGATCGATCCGGAGGCCTGCATGGGCTGCGGGGTTTGCACGGACCTTTGCCCGCAAGAGGCCATTGCCCTGCAGAAGGACCCTGCCCGGGGCACGCCTCTCGATCTGGGCGAGCTTGGTTGCGAGATCCGGGTGTGAACTTGACCCGGCCCCGGATGAAATCCAAACAGGGGATCAAGAAAGACGGTTTACAGGGTCCCGGAGAGACGCGGAGGACTTTGACGGAGTGCGGCTTCCGGTGGCCTGCTTCCTGGAGCGCGGGGCAAATTCTGCGGGACTCCCAGCTCGTGGCGGTTGTCAGATCCAGCCCAGCACGCCCGCGAAGATCACGACGAGGAGTCCGTTGAGACAGAAAAGGCTGCCGACAAAGCGTCTTTGGGCGCGGCCCGGAGCGTCGTAGGCGTAAACCGCTGCCAGGAAAAAGGGGATGTAGACGGTCACGAAAACCGGGAAGGCCCCCCACCAGGGATACACCCAGACAAAGGTCGGCGTCCGCACGAGGAAGACCTCGAAGATCGAGCACAAGGCAGCGTTTGCCAGGGCGAGGAAGAGGCGGCTGTTCACGCCAAGGATCTTGGCTCTGGGATCCGCAGGCAGAAGTTTGGTCACCACGATCCCGGCAATGGAGAACATGAGGCTGATCTCCACGCCCACGCCCACAAAGATGAGGAACGCGGTGCCCGAGGGCACGGTCCAAAGGGCGTGTCCGGTCAGGTGCTGAATCAGGGCGTTGACGATCTCGACGAACCAATGAACCATGTACAGGGCGAGCCCGGCCGCCACGGCCTTCCAGTTCCTGCGGGCGATCTCGTTGAAATAGACGTAAAGGACCAGCATGAGCAGGGTGATGACGTGCCACTGAAAGGGTTCTCCGCTTCTGAGAATCCGCAGGGCTGCCTCGGTCGCCTCGGGATGGTTCAGGGTCATGGCGATATGCTCCTTTCGTCCCAGCCCGCGTCTCTGGGCAGTCCCGTCAGGAGAAGAGGACAGCTAGACTCGAGAGCCTCTCGATGCCCAGGATGGCCTCCTGCACGGTCTTGGCTCTGCCGGCGCCCATGACCGGCGGGCACAGATCCTGGAATTTGGCTTTGATCTTCTCCCGCTTGACCTCGAGAGGCAAGACCTCCTGCAGAATGTCCGACGACGCTGATCGGACTTCGCCCGTCTGCGTAACAATTTCCACCGTGGCGCCCAGGTCGCTTCGCTGCTCCTCGGCCTCGACCGAGATCTTTTTCATAAGCGCGCGGACCGAAGGGTCGCTCACCCTTTTGTCCGAGAAGGCCGCAAGGCCCGTGTCGCCTCTGAGGAGGGCGTTGGCCACGCAGTAGGGGATGCTGAACTTGGCTTCCAGCCCGGTTGTCGGATCCATCTGGTGGGCCGCGGAAAGGGCGGCCTTGGAGGTGCGCACGCGGATCGAGCGGATTTCGTCGATGTTGAGGGCGCCTTTGCCGGCCGCCTTCCAGGCGGCCTCGATGGGCGAATGGGTGAAATGGCAGGAGGCATGGTACTTCTGGGCAAGGTTTTCGATGTCCCAGGTCTTGCCGAGGGAATCGAGGGCCTGTTCGTTCCTGTCCCCCCTGAAGGCGTCGAAGAAGCCCTGGGGGCCTTCGAGGGTGTCATGAGGCGCGTCAAAGCCGTCTTCGGCGAGCAGCGCGGCGAGCAGGCCGCCCTGTGAGGCCTTGCCGGCATGAAAGGGCTTGCACATGGTCCCGAAGACTCGCTTCAGCCCGGACGCCTGGGTCGCGGCGATCCCCAGGGCGTGGATCGTGGCTGTCAGGTCGAGTCCGAGCAGGCGCGCGCAGGCTGCGGCCGAAGCGAGGTGCCCGATTGTCGAGGTGCTGTGCCAGCCCGCCAGGTAGTGGCCGAGGCCGGCGCACGCGCCCAGGACCGCGCCGACCTTGAAGCCCAAGATGTAAGAAGTGAGCAGGTCCCCGCCGGAAAGTCCCCTCCACTCGGCCAGGGCCAGAAGGCCGGGAAACAAGGCGACTGACGGATGGCCGAGAAAGGAAACGAGCGTGTCGTCGTAGTCCAGGGCGTGAGAAGCAGCTCCGTTGACCAGCGCGGCCTGGCAGACCTGGGTTTTTCTGCCATGTCCAAGGATCGTGGCCTGCTCCCGGCCTCCGAGGGTTTCGGCGAGGCGGACGAGCCTGAGCACCAGGGGGTCGTCCTTTCCGGCCATGGTCACTCCGTACCAGTCGAGGAGTGCGACCTTGACGTGCTCGTAGACTTCGGCCGGGATCGACGAGGCGTCTGTTTCGACCACGAACCGGGCGATTCTCCGGGTCATGCCCTCGGTGGATTCCGACATGGCGCTCTCCCTTCTCGGGAAAACGGGAAGATCAGGATCTCTTGCCGATGAGAGCCCGTAGCTCCTCCTTCTTGACTTTCATGGTGGCCGTGAGGGGCAGCTCGGGCACGAACAGAAAGTGCTTGGGGTGCTTGAACCGGGCGACCTTGCCCTTGAGATACTCGAGAAGTTCCTCCTCGGTAAGGGTCTGGCCTGCCGCAGGAACGATAAAGGCCATTCCCACCTCTCCCCACTTGTCGTCCGGAACGCCGATGATGGCCACGTTCGAAACCTTCGGGTGCCCGGCCAGGATCTTTTCGACTTCGGCCGGATACACGTTCTCGCCGCCGCTCCGGTACATGTCCTTGACCCGGTCCACGACGTAGAAATAGCCCTCCTCGTCCATGTACCCGAGGTCTCCGGTTCTGAGCGTGCCGTCGACAATGGTCCGCGCCGTGACCTCGGGCAGGTTCCAGTAACCGCTCATGACGGTGGGGCCCCGGGCCATGATCTCCCCGATCTGGCCCGGCGGGAGCTTGGCGCCGTCCGGACCTGCGATCCAGAGATCGGTGAAAAAACCCGGCTTACCGACCGAGCCCATCTTCCTGAAGATATCCTCCCGGGGGAGGAGGGTCATGGCGGAGTTTTCGGTCTGGCCGAATCCCTGCTGCATGTAAAGGCCCCGCTTGGCCAGTTCCTCGAACAGACTGGGCGGCGTCCGCTCGCCTCCTCCCACGACGCACCGGACTGTGCTCAGGTCGATTTGGTCGAGCCGGCCCGTATCGAGGATCATGCGCCACATGGTGGTCAGGGCGAAGATGATGGTTCCGCGGTACCGCTCGATGTCCCGGGCGAATTCGTCGGGGTTGAATCCTCTGCGCATGACAAGAGTCATTCCGCCCGCCAGGGCGGGCGTGGACACGATGAAAAGGCCGGCCGAGTGGAAAAGGGGGATCTGGGCGATGAGCACATCGTCCGGGCGGGCACCCATGTAGAGAGAAATCTGAAAGTTCTTGAAAAAGGTCTGCTGGTGGGAAAGGACGGCTCCCTTGGGCTTGCCGGTGACGCCGGAGGTGTAGAGGATGGCAAGAGGGTCGTCGAGTTCCACGGGAGCTGCCGGTTCGGGCTCGTTTAGGGGCAGGCCCGAGACAAGCTCCTGGTAGTCGGCCGCCCAGCCCGGGCAGGCTGGGGGCGAGAGGCCGGGCAGGGTGGGCCCACCGCTCTTCACGAAGAGGAATTTGTCCTGGTCAACGCCGAGCGAGCCTCGGATCGAGTCGAGCGGCGCCACAAAGGAGTCGTGAAAGAGGAGCATCCGGGCTCCGCAGTCCCTGATTTGGTATTCAAGCTCCGGAGGCGCCAGGCGCCAGTTGAGGGGAACGAAGATCAGGCCGAGCTTGGCGGAGGCGAAGTACGCCTCCAGGAACTCGATGCAGTTCAGCAGGACCACGGCGACACGATCGCCCTTGGCCATTCCCTTCTCGAGGAAAAGATGGGCGCATCGGTTCACCCTTTCGTTGAGTTTGAGATAGGTGACCGGCTCGTCCTCGTAAATGATGGCGGTCTTGTCCGGGGTCACCTGAGCGCGCTTGCGCGGGATGGACCCCACATCCCATCGGATCGACATGAGCAGACCCCCGTTCGGTTCAGTTTCCCTTGAAGACAGGTTTCCTTTTCTCGAAGAATGCCGCTTGCCCCTCCTTGAGGTCCTGGCTGTTGAAGGCTTCTGTAATGATCTTTTCCGCCTCAGAGAGTTCCTCGGGGCCGAGACGCAGAGCGGCTCCGAAAAAGTTAAGAATCTTCTTTATGCCCTTCAAGGAAAGGGGCGCATTGGCAGCAATTTCTTCCGCGGTCCTGTAAACGGTCGCTCTCAGGTCAGCCCTGGGGACCAGATGGTCCGCAAGGCCCATCTCTCGAAGCTCCCGGCCCTCGAAGGTTCTGCCTGTGAAGAAGACTTCCCGGGTCCTGGCTATGCCGATCACCTCCAGAAACTGCCTGAGGCCCTCCGGATGGTAGACCAGGCCGAGCTTTGCCGGCGGCATGCCGACCTTGATATCGTCGGCTGCGATCCGGATATCGCAGCACATGCAGAGGTTCAGCCCGGCTCCGAAGGCGTGGCCGTTCATCATGGCGATCGTGGGGTAAGGGAAGTTCTTGACCGTGCCCAGGGCCAGCTCGAGCGGGTTGGCCTGCTTGAGGAGTTCCTTTTCTTCTTCGGTGACCCGGGTCGGGATTGCAGCGATTTCGTACCCGGAAGAGAAAGCTCTCCCCTCGCCTCCCGTGATGACGACCACGCGGACTGCGTCCCGGGCAGCCCAGTCCTGAAGGGCAAGGTGGATCTTGACCAGGAGATCCGGCGACAGGGCGTTCTTCCGCTCCGGGCGGTTGAGGGTAAGCGTGCCGACAAGGCCGTCGATCTGTTTCTTGAGAACGTCGCTTTCTTCCATGAGAGCCTCCGCCAAGGAAAAACCGTCGGATCCCGTCTGGACCGCCTCGCACGCCTCGTGGGGCAGCCCTTGGGCGGGCCTGGCGACCGGGAGAACCCGAAAAGGCCTGCAGTTGCGTGCCCACATTAATTATTGTAGAAGGGCAATGCAAGCAAAGGGGCCGGCAGGCTTCCGGCGGGACGGAACGAGCCGAAGGTCGAGCCCGCCCCTGACGCCCAACCTGGACAAGGAGAGACTCCCATGCCGGCGGACAAGGACAAAATGCAGGCGATCCGCGAGGCCAGGGAAAGGTGGGAGAAGGGCACCCTCAAGAAGGGAATGGAACGGCTGGGGCTCAAGGAGCCCATGGTCTCCTTTTTCACCCCCGCGGATCTCGAAGGTCACGACTTTTTGGAGAACGTCGGATTTCCCGGCGAGTTCCCCTTCACGGCCGGGAGGCACGCCATCCCGATCCACCTGCCTTTCTGGGGCAGGGGAAAGACCTTGGGCGGCGGCAAGACGATCCGCCACGCTTTCGGCTACGCGGGGTACGGCACGGCCGAAGACATGCGGGACTACTACATCGAGAGGGGCAAGACAGGCGTGCGGGGAGGGGGGCCCAACATCGCTTTCGATCTGCCCACCCAGACCGGGTATGACTCGGACGACGAACTGGCCGAGGGCGAAGTGGGCAGGGTCGGCGTGGCCGTGGATACGCTCCAGGACTTCGAGACGATCTACGAGCCTTTCGTGGGAGACATGGAGCTCGACAAGATCGCTTCCAACTGGACGATCAACGCCACGACCAACATCATTCTCGCCATGTACGTGGCCCTGGCGCAGAAGAGGGGCGTTCCGCTGGACAAACTCAGGGGAACCCCCCAGAACGACATTCTCAAGGAGTTCGTGGCCCGGGGCACGCACATCTTTCCCATCCAGCATTCGATGCGCATGGTCCGGGACACGTTCACGTACTGTTCCGAGCATTTGCCGAACATGAACACGATCAGCATCTGCGGCTACCACATGAGAGAGGCCGGAGCCACCCGCGTGCAGGCGGTGGCCTTCGCCTTTGCGAATGCGATCGCCTACTTCGATCTTGCCCTGGGAGCGGGCCTGCAAATAGATGCCTTTGCGCCCAAGACGACCTTTCTCAATTTCGGCGGCGGCATGGAGGTCCTCAAGGAAGCCGCGGTGCGAAGGGCCGCCAGAAGGGTCTGGGCCAAGATCATGCGGGACCGGTTCGGATCCAAGGACCCCCGGAACTGGATTTACAAAGAGCTCGGGGGAGGCCTGACCGGGTATTGGCCCATGACGATTCAGAGGCCTCTGAACAACCTGGTCCGGGTGGTGATCGGCGCGGTCTTCGCCGCCATGATCGGCGAGCCGCCGGCCTGCGAGCCGCCCTACGACGAGCCTCTGGGTCTGGGACACAGCATCGAGGCGCGGCAGCTTGCCTCGGACGCTTCCCGGATCATCGTGGAGGAGTGCAAGCTGTGCGACGTGCAGGACGTTCTGGCGGGCTCCTACTACGTCGAGTCGCTGACGAACCGCTACGAGAAGGAAATTGTGGGTCTCATCGCCAAGATCGACGAAATGGGGGGCGCCGTAAAGGCCGTCGAAAGCGGGTGGATGAAGGACCAGATCATTCAGAGCGCCCGCGAGTACCAGCGGAAGGTGGAGACCGGCGAGGAGGTGCGAGTCGGCGTGAACAAGTACACGGAGCCGGACGAGATCGAAATCCGCATCCCGAGAACCTCGCCTTACAAGGCCGAGCGCAGGGAAGACGCCGAGGAGCGCCAGATCGCCAAGCTGCGCAGGATCAAGGCCGAACGGAACAACCAACAGGTGAGGGCCTGCCTCGAGCGGATCGAGAATGCGGCCAAGGATGAAAAGGCGAACCTCGTCCCGTTCTTCGTGGACGCGGTCAAGGCCTATGCGACGGTGGGGGAGATCTGCCGCGTCCTGAGGGGAGTCTTCGGGGAGGTTCATTGAGAGCGGCGGCACGGCGGAGACGGGCGAATCGGTCTCTGGCAGGAGGGTCTTGAGGCCATGGAACGGGGCAAGAAAATCCGGGTGCTCGTGGCCAAGGTCGGGCTCGACGGGCACGACAAGGGGGCCATTCTTGTGGCGTCGGCTTTGCGCGATGCGGGCATGGAGGTCATCTACACGGGTCTGCGCAGAACCGTCGAGGACGTGGTGAGCGCGGCCTTGCAGGAGGACGTGGACGTGGTCGGCGTGAGCATTCTGTCCGGCGCGCACCGGAAGGTGGCGGAGAAGATGCTCGAGCGGATGAAAGCCCAGGGGATCGGCGACAGGCCCCTGCTCATGGGCGGGGTGATACCGGAAGAGGATATTCCTCTGCTCAAGCAGATGGGCGTTGCGGGCGTGTTTACCCAGAGCGCAAGCTTTCAGGAAATCGTTCAGTTCATTCGCGACATCGCGGGGGGAAAGCGGGAATGAAGAAGTTCCGGATGTACATCGGCGGCGAATGGTGCGACGCCTCGGACGGCAGCACCGCCCAGGTCATCAATCCGGCCACCGAGGAGGCTTTTGCCGAAGTCCCCCTGGCCACGGCTGACGATGTGGACAGAGCGGTCCAGGCCGCAAAGGCTTCCTATGAAGATGGCCTGTGGAGGAACAAGGAACCGGCGGAGCGCTCCCGGATTCTGCTCGACATTCTCGGCAGATTCAAACAGAAGGCCATGGATTTCGCGCTTCTGGAGACGCAGAACCTCGGATCGCCCCTGTCCCACTGCCTCTTCACCATGGTGACGAGCGCCCAGAACCGCTTCGAGTGGTTCGCCAAGGCCGCCAATCGATGTTTTGAGGAACCCATGCCCCTGTACCGGGCGCCTGCCGCCGCGTTCCCGTACGTGCGAAGGGAGCCGGTGGGCGTGTGCGCCCAGATCGTGCCGTGGAACGCTCCGCTTCTGCTCGGTGCGGCCATGCTGGCCGCGCCTCTGGCCACGGGCAACAGCGTGGTCATCAAACCGTCCGTGCTCACGCCCTGCACGCTCCTGGAGCTGGTGAAGATCGTCGACGACTCCGAGATCCCCAAGGGGGTTGTGAACGTGGTTGTCGGCCGCGGGGAGACCGTGGGAGAGACTCTGGCCGCCCACCCCCTGGTGGACAAGGTCTCTTTCACCGGAAGCTCGACGACAGGCAAGCGGGTCCTGTGCCTGGCCTCCTCCACCGTGAAGAACGCCACCATGGAACTGGGCGGCAAGTCGGCCATCGTTTTTCTGGACGACGTGGACCTCGAGCTCGCCGTGGACGCGGCGATCTGGGGCTGCTTCATGAACGCGGGCCAGATCTGCTACGCCACCACCCGCGCCCTGGTGCCCCGATCGCTCTACAAACCTTTCGTGGAGGCCCTCGTTGCCAAGGTGAAGCGGATCCGGGTGGGAGACCCCATGGATCCCCAGACCATGATGGGCCCGCTCGTATCCCGGGAGCACCGCGACCGGGTGGAGCGTTACGTGGAGATCGGGCTGCGGGAAGGGGCCACGCTGGCCTGCGGCGGCCGCAGGCCGGAGTCTCTGCCGAGGGGCTTCTATCTGGAGCCGGCCGTGTTTACGGAGGTTGACAACCGCATGACCATCGCCCAGGAGGAGATTTTCGGGCCTGTCCTGTGCGTGATCCCGTACCAGGGGGATGACGAGGCGGTCCGGATCGCGAACGACACCCGGTACGGTCTGCTGGGAGCCGTCTTTTCTCCGAATGTGGAGAGGGCGATCTCCGTGGGCGAGAGGCTCAGGGCAGGCAATGTCTGGATCAACGAAGTGCATCTCATGAGCCTGGATCTTCCCTATGGAGGGTGCAAGCAGAGCGGAATCGGAAGGGAGCGGGGTCTTCACGGGCTTCTCAACGACTATACGGAGATCAAGAGCGTCCAGATCGACCTGGGACACACCCGCAGGCAGCGGACCTGGTACGATTTGATCGTCCCGAAGTGAGTCGACTCACCGCAGGCCGAAAGAGGCCGGAAGTGTTGTCGGAAGCGTTTACGCCAGACCCAGGGAGGGACTGACCATGAGACTGAAGGAGAAGGTGGCGGTGATCACCGGGGCGGCTTCGGGGTACGGGCGCGGCTCTGCAGAGATGTTCGCCGCCGAGGGCGCAAAGGTTGCCGCGGTGGATATCAACGCGAAGGGGCTCGACGATGTGGTGCGGGCCATCCGGGACAAGGGCGGAGAGGCCATCGCGGTCGTGGCAGACGTTTCGAAGGCCGACGACGCCAGGCGCATCATGTCGGAGACGGCAAAGGCCTTCGGAAAGATCAACGTGCTCTTCAACAATGCAGGCATAGAACACATGGATCGGGTGGTGGACGTGACCGAGGAGGACTGGGATCGCGTCATGTCGGTCAATCTGAAGGGCGTCTTTCTCTGCACGAAGTTCGCGATCCCGTACCTCATCGAGGCCGGAGGCGGATCGCTCATCCACACCTCGTCCCTTTCGGCTCTCAAGGGTCGGATGGGGAACGCCTGCTACGGGGCGAGCAAGGCGGGCGTGCTGGCCTTCTCCCAGATCCTGGCCGTGGAGCTTGCGCCTCACAAGATCCGCTCCAACTGCATCTGCCCTGTGGTCGCCACGACGCCCATGGGAGAGCGGTTCCTGAAGCGGGCCCAGAAACTCTACGGGATCGATGTGGGCCCCGAGTGGAACTTCGAGACGGCCCGGCAGTTCGCCGCGGCCACGGTTCCGCTCGGGCTTCTGAGCGAGCCTTCCGACGTCGCGTACGCCGCCGTGTACCTGGCCTCGGACGAGTCCCGTCTGGTGAGCGGCACGTATCTGCTTTTGGACGGTGCATCGAGGGCAGGCTAGGTTGGCGAGCGAAGGGCGGGGAAGGCGGGGAAGAGGTCCCGGACGGGGCCGTCGGAAAAAGAAAAAGTCCAGCAAGGGTGCCCAAGATGCGGGAAAAGAGCCGGGTGAGGCGTATGTTCGTTCTGGACGGAGGCTCGTTTTTTTACGATGTGGGTCTCATGGTCCATGGCAAGGATCTGGGGAAAAAACAGGCCGTTGCCACCCCTTTCTACGCCTTCGACACGGAAGAGGGCTGGTTTCTGTTCGATACGGGCTGGCCCCCGGAAGCCGTGCCCGTTCTCGAGGCCATGGGCTGGCAGCCTCGCATCGGCCCTGAGAACGCTGCACCGGAGCAGCTCAGGAGGATCGGCGTTGAGCCCTCGGAGGTTGCAGCCGTTGTTCTTTCCCATCTCCATGTGGATCATGCGGGCGGACTCTCGTTCTTTCCCCATGCCAAGGTTTACGTGCAAAAGGACGAGATGGCCTGCGCACGCCATCCTGTCACCTTCCAGGCCCTGGCCTATCAGGCCCAGACCTTCGAGATCCCAAGCCTCCGGTGGAACCTCATGGAGGGAGACAGCGTGATCCTGCCGGGGCTTTCGGCGGTCCGCGCCCAGGGACACACCCCGGGCCTTCAGGCCCTGGTGGCGGAGCTTCCGGAAAGCGGCTCCTTCGTGCTTTGCGCGGACGCCGCCTATCTTGTCGAGAATCTGGACCGGGAACTGCCGGCGGGAAATGCCTGGAACCCCCTGGAATCCTTTTACAGCGTACGGCGGCTGAAGATGCTCGGCTCCTTGCTCGCGGCGCCCTGCTTTCCCGGGCATGACCAGGCTTTCTTCGAGACGGGCGGAAGATTCGGCCGCGCGTTCTATTAGCGCCCCAGGCCGGCGCCCGGCGAGGCAGCCCCGGGCCGGGAACGCCACGCCGCCCGGGAGGCCCATTGGACGTCCTGAGCCTTTTACGGATTGCTGGATCCCGCCTCGTTTCCTTTCAGCGCCAGTACGGCTACTTGTGGCCCGAGAGGGTTCGAGTCCCCGGGCCCGGGCCTGAAGGGATCTCCTATGAACGGATCTCCCTGGAAAACCTGGAGAAGGTGCGGACCTGGAAGGGTCCTCTGGTCGTCAGGAGATTCCGGGCCCTTCTGAAGAGAGGCCTCGTGGGGCTTTACGCGCTTCACGACGGACGGGTCGTGGGGTTTCTCTGGGCGGCCGTCAGGTGCGAGAGGGGTTTCCCCTTGCTGTGCCACGAGCTGATCGAGCCGGGCGAAGCGATGTCGGGGCGGGCTGAGGTCCTTCCAGAATACAGGCGCCAGAAGGTCGGGTTCCATATCCACGCTGAAATGCAGAAGCTCTTGCGTTCCCTCTACGGGAACCGAATCGCGAGGATGTGGGGTGTTACGGGCGTGGACAACGAGCCGATGCAGAAGCTCGCCTCAGCCTTGGGGTGCACGCGGCTTCGGGAACAGGTGGTCCTGGGACTTCTCGGGCTGGTGTTTTTCTCAGCCCTCTGGCCCCTTGCTCCTGACACCGAAAGGCGCGTGGGCCGGCCCCGTCTGGCCCTTCGGCTGCGCGTGCCGGACTGGGTCTATGCGCTGAGGTAAACCGCGGGCGCGGCAAGTCCGAAAGGCGGATCCCTTCAGCCCGTGCGCGCCGTTCTTTGCGGCAGGACGGTGGGCCGGTCGACCCCGAAGATGTTCCCGAACCTCCTCTGGTTCAACTGCTCCACGAAGGCCTGGAGCTTGGTCAGCGTGCTGCTCGGCCGGCGGGTTTCGTCCAGGCAGTCCCCTTCGAGGAACAGAGTGGGGTACCCGCTCTTGCGCAGGAGGTTCTGGAAGCTTTCGCTGGCCAGGGGGCAGTGGCCGAAAAAGTGGGCGAACAGGATGATCCCGTCGACGCGGTATTTCTCGGCCATTTCCATGAGATAGGCCATACGGCTGTTGAGATGGTTGATGGGCTGGACGACTCTTCTGGCAATGCTTTCGAAGGGCTTGTTCAGGTCCATGGGCGGCCAGTGAATGTGGTTCAGCTCCTCGGCCACGATCGCACAGTGAAGATCGTCTTCAAGATACGCAAAGATCGAGCTGTCGTTGTAATCCCACAGATACACCCATAGGATGCGGTGCTTTTCGCCGAGATGGAACAGGGGCGTTCGGCCTGGTTGAAGGCTCTGGGCCCGCTCGCTCAGTTCCTCGTAATAGGCGCGGGCCGCTTCCACGAATTCCGGCGATCCCCAGCCAGAGGCATAGAGAACGGATCTCTTGAGAAGCTCCGAACCCCGGGCCAGGGCAGGGCTTCGGGCTCTGAGATCCTCGGTGAGGACGTGGTAGTGCCTGGCTTGGTTCACGTGCTGCAGAATGGTCCTGAGCTTCTGGGGATCGTGGCGAACACGGAGGGCTGACTCGATCTTGGAGACAGCTTCGCGGAACTGCTCGGCCAAAAACCGGATGCCCGCCTCTGCTTCAAAGGTATAGGTGGGCAGATCGACCGAACAGACGTGCCTGTCAGGATCGATGCCGAATTTTTCGGCGGCCAGATCGATGACCCGAAGCATGTGCTGCCGGTAGTAGTCGCAGCTTCCTGTGGTATGAAAAATGAAATCCGGCGCGGGCGCCCGGTCCATGCGGCCCAGAACCGCGGAAAGGATCGTGCAGTTGGCCCTGTCCACGCCTTCTTCCCTGGCGGCCGCAAGAAGATTCTGCTGGGCGTTGCGAGTGTCGATGGCAGCCAGGACAGGCAGCGGGATGGGGATGATATCGAACAAATAGCAGATCTCGCTCGGGAACAACGTGCCGTTCCAGGCCACCTTTTGAGGCCGCTCGGACCTGGGGAGGCTCGCCAGCCGGATCTGCTCCTTGAGAAACCCTTTCCGAAGCTCTGAGCCCCGCAGGGGAGGGCAGTGCACGTTCCGCGAGCTTCGAGGCTTGCCGAGCTTGTCATACTCTCTGCCAAGGAGGGCCGCGCCCAAGGCGCCCATGAGGTGAGCGACCGGCCTCGGCTTGCCGTCTCTGTCGCGATAGGTCGCGATTTCGGGCAGCACCAGGATCGGCCCGGAGCCTGCAGGTGCGCCCAGGCCCTTTCGGAGCAGATAGTCCAGCCCGAGACGGACGCCGAGGTTGAAGGAAACTCCGCCCTGGAAGGAAATGCGGCCCGAATAGCCTCTCAGGCTGGGAATGACCGTATTGTAAATCTGCTTGGCCTGAGCCCAGCAGATGGCTGCGACCCTTTGCTCGAGGCTGAGCGTTCCTTTTTTCCTCACATAAGAGGACTTCGTGAAGACCGTGCAGGTGGACGAGAATTCCTCGATCGGCAAGGGTTCGGGGGTGGACAGGGAATCGAGATACTTCTGGAGGTAATGCCCGCCGATTTCCCCAAAGTCGGCAACGGAGATCCCCTCGGCCCTGGAGATTTCGTCGAGATAGGTGCCTGTGCCGGCCGCGCAGAGGCCGCTCATGTGAAAATCCAGGGGGTTCGCCAGCCGGATGACTTTGATGTCCTGGCCTCCAACGTCGACCACGGCCTCGACGCCGCGTGTGTTCGAAGCGCTCCTCATCCCGCGCGCGTGGGCTCCGATCTCGCTTACCTGCATGTCCAGTTTGACCGGGAAGGGGATGCTTGCGAAAACCTGGCTCCCCGTGGCAACGAAGCCCCGGATCTCGACCCCCAAGGATTCCACGGCCGAGCGCACGAACTCCTCGGTTTTCTGGACAATGAGCGCCCCCCCGCAAGGGTTGCGGCAGCTCGCGCAGGAACGCTGGCACCTGTGCCCCGAGACGCGCTCCGTCTGCGGGCCTTCCTTGTGGACGAGCCAGTAGCGGCTGTCGAGGATCTTCTCCTCTTCGTCGATGAGGGCGAGGACGAGGCTGGCTGCGCCCACGTCCAGACCGAGATAGGCAGGTTTTGGCGATGGATCTGTTCGGATCGTCAAAGGCCTCCTCCCAGGGGTGAATACATCCTCGCTTTCCCATTGGGAAGCAGGCTCATGCGCAAAGGTTCCATACGTTGCGTCAGCAGCTTTTCTTGTCTTGATCGGACGCGGGGGCCGTCGCCTTTAGCGGCCTTTTCCGAATCCGTGGCTTCAGCGATCCTTGCACGCCTCGTATCGGCTCCCGATTCTCGCTGCGGGGTTCCCCGCCCAGATTTCGCCCGGGCCGACGTTTTTCGTTAGAACAGCCCCGGCCCCGATAATCGCGTCTTTTCCGATCGAACGGACCTGCGGGAGAATAAGAGAAAAATCGCCGATGAACACATTGCTGCCGATCTCGATCGAGGTCGGCAAGATTCCCTTTTCCTGGGTGATGTCTTCGACGACGCCATCGAGGAATTTGTGCGTGTGGGAGACGATTTGGACGTTGCGTCCGAAAATGCAGTGATCGCCCACTTTCACGAAGCCAGTGCCGTCGATCTCTACCCCTTTGCTGAAACAACACCCTTCGCCGATCTCCACTTTCCCCATGCCCGTGCGGCCGTGGGGATAGCGAACAAGAGGTTTGACGAGGAGCGCTTCGATCGCTTGGCGAAGTTTTCGCTCAAGCCTTTTCTTGACGCCAGCCACGGGAATGTCCTTTCGAAAGGCTGGATGCCGCCTTGTATTGAGGATGCCATGGCGGTCGTGGGATTTGCAAATGGAGCTCATTCAGGCTGAAGCCGCCGCGTCGCTTCCGCTGCAGACCGGACATCCCTGGAAGCGCAGAGGCTTTTCGAGCCGGCAGGATTCGAGGAGTTCCTCGTTCTGAAGAATCTCCAGGGTGGGGCCGTCGGCCGCGATTCTGCCCTCCCGGAGGACAGCGGTTCTGGGGCAGAGATCCAGGACCATGTCCAGGTCGTGGGTGGCGATAATCTTTGTGTGTCGGAAGGAGCTGAGCAGCCTGATGAGCTGGCGCCGTGCTCTGGGGTCAAGGTGGGAGCTCGGCTCGTCCATGACGAGGATGCTGGGCTCCATGGACAGAACCGAGGCGATGGCCACGCTTCTTTTCTCGCCGGCCGACAGGCGGTAAGGGGGCCGGTCGGCCAGATGGCCGGCACCCACGGTCGCCAGGGCCTGACGGACCCGCTCCTCCACCTCCTCGGGCGGAAGACCGAGATTCAAGGGACCGAATGCCACGTCCTCCCGGACAAGGGGCATGAAGAGCTGATCGTCGGGGTCCTGAAAGACCATGCCCACGGTCTTGCGCACCTGGGCAAGGGTCTTGGGCGTCAGCGGGAAGCCGCCGACGCGAACCGTTCCGGCTTCGGGCGTAAGACATCCGTTCAGGTGCTTGAGCAGGGTGGATTTGCCGGCTCCGTTGGCGCCGACCAGGGCCACGGATTCGCCGTGGACGATTCGCAGCGACACCCCCCTGAGAGCCTGGGTGCCGTCGGGATAGGAGTAGTGGAGATCCTGGATTTCCACGATATGGTGGCTCATCGGACAATCCCCGTGGCGATCCTGCCGACCCAGGCCGGCAGATCGTAGATTCTCATAAGGGCGAACGCGGCGCACCAGCCAAACAGAAAGAGGACGTCTTTCCTGCCGATGGACCAAGTCCTTGAGACTTTCAGTTCTCCGTTGAACCCCCGGCAGAGCATGGCGGCGTGGACACGCTGGGCCCGTTCCAGCGTGCGGAGCAGGAGCTGGCCGATCATGTGGGCATAGATCCTGAGCCCGGTGCCCCGGGTGCCGAAACTCCTGAGGGACCTGGCCCGATGCATGCGGGATGCCTCTTCGACCAGCACGAAGAGGTAGCGATGGAGAAAAAGAAGCTGAACCGTGAACGCCCTGGGGAGCCCGAGACGGTCCAGGGCACAGCAGAGATCATAGATGCCTGTGGTCGCGACAAGGGCGAGTGCTGCGGTAACCGTGAGCGCGAACCGGATGAGGATCGAACCGAAAGAGACCCAGCCGCCCGCGACTTCCACGGGGCCCAGCCGCACGAGAACCTCGCGGTCGAGAAGGGGGTTAAAGACCCCGATGAAAAAAGCAAAGGGGGCAGCCAGAACGACCTTGCCCGCAAGATACTTCAGGGGAAGGTTGCCCAGAGCGATCAGAACCACCGGGTAAAGGACAAACGGAAGGAGGGCGCTGACCCGGTATTTGTCGAAGGAGACGACTACGACGATGAACAACAGCGTTGTCAGCACTTTGACTCGGGGATCCAGGCGATGGATCGGCGTGTCGAGTCGGCTGAGCGTGTCGAATCGGGTCAGGTCGAAAAAGGAAAATTCGATTCCGGCCATGGCCACCCTTCTGCCGGCCTTCCATGGGCGGCCGCCGGGGATGCAGACCGTCTTGTCCGAGCCGCTAGTTTCTTAAATGATATCTTCTCAGACCCAGGCCGATCAATCCGGCAAGGACCAGAGTGAGCAAGGCTCCAACGAGACCCGAAATCGTCGTGCCGGCGCTGATGGACGGCCAGGGCTCGGCTTCGGCTGCCTCCGGCTCCTGTCCGGTCGCGGCCGGACCTTGCGCTTCCTCTCGGGCGGGGAATCCGTAGTCCGGCAGGATGGCGGTTTTCTCCTGGAAGCGGCCAAGCCAGGCATGCGGGCCCTTTTCAGGGACGTCAAGTTTTTCCTTTCCCGAGGTGCGGAACATGGACCATTCGAGTCCGTCCGGGTGAGCCGAGGCGAACCAGGACAGGGCACCGCCTGTGACTGCCGTCACCACAAGCAGGCCTGCGAACACGCCCTTGAGAGGAAAGGTCGATCGGGCCTTGCCGGTTGCGGCAGCTTCCAGGACCTCAGGCCTGGCCCTCCACACAAACGTGACCACGGCTGCGGTCACAAGCCCTTCGACGATTCCAATGGCCAGGTGGATGGGCTGCATGAGCAGGACGAATGTGCCGAAAGGGAGCTCGGAGATTCCGGAAAAAGTCGTCTCGAGAACCACTCCCAACGCCCCCATCTGAAGGGCCAGAATCGAGGCCACCATGGATCCCGCCAGAATCCGGCCGGGCGTGGGATTTTCACCCGCTGTTTTCCGGTAGATCAGCGGATAGGCCACGAAGCACGGGAAGAAGCCCAGGTTGAAGATATTGCAGCCCAACGCAAGCAGACCCCCGTCGGCAAAGAAAAGGGCCTGCACCGTCAGGATGGAAGCCATGGTGAGAAAGGCGGCGTGCGGCCCCAGCAGAATGGAAAGAATCATGCCCCCTCCCAGATGACCGCTCGAACCCGTGGCCGGGATGGTGAAGTTGATCATCTGGGCGGCGAAGATGAAGGCGCCCAGCACGCCCATGAAGGGGACCTTGCTGTCGTCCCGCGCCTGTCGAATCTTTTTTCCGCTGTACGCGGCAAGGGCGGCCGTGGCCGCCCACATGGTTCCACCGACGGCCGGTGAAATCAGTGCGTCTGCCATATGCATGATCTTTTCTCCTCTGTCTCTCCTGGGATGCCGCGGGCCGGGCCCGGAGTCGCAGCAGGATCAGAAATACGCTTCGGCTCTGACCGTGCCTACGAGCAACCCGTCGTTGTCTTCATCTCCCAGGGGATTCAGGATGTACTGGAGATCAGGGGTCACGGCAAAGTGTTCGCCGATTGAGAACCTCCAGTACGTCTCCAGGTGAAGTTCCATTCCGTCTTCTTCGAGGTCCTTGTTTGCCTTCAGGCCTGCGATCCCCAAGCCCCATTCGTCCTCTTCCCGGACCGGCAGCAGTCCTTTCAGGCTGGCTCCTGCCGACCAGAACCAGGGCACTTCATAGACATCCTCGTTCTGGTACCCGAATCGGCCGAACAGGCCGGCCTTTTCGTGGATCTTCTGGTCGAGGCTGAGCCCGATCCCCCAGCCCTCCTCGGACTCTTCCGCCGCAATCCTTGGATGATCGTACGTCTGGGCCCACCCATAGATACGGTAGTTTCCCTCGAGCCCGGCCGGAGCCGGGCTGAACATCACCTGGCCCGCCGCGAAGGGCTTGTCGAAGACCCGTTCGAAGGATCCCTTTTGTTGATCCTCGTCGAGCAGGGGCCTGGAAGAGGACTGGACGACGACCGTCAGCGCCCACTCCTCGGCCGGAGCCACGCTCAGGGCCACCAGAGGGGCGTACTCGTTTTCGCTGTCCAGGACCGGGTTGTTGACAAAGGGCTTTCCCACGAACTGAGCGTATTCGTCGTTTGCGAAGGCGTTGTCGTCGATGAAGCCCAGGGGCTCGGTCTTTCCCACAGACAGAGAGAATTTCCCGTCGAAGAATGTCTGGGTATAGAAAACGTCCAGAAGGCGCACCCCGTCGTCGCCCGGGTTGTCGTCATTGATCGTGTTGACGTCAGCGAAGAGACCTCCTTCGGCTTCTAGGTCCCGGTCAGCCCCGTCGCCCTCGCCCGCGTGGATCCGCACCGTCATCTGTCCGCCCTTGAGAGGAGAGAAGGCCAGTTCCAGGTCGGCCACGAACCCCACGCCGTCCGGGTTCCTGAACTTTCTGCCTGCGATGTCCGCGTTCGTCATGCCCTGGTAGAACCCTACCACGCCTCCGTGAATGCAAAGGCTTCCGAACCTCTCCTGAATTTCCTCCCGAAGGCTTGACCCGGGCTCCCCGGATGCTGGATGGGCACCGGCTGAGGCCTCTCCCTCGGTGCTTTGCGCAACGGCTCCCCGGGGGGCCGAGGATTCCGAGGAGAAAGAAAGGGGAACGACGAAAAAGACTGCGGCGCAGAGGGCAAGAACTCCGGTGATCAGGATGAAGAGCGGTTTTTTCATGTCCCTGCTTCTCCTTGTGCGGTTGAGGCTTGCGACGCAAGATCAGTAAGACCGGGATGGGGCTTTGAGATTTTCTGTTCGTGCTACAGGAGTCGATTCAATCCCCTTCGGATAAGGAGCGGGTTTCACACCGTATTTCTTGCATATTCAAGGTGATATGCAGGAAAGCCTCGTATAGGGATGAACATGGCGTGGTCTGAGAAAGTCTGTATTTGTGGCAGTCTGTGCCATGAATGCAGTTTAAATAACACAAAAGAGCATATCCTGTCAAGACCTGCGTCTGCAGGCATGCATCCGCGCTGGGTGGACCAGTCGGCCTGGAGCATGTGTGGACAGCCTGCCGGAAAAGGGATAGGTTTCTCCCCCAGTGGAGGCTGCCGTCTTCCGTCAAATTCAGGCAGGAGGTTGCTCATGGATTTTCCCAGTCTTGAATGGGCTCGGGCGCTCCAGGAAAAGAGCCATCAATCAGAATCCTTCCGCAGGGCCTCTCTGTGGGCTGACGTCAAGTTGGTTCTGGCTCTCGGAGCGCACCGTTATTGGTTCAAGCTTTACAGGGGCCGCATCATCGATGTGATGGAATACCTGCCCCTGTCCAATCCTCTCGGGTATGACATCCTGGTGAGCGGCCCTCTGGAGACCTGGAAGAACATCGCATCCGGACGCAGGCTGCTCTGGCAGTGCGTTCTCGCCGGCGAGATTCTGATTGACGGCAACATGCTCGAAGCGAACCGCATGACCGAGGCGGTCTGCGTGTTGGCCGACGAGGTCTTGCGCCAGATCCCGTGTTGAACGGAAAGCAGGATCAGGAGGGTTGAGGGATGGCATTCTCGCACACGGATATCCAGGGCCGCTTTGTCGTTGTGGACGGAACGAGGATGTACTATGAGGAAGTCGGCCGGGGCGTCCCCCTGGTCTGCATCCACACAGCCGGAGCCTGCTCGCTCGAGTATTATCGGTTTCTGCCGCTCATGGCAGACAACGGGCTCAGGGCCATAGCCCTCGATCTGCCGGGCCACGGAAAATCCCATCCGGCCAACTGGGAGCCTTTTCGCGCGATGCGCCCCTACGCCGAGTTCGTCTGGAAGGTGATTCAGGCCGTCTCAGCCGGCGACAAGCCCGTGGTCGCCGGTTGTTCCATCGGCGGCAACATGGCTCTCGATCTCGCCTGCCATCATTCGGACGGTCTGCGGGCCGCTGTGGTCCTGGAAGGGGCTGCTGTCACGCCCATGATCGACGTGCAGGCATACGAGGAGCCCCATGCGTGCCCCGGCTGGCAGAACGTTATGGAGAGGGTGGCTGTGGCTTCCATGTACCACCCGGCGCCGGAGGGCAGAGCGCTCGAGCTTCGGTGGCTCCACCGTTACACGAGTCAGCACGTCGCGACAGGGGACCTCCAGTGCTGGGTGAACCACGACGTGCGGGAAAAACTCAAGGACATCCGCTGCCCGGTCCTCTGCGTGGCCGGTGAGGCGGACTTTTTCGTCCCGGAGGCCTTCGTCGATCTCACCGTGGCCGGGATTCCGGACGGCCTCGGCGAGAAAAGGATTCTCGAAAAAATGGGACACTACCCCATGTTCGAGCAGCCCGAGGCCCTGGCCGAAGTCATCCTGGATTTCCTGAGAAGACGAAAGGTGGTTTGACCTTTGAGGAGACGCGCAGGAAGGAGGGCGGACGCAATGGCAGAAAGGCGGCCTTTCCCGGCCAAAGCGTATGAAGGGATCGTTCGGGAGAGTTACCAGGGCGTGGAGATGTGGCACTACCGTGACCGGCCGGAAAACCTCCTGGATCTCCTCGACCGCTCGGTCGCCCGGTTCGGCGAACGGGAGGCGGTGGTGGACGGAGAGGTCCGGCTTCGGTACCGGGAATTCGACCGCCGCGTGAACAACCTGGCGGCTTCGCTGAGGAGCCAAGGGGTAAAGAAGGGAGACCGGGTGGCGATCCTCATGCCAAACGGCTGGGAATTCGCCGTCTCTTACTTCGGCATCCTCAGGCTGGGCGCCATAGCGGTCCTTCTCAACTGGAGGTGCACGGGACCCGAGCTTGCCTACATGCTGGAGGATTCAGGGACCGTGATCCTGCTCATGCACGGCCAGTACTGGGAGAAGATCGAGGGGATCCGAGCGGGACTGCCCGGGCTGCGGGGGATCTTTTTCCAAGGGGAGCCCCTCCCGGAGGGCGTTTCGAAATTCGCGGATCTCGTAGAGCTGGAGGCTCCGGGCCCTGTCCGGAGCGCCCCCCCGATCGGGCAGGATGATCCGGCTGCGATCCTGTATACATCCGGGACCACCGGAAGGCCCAAAGGGGCGCTGGTCACCCACCGCAACGCAGTCGCCAACGCCCTGAATGCCGGCAGGCTTGCCGAAGGGGACGAGAACGACCGGACGCTCATCATCGCTCCCATGTTCCACGCCACGGGCATTCACTCCCAGTTGACCGCCTTCCTGGGCATAGGCGGATGTTCGGTTCTGCGGGCCGCCTTCGATCCCATGGACACCCTTCGAACCATCCAGGAGGAGAAGATCACCTTCGGAGCCGGAGTGGCGGCCATGTTCTGGATGATCCTCAACATGACGCCCTGGAAGGACTTCGATCTCGGTTCGCTGCGGTATTTCGTGTTCGGAGGATCTCCGGTGCCTGTGGAACTGTTTCAGCAGATGATCCGGGCCTTCCCGCACGTCCAGTTCGGAAATGTCTACGGACTGACCGAGGCCACCTCCATCGTGACCTGGAACACCCACGAGGACATTCTCCGGATCCCGGAATCGGTGGGACAGCCCGTTCCGGTCGTGGAGGTGAAGGTGGTCGACCCTCTGTCCCGCCGGGAGCTTCGGCCGGGCGAGGTCGGTGAGATCTGCGTCCGCGGGCCCACCGTGGTGAAAGGATATTGGAACAAGCCCGAGGCGACCCGCGAGACCTTTGTTGACGGCTGGGTTCACACCGGCGACCTGGGGTACAAGGATGCGGATGGATATGTCTACGTGGTCGACCGGATCAAGGACATGATTGTTTCCGGAGGAGAGAACATTTACTGCATCGAGGTCGAAAACGCCATCATGCAGCACCCGGCCGTGCTGGAAGTGGGCGTTGTGGGCGTGCCGGATCCGGTGATGCAGGAGGCGGTGAAGGCGGTTGTCTTCCTCAAACCCGGAGCGACCGCGACCGAACAGGAGATCATTGACCACTGCAAGAAGCTCATTGCGGGCTACAAGAAACCCAAGTATGTGGTCTTCAGCAAGGGCCTGCTTCCCCGGAACCCCGGGGGCAAGATTTTGAAAAGCGCTCTCAAGGAGATGTAGGCTTCGCCGGCCGGAGGTGTGCCATGCTGCTCGAAGGAAAGGTGGCGCTGGTCACGGGCGCAGCCAGGGGCATCGGCCGGGCGACCGCCCTGGTTCTGGCCCGGGAAGGTGCGGATGTGGGGGTCGCGGACATTCTTCCCGAGGTGGAGGAGACTGCCCTCACGGTCGCCGCTGTTGGAAGGCGTGCGGCCTGGTCGGTCTTCGACATTTCGAACCCACAGGAAGTCGCCCAGGGTGTTGGGCGGATCCGGGAGGAACTCGGCGACATCGACATTCTCGTGAACAATGCCGGGATCGTGGCCAACATCGCCCGGATCGAAAAGATGACCCACGAGGCCTGGCAGAGGGAGATCTCGGTGAACCTCTCGGGCGCCTTCAACATGATCAAGGAGGTGATCGGCCCGATGGTGAAAAAGAAGTGGGGCCGGATCATCAACGTTTCCTCCGGAGCCGCGGCCGGCGGGCTTCACAAGCAGATCGGGTACGCCGCGAGCAAGGCCGGCCTGCTGGGTCTCACCAAGACCGTGACCCTGGAGCACGGGCGCGACGGAATCACCTGCAACGCCATCCTGCCCGGGCTCATCGGCACGGAACTCGTGCACATGATGCCCGAGGAGATCCGGGAGCAGGCCGTGGCCGCGATCCCGGCCAGGCGAATCGGGCTCACCGAGGAGGTGGGCCATCTGATCGCGTTTCTCGCCTCGGATCGGGCGGCCTACATCAACGGAGCCGAAATCCGCATCGACGGCGGAATGGGCTTGAACGTGGGGAGCCTGGGGAGCCGGCGGGAGCTGAGGGAATCGGCAGGGGGGCGCTGAAAGGCGCCCTGAAAACCTGCCGGCGCCGCGCCGGCCTTCCGAGGGAGGAGGAACTTGTCCATGACCCGGAATCGTACGAGATCAGGCATTCTGCTCAAGGATTATTACGCGCCCGAGGATCTCTCGGGCTTCGATTACGAGCGGAAGCTCGGCGCGCCGGGGGAATATCCCTACACCCGGGGCCGACGCAGCCAGGCCGAGGGCGGCTGGATGCAGCGGGAGCTGTCCGGGGAAGGCGAACCCGCCCGTTCCAACGAGCAGCTCAAGTACCTCCTCTCCCAGGGGCAGATCGGTCTCGACGTGATCGGCGACAGCCCCACCATGGCCTTTCTGGACCCGGACCATCCAATCGCCGCCCATGCAGTGGGCACCCAGGGCGTGTCCCTGTGCTGCCTGGATGACTACCGAGTTCTTTACAAGGATCTCCCGTTGGATTCCATCGTGGTCTCGGGGTCTCTTCCGCCCGCCATCGCGGTCGCGGGCCTTTACCTGGTAGCCCGCGAGCGGGGCGTGCCTGCGGATCGTCTGAGAGGTTCGGTGATTCAGGCTCCTTTCTACGCCGAGGACTGCGGCTATGCCATTCACATGCCCTTTCGGCTGCGGCTGCGGATGGCCTGCGACTGCATCGCCTTCTGTGCCCGCGAGATGCCCCGGTTCCATTCCTTCGTGGAGGATACGTACTTTTTCAGCGAGGCGGGGCTCAACGGCGTCGACGAGATGGCTCTGGGGTTCGTCGAGATTCGCTACCTGGTGCGGGAACTCCTCCGGCGGGGGTTGCCGATCGATTCTTTCGCCCCCCGGATCGCCATCCTGGTCAACTGCGGGATGGACTTTTTCGAGGAGATCGCCAAGATCCGGGCCACCCGGAGGCTCTTCGCGCAGATGATGCGGGAGGAATTCGGGGCCCGGGACCGGCGCTCCTGGTCGGTCGTGATCACGAGCCACACCTCGGGCCTTTCCCTGACGGCCGAGCAGCCCGTGAACAACATCGTGCGGGGCACGATCCAGAATCTGGCCCTGGTGCTGGCCGGCGTCCAGGCTCTGGAGATCTCCGCGTTCGACGAAGCCTATCGCACGCCCAGCCCGGAGTCCCACCGGGTGGCTCTGAGGACCCAGCAGATCGTGCACCTGGAATCGAACGTCTCCAGAGTCGTGGATCCGCTGGCGGGCTCGTACTATGTGGAATCCCTCACAGACGAGATGGAAAGGAGAATCCGGGAGCGGATCCGGCAGATCGAGTCCCTGGGCGATCCGGCCGAGCTGGCCGACAAGGGCTGGTTTCGGAGGTTCTTCGAGCAGGCCATGGCGGAATACGCGGCGGCCGTGGCCGACGGAGCCCTGCCCAAGGTGGGACACAACATCTTCCGGATCCCCGAGGACGAGGACACGCTTCTGAAGGAAATCGTGGAGGGGAAAATCGAGCCCTGCCGGCGCAGGATCGAGGAAATCCAAAGATACAAGAAGACCAGGGATCACGATCAGGTGCGTCGGGTTCTCGATGCCGTGCGAGAGAGAGCCGAGAAGGAACAAGAGAACATCATGCCTGCCGTGATCGAGGCGTTCCAGGCCGGGACCACCATGGGCGAGATCGGAGGCATGCTGCGCCTGGCCTACGGCTGGCCCTACGATCCGCACGGGCTTGTGGAATGTCCCTTCTGAGAGGCGGGCCGCCATGAAGAAGATCAAAGTGTACATCGGAACCCTCGGCCTGGATCAGCACGAACTCGGAGCTCTCGCGGTTGCCAGGATGCTCCGGGACGCCGGGATGGAAGTCGTCTACGGCGGCAGGTTCAACCTTCCGGCCGCGATCGTGAAGACATGCCTGGAGGAGGACGTCGACGTCATCGGCGTGAGCTGCCATTCCTGGGAGCACCTTTCCTACATTCCCGAGATCATCGAGCTTCTCCGGCGCAGGGGCGTCGCCATCCCGGTCGTGGCAGGCGGGTCTGTCATCACACCGGGCGACCGCAGAAGGCTTGTGGAAATGGGAGCGGCTCAGGCCTTCGGGCCCGGGGCCACGGAGGGGGAGATCGTCGAGGCGATCCGGACGATCGCCCGCGGGCGTGAGCGGACCTGAGGGAGTGTGGCGGGCCTTGGGCCGCTTTACCGGAAAAGGGAATCGGTTGCGGCCGCATCCATTCGTTGCTGCTCGTCTGCGTCCCAGGGACAGCCGTTCTTGCAGGAGGCTGTGGCCCGGATCCCGCAGAAGAGACCGCTCGGGATCACGGCGACGTTCACCTCTGCTCCGCACTTCGGGCACAGGACCGATGGCGCGGGTCGATTCCTGTCAGAGACGCTCGGCCGGCCGTCCATTGCTTCTCCCGGGATGGATCGTGTCAGAAGGACGTTCGTCGCGTTTCAGTCATTATACGCCAGAGCAGGGCTCATAGCCAGCCGACGCTTCTTTCTTGAAAGGAGCGGCATGAGGGGGCTATCCTCTCCCGGTCGAGCTTTCGGGCAAGAGGGAAGGAGCCGACATGGATGCGACGGCGGGACGGGAGCTGTTCTGGCGGATCGAGGCCGCATGGGTGTTTTCCTTCCTGCGGTGGGCTGCTGTGCTTGTTTTCGCTGCGGGCTGCTTCGGCCTGCTCAGATGGATTCGAGCAGGCAGACAGGCCGTGGAGTCGCCGGCGGTGCGCCTGGGATGGATGCAGGCTCTTGCCGAAATTGCCCTTCACACCAGGCTGAAGCCGGAGCGCACCGCCCGGATCTGGCATCTTCTCGTCTTCTATGGTTTTCTTTCTCTTCTGGCCGTGACCCTCTGCGTCATGGCTTTCCACTACGGAGTGCCTTTTCTTTTCCGGGGCCGGATCTACCTGGGTCTGACCCTTTGGGCCGAACTGGGCGGCATGGCCCTGGCCGCCGGCGCTTTGCTCGGCCTGGCGGATTCGCTCCGGTCTTGCCGGGTGGAGGGGGGAAGGAAGCGGGAGAGAGCCGTTGTCTTTTCCGTTCTGCTTTTGATCTGCCTGAGCGGCTTTCTTCTGGAGGCGGAGCGGATTCTTCTCTCTGAGGATCCCTGGCGCGCCTGGAGCTTCGTCGGGAATTTCCTCTCCCGCTTGCTGGCTGGTTCCCGCGCGGCGGGATCCACGACCTTCTACCAGACCCTCTGGTGGGCCCACGCAGCAATTTCCCTGTTCCTCGCTGCCTGGATCCCCTTTTCGTCGGGCCTGCGGCATGTTCTTTTCGTGCCGGCCCGGCGGGCGGACTCGGCGGTGCGGCCGGTGAGCCAGCCTGCTCAGGTGGACCTGGAGTCGCTGCGGCTCGCCGAAGGCGGATTCGAACCTGTGCGCCTGGGAATCGCCGCGAGCCGGGATATCACGCCGCGGCAAAGAGCGGGGCTTCTCGCCTGCATGGAGTGCGGGCAGTGCGAAAAGCTCTGCCCGGCCTTTCAAACGGGCCAGCCCCTTTCGCCGAGAAAGGCGGTACAAGCCCTAGGCCGCTCCGCGGGTCTGGGGTCTCTTCCCTGGAGGACCGCCGGTCCCGACTCCTCGCAGGTCTGCCCGGCGGAGGCGGTTTCGGGGCCTGCCCTGTGGGCGTGCCGCCTGTGCAGGGCCTGCGAAGAGGCTTGTCCGGCAGGCGTGGAACATGTTCCGCTTCTGCTGGACTTGAGACGCGCCGAGGTTCTGGGACGGGGAAGACTGCCCGACGCGGCAGCGCAGGCCCTCCGGCATCTTGCGCGCACGGGCAATCCCTATGGTGCGCCCCCGGCGGAGAGGCTGCGCTGGCTGAAAGAACACGAGATCCCGGAAAAGCCTCCGAAGGGGCAGGCTGCATGGCTCCTCTGGACCGGCTGTCTGGCGAGCGGCGACGATCTCAAGCCTCGGGTGCTCTCGGCGTGGGTGTCGCTTCTGCGAAAGGCAGGGGCCTCTTTTTACGCCCTCCACGAACGGGCGTCCTGCTGCGGCGAGCCTGCGAGGACTCTGGGGGAAGAGGACCTGTTTCGGGCGGTTGCCGAATCCCGGATCCGTGCCTTGGTGCAGGCCGGCGCGGAAAGGATTCTCGTTCACTGTCCGCACTGCTACACCCTCCTGCGTGACGTGTATTCTTTGCTCGGCGGGAAGTTCAGGATCGTCCATACGAGCGAGTTCTTTCGGGATGCTCTCCGGGAAGGCCTTCTCCGCGTCGGGCCGCCCGAGCCTCGAGGATCGTCCGGCCTTGGACGGGTCGCCTATCACGACCCGTGCTTTCTGGGCCGGTACCAGGGCCTGTACGGGCCCCCAAGGGAAATCCTGGCTGCCCTGGCCGGTGGGGCCGGGGCCGTTCTGGAAGCGCCGAGACAGAGGGGCGGCTCCTTCTGCTGCGGCGGAGGGGGAGGTCATTTCTTCATGGATCTGGACACGGGCGAGAGGCCGGCTTCCCGGCGGCTCGAGGAAATGCTCGGACTCGAACCCGAGGTCCTGTCTGTTTCGTGCGGGTTTTGCCACGCCATGTTCGACGATGCGGCAAGGGGCCGGCCCGATCCGCCTCCGGTGAGAATCGCCGACTGGCTGGAGCTGCTCGACGAGGAGGTCTCAACGGCGGGTCACGCTCGAGATCCGAAAGGGCATTGACCCGGTCTTGCGGGCTTTGGGCTTTCTCCTCGTCAAGAGTCTTCGCGGTCGGGGTTCATGAATCTCTCCCCTCTCAGGATCTCAAGAATTCTTCGAGCCGCTTCAGGGGGGCGCAAAAGCTGGGGGGATGAGACCGAGGCTTTGGGACCAGCTCCTCCGGCCATGCCGTATGCCTGCCGAATCCGGTCCAGGCTGGAGGCTCTGGCGTAGTCGGCTGCTGTCGAGGCCCTTGCGGGCTTTGGCGGCGTGAAGCGGTCCCGCAGCACGAACGGAGCCACAGGGCCCGGGTCTACCGCGCGGGGCAGCAAGGGCGTCCGCTCCGCTCGCACCTTTCCCTCCAGAGTCGGGTATCTGAGGGGACGGCTCCGCTGGACGGCGACGCAGACAGGCAAGGAGAGACGAATCCTTTCTCGAACGGCGCCCCGGCTTCGGGTTGCCACGATCCGCAGGGGATCCGCCCATACGATTTCGGTCACGCCGTCCAGGAAGGGCACGCCGGCCAGAGCGCTGAACATGGGCCCGGTCTGGCCGGCCTGGGTGTCGAGATCCCTTGCGCCGAAGAGCCCCAGATCCGGGGGCGTTTCGCGAAACGCAGCGTGGAGGTGGGCAGCCACGATTCGTCCGTCCGGTTCCGATGTGGGGCACTGGATCCAGAGCGCCTCATCGGCTCCGCAGGCGAGCGACTCCCGGAGGACGGACCGGCATGGATCGCCGCCCGCCGAGCAGGCGATGACCGCAGCGGGGACGGGACTTGCCTCCCTGAGGCCCAGGGCGGTTTCCAGGGCCGCTTCGGACAGGGGATCGGGCATGGGGCGATAGCCCGGAAGTTGCTCGAACCCAGCGGCCTGGGCAGGCTCCAGCGAGAAGGCCGGATTGTGAACGGGCCTGAGGAAGACAACGATCCTGAGCGGCTTTTGCCGTTCCATGCTCGGGCTAAACGGATTCGGCATTGCGACTCTCCCGGCGCCGGGTCTCAAGGAGCAGGTTTCGGATGACTTCCCGCGCGTCGGCAACGATCCCCCACGTGGCGACTCTGAAGATGGGCGCCGTCGGGTCGGTGTTGATCGCCAGGATCGAGCGGGACTGCTTCATGCCTTGCAGGTGTTGATGGGCCCCTGAGATGCCGCAGGCGATGTAGAGATCCGGTGTCACCTTCGCCCCGGTCTGCCCGACGAGTTTTTCCCTGGGCGCCCAGCCGAGGTCCACGGCGATCCGTGAGGCGCCCACCGTGCCGCCAAGAAGCTCTGCCAGCGATTCCAAGAGAGCAAAGCCCTCCCTGGACCCCATGCCTCTGCCTCCTGCTACCACGATGTCCGCATCCTCGAGCGCGACCTGGGCGGCCGGCATCCGTACGGACTCCAGAACTTCGAAGGAAGGTTCTGAAGGAAAGATAGAGGAGGGAATACCCTCTCCCTCTCTCTCGGCGGGAGACAGAGGCGCTGCAGGGTCCAGGATTTTGGGCAGATCGAAGGATCTGGGATACAGGCAGATCAGGCCGCGTCGGCCGGAGGCGAAACGAAGGAGTTCTGAGAGGGCCCCTTGCGCAAGAGGGCGGGTCATGACGAGACGGCCCCCGATGCTTCTCAGGTTCGTGACCCGGCAGGCGTAGCCGGCTCCGACACGGGCAGCGAGCCAGGGGGCGAGGCGAAGCGAGAGGGGGGTGGGACCCAGGAGAAAGATCGAAGGCGGGTGGCGACGGTAGAGGGTTTCGATGCGGTCGAAAAGCCTGCGGCCTGAGGGGTCATCCTTGGTTTCGCTCCAGGCGCAGAGGATCCTGCGCACGCCGAGCGAGGCCAGATGCGCGGCCTGGTCCGCCGGCGGCTCCGCGCCGATCCGAAGGGCCACAATCTCGGTGCCCGTCAGTTCGGCCAGGAGCTGGGCCGCGGACAGGGCTTCCAGCGTCTCCCGGCAGATTCTGCCGGCACGGTCTTCCACCAGAACCCAGCAGGAATCGGCCGTCATCGCCAGCCTTCACTCGAGCGCGTTGGCCGCCACGTATCCTTCGTAGATGGCGTGCATGAGGTATCTCGGCGAGACACAGTCCCCCACCCGCACGAGCGAACGGACCTTGCCCTTGAGAGACTTGTAAAGACGGTCGTCGGCTTTTCTCCAGTAGGACAGGACCAGCGTGTCGCACGGAATCTCCTGCTCCCGGAAGGAAACCGGGTTGTAGCAGAGGCACGCTCCGGCCATGGCCTTCTTGACCGCCGTGAAATAGGTGAGCTTCACGTCCTTGTTGAAGAGGCTGAGCAGGTGCAGGGCCAGGGTGGGTCCGTCGATGTAAAAGGGCGAAAAGATCATGCGAATGCCCATGAAGAACATCTCGACCTGTTTTCCCTGGCTGCTCAGGAAATCGGCGGTTGCAAACCCCTGCAGGCCCGGCTGCACGTCGTAGACGAGAACTCTGGGGCCGGTCTCGGCTTCTCCCGAGAGTACGTGCCAGGCCGAGACCACGTGGGCGCCGGGCTCGATCTGGACAGCCAGGTCGGGCCCGACGACTTCCGGGCTCGGATCCGTGATCGGCCGGGCTCCGGTGGCCACGATGACATGGTCCGGATCCTTTTCGATCACCATGGGCTCCGTGACTTCGACCCCGAGCTCGATCGGGACGGCAAGGCGCCGGAGTTCTTTTTCCAGGTTTCGGATCGATTCGAGCAGGTCTCCGCGCAAAGGGGCCTTCGACGCCACGAGAATCTGACCGCCCAGATGCTCCGCCTTTTCGTAAACCGTGACCTCATGACCGCGAAGGGCCGCCACCCGGGCCGCGCTCAACCCGGCCGGCCCGCCGCCGACGACCATGACCCGCTTTCGGGTGGCGGCCGGGCGAATCTGGAACTCCCGCTCACGGCCTGCCTCTGGGTTTTGGGCGCAGGTGATGGGAAGCATCTCCTGGCAACGGCCCCAGCAGCCTTCGTTGCAGTTCATGCAGAGGCGGATTTCATCGGCCCGGCCTTCTCGGGCCTTCAGGGGAAGATCCGGATCGCAGATCGTGGCTCTCGTCATGGCGACCATGTCGGCCTCGTGGTTTGCCACGATCTCTTCGGCCGTCTGCGGGTCCGTGATCTTGATCACGGCGAAGACCGGGATGTCGACCACGTGCTTGATTTCGGCGGCCATCCACACGAAAGGCCGCGGAGGCGTGCCCATGGGCGGAATGGCCACAACCCCGGTCTTGTAAGTGCTCACCGTGACGTGAAGGAAGTCGATCTGGCCGGTCTGCTCCCACCTCTGGGCGGCCTCGATCATGTCCGGAAGCTTGAGGCCGCATTCGAGAAGCTCGTCGGCGCTCATCCTCAGGCCCACGACAAAATCCTCGCCCACCGCCCTCCGGACCGCTTCGATCAGCTCCAGGCCGAAGCGCAGCCTGTTCTCAAAGGAGCCTCCGTAGGCGTCCTGGCGGATATTGGCGTACGGGGAGAGGAACTGCTGGGGCAGATAGCCGTGGCCGAAGTGAATTTCGACGCCGTCGAATCCCCCCTCCCGGGCGCGTGCGGCCGCGCGTGCGTACTGGCCGTAGATTTCCCGGATCTCCTCCTCTTCGAGTTCCTTGGGGACCTCGCCAGAGGCGGGGCAGGGAACGGGCGAGCAGGACTGAACCGGAAGAAAGGAGATCTTGGAGAACGTATGGTGCCCGTTGTGCCAAAGCTGTGCGAAGATCTTGGTCCCGTGGCGATGGACGGCCTCGGAGATCCTGCGGTAAGGCTCGATGATGGCGTCCGTGTCGGCCATGCACGTGTTGGGGACCGGCCAGCAGTGGCGGGTGACGCTCTGGGCTTCGGTAATGATGAGGCCCGCTCCGCCGCGAGCCCTGCGTTCGTAATACGATTTGAGCCGCTCCGACGGCAAGTTGTTTTCGGCAAAGTGGGTGAAGTGTCCGGAGATGAAGATGCGGTTGGGGATGGTCACGTTCCGGATCGTGATGGGCGTGAACAGATGGGGGAAAGCAGCCATGGGGTTCCTCCGGTGGTGGGGCGTTGGAGATGAGCCTTGGCAGGCCTGCCCTCGGGCAGGGCCCCCGCCTCGTCCATTCTGTTAGGTAGCGCAAAGACAGGTGCGAGGTCAATCTGGCATGCGGATCCCGGGGCAGGGCCGGTTTTTCGTTGCGATGTTTCGAGGCGATTGACAGGATCCGTGGTGGCGGGATAGATCTGCCTCGGAGCCCGCCCTCCTTACGGTGACGGAAAGGGGCCGGACCGGGTGGTCGGGGAAGGACCTTCATGACTCTGGAGCGCGAAAGGGCTTTCGCCAAGACGCGGGGAGCGGGGCTTGCCGATGTCTTGGAACCCACGCAGAAAGGGAGGAGCACATGAAAGATCTCGCGGGCAAAGTCGCTGTGGTTACGGGCGCCGCCAGCGGCATCGGACGCGCAACGGCTCTCGCCTTCGCAGCGGCCGGGTCGGATGTTCTTGTGGCGGATATCGACGAGGCGGGCCTCGGCGACGTGGAGGCTTCCGTTCGCGCTCTAGGCAGGAAGGCCTCTGCTGTCCGCACGGACGTGTCGAAGGCCGGCGACGTCGAGGCCATGATCCAGAAGGCCCTTTCGGAATTCGGACGCATCGACGTCCTCATGAACAACGCCGGCATCGGGCTGACCGGAGAAATGCGGCATCTCAGCCTCGAGGACTGGCAGCGCATCGTGGGGATCAACCTTTGGGGGCCGGTGTACGGGATTCACTTCGCTCTGCCTCACATGATTCGTCAGCGCAGCGGGCACATCGTCAATGTGGCGTCCGCGGCGGGCCTGATCGCCAGCCCGGGGATGTCCGCCTACTCGACGACCAAGTTCGGAATCGTGGGTCTTTCGGAAGTCCTCAGGACCGAGCTCGCCCGTTTCGGGATCGGGGTGACCGTCGTGTGCCCGGGCTTCGTCCGGACCAACATCTTCAAGACCACGGTGATCCGGGGGGCCAAGGATCCGGAGGAGGCCAGAAAACTGCCCCCCTGGCTGGGCATAACGGCCGAAGCCTGCGCCCGGGACATCGTTCGGGCTGTCCGGAAGAACCGGTTTCTCATCATCCCGGGGCCGGAAATGAAAGTCGTCTACGCTTTCAAGCGATTTGTGCCGCCCTTGTACCACGGGTTCAACCGTCTCATGGCCAGGCACATCCGGGAGATCAGTCAGGACTGAGGATCGAGGCCGACCGGAGGGGAAGACTTCACCTGAAGCGGCCGGAGATTCCGTTGAAGACGAAGTCCACGACTTCTCTTTTTCTCTCCTCGATCATGGTGCGGCTGTACACGTCCTTTTTCCAGAACTCCCGGACCGTGGAAGAAGCGATGAAAAACATGGCCAGACAGCCCAGCAGATTGGACAGAATGTGAATGAGTTCATTGGGAGAGCTGCGGCCGGGCTTGAGGTTGGAAAAGACGAACTGCTCGGCCATTTCGAACATTTCTCGCAGATAGGGCCTGGAGAGCACCTCGTTGACATACTTGCCCTTGTCGATGGATTCCCGCAGGAGGATCCGGGCTGCGGAATCCTTTTCGGCCAGCAGCTCGACCCCCGCGCACAAGATCCGCTTGAGCTTTTCCTGTGGGGAGAGCCCTTCCTGCATGAAAATCGGGAAGAGCCGTCGCTCCATCGTGACATAATAATTCTCGATCACGATCCGGTAGAGGTTTTCTTTTCCGCCGTAGTGGTAGTTGATCAAGGAAGGGGGGACCCGGGCCAGGGCCGCGATCTCTTTGGCCCTGGCGCCCTTGAGGCCTTTTTCCGCGAATATTTGCTCGGCTGCGGCGAGGATCCTCGATTCCGTATCCTGGCGTGTCCTTTTGCCGGCCTCGGGGCGCAGCATGCGCCCCGTCCGGCTTGACGCTCGCTGCATGGCGTCTCCTTCGCGCGCTCGGGCTGGCCGGGGAAAAGTCCGAACAGGTCCTGGATCGGGACCGAGGGTCCGTCCTGAACGGATGTTCAAATATAAGGGTCCCTTTGGGGCCTTGTCAAAGAATTCCAGATGGGTGATGTCATAATATGTTGATATATTGAGGTTTTCCCAAGAAGCCGGGGGCCAAGAAAATTGTTGACACGCCCGCGAAGGTTTTGAAATAATTCGAACAAAAATTCAAGACCCACGCAACCGGAGAGTCCACAGATGCGCATTGAAGACGGAGAGCTGATCCTGGAGCCCGGGGAAGTGCCGATCCGGCCCGGAATCTTCACCCGCCAGCCTGGGGATCCCGTGCCGCACCTTCTAGGCCGGAAGTGCCAGGATTGCGGTGACGTGTCGTTTCCGCCGTACCGGCGCTGCCTGCTCTGCGGGAGCGACAAGGAGACCGTGGAGGTCGTCCTGGGCAACGGAGCCGTGCTGCTGGGATACACGGTGGCCAGACAGGTGATGCCCGGATTCGTGCCCGGGTACATCCTGGGCAAGGTCCGCCTGAAGGACGATCCTTCGCTTGTCGTCACGGCGCAGCTCGTGGACGTCAAGGAGGAGAACGTGGAGGTGGGGATGGATCTCGTCATGGTTCCAAGGGTGATTCGGGAACTCCCCACCGGCGAGAAGGTCGTCTCGTACTGCTTCCGGCCCGCCGATTCCGCTCGCGTCTCGGCAGGCCAAGGAGGAGAGAGCCCATGAGAGATGTCGCGATCATCGGCGCTGGCATGATCCCCTTCGGGAAATTCCCGGATTACCCGGCGGCCCGGATGGGAGGGGACGCAGCCGAAATGGCCCTGCGGCAGGCCGGCATCCGCGCTACCGACATCGAAGCGACTTTCCTGGGCAATACCGGAGGGAACGCTCCGAATCTGGCCCAGAGAGTCAACGGCGAAATCGGAGTCACGGGCATCCCGGCATTCAACCACGAGAACGCCTGCGCCAGCTCATCGGCAGCCTTTCGGCAGGCTGTGCTGGCCGTGGGGCACGGTATGCACGACTACGTCCTCGTCGTGGGCGTGGAGAACATGACGTGCCACATCGCTGCGGGCCGCATGCCCTCGGGGCCGCTCGTTCTTCCCCACGGCGCCAACCTGGAAGCGGACAACGGAATGATGATGCCCGCCGTGTTCGCTCTTCTCGGAAGCCACCACATGGCCGAGTACGGGACGACGCGAGAACAGTTCGCCCGGGTGGCCGTGAAGAACCACGCCCACTCGGCCCACAACCCTTATGCCCAGTACCGCAAGGTGTTCACCCTGGAGGAGGTTCTGAACTCCCGGATGGTCTGCGACCCCTTGACCCTTCTTCAGTGCTGCCCGATCGGAGACGGAGCCGCTGCTGTAGTGGTCACGACCGCGGCCAACGCAAGGAAGCACACCACCAAACCGGTCTACGTGGCCGCATCGGTTCTGACCTCGGGAAAGTACAAGGCGTCTGTCAAAGGGGCGGTTCAGATCGAGGCGTGCGCCAGGGCTGCCCGCGAGTGCTACGAGGCGGCCGGAATAGGGCCGGAAGACATCGATGTGGTGGAACTCCACGATTGCTTCAGCATCCATGAGCTCGTGGCTTACGAGGATCTGGGGTTCTGTCCCAAGGGGGAAGGAGGCCGGTTCATTGACGAAGGTCTCTCGGATTACGGAGGCAAGGTCGTGGTGAATCCCTCGGGCGGTCTCCTTTGCAAGGGCCACCCGATCGGCGCCACAGGCGTGGCCCAGCTGGTCGAGATCGTCTGGCAGCTTCAGGGCCTGTGCGGAGCCAGGCAGGTTCCAAACGCCAAGGTGGGGCTCACCCACAACGGGGGAGGTTTCGGCCCGGGCAACGAGCCAGGGGCCATGAGCATCACGATCCTCAAGGTCTGAAACCGCAGGGGGGTGGCGCATGGGATTTGCGGACTACTTCGACGAAAGGCTCTATCGGCTGCAGAACACCGGGGAAGTCAAAAAAATCCAGATCGAGAAGCTCCGGCGCCACCTCGCGCATTTTTACTCGCGGAGTCCTGCGGTCCGGATGTTCCTGGACGCCCAGGGCCTCAAGGCGGAGACGATCACCCTGGAGGACTTCCGAAAGGCTTTCCCGCTTCTCGGCCAGGGCGCCCTCAGAGGATCCATGGCTGCAGAAGGGCCGAGGGAACCCGGATTCATCGTGCAGATGATGGCCGGCATGGTGGGCGTCGATCCTTCCGAGTACGTGCTCATGTGCGCCACTTCCGGGACCACGGGCGAGCCCACGCCGTACTTCTTTACGGCCGAGGACCTCGACATCATGCCCAGGGGAACGAGTCGAGGCCTCTTCATGGTCACCAGGGGGAACGTGGAGGAAATCCGCCGGATGCGCGCCGTTCAGGCTTTCGGGCTCAGCATGTTCGGCGCCGGCGTGCCGCTCGTCGAGTGCCTCATCCGGCTGGGCGTGGGTTGTATCCCGGTGGGCGCGGAAGCCGGCACGGACCGGATTCTCAAGTTCGCGGACCGGTTCGCGGCCAACTGCATTTGGTGCACGCCCTCCCTGGCCGAGTACATGGTGGATACGGCGCTCGACCGGATCCGTGCGATCGGCTTTCGATACGTGTTCTGCGGCGCCGAACCGGGCGCGGGCATCCCCGAGGTGCGGCGGAAGATCGAGAGCGGCTTCGGTGCGCGCCTCTATGACGGCATGGGTCTCGTGGGCGGCCTGACCCTCTTCTCCTGCGGAGAGGAGGAATACGCGGGCATGCACCACCTGACGGACGACATGTTCCTGTTCGAACTCGTGGATCCGGAAACCAAGGAAACGATCCCCTGGGAGGATCAGGCGGTTGGCGAATTGGTCATGACGCCGTTGCAGGGTTACACGATTCCTCCAGGCCGTTTTTCCTCGGGAGATGTGGGGCAGATCTTTCTTGCGCCCTGCCGCTGCGGGGAGCCGGGCTGGCGGGTCCAGATGCGGGGGCGGACCGACGACATGCTCAAGGTAAAGGGCGTCATCGTGTATCCGGCCGCGGTGGACGGCGTGATCACGGGATTCGTGCCCCGGGTCACAGGCGAATTTCGGATCGTTCTGGAAGGCCCGCCGCCGCGGGTGGAACCGCCTCTCAAGCTGAAGATCGAACACGGAGAGGCCGTTCGGCCCGAGGAACTTGACAGCCTGGCCAAGGAGATCGAATCGGAGATGCACGCCAAGCTCAAGGTCCGGCCCCGGATCACCTGGGTGCCGCCCATGACGCTCGAGCGGTCCACCCACAAGACCCGGTTCATCGAAAAAGCCTACGAGAAGAAGACGGAGGCATGACGAAATTCCGGCGCCGCGAGGGCCGGAATCCGCGCAGGGAATCGAGTCCCCCGAAGGAGAGAGGCCATGCCCGAAATCTACATGAACGACTGGCCGCCCTTTGCGCCCGACGATCAGAACCGAAGGGAAGCGACCCTGGTGGCCGTGAAGCTCATGGCCAACGCCGCCCAGACGGCTCCCAACGCCGGCGGGGTTTCGCAGATCGAAGCTTCGATCGTCTACGGGTACCGGGAGCAGGAGCAGATCGCCCGCAAGATGGAAGAGATCGGAAACACACGGTATGCCGAGACGCTGCTTGGGCGGCGATTCCTTTACGAGGCCGTGATGGTGAGGGAGTCGGATGCCGTTCTGCTCCTGGGCAACTTCCGCGCCAAGGACACGCCCATGGACGCCAAGTGCGGCGCCTGTGGCGGGCGCCGGGACTGTTCGTTTCTCTACAGCAGGCGGGAGGCGCCGAGCGGTCTCATCGATCCGACCCGGCGCCGGCACGAAACGCTGATCGACGGTCCCCTTTGCGGCGTCCGGTGCCAGGACTTCGGATACGCGATCGGCTCGGCGCTGTGGATGGCCAACAGGCTGATGGTGGATGCCCGGGCGTACATGACCGTGGGCGCGGCCGCCCTGGAGCTCGGGTATCTCCGGGACTCCTGTATCTGCGTGGGCGTGCTGGCCGCTTCCCTTTCCAAGAATCCCTACGTGGACGTCAACACCGACTACCACGTGGTCAATCTGGGAAGACTCGTCGACGGCGTGCGCAAGCACTATGCCCTGGGGCGGCAGGCGGGGGGAGATTATCGGTTCAGCGACCCGGGTCTCCAGGCCGCCAGAGCGCGTCGAAGGGAAAAGGGACCGGGTTCCCAGGACGAGGGAACTCCGTAGACCAGAGAGGAGGGCGGACATGCCTGTCTACGACGCGAACCTTCTGGCCCACGAAAAGTTGTTCGACATCGCGGTCTTTTGCGCCCAGTCGGCCCTGAAGGCGCCCCAGATCACCGGAAAGGTGCAGCTTAAGATGCAGATCCTGACCGGGGAGGAACTGAATCCGGTTTTGGAGGCGTTGACGGTCCTCGGACGGATCGACATGTTCAATTTCCTGAGTTTCGCCACCTGGCAGAGCGCGGCTGCCAAAGGGCAGATGCCGGTCCTGCTTCTCATCGGCGCGGACGTGCGCCAGAGCGACCTCAACTACAATTGCGGAGCCTGCGGGTTCCCGACCTGCGCGGAGTTCAACAAGTACGCCCGGTCGGTGAAACCGCCGCCCTACATCATGGTCAAGGGGCCGGTCTGCATCTGGAGGCTGATCGACTACGCGAGTGCCTGCGACTGGGCGTGCGCCGCGGCCTGGCATCACAACATCACGAACCGGATCGAGATTGCGACGGGCTGGGCAGCCCGCGAGGTGGGCTACCTGGACGAGTGCGATGTCGTGCACGGCCTGCCTCTGGGCCCGTGCACGGATCTGCACTGGTATTCCCGGGACGCCGTGACGGCCATGATGGAATACGATCTCTGGCTCCAGCGGATGCACCAGAACTATCCGACTCTTTTCGGGACGTTTCCAGGGGAGGGGAGGCCGGACATCAAGATCCGGCCGGACTGGTGGACTCAGCCTGCGGAGGTGGAAATCAAGCAGATCCCCCTGGAGCAGTTCGAAGCCGTCTACGCCTCGGTGGAGAGCGATCTGAAGGCGATCCGGGAGCGCGTGAAAGGCATTGCGCCCGAGCCGGGCGAAGCCGGGGCGGAAAAGGGAAAAGGGGCGGGGTGAAAAGGACGACCGGAGACGCCGGCCAAAGGGATGGAAAGTCCCGCCTGTTGGGGTGGGCGGGTTTCGAGGGAAGGAAGGAGGACGAGCCATGCAGGAAGCTGCAGTCCTGAGCCCAAACGAAAGCGGCCGCGGCGAAAGCTGGATCGACGGGCTGAAACGGATCCTCGGGGCCGACCGCGTGCTGGAGAGACGGGAAGATGTCGCGAAGTACTTCAGGGCCGAGGCGGACACGGCCGGCCTGGTGGCGGCCTTTCCTTCCTGCGTGGAGCATGTGCAGAACGTCGTGCGGTGGGCCGGGGAGAACGGCAAGGCGGTGTACACGCTCCAGGATCGGTTCCTGGGAGAGTGGGCGTCCGGCGGGAGGGGAGTTGTCCTGGATTTCCGGGACATGGCGCGGATCGTGCGGGTGGACAAGCGGAACCTGCTCGCTCACGTGGAGCGCGGCGTCACGTTCGAGGCACTCAGGCAGGCTCTCGACGAGCAGGGATTGAAGCTGGCCGCGCCGATCGGGGCTGCCACGGATTCTGTTCTGTCCAGCTTTTTCTGCCGTGTGCCGGTCAAGAAGGCCACTCTGTATCCGGAGGTTCACCTCTACAACCTGCAGGTCGTGCTTGCCGACGGCAGAATTCACCGCACGGGCAGCCATGCCCTCAACGAGCAGGAAGACTGCCGGGAGGACGGCGGACCGAGCCTCAGTCGCTGGTACGTCGGGAGCGACGACATTTTTGGGATTGTCACTCGGGGGGTGGTCTGGCTGTATCCCAAGACCGAATGCCGGGATGCGCTCCTGTTCGGTGCCGGGCGCCTGGAGGATGCCGTGACCGTGCTGCGGGACGTTCCGCGGTGCGAGCTGGGCTTTGAATGGCTGGCCATGAACAGGCGGTATGCGCAGTACCTGCTCGGCGGCAAGGGAGGGGATCTGCCGCCCTGGCTCGTGTTGGTGGGGTTCGATCACCGACGAAAGCTCGTGGAATACCAGAAGCGGAAAGTGCTCGATCTCGTTTCAGGGGAAAAGGGGTTGCGCCCCCTGGAGCATGAGTCGTACCGGCGGGAGTTCGAGGCTCTGCTGGACGAGGTATGGTATGAGGGATCGGCCTTCGGAACGGGCTTTTACTGCGGTTGCGACAAGATGGCAGGCCTGGACGCAGTGGTCAGGCGGCACGCCGCCGAAGCCGGGCTTGCGGCCGAACAGTTGGGCCACTGCCTGCTCTCGGTGAACCGGGGCCGCTGCCTGTACAGCCGCTATGAGATGTTCGGAGCCAGGCCATCGGACCGCGTCGTGGATCTCGAGCGGGAGCTTTGCGGCAGGGGAGCCTTTTTCGACCGGCCTCGAGAGGGAGTCTGGAGCGTGGTCTCGGCCAAAGGGGAGAACCTGCGCAGGCACCTGCGGGCCATAAAAGGGGTTGTCGACCCGAAAGGGGTGCTGAACCCGGGCCGCTACGTCCGCATGGAAGAAGAGGGTTATCAGGCCCCCGCCGCAGGATACGGCGGTCCCGGAGACACGGGGGTGGAGGAGGAGAACCTGGCGGCGGCGGAGGAGAAGCTCCGGAGCGTGGTCGGCCCCGAGTGGGTGAGTTCCAACCGGGCAGACCTTGCGGCCTACGGCCGGGACTTCACCATCTTTTCCGGTGAGAGGCCGAACCTCGTGGTTCTGCCTGCGAGCACGGAGGAAGTGCAGGGCGTCATCCGGATTGCTTACGAACACCGGATCCCCGTGGTGCCCCTCACGACGGGCTTCAACCACGGCGGACTCACCGTGCCGAGAAAAGGCGGAATTCTGGTGGACCTCAAGCGGATGAACCGGATCGTTCGGATCGACGAGGAAACCATGACCGCCACGTTCGAGCCCGGGGTTCGGATGCGCTCCCTGTGGTACGAGACGCACAAGGTCGAGACCTTTCAGGGGTTGCGGCTCAAGCCGATCCTGCCCTTGACCCTGGGGAGCGTTTCTCTCCTGAGCAATTACGTTTCCCGGGGCGGCCCTGGAAGCGCGGTGAAATACGGCTTCAGCTGCGACCTGACGGCGAACATGACCTGGGTCCTGCCCAACGGCGAGATTCTGCGCACAGGGCCGTCTTCGGTTCCCGGGGTCGGGGATCTCGGGTTGAACTGGGGACCGGGGCCCGATGTCACCGGGATGTTTTTCAACGCGGACGGCGCGTTCGGCATCTGCACCCAGATCACGGCCAAGCTGTATCCGGATTTGCCGGCGGAGCAGATCATCCAGACCGCCGTCTTCGACGAAGACCCCGAGGGATGCCGGAAGGCCTGCGGCATCATGTACGATGTCTGCCAGGACAACCTGGTGGAGTTCATCTACAAGAGCCATCCGGGCGTGATGTGCGTCACGCTGGCCGGTCTTTTGGGCGGCAAGCCTCAGGACTACCTCATGATGTCGCCCAAGCACCCCCTGTTCATGATCGTAACGGGCATGGACGAGGAGGAGGTGCAGATCCGGGCGGAACTCGTCCGCGAGATCTTTGCGCGCCACGAGGTCCTGGAGCTCGACATCAGCATGCTTCCGCCCGAGTTTGCGGACTTCATGTCCACGGAGCCGATGAAGGCCAGCCTGGGGGTCAAGGGCAACACGGTGGGTTCCTACCGGGGAGCCTTTCAGTGGCAGGCGGGCTACATCCAGGTCAACAAGGTCCCGGAGATCAACCAGGAGTACAAGAAACTGATCCGAAAGTATTGGAAGACATCTGATCCGTCCATGTCCCTGGAAGGAGCGCTGACCGGGACCGACATTCAGGGGCCGCTGCCTTACGCGCGGATGGGCACGGTCGAGTTCGACTACTGGTGGGACCAGGGAAACCCGGAATCGGTCAAACGCGCCGCGGTCATGATCCGCAAGACCACGGAGATGATGTTCCGATATGGCGTCATCCCGATCCGCAACATGTTCGGGTTCGGGGAGCTGCTCATCCCGAGGCTCGATGTGTATCGGGATCTCTTGAAAGACGTGCGGGCGGCGTTCGATCCGGCCAATCTCATGCACCCGGACGTCCTGCCGGTGACCGAGGATTACGTGTAAGGAGAACGGGATTCCTTTCTCGGCAGGGGGGTGCCTCGTCAGATGTCTGTTGGAAAAGGATGCAGGATGCTCAGCATGCTCTGGAAACACCGCGTGGAATTCTACCCGTACTTGGCCATCTACCTCTTCTGGTTTCTCGGGGCGTTCCTCGGATCTTTCCAGGTTCAGAATCGCCCCGGAATCGTGGCCCTGGGGCTGGTCACGGTTCCTTCGATCGCTCTCATCACGGTCGCCGCTGTCCGGACCTGGCGGGAAATTCGGGACCGGGAGGCGGCTCGGGAGGCGGCCCTCCGGAAACAGTGAGAAGTTCGCCTCCGATCCGGGCGCTTCCTCTGCAAAAGGGTGCGGGCAGATGCATCCGCAAGCCCACGATCCAGGCCGCATCCGGAAAGGCCTTTCCCCGGACGGTCGCTTCGGAGTCGCAGCCTACGGTCTCCTGGCTCTCGTGCTGGTCGCTTCGACCTGGATTCACCACTTCGAACCCCATCTCCTCCGGGTCCCGGACAACGGAGACGTTTCCACCTGGAGTCGTCCTAGCTTCGAACAGACGCTCCTTCACGACCATGCGACCCAAGGCCAGCGCGAAAAGATCCTCTCGGAAGGCGTGGTGCTCAGGGACCGGTACGATTTTCAGGCGGCCGGCGATGTTTTCGCCCTGCTCATGGGGTGGATCTGTTTCCTTCACGCCCTTCGGCACCACGGCTTCTGGAAGGCTTCGTGCTTTCTTGTCGGGTCTTTTGTTTTCACCGGCCTGGAGGAAACCATTTGGATTCTGTCGGGGCGGTTTCTGAGCGGCCTCGTGCAGAACCCGGTGGGGGAGACGTTCTTCGGCACGTACTGGTTTACCCGGGGGATCGTCTGGTTCCTGGAAACGCCCCTTACGGCGTGCATGGGCTGGTTCTTCATCGCCTACGCGTGCGTTCTGACGGCGGGCAAGGTCTTCCCGCGCATGGGCCTCTGGGGGAGAGCGGCTGCGGGCGGACTCATCGCCATGGGGATCGATCTCTGGATCGACCCGGTCCAGACAGCCCCTGAGGTCATGTCCTGGGTGTGGGCCAAAGGAGACTCCCTGCTTCTGTTCGGCATTCCCCAATACAATTTCGTCGGGTGGTTCCTGTTGATTTTCCTGTTCGCGATCTTCTGGGAAGCCTTGCCCGGCCTTGAGGCCCGCCGGGGACGAACCGGAGCGACCGTGCGGTTTTTCGGACTTGTCCTGGCCGTGCCGTTCGCGGTTTTTGGTCTGATCTGGCTTTGGATCTATTTGCTCGGCGGTATTCTCTCTCTGGTGGGGGTCCAGGGGGCGTTGCACATCCCTCGGGGCTGGTAGCCGCTCCTTTGACGCCCGAACCTGTCTCAAGGGGAGGGGAATCATGGCGGGAAAAATCCATGTGCTCGGAGCCGGCCTGTCCGGCATGGTCGCGGCCATCAACCTGGCGCGCCAGGGCCTGGAGGTTCTGGTCCTGGAAGGAGCCAAGGGAATCGGAGGCATGGGCGGACTGCACCCTTCGGTCCACACCACGCCCATCGACCCGGCCTGGATGAGCGCTGAGATCGGGATCGACGTGACACCGGCCTTCCACCGGCCCAAGGGGTTTGTGCTGGGGCTTGGAAACAAGACCTTCAAGCTCAACCCCGGGCCCATGCACACCGTGGAGCGGGGCGCGCGGCCGACCTCGATCGACACACTCCTTTACGAAGAAGCCCGGAAATCGGGCGTGACCTTCCAGTTCGGCGTGTACCTGAAGGATCTGAGGGAGTTGCCGAAGGGGTCCATTGTGGCGACGGGCCTCCACCCGGAAATCTTCGACTTTCTTGCGATCCCTTCCGAGACGCCCCGGGGGTTCGCCTCGACCCGCAAGACCGACTGGGACACGTGGTGCGCGAGCAGCCTCGGACCCTACACGGACGATTACTTCTACGCCAACTGCGTCAATCACCTGATGTACGGGCTTCTGTTCGGACGCAAGAAGATCACGGTCGAGAACCTGGAGGCCTGCAGAAAGGACATTCGCGAGAAATTCGGCCTCGATCTAGACCACTGGGAGTACTTCACCGTCCGCGTCCCGACGGCGTCTGCCCGCAATCCGAGGCTGTTCCAGGACGGCTACATCCTGGCAGGGACCCTCTCCGGCGCCATGGATCCTGTGGCCCTTTTCGGCATTCACGGAGCGCTGCTTTCCGGCAAGGTCGCGGCTGTAGCGGCCCAGGATCCGGAGAGGGGCTGGAAGGCGTTCCGCAGAATCAGCCGCTTTTTCCGTGTGGCCTTCTACCTGAAACAGTTCCAGAAAAAGCTGCCTGCCAGCCCGCCCCTCCTGGAATTCAGCCTCAGGCATCCCCGGCTGTTCTATCCGCTGATGGTCATCCCCTCCTTTTCGGTTCCCGGCTGGAGAGGGGGCGTCTGGAACTACGAGGTCTTCAAGGGCGCCGAAAGAGTCTCCTAGAGCGCCACCCGGACCGGACGCATTTTTTTGTTGACAGGGCCCTCGAAAAGCGTCTATGCTCGGCTCGAAAAGAGTAATGAAATTTCACTATCCTTTTTGGGCTTCGGAGGCTCGCATGGCCAAGGGGTCGCAAAGGAGAAAGGAGGTCACGCGGGCCAGGATCCTCTCCGTGGCGAGACGCCTGTTCAGCCAGAAGGGCTATCACAATGCCCAGGTCATGGACATCTGCCGAGAGGCGCGGATTTCGGCCGGCACGTTCTATGTTCATTTCAAGAACAAGAGGGATCTGCTTGAGCAGATCGCGCGGGAGAGCCTCGAGGAAGTGCGCAGGACCCTGAGGCGGCTCAGGCAGCCCGAGGCCTCGGGCGACCTCAAGGAAAGGCTCCGCCGCATTCGGGACACCTACACGACGTACTTCGACTACGTGGAGAAACATCCGGAGCAGATGCTCATGGTCCTGAGGGGAACCTTCGGCGTGGACCGGGAAATGGACGGCGCGGCGTGGCGGTACCTCAACCGCTTTGCCGAGGATATCGCAGAGGACTTCGAAGGCTGGCAGAAACGGGGCGTTTTGAGAAAAGGCAACGCCCGCCTGCTCGGGCAAATGGTGAACGGCATGACCCTCCATGTGGCCCATTCCTATCTTGTGGAGAAGGCATTCACCCGGGAGGAGGCCCTCGACACCCTCGTCGAGGTCAGTACGGCCCTGTTTTGCCACTACCTCACAGAGAAGGGAAAAAGGTTGTTGCGGGCGTAGAGGCAGAGATATAGAAAATGCTTTAAGTAACGCATGTAACTGTCTAGATAGACAACAAAAAGTGTGGGGGGGAGGCGAAAAATGGCCGTCTATGAGGATGTGGAACTGATCCGAAAGGTTTTCGTGGACTTGTGGACTCATCTGATCGAGAAGACCGAATTCGGGCCGAAAATGCGGGAGGCCGATCTTTCCGTCTTGTATGTTACCAAGGATCCTGAGGTCTACATGTACGTGGACGGACACGGTGTCCTGTTCGGCGAGGAGGCCAGGGCCAAGGACGCGGTCCTCACCATGGCCATGTCCGGGGACACGGTGCACAAGTTCTGGCTGAAAAAGCTCAACGTGCCCAAGGCCCTGGCCCTGAGGCAGATCAAGGCCAAGGGGCCGGTGCCGAAGATGCTCAAGCTGCTGCCCCTGCTCAAGCCTGGCTACGAACTGTATGAAGAGGCCTGCCGCAAGTACAACATTCCGACGGATGTGTAAGGAGCCCTCGAAGGGTTTCCCCCTTTTCCGTTTCCCCGGGAGGAGCCGTCCATGGAATATTTCGACATCAGCCTGCAATTGACCGACGAGGACATCGAGCTCCGAAACGCGGCCCACAAATTCGCCGAAGAAGTCATGCGGCCCATTGCAAAGCAACTGGACCGCATGAGTCCCGAGGAGGTCGTGGCCGCCGGGTCGCCCCTGTGGGCCTTCCTCGGAAAGGCATACGAACTTGGCTACCACAAGACCCTTTTGCCCGAGGTCTACGGAGGTCTCGGCCTGACGCCCACGCAGATCCATCTCATCAACGAGGAGCTGGCCTG
>FWPU01001628.1_pt1 | contig 66446 bp, 50 predicted proteins | sample 2228361 | NCBI WGS metagenome assembly FWPU01 (sample SAMEA103939777, study PRJEB20133) | metagenome
ACTGTTTATCGCCAATGTGGGCGATAGCCGCATCTACCTGTGCCGGAAGCAGAAGCTCACCCAGCTCACCATGGATCACACCTTTGCGAACATGATGGTCTGGCGTGGGCGGATGACCCCCCAGGAGGCGCGGAGCAGCCCGCGCGCCAGCGTCGTCATGCGGGCACTTGGCGTCCAGGAGCAGGTGCAGGTCGATCACGGCTTTTATGTGGGCACCGGCGACTACGAGATCGCCAACGAGCGCGGGCTGGCTGGGCTGCCGCTCGAACAGGGTGATGCTGTGCTCGTCTGCACAGACGGGTTGATCAAGCGCTCGCCCCGGACGGGACAGCCGCTGATCAAAGAGGAAGAGATCATCACCGTGCTGCGCACCGAGGAGGGAGACAAGGCGGCCCGCACGCTGGTCGCGTTCGCACTCGGTCGCGATCCGGATGACAACGTCACAGCCGCACTGCTCCAGATGCCCGACCCGGCCCGCCGGGGCCGGAAGGCGCGCCGCCAGCGCCTCATCGTGGTTGGGGCGGGCATGGCCATCGCCGCCCTGCTGGCCGTGTCTGGCGCCGTGTTTCTCCGATTCCTGCGGACACAGCGGACACTTGAGGAGACCACCGGTATGCTGAGCGACGTGGCCGCGACGGCCACACGCGTCGCCTTTGAGGAGACTGCCGTTGCCGAGATCATATCGGCACGCACACCGACGCCCATCCCGCCCACGCCAACCCCGCGGCCCGCGCTCGTCACCGGTGAGGTGGGGGCAATCTTCAACGACTCGACACGCACACCGATCGTTGAACAGCAGATCATCGAGGCCATCGACGCCCCGGCGCTGATTGTGGTGAACCACCGGGCAGACCTGACCGATGGCAACGATGGCAAGATATACATCCTCGGCAGCAGCACACTGGCTTTAGACGGCGTGACCGACACGCGGATCTCGCTCTCTCTGTCTGAGGGAGGAGATATCTTACTGCTGACCGGGCGGTACAGCGGGGGGGCGCAGATCAGGCTGGAACCATCGGGGGTGACGTTCACGGTGCAAGGCTCGTGCATGTCGCTGCGCTCGCCTGACGCGGCAAATATCTCTGTGGTGGCGGTGAACTGCTATAAGGGCAGTTGTAGCACCGTAGCCAGCTTCGGCAGCCAGCCTATTCCCATCGAGACCGGCCAGCAGATGGTGTTTGACACCCAGGCTCTGACGCCTGTGCGCTCAGCGTCCATCCCCGCGCAGGAGGCGGTGGGCCACTTCGCAAGTTTGGTGGGTTTCGGCGAGGCGGGGCGGACGGATGGGCTGGCGTGCCTCATGCCGTATCTCCCGCCTGAGCCAACCAGCACGCCCATCGAAATCCCCACCTTCACGCCCATACCAGGAGGGATACCAACCCCGGCGGAGCCGGGGCCAGCGCAGGATACGCCTGAAGCAGCAGAAACCACCGTACTCCCCCAGCCTGTGGAGGCAACCGTCACCCCCGGCACAGGTGAGACGCCTCTCGCACCGCCAGCGGGGACGCCTGCTGAGCCGGGGGGCGAAGAGCCGCCATCGGGCAACCCTTAGACTTTGGCAAAAGCGTGGAAACGGGCGCCACCTGCGGCGCCCATTCCGTTTTCAGGGGAACGCGCTTCAGGTGAGATAGTCGCGCAACTGGCGGCTGCGGGTGGGATGCCGTAGCTTGCGAAGCGCCTTGGCTTCGATCTGGCGGATACGCTCGCGCGTGACGCCGAAGTGCCTGCCCACCTCCTCCAGCGTGTGATCCTGCCCGTCCTTCAGCCCGAAGCGCATCTCCAACACCTCGCGCTCGCGGTCACTTAAGCCGCTGAGCAGGTCGTGCACCTGCTCTTTCAGAAGCTGGCGGTCGGCTTTCTCAACCGGGCCGGGGACCTTGTCATCCTCGATGAAGTCACCGAGCAGGCTGGAGTCCTCCTGTCCGACCGGCATATCGAGCGACATGGGGTCCTGCGAGATGCGCATGATGCGCCGTACTTTAGCCGTTGCACGGCGCAGTTTGCGGCTGAGGGTGGGATCGAGCCGCTCTCCCCGGTCTATCAGGTCGCGGATCGTCCGGCTCTCGCCCTCGTCGAGCAGGTCCATATCCAGAGCAATCTCCTCGACGGACGGCTCGCGGCCCAGCTCCTGAGTCAGGCGGCGCTGGATGCGCATGAGCTTGTTGATCGTCTCGACCATATGAACGGGGATGCGGATGGTGCGGGACTGGTCAGCGATGGCCCGGCTGATGGCCTGCCGGATCCACCACGTGGCATAGGTGCTGAACTTGTAGCCCTTGGTGTGGTCAAACTTCTCGACGGCGCGCAGCAGCCCGATGTTCCCCTCTTGAATCAGGTCGAGGAAGCTGATCCCCCGCCCCATGTACTTCTTGGCGACGCTCACCACGAGCCGGAGGTTGGCGCGGGTCAGGGCGGCGCTTGCCTCCTGCCCGCGCTGGTGGGCCGCCACGAACTCGCCCTCGATAACCGCCTCATCGACCTGCTCCAGCCAGCCTGCGAATGTACGCACAGCGGGGAGCTTCTGATACCGGTTATGGAAGTCCGCCAGCGCCTTCTGGATGTTTGAGGGCATCAGGTACAGCGTCTCAAATACGACGAACAGGCGGCGTGCTAGCTGGGTCCACTCCTCATCACGCCCCCAATCCCTGAGGCCAAGATAGCGGTGCAGGTAGGAGGGCTGGCCCCACCAGCTTTCGCGCAGCCGCCGGGCCTCTTCGAGCAGGGCGGGCAAATCGGGCGGCGTGATGTCAAAGTTGGGAGCCAGCACAGCCACATCCTGCCAGGCCTGCTCCATCCGCCTGTAGAGTTCCAGCAGCACTTCGCGAGCGGTTGGTGGCCGCCCCAGATCGCGGGTGAGGACGGCCCGAACCTCCTCTACACGGTGGCTGGCGGTCATCTGGGCAGAAAGCCAGCTCTCCTGATTCGAGTCGAGCAGCTGCACCTGACCGATCTCTTTCAGGTACATCCGCACCGGGTCATTCGCCAGTTCGGGGTCGGTCAGGCTGATCGTCTGAGAATCTTCATTCTCGTCACCTTCGATGTCGCCGAGGTCTGCCTCCTCAATCTCCAGCTCGGCGTCGAGGCTCAGGTCAGCGTCCTCCTCGTCCAGGATCAGCTCGTCATCGCCCGCGTCCTCCTCAACGGGGGTGATGTCCACGTCTAGGGCGCGCAGGCGGTCGGCGAACTCCCGAGCCATCTCGCCCTCTAACTCGTCAAAGGCAGCCAGGATGTCGGCCTCATCGACCTGCCTATCACGGATGGCCCTGTTAAACAAGGCCTCTGCGTCCTGCGACCACTTATCTGGGTTGTCTTGGCTCATAAGCGTATGGCTACCTAACCTTCCCTTTCCTGCGCTCCGCCAGGCCGTTCCACCCCGCAAAGCGCATCCGGGCTGGTGCTTCACGCTGTTTACACAACCATGCTGGTCGTCCCAATGCGCCCCCCGCGCAGCCCGTAGCGTTTGAGAGCCTTCTCAATGCGCTGCCGGGCGAAGAAAAGAAGCCTGATCATGTCACCATGCTGTCGGGCTGTCAAGGCATCACCGCCGTTCTCGGCATCCTGCATCAGGAAGGTAAACTCGCTGAAAAGCTCGTCCAGCCGACTCTCGCGGAGAGCTAGCAGGCCGCGCACAACCTCCTCAAAGATTTTCTCGTATGACAGCTCAGCGTCGGGCGGCTTCACCTCACGCCGCAGAGCGTAGAGCGGCAGCGCCAGCCATTGGGCAGCGATCTCACGGGTGACGGGGTCGAGGGCGCTCATCAGGTAGGCCACCGGGTCTACTTCATCCTGATCGAGGGCTGCCAGCCAGGTCTCAAAGATGCGCCGGTGTTCGGGGTGGGCAAAGTCACTGGCGGTCACCGTCCAGGCCAAAGCATCCGATGGATAGCCAGAGCGGTGGGCGAACCGCTCCGGGAGTGCCCCGGCAACCTGCTCAGGCGCAAGAAACTCGGCCAGGATGCGGTTGACTTCGTAAAGTAGGCGCGGGTGCCGGATCAGGGCCGCCAGGCAGAACGCCTCACGCGAGCGCGTCGGCGCAACATCCAGGCGGGGCACGCCCGCATCGGCGGGCGGTCCCGGCGGGGGCTGGCTGGCGCGCGGCCGCTGGCGCCCGCCGGGGCGGGCTACACGGCCTGGCCGGGCAGGGAACAGCGTGTTCTCCGGCACCTTCAGCAGCCGGGCAAGCCGTTGCCGGTAATGGCTGCGCTCAATGGGATCGGAGATATCCTCAATCAGCGGGACAACCCGCGCAGCGATGTGGGATTTGACCTTGGCATCGTCGAGATTCTGCCCTTCGACCGTCTTCTGGATAGCATATTCGACGATGGGCAGTGCTCCCTCGACCAAAGCAGCCCAGGCAGAGGGAGCCTCACGAATCAGGTCGTCGGGGTCTTTGCCGTGCGGCAGGACAGCCACCCGGATGTCGAAACCCAGACGGCCCTCGTAGCGCAACATGCCTCGTGCGTCGAACTCGGGCGTGACCCTGGCCCCGTACTCACGCTCGGCCGTGTCAAACTCCCACACGCCTTCCCGGCTGACCTGCTGGGCAGCCTCCTTTGAAACGCGCTCGATGACCTCGCGCCCCCGGTCGGTAGCCATCTGACCGGCTATGTCCGGATCGAGGGCCAGAACCAGTCGATTGGCATACCGCGCCAGCAGGCGGAGCTGAGGCTCGGTGAGCGCCGTGCCCATCTGGGCGACCACGTTTGTAAACCCCGCCTGGTGGGCCTGCATCACATCCATATAGCCCTCGACGATGACCGCCGTCTCGCTCTGGCGGATTGTGCGGCGCGCGTGTGGAAAGCCATACAGCAGGCTGCTTTTATCGAAAACCGGACTCTGGGGCGAGTTAAGATATTTAGGCTCGGCCTCAGGGGCCAACGCCCGCGCGCCAAAACCCACCACGCGCCCCCGGGGATCGTGGATCGGGATCATCAGGCGATCCCGAAAACGGTCATAGACCCCGCCATCATCCTTGACGACGAGCAGGCCCGCGTCGATGAGGTCTTGCCGCTCGTAGCCCTGTTCGAGCAGCCTGTTCATTGTCGCGTCCCAACTGGCAGGCGCGTAGCCCAGCCCAAAGCTCTCGATCGTCTCGGCAGACAGCCCGCGCTGGGCGACGTAGCGCCGGGCATGCTCGGCGTTAGGGGCCTGAAGGAGCTGGCGCTGGAAGAAGTGGGCCGCCTCGGCCAGCAGTTCGCGCAGCCGCTCATGTGCCTCCTGAGCCTGGGCCTGTTCGGGTGTAGGCGGCGCAAGCTCCACCCCCGCCTGCTGGGCAAGGAACCGCAACGCCTCGGGGAAATCCCACCCCTCGCGCTTCATGACGAAAGAAAAAATGTCCCCGCCCTCACCGCAGGCGCCAAAACAGCGCCACTGCTGCGAGTCGGGGAAAACCACAAAGGAAGGGGTCTTCTCGGCGTGGAATGGACACAGGGCTTTATAATTACGCCCTGCCTTCTTCAGCGAGACGTAATTACCGATGAAATCGACGATATCCAGTCTGTTCTTGATCTCGTCGGTTACACTCATTCTTCGGATACTGCGCCCGTGCGGTTGCACATCTCACGCGGAACGGCCATATCCCAGTGAAGCCCGCCATTCCCCCTTATGGAGCTGGCTGTTGGTGGGGATTATACTCGTGCCTCAACATACCACGCAAGCCGCCCTCCGCGTTGCCCGGAACGACCCATCCAGACTTGGCGGCCAAAACAGGCGAAAGCCCTCCGCTTTGTGGTAAAATCCAGGTGGGGGAGAAAAGGTTGGCTTTACACAACGGTATCGCGCATAGTTGATGGTATGGCAGAAGAAATCTGTCAAGGGACTACGGACCTTATGACCAGGTCATCCTTCGGTCATCTGCCTCCGGAGGTGCTGGATGCGATCCATGAGGCAGCCCTTACTATCACCTCCGAACTCTCGCTTCCGGTCGTCCTGAATCGTATTGTCACGTTGGCGCGCGACTTAGTGGGGGCGCGTTACGCGGCGCTAGGCATCCCTGATCCCACGGGCAGTTATCTTGTCCAGTTCATTACCTCAGGTTTGACCAAAGAGGAGGAGGCCCGCATCGACCGCTTGCCAGAGGGGCGGGGGCTGCTCGGCGCCCTGCTTGAGCCGGGCGCTGAGCCGATCCGGGTTAAGAATCTGGCCGAGGACCCGCGCTCGGTTGGGTTCCCCAGCAGCCATCCAGTCATGGGTAGCTTCTTAGGGGTCCCCATTCGTTCACGGGGGAAGCTGCTTGGCAACCTGTATCTGACCGACAAGGCGGGCGCCGACGAGTTCAGCGAGCAGGATGAGAAAATCATCGAGACGCTGGCCGGGTACGCTGCGGTGGCGATTGAGAACGCCCGGCTATACCAGCAGGTGCAGCGTCTGGCCGTGCTGGAGGAGCGCGACCGCATCGGCATGGACCTGCACGACGGCATCATCCAGTCGATCTATGCCGTTGGCCTGACGCTGGAGCACGTCGCCTACCTGCTGGATGAGGAGCCGTCGGCAGCGCGGGAACGGCTTGAGGAAGCGATCAAGGGCCTGAACTTCATCATCAAGGATATCCGCAACTACATTCTTGACCTGCGACCGGAGCGATTCGAAGGCACCGATCTGTCGATGGCGCTGGACAAGCTGGCCCGTGAGTTCCAAGCCAACACGCTGGCCAGCGTGCAGGTCAGCTACGATCGCACCCTGAACAGCCGGCTCGACGAGCGCACGGCTGTGGCGGCCTTCCACATCATTCAGGAGGCGCTGGCGAACGCCGCCAAACATGCCGCAGCCACCCATCTGGACGTGAGTGTGGTCCTTCGCAAGGGGGAGGTTGTCCTGGATGTGCGGGACAACGGGCGAGGGTTTGCACTGGAAGACACCACCGAACGGCTTGGGCACGGCCTGTCCAACATGCAACTGCGCGCCCGCTCGATAGGGGGCCGCCTGGAGGTTGTATCAGAACCCGGCCGGGGGACGGCCGTCACCGCTTACCTACCGCTCACGGACGGCCGCAAAGGCTGACAAACACCTGACCCCCATCTGGTTCACAGCCGTCCCTATCCCTCGAGAGGCGTCAGGTTGGCAAAGCTCGCCAGCAGTCGCTTTAGCCCTGTCTCCTCAAACGCGACGCTGATTTCCAGGTCATCACCGCTCTCCCGGCAGTCGATTACAATCCCCTGACCAAACTTGGGATGCCTCACACGCTGCCCAGCCTTAAACGGTTTCGGGGAGGGTTTCCCGCTCACCTGTGCAGGCGAGAGGCGCGGGGGACGGGCAGAGCGCCGTATCTCGCTCCCTTCCACACCCAGCAGCATGGTGTGAGCGGGGGCAATCAGATCAGCCGGAACATCCTCAATAAACCTTGAACGCAGGTTCAGGGCGCTCTCGCCCCACACGGCGCGGCGGAAGGCATAGATCAGGAACAGATACCGGCGGGCGCGTGTCATCCCGACATACATCAGACGACGCTCCTCGGCCATCTGCTCCGGGTCATCAAACGAGCGCTGGTGCGGCAGCAGGCCCTCTTCGAGGCCGACCAGAAAGACGGCGTCGAACTCCAGCCCTTTGGCCGAATGCAGCGTGAGCAACGAGGGCGCGTTCATGCTATCGGCCAAGTTATCCACGTCGGAGACGAGCGCCACCTCTTCCAGAAAGGTTGACAGCGGCAGCTCCTCGTATTCGGCAGCGACGTTCACGAGTTCCATCACGTTCTCGCGCCGGTCGCGGCCCTGTTCGCTCCCGTCATCGATGTAGTCGAGATATCGCGTCTCGTCCAGCACCATCCTGAGCAGGCTGCCGACGGGCTGCGTCTCCCGGACAGCACGCCAGCCATCCACTGCCGAGACGAATTCAACCAGCGCACGGCGCGACCGCGCCGAGAAGGGGCTGGCCTCCGGCTCTTCCAGCAGCCGCACCAGCGCGCCGTACAGGCTGGTACGCTGGCGCTCAGCCCAGCGCTGGAGCATGTCGAGCGTTTTCTCGCCGATGCCCCGGGGGGGAGTATTGATGATGCGCATCAGGCTGACCGTGTCGTCGGGATTGTGGATCAGGCGCAGGTAGGCGATCACATCCTTGATCTCCCGCCGGTTGTAGAAGCGTGTGGCCCCCACCAGACGGTAAGGTAGACCGGCGCGCACAAACGCATCCTCCAGGGCGCGAGATTGGGCATTGGTACGGTACATCACTGCCACCTCGCCCGGCTCAACCTCCTGGGCTGCTACGAGCTGAGCAATGGTATCGACCACGAACTGCGCCTCGTACTGCTCGTTGTGTGCCTCATGCAGGATGATCTTCGGCCCGCCTTCGTGCTCGGAGAACAACCGCTTGGGCGTGCGGTGCGGATTCTTGTCGATCACCGAGCGGGCCGCGTCCAGGATGGTCTGGGTCGAGCGGTAATTCTGCTCCAGCAGCACGGTATGCAGGTCGGGGAAATCCGAGCGCAGCCGACTGAGGTTGCGGTAGTCTGCGCCACGCCAGCGGTAGATGGACTGATCCTCGTCGCCGACGCAGAAGATGCGCCGGTGCTTTTCGGCCAACTGCTTCACCAGCGCGTACTGGGCACCGTTCGTATCCTGGAACTCGTCCACCAGGATGTGATCGTAGGTGTTCCGGTAGCGCTCCAGCACGCCAGGCTCGCTGGCAAAGAGGAGGACAACATACATCAGCAGGTCGTCGAAGTCCACGGCATTGTTGGCGATCAACCGCTCCTGATAGCGCTCGTAAGCCCGCTTCACGATCTCATCAAAGTAATCGCGCGGCTGGAACTGGGCAGGGCCGATCAGCTCATTCTTGGCAGTCGAGATACGCCCCAAGATGCGGTCGGGCGTGTAGCGCTTTTCGTCCAGATTCAGGTCCTCGGTAATAATGGCCCTGATCAGTGCCCGTTGGTCGGCGGTGTCAAAGATGACGTAATCGCGCGTGATAGGCAGATGCCGGTCGGCTTCCCGCCGGAGGAAGCGGGCACAGATGCTATGAAAGGTGCCCATCAGCACACTGCGGGGGTTGTCGGCCAGCAGCTCCCCGACCCGCCGCCCCATCTCGCGGGCGGCCTTATTGGTAAAGGTCATGGCCATAATGCGCCAGGGCAGGACGCCGCGCTCGCTGACCAGCCAAGCGATGCGGTGAGTGAGGACACGGGTCTTGCCGCTCCCTGGCCCAGCCAGCACCAGCACCGGGCCTTCGGGCGCGGTGACCGCCTGAATCTGCTGCTCATTCAACCCTTGCAGGACAGCCGCTGGGGACAAGACTCCTCCTCAACACCAGCTTGTTGATGCCTGGTAGGCGTCTGCCGATCATCGGGGCGTGATTGTAGCACGCCTCCCCCCGCAGATCGACCCGGCCTTTCCTTTCCCTGAGCTTGTGTTCCAGAAACGGGCAGGCGACAGGCATTTTCCCTTGGAACCCGGTAGAATCTGCCTGGAGAGCAAGCTGGCGAGGAGGAAGCCATGCTCACTTTTACCGAAGCGGCCAGGAAGAAGGTCGTCGAAATCTTGAAAGCGAAAGGGCAGGATGGCTACGCCGTCCGCCTGCGCATCGTTGGGCGCGACACGGACAGCTTCATCTACGAGTTCCGCTCAGTCGAGGCAGCCACCCGCCGGGACGACGACCTTGTCATCGATGCGGGCGATTTTCAGGTCCTGGTCGATCCGACCAGCGCTCCGCACCTTCAGGGCGCGGTCATTGACTTCACGGGGTTGGGACAGGGCAACTTTAAAATCGATAACCCTAACCCGGTGTGGACGGATGAGAAATCCCGCCGTGTGGCCGAGGTCATCGCCCAGCGCATTAACCCCGGCGTGGCCGCCCACAGCGGGAGCATCACGCTGGTGGATGTCAAAGACAACCGGGTTTACATCCGTATGCAGGGCGGCTGTCAGGGCTGCGGCCTGGCGGGCGTGACGCTGCGGCTGGGCATCGAAAAGGCGATCCGGGAGGCTGTGCCAGAGATCGAGGGCGTGGTGGACGTGACCGAGCATGAGAAGGGCCGCTCGCCCTACTACGCGCCGGGGGAAGCGGGCGAGTCACCAGTTGCCTGGCGCGGCTGATGGCCTGCTGAGGCACCGATCAGCAGAATCGGCGCCGATCACCCGCTCAGGCGCGGCAGGAGGGAGAGCCTCCGCCGCGCCTTTTGTGCGCCGAACGCAGGAAGAGGGGCGGGCAAAGACAGGACAAATATCATAGTTTTTTCAACGCGCTTGCCTGTAAAATCGAGATATTGCCAATACTAACACAAGGATCGGCTCATGCTGAGTGTTACCGACACGGCCAAAGAAAGAATCGAGGCAATCCTGAAAGCCCAGGGGCAGGAAGGCTGGGCCATCCGCCTGCGCATCTTGGGACGGGGGATCGAGAGCTTCGCCTATGACCTGAGTTCAGCCAAACCAGAAACCCGGCAGGCGGGCGATCTGGTAGTGGATGCCGGGCCGTTCGAGGTCTTCGTTGATGCGGAGAGCGCCCCGCATCTTGAAGATGTGGTCATCGACTTTGATACGACCCGGAATGGCTTCCACATCCAGAATCCCAACGCGGTCTGGCCGGACGAGACGGGCAAAGCTGCGGCCAGGGTGATTATCGAGCAGGTCAACCCGGCTATCGCCGCGCATGGCGGCGCCGTCCTGCCGGTAGACCTACGGGACGGTGTGCTGTACGTGCGGATGCTGGGCGGGTGTCAGGGCTGCGGCATGGCTCGGATCACGCTGACCGAAGGGGTCGAACGGGCGATCAAGGAGGCAATCCCCGGCATCCGCGAGGTAGTCGATGTGACCCATCACGAGGCAGGCACCAACCCATACTACCGGTAGCCCGAGGACCGCACCGCTCACCTGCGCCCAGCGAAGGCCGGGGAGCAGCCGATTCTCGCTCTTGCCGTGCGGTGGCCATTGGGATATAATGACTTTCAGTAGCGTGCAGGACGTAAGACTTTCGTGAGGAAAAGCTCAAGCCCGGCACCCTGTGCCGGGTCGTTTCTTGAACCACCGAGAGGCCTTCCCTGCTCTGCGCAACATATCTTGTAGGGTAAGGAGAATAAGATACCCATGTCATCCGAGCGTATGCGTGGAACCGTGAAATGGTTCAACAACTCAAAGGGGTACGGCTTCATCGCCCCGGAGGACGGTACCAAGGACGTTTTTGTCCACTATTCTGAGATCCAGAGCACAGGTGGCTACCGCACCCTCGACGAGGGCGAGACGGTCGAGTTTGGCATCGAGCAGACCCCCAAAGGCCCTCAGGCGGTTCAGGTGACACGAATCGAAGAGTAGCCTGGAGCACAACACGAAGGCCCTGCAACTTGCGGGGCCTTTTTGTTGTTCGCAGTTATGCCGCGCTCCGCACCCATGTATAAGGCCTCTAGCTCCCGGCCAGCGTGACGGTGACGGCCAGATTTTCGCCCGCCCGGTTGACCCGGAGCGTGACCCGGTCTCCCGCTGAGAAGCGGTTCAGCGCATCCCCCAGCGTGTTGGACGAGTCGAGCGTCTCGCTACCCACACGGGTGATGATGTCCCCCGGCAGAAGCCCGGCCCGCTCGGCAGGTGTCTCCGCTCCCAGAATGCTCACGATCAGCGCCCCTTCGCGGACGGCAAAGGGATCGCCTGGCTTGAGCATCCGATAGTAGACGCCCAGTCGTCCCTCTTCGATGCTGTCTGGATAGGGGGTGATGATGGACGGCTCCGGGGGGATGAGGGGGACCACCGTTACCCTGATCGGTGGGCCAACCCCCAGAATCAGGGTGGTCGTGGCATAGCGGTGACCCCGCTCGTAGGCGATCATGACCGCATCACCCGGGGCATAGCGAGCAAGAATGCGCTCCGCCTGCCCGGCACCGTTCACGACTTCGCCATCAAGGGAAACCAGCCGGTCGCCGTCCTGAAGACCGGCCAGATGGGCCGGGCCGCCGGGATACACGGCCCGGAAATACACCCCTCTGCCCTCATCCGCGAGCCGGGCACCAAGCAGCCAGTAAAGATCAGGCGAATCGGCCAGGTGACGGCGCTCGTATAACCGCCCGCCGAGAAAGCCGGCGATCCCCCCCGCCGCAAACGAAACCAGCACGATAAGGGCGACCATCGTCCACAGCCAGGTCGATGTGCCGCGTTCGGGGGGTGCCTCCCCAACACCGTCGGGTTGCTGCCGGGCCGCCGTTGCTACCCGGTCCTTCTCCTGGGGCGAGAGGTTCCTGCTCATGGCGGCCTTCCTCCTTCGTTCACTGTGAGGCGGCTAGGTGGCGGGATGTGTTCAGTCATAAAGACGAAGTCCAGCGGGGTAAAGTTCCAGGGTAGGGGCTTCAGGGGGATTGACAGCGGCTTTATTTTGGCCCTATAATGCATCTAATCGTTTAGTTAAACGTTTAGGTAATCGATTAGATCGGGCAGACGGACCGAAATTATGGCGCGGGTAACGATAAAGGACATCGCCAAACGGGCGAATGTTTCCACTGCTACGGTCTCCTATGTTATCAACGATTCGCGGTACGTCAGTCCAGCGCTCAAAACCCGAGTACTCGAGGCCATCGAGGAACTGGGCTACTACCCTGATGACAACGCGCGCAGCCTGCGCAGCAAGCGGACGAGCACAATAGGCCTGATCGTCCCTGACAACTCGAACCCTTTCTTTGCCGAGATCGCCAAGGGCGTTGAAGACGCGGGGTTCGAGGCTGGCTACACGGTCATCCTATGCAATTCCAACGCCATGCTGGAGCGCGAGCTGGCCTACCTGGAAGTCCTGTTATCGAAGCGCGTTGACGGAATGATCCTGTTCTCGACAACGACCAAGCTTGAACAGGTCGATGCCATTGTCAGGCGCGGGATTCCGACCGCCATCTTCTACCGTGAACCGGGGGGATTGGACGTTGACACCTTCATTCTTGATAACCTCCAGGCTGGCTACCAGGCCACCAGCCACCTGATTGAACTGGGGCACACCGAGATCGCGTGCATCAGGCCCCTGTCTCTGACCAACCCAAGCGCGCAGCGCGTCGATGGTTACAAAAAGGCGCTCGAAGATCACGGCCTGATGTGGCGGGAAGCTCTGATGCCGCAGGGGAACAACCTTATCAGCGGCGGGGAACGGGCAGCGTGGAAGCTTCTCGAAAGCGGCCAGCGATTCTCGGCCATTTTCGCCTGCAACGATGCCATGGCTATAGGCGCAATGCGCGCCCTGCGCGAGGCTGGCTTCCGCATCCCGGACGATATAAGCATCGTGGGGTTTGACGACATCATCCTTGCGGCGTACTCAAACCCGCCGCTGACGACCATCGCCAGCCCCAAACAGGAGGCGGGCCGTCTGGCCGTTGAGCATCTGCTCGAACGCATCAATGGCATACATGAAGGCGGCGCCCGCAACTTCATCCTTGAAACGCACCTCATCATCCGCGAATCGACAGCCCCTTACCCCCATACGGAGGAGTAGAACGCATGTATACAGCGAGCAGAGAAGAGTTTCTCGAAGTGTGCCGGTTGGTCTATGACCGTCACCTGACCAACGCGGCGGGCAGCAACTTCAGCGCGCGCGCGTCGGCCACGACGCTTTACATGACCCCTACGGGCAACGCCAAACACAACCGCCTGCGGATGACTCCCGACGATGTCCTGCTGGTCGATTATGCAGGGAATATCCTGGAAGGCCGGGGGCAGCTCAGCGTGAGCTGGCCCACTCACCTGCGCCTGTACCAAGCGTTCGACTGCGTGGGCGCCGTGATACACGCCCATCCGCGCACGGCGACCGCCTTCGCCTGCCGGACGGAGCCGATGCCCCCCCTCCTGGACGCTATGAAGAAGTACGGTTCGATTCCTGTCCTGTCGCGCCATCTCAAAGTCGATAGCCCGGAGTTTGGGCAGGCAATCGTCGAGGTCTTCACAGATAAAGGGGAGAGTTTCACCAGGTACGGGCATGCGGTTCTGTATCCCTATCATGGGGTTCTGGTTGCGGCGCCCACTCTGGACGACGCCTTCGACCTGCTGGAGCGGATTGAGTACAACGCCTCGGCCATCCTGAATAGCTGCCTGCTCTCGCTGGTTAACATCAACCATGTTCTCGAATGACCGGCATGCCTACGATATCGTCATCGTTTCTCCCAACGGCGCCCTCGATTCCTACTACATGCTGCCCGATCTGGAACTAGCCTCTGTCAACAGGGCCACACGGGTTCTGCACACAGCCGGGGGGAAGGGCAATAACATGGCACGGGCGGCTACCCGTCTGGGGGGGCGTGTGCTCAGCATTGGGATTGTGGGCGGGGATTCGGGCCGTTTCATCGAGAAGGAGCTGGTCAGAGAAGGGATCGGCCACGATCTGATTTGGGCAGACGTAGAAACGAGGCGGTGTAGCACGCTGTTTGTTGAAGGCCGCCGGGATACGACCGTTGTTCTGGAAGCAGGGCAGGCAGTGGGGCCGGCAGCGCGTCGGGACCTTACCCAGCGGGTCCTCGAACGCGGCCCGGAGGCCCCCTTTGTTGTAATGACAGGCAGCCTGCCGCCTGATTTCCCGGCTGACTACTACGCCTGTCTCGTCAAAGCACTTTCAACCACTGAGGTGAAAGTCTGCATCGACAGCACGGGTGAGGCTCTGCGCCTGGCTGCACAGGCCGGGCCGTTTCTCATCAAGGTCAACCGGGCGGAGTTCTGTCTGGCCTTTGGAGAACCGGGGGTAAGTTTCAGCCATGCATTTGTCGAGAAGGTATACGCCAACCTGGGTGAGCGGGGTCTGAAGGTCCTGATCATTACCGATGGGCCTCAAGGGGCCTATGTGTTAGCTCCCGGTCAGACGCCCTTCCAGGTTATCACCCAGGTTGATACCTGGGAAAGTACAGCAGGGGCCGGTGACACCTTCATGGCCGGGGTCCTTCTGGCATTGTCGCGCGGTGAGACGGTGGAGAATGCCGCCAAGTACGCCTCCGCAGCAGCCTCGGCCAACCTCCAACAGATCGGATGCGGATTCTTTGACGCCTCACAGGTGGGGCATTTTCTCACACTGACCTCGATCAGAGAGTGGGGCGGAGGAGGGCAGTTATGACAGGCCGCATCAACCGACGCCCGATCGCGTTGGCCGTCGATATTGGTGGAACCAGCATCAAGGTGGGCCTGATCAGGCGGGACGGGAAACTGCTGGCGCTAGAGCGGCAGGCCACACCCGCCAAGGCGCCGCCGGACACGGTCATCCATCAGACCTTATCGCTGTGCCGCCGGTTGAGCGCCGATCACTCTATCGACCTTGCGGAGATCGATGGCGCTGGCTTCTCCATCGCCGGGTTTGTCACTGCCGAGGGCGTGGTGACGGCCACCGCCCACCTTTCACGGGAATGGGTCGGCTTCGACCTGCACGCCCGGCTGCTCCGAGAGCTGGAGACCGATTATTATTTTGCGCTCGATACGCCAGCCCCCACACTTGGCGAAGCCTACTACGGGGCCGGGCGGGGCCATGAGAACTTTGCTTACGTTACGGTCAACCCTGCGCACATCCTCGATTCCGACGAGGCGCTTTCGAATTACAGCTATGACTGGTGGCCGATAGCCGCCAAATGGCGCCAGCAGGGCAAGCGGCTGTACCATCCCGAGGCGATATTCCGCCCTACCAGCGTTGAGGAGATCAGCCGCCTGCTGCAATGGGCCGGTCAGCACCGGATTGCTATTACGCCCTGGGGCGCCGGGTCGGGCGTCACCGGGGCCGCTATCCCTCTACAGGGGGGCATTACGCTGGACATGGGCGCCATGCAGCGCATCCTGGCGCTGGACGAGATGAACATGCTCGTCAGGGTGCAGGCCGGTATGATGGGCCACCTGCTTGAGCAGGCGCTCAACGAGCGGGGCTACACCCTCAACCATTCCCCCCAGTCACTGGAACGCTCGACGGTGGGCGGCTGGGTCGCCACACGCGCCACCGGTCAGTTCTCGGCGCGCTGGGGGGGCATCGAGCACTTGGTTGCAGCGCTTACCATTGTGCCGCCGAGCGGGGATATCATCGAGACCGCCTTAAGGCCACGCACCGCGACCGGCCCCGATCTAGCCCAGATGTTTATTGGCTCAGAGGGAGTGCTGGGCGTTGTTGCAGACGTGACGCTGAGAATCTTCCCCCTCCCAGAGCACCGGGCCTACGAGACGCTCGTCTTCCCGACGGTCGCGTCGGGCTTGAACGCGATGCGCCGCATCATGCAGGTGGGGCTACGCCCGTTCCTGGTCCGGTTCTACGATGCCGATGAGGCTCGTCATCTCATGGGGTTGGAGCAGGCGCCAGGCAACATCATGCTGCTGGGCTGCGAGGGCATCAGGGCGGTAGCCGAGGCGGAGCAGGACGCCTGTCTTGCGATCTGCCGTGAGGAGCAGGGTGAAGCTGTCGGGCCGCAGACCGCCCTGAACTGGATGGAGCGCCGTTTTGACTTCTCACTAATCGAGGGCTTTATCAACCAGCCCGGCGGCCTGGCCGAAACCATCGAGATCGCCCAGTTCTGGAGCGACATCCACGCTACCTATTCAGCGTTGAAATCCGCGTTAAGCCCGTTGGCCGACGAAGTGCTGGGGCACTTTTCGCATGTGTACCCACAGGGCACATCGCTGTACATGATCATGCTGGGGAGGGTGGGAGATGCCGCCCAAGCAGAAGAACGCCTGTTGAGCATCTGGGAAACTGCGATGACCATCTGCCTCGAGCGCGGCGCCACAATATCGCATCATCACGGCGTAGGGCTGGCGCGCCTGCCCTATATTGAGGAAGAACTAGGGTCGAGTTTCAAGGCGCTACAGCGCATCAAGCAGGCTTTCGACCCAGCGGGCATTCTGAATCCTGGCAAGCTCAGGCTCAGCGAGCAGGCCTAGAAAGGGGCGGCTTCCTGATCGAGCGCTGAAAATTCAATACAAGTCCGTAGGGCGCGCAGGCGGAAATGGTCTTAGAATGGAAGCGGGGTGAGTGTATCGCTTGGTTGGGATGACGGGAAGAGAACCATGGGGAGGTGCAGCCTGCTCGCCATTTTTGTCGGGCTGATCCTGGCCGCTGCCGCCGGTATGACAGCGCTGGTCCGGCCAGAGATGAGCGCCAGCGCAGAGGCAATCCCGGATTCAGCCCCTACCCCTGTGCCCGCCGATGCCTGCGCGTGGCAGTGGGCCTACCGTCCTCTGGGGGCAGAGATGGCCCGCTCAATCGAGCGGGACCTTGCCCGCGTGGGCATCAGGCGAGCCACCGTAGCTGGGACCGTATTGGGCGAAAGCTGCCTCGACGCCGGAAGCGGCGAGATGCTTTACTTCGCCCCGATGGAGACAGACCTGACGGTCGAGGTGCCGGCTGGCGATCTGAACAACGATGCTGTGTTGAGCAGGCGGACAGCTAAGGTGCTCGGCGTCCTGCTGGAGTATTCTCCGGACCTGACCCCCGGCCCCGCGCCGGGGCAGATCACTTTAGTCTTCTCGGCGGGCGACGTGTCCACCCGGCTGGAGTTCTCGGATGAACAGGCAGCCAGGGCACTCGACCAGGGGCTGGAAGGGGCTGCCCTGCTCGAAGCGTTAGGTCCGGAGCACTAGCGCACCCGTGCTAAGGCCCCCAATACAGGTCGTGAGCGCCCGCTACGCTGTCGATGACGAACATCTCCCCGGTGGCCACGTCAGCGACGGCCAGCCGTCCGGTCAGCGTGCCAAACTCGTCCAAACGGGGCTGGATCAAACCCGCGATCACCGATGCGTCCGGGGCGAGCACCGCCTGCTCCATGACAAACGATCCGCTCTCGGCCTGAAGGTCTGTGCCGTTGGCGGCGATGCTGTACACCCGGACGGTGGTCGGCCCGCCCGCGCCCGGCACGGGGACGCGCAGCAGCGCAAGCCGCCCATCGGGGCGGCTTTGCGCGTCAATCACCGGCAGGTCAAGCACCCGCGCGATGGTCGGCGGGCTGGCAGGTTGGACGATGGTGAGGAACGGGTCGCCATAGACCGCGCCCGTGCTGTAGGCGTAAACGCGCCCATCCGTCCCCCACCCGGCTTGAGCGCCGAACAGGTTCAGCAGGATCGGTTCGGCTACCCCGCCTGTCGCACCCTCCAGCGGGACAAGTGCTAGGTCGTTTCCCTCGTAGAATGTCACCCTGAGCAGCAGCCAAGCCCCGTCCGGCGACCAACTCGGCTGATCGTACACCTCGATCAGCTTCTCATCCCGACCCACCGGGACGCGGTCGGCAACGCGGCGGCGGGCCTCGCCTGTATCTAGGTCAACTGTCCAGATGCCGCTGTTGGCATAGGCAATCTGCCGCCCGGACGGCGAAAAAGCTGGCCTGGGCGAGGGGGTCAACACCTCCTGAATCAGGGCGGCGACTTCCGTCACATCTAGCGTACCAAGCACCGCCCGCCAGACCCTGTTGTCGCTGACATAGGCTATCTGCGTGCCGTCGGGAGAAATGCCGAAGCTCTCCACATCTACGGCGGCAGAGGTGACGGCCTGAGGCGGTGCGCCGCTGGCGGGCAGACGCCAGACCTGGGTGATCCCGGCCTGCGGCGCAAGGAAGTAGAGGTCAGCGGGCAGCGTCAGCCCGGACACGCTGCGCGGCGGCGGGTCGCCCCAGTCGATGCTCACGGCAGCGCCGGCAGTTTTGAACCCGGCTGCTGCGCCAGTCAGCGGGTCGAGCAGGCGGAGCGTGCTGGCTGACTCCCCCCACCCCACCAGACGGGTCCCGCCCGGTTCCCAGGCCAGCCCGGTCGTCTGCACACCCAGGCTGCTCTCAGCCCGAAAGCTCAGGTCACCGGGATCGGCAACGTTCAGCACACCCGGCGCCTCGATATCGCCCTCATGGGTGAAGAAGGCCAGCCTGCCGTCAAGGCGCTGGATGGGAAGCGAGACGGGACGATCCTGAGGGACGACGAAGACCCGCGATTCCACATCGCCCGGCGTAAGGAGCGCCAGCCCGCCCTCGGCGGGGGCAAAAGCCAGACGACCGTCGGACAGCCAGGCATACCCGTTGATCCGCCCCAGCTCCACCCAGCGCTGGAGCGGGTCGAGGCGGTAGAGGGCGGCGCTTGCATCAAGCCGCAGCAGCAAAAGCCACTGCGAATCGGGTGACCAGCTCAGTTCGTGCAGCGGCTCTTCCGGCACGGCAAAGATCAGCGTCTCACCGCCCGATCCGGCGCCGGGCAGCATGACCTGAAACCCCGAGTCGGTGAGATACGCAAGCTGCCCGGCATTGGGGGACCAGATCACACTGTGCCCGGCGATATCCGGCCCCTCCCCCGTCGGGGGAAGCCCGACCCCCTGAGCGATCACCCGGCCCTGCCGTCCGTCCAATGTGGTGATGGCGACCGCATCCTCGGTGCGATAGATCAGCCAGCTTCCGCCGGGCGCAACAGCAAAGTCACGCACGAGCAGGTCAAGCGGGGTGACTGCCGCCGCTGCCGTTTCGTCCCCTGCAAGCGGCTGCCGCCAGACCTGCCCCGCGTCGTTCAGGTAGAACAGGTCACCGGCCAGCGGCCAGATGGACATCGGCGGGGGCGGAGGGGGCGACGGAGTGGGGATGGACGTAGCCAGCTCGGCTGGCCCAGACGGAGTGTCCGTCGCGTCTGCGGGGCTGGAAGCAGGCGCCCCGGTGCCATCAGTGGGCGCGCTGGCAGGCTGGTCCGGCTGTTGAGCGGCGCTACAACCGGTAAGCATCGTACAGGCCAACAGGCCCGTCAGCCACACAAAGGATACTCGCATGGGCAGGCTCAATGTGGGGGTTGGCTATGACATCGGACAAAATGGCCGGCGCTGTCTCTTAACCGCCCGGCTACCGCTTCTTGAGATACTCCCGAATCAGGCGGGGCAGTTCACCCGCTTCGAGATGGCGACCCGTCTTGAGCTTACTGTACAGCAACTCGCCGTTAACCTCGACCTCAAACCGACCGCCGTCGCTGGGGACGAGCGTGACCGTCTCAATCTGGGGTTCAAATGTACGCAGGACCTCCTCCGTCACACTGACGGCCCGGGGGAGGTAGTGTCAAACTGCGCAGTAGGTGATGGAGATGTTGAGCATGTCGTTCTCCTCGTTCGGTGCGGGGTCGTAACCAACAAGAGTATAACACAAGCCGCACCCTGCTGGGAGGGCTGGCGTGGCGTGCCTCTACTCACAGGCTCTATTCTCTTTCCGTCGAGCTATCCGCGCCGACGCGCCCGGCATGCTGATTGGCTGTGCTGTGGCCGCATGTTACAATCGGGCGCGTTGGCCCTTCCGAGGCACAGACCACGCGACGGTGCATTTGCCCGATAAGGGAGAGGCGGCGGGCCAATCAGGGTAGAGGATCAACCGTGCTTGAAAAACCTGGCCATTGGCCCAAGTGGATAGCCAATCTGAAGCCAAGCTTTGCCACTGTCTTCCTCGCCATTGCGGGCGTCTATCTGCTGATCCAGCCCACCGAGTTCAACACGACCGATGGCGCCGTCCGGGAGCTGGTGGCGAAAAACCTGCTTTATGAGCGTGACTTTGCCCTGAGGCAGGTTGAGAACGGCGAATTCTACAACGATATGTGGTCAATTGGCCGCGATGGACGGCCCTACACTTACTTTGGGCTTGGCCAGTCATTGATGGAAATCCCGTTCCTTGTGCTGATCGACTGGGCCGAGGCTCTGGGAATCGCGCGGTTTCTCCGCCCCTATCACGGGCTGCCGGTGGTGGCCGTCATGCTCATTTCGAGCGCGCTGATCGGCGCCTTTGTGTTCGGGATCGTGCGCCGGCTGGGCTATCGGACGGTCACCGCTCTCCGGGTGACCGTCCTCACGGCCTTCGGCAGCATCCTGTGGGGACTTTCCAGACAGTCATATGACATGGTCCAAGAGGCGATGGGGGTTATCGGTGCGATTTACTTTGCCATCGCTGCCCAGAAGAGCACCGGTTCCCGGCGATGGGTGCAGTGCGCCGCCGCCGGGTTGCTGTACGGCACGGCGCTGATCACGCGGGTATCGGCGGCAGTTGCTGCGCCCGCGCTGGCGCTGCTGGTGCTCGGCTCCCCCGACTGGGAGGGATGGCGGGAGCGAGTGCAGGCGGCCCTGTGGTGCGCCGTGGGGGGGCTGGCGCTTGTCTGGATCGTCCCAGCCTATAACTACCTGCGTTTTGAGAATCCCTTCTCTTTTGGCTACAGCGGCCACAGGCCCTATCCGGGCGGCCCGCTTCTTCCAGGGCTGGCGGTGTGGCTGCTCAGCCCCTGGCAGGGAGTGCTGGTATATATGCCGGTGCTGCTGGCACTGCCATTCGCGTGGCGACCCTTTGGCAGGCGTCATGGGCACGTCCTGGGGGCCATCATGGTGCTGTTCGCGGCCTATGGGGTGTTCTACGCCCAGTTGATCGGCTTGGGGGCATACGGGTGGGGGCCGTACTACCTGCTGGCTGGCATTCTGCCGTTGTACATCCTGTTTGCGGAGCTATTTGAGCACTGGCAGGTATTCACAGACTGGCGACGGCCCGTTACCATCACGCTCATGGCCCTCTCGGTGCTGGTGCAGCTACCGTCGCTGACTGTGCCATCCGAACGATACCAAAGCTACCTGGTCGTCGCCGAGCCTGATCTGCCGCAGGAGGCCCTGAACTGGAGCCTGGAATGGTCACCCATCCGGTTACAGGCTGAGGGCACACTGGTTGCCTTCCGCAACCTGCCGCGCTGGCGTGACTTTATCTATTCGCCCTCGCAGTATGACGCAGCCACGCTGCTGGCTGAGTATTACGCCTACAATGCCCCGGATTGGTGGTGGCTGTTCCGGTTCCTGCATGGCAGCGAGACCAGCCTAGCCGTCCCTCTGACGGCCAGCGTGTGCGCCGCGTGGCTGCTCGTCCACCTGATCGGCACAAGGAGTGACCGGGCGGCAGTGCCTCAGACGGGCAACTCCCGCCCGAACGCTGGCCCGACACATCTGGCAGCCTGACAGGGTGGCAACATGGCAAACACGGACAGGCCGGACCGTACATGCATCCTGACTGTGCAGGCTGACCGCCCTGGCGGCGTGCCGACGGTGGTGGACTGGTGGCACACGTTCCTGACCCACTGGGGCCACCAGCCGACGGTGCTCTACGCTGCCTTTGAGGGAGAAGGCATCAACTACTGGCAACGCCTCATGCTTACTCTGCGCATGTGGCGCCTTCACCCGCGGCCCGAACACCCTCATCCCACGCTTGCCAACGCCCCTCTGCCCGCCCCGCTGTGGATGTTCTACTTTGTGCCGCAGTGGGTGTTCGGGGGAGTGCTGGATCGCTTCGATCAGATCGTGGTGGCCGGAGGCCCCTGCCTGCACGCGCTGCCGCTGGCGCTGCGCCGGATGCCCTACGTGCTGTGGATCGGCACGCTTTACGAGGATGAGCTGAGGGGCAAAACGCTGATCGGTGACAAATGGGCCAGACGGGTGCTGAAAAGCCCCACCTGGCCCATCCTGGCCGGGCAGGAGCGGCTGGTGCTGCGCCGGGCGTCGCAGATACTCGCCCAGAGTCCTTATACGCGGCGGCGCATCCTGGAAACCGCTCCCGAGGTGGCCGACAGGCTCGACCTAGCCATGGTGCCCGTCGATGACGAGCGCTTCAGACCGCTGCCGCCGCAGGCGCGCGCTGAGACCCAAGAGCAGTACCTGCTGAACATCAGCCGCATCAACGACCCACGTAAAAACATCCCCCTGCTGCTGGAGGCTTTCGCTCGCATCGCAGCCCGTTACCCAGCGCTGAAGCTGGTGCTGGCCGGAGATGAGCCGCAGCCCGCCTTGCTCAGCCAGTGCGAGCGGCTCGGCATCGGCGGCTCGGTTATCTTCCGGGGGAAGGTGCCGCCCGACGAACTGGCCGAACTCTACCAGCGGGCGGAGCTTTTCGTCATCTCAAGCACGCAGGAGGGGCTGGGGATCGTGATGCTGGAGGCAATGGCCTGCGGCACGCCGGTGGTGGCTACCGACTGCGGTGGGCCTGAGGGCATCGTCATCGATGGGGAGACAGGCCGCCTCGTGCCCAACAATGAGCCTGAGGCGCTGACCGCTGTCATCCTTGACCTGCTGGACCACCCAGCGCGGCTGGAAGCCATGCGCGAGCGGTGCACCGCCTTTGTGCGCCAGAACTGCACCCGGCCCGTCGTCGAGCGCACACTGTACAGCCACTTCGCCCGCGCTTTCCCAGCTTCGCAGGCCGCCCATCGGAACATCTTCGAGGTCAGAGCACCTGCCCCGGATGCCGGAGCCACCAAGCAGAAAGCCAGCCTGCGCGAGGGGCTGGCCCTGGCATGGGCCGTTGTGGTGTTGGCGGCATACGTTCAGCATCAGGCTGCCATTCACGGAGCATCCATCTGGGCACGCCTGATCAAGCCTCTGCTGAGCGCCATGCGATGATCGACCTCGTGCTCGACCTCCTCCTGCTGATCCAGCTCATGCTGGCGCTGTACGGCTTGGGCCGCGCCCTGCGCCGATATGTGCGGCTGTCGTTCTGGTCTCAGGCAGCCGACCTCGCGTATACCTTCGCCTTCGGGCTGGGCATAGCCGTGACGCTGCTCTTCGGCGCGGCGCTGGTGGGCTGGCTGCGTCCGGCAGCCGGATGGGCACTTCTGGCAACTGGCCTGCTGCTAACCGCTGCCCACTACCGGGCGCTGATGGCCGATCTGGGCGCGTTGTGGAAATCAGCCCGCGGCGTTCTTTCCGCTCCCTGGTTTGTCAGGGCAGCAGCCCTGCTCACAGTAGCCTTTGTGCTGACCAACCTCATCGCCGATCTGGCGCCGCCAACCGAGGGTGACACCGTTCATCAGTACCTGCTTGTGCCCCGCTACTGGGTGGCTGCCGGGCGATACGTGCAGCCAGCTCATATCTGGGCCTCAACGCTGCCCGGCAATATGATGATGCTCTCTGCCTGGGCGCTTCTGCTGCGCGGGAGCTATAGCCTCGCCTCGCTGATCACGGGCTTCGGTATGGGGCTGCTGCTTGCGCTGGGCGTGTATGCACTGGCGCGGCTACACTTTGGCCGGGGCGTCGCAGCGCTGGCCGCTGCGGCGATCTACACCATGCCGGACACAACCTACCTTGTCCAATCGGCAAAGGTTGATATGGGCTGGGCGTTCTTTGAGGCGTTAGCGCTGGCCGCCTTCTTCCGCTGGCTCAGCCTGACCGCCCGCGACGCCAGTCATGAGATGTCCCATGACGGCGCAAACCCGGCGGCGTGGCTGATACTGTCGGGGGTCTGCCTGGGGCTGGCCGCCGGGTCGAAGAACCAGACCTGGATCAGCATCGGGCTGCTGGGCATCTGGTTCGCGCTGCGGATGGCCCTCCGCCACGACGGGCGCGGTCTGCTGCGCGCCGGTCTGGCCTTCGGGCTGGCCGTGCTGGCGGTGGCACTTCCCTATTACCTGTACAACGGGATCGCCCACCATAACCCTTTTTACCCAGTCTTTGCCAGCCCGTTTCACGCCTGGTTCGGCGGGACAGCCTCCCCGCGCAGCGAGCTGGGCACCGAGGTCTTCTACCCCTGGACGGTAGGAGGCTACATAACCAACCTGTGGAACGCTTCGCTGGGGCACACCAACCCGCGCTTCTACCTGGGGTTCATCGCCGGGCCGATCTTCCTACTGACCATGCCGGTCGGCCTGATTCTGGGCCTGTTCCGGGGGCAGCGCGTCGTGTGGGAAATGCTCGGCTATGCGTTTATCTTTTCGGTAGTCTGGTTCCTCGTCAAGCAGGCGGCGCTGCATTTCCTCCCCGGCCTTATCCTGCTGTCCGTGGCGGCGGGGCTTGTGCTGTGGCAACTCACCCTCCGCACGGGATGGCCATCCCGTGCGATCCTGGGTATAACGTTGGTCATCCTGACGTGGAACTTCCTCATCGGGTGGGGCGTGTTATACTGGAACGGCGCCTACCGAGTAGCGCTCGGCCTGGAAAGCCGTGCGCAATACCTGGAGCGGTTCCAGAACGAAGTTATTGAAGAGCGCTTCCCCGACTGGGAGACCATAGAAGCACTGAATAGGCGGCTGGAACCCTCGGACCGCGTGCTGGCAGAGTTTGGAAGCAGCCCGCTCTTCATCGAGCCGGAACTGCTCTCGCCTAACTGGGGTGATCGCGAGCGGCTGGATGAGATCACGGATCCCGAAGCGCTGCTCGACAGGCTGGCCGCCCTGCGCGTCGGCTATATTCTTGTCTACAAGAAGGTCGATTCGGGCCTGATTTTCGCACAACCGGGGTTCCTGGCGCAGCACGGCGAACTGGTGTATGACGGCCAGCGCACCCAGCTCTATCGCATTGTGTGGTCTGACGGAGATAGATAAGCTATGTGCGGCATCTGGGGGGTTGTGAACATCGCGGATGAACGGATGGCAGAGGCAGCCGCCCGCGCCATGCATCATCGCGGCCCGGACGATCACGGCGTTTTTGTTGACCGCGAACCGGTGCCGGTCTCGCTGGCCAACACCCGGCTGTCCATTATTGACCTCTCAGAGGCAGGCCACCAGCCGATGAGTACACCGGATGGCCGCCTGTGGATCGTCTATAACGGCGAGGTCTACAACTACCAGCCGCTACGTCAGGTCCTGCTTGAGGCGGGACACCGGTTCATCTCCCACACCGACACCGAGGTCATCCTGCACGCCTATCAGGAATGGGGCGAGAAGTGTCTGGATCACCTGCGGGGGATGTTTGCCTTCGCCATCTGGGACCGCGCCGCAGGAAGGCTCTTTGCGGCCCGCGACCGGCTGGGCATCAAGCCCCTCTACTATGCTGAGCAGAATCTCCCCGGAAGCGATCAGAAGGCCCTCCTGTTCGGGTCAGAGATCAAGGCGCTGCTGGCCAGCGGGCTGGTTGCGCCGAGCCTAAACTACGGCGCTCTCCATCATTATCTCTCGTTCTACGCCGTTCCATCACCCTACTCCATGCTCCGGGGGGTCGAGATGCTCCCGCCCGGCCACTGCCTGACATACCAGGACGGGCAGCTCCGCATCAGGGCCTACTGGACCCTTCCGCCCATCGAGCCACTTGAGCTGGATGAAGCCGAGATTATTGACCGGCTGCGCGCCCTGCTTGAGGAGTCAATTCGGCTGCGCATGATCGCGGATGTGCCGGTTGGTGCGTTTCTGTCAGGCGGCATCGACTCCAGTGCTGTGGTGGCGCTTATGACACGTATCAGCGGGGAGCGGCTGCGAACCTTCTCTATCGGCTTTGGCGCAGAAGGGCAGACTATCGACGAGCGGTCGGCGGCCCGCGTGCTGGCCGATCACTACGGGACGGAACATACCGAGGTCATCGTTTCCGGGCGGGATGTGCGGGAACAGCTTGGCGACATCATCTGCGCGATGGACCAGCCGACCGGCGACGGACTGAACACCTATCTGGTCTCACGGGCGACGGCGCAGCACGTCAAAGTGGCGCTCTCCGGGCTGGGGGGCGATGAACTGTTTGCCGGATATCCTCAGTTTAGGCTGTTCTGGCGGGCAGACCAAGCCCGCAGCCTGTGGCAGAAGCTGCCCGGAGCCGCGCGTCAGGTGGCGCGTGGCGCGGCTTCGCTGGCTGGGCGGTTGGGCCAGGCTCTGACCTGGCTGGAGGGCAGCCCGTTGGAGCGCTACGAGCGGGTGCGTGTCCTGTTCGACGAGGAGGCGAAGGTAGCGCTGTACAGGCCCGAGACCGTCACTGCGCTGGCTGCACCTGAGCCTTCGCTTGACTATCTGGGGCGGTTCCTGCACCCGGTGGAGCAAGACAGCATCGCGCAGTTGACGCGCCTGGAACTGTTCAACTATATGGCCCACACCCTACTGCGCGACACCGACGCGATGAGCATGGCCCATTCACTGGAGGTGCGCGTGCCGCTGATCGACCACAAGCTGGTCGAGTTTGCGGTGCGCATCCCGGCCCACCTGAAGCTCCACAACGGCCGGGGCAAATGGATTCTCCTTAAGGCGCTTCGCGATGTGTTGCCCGATGAGGTGCTGGCACGCCCCAAGCAGGGGTTTGAGATGCCGGTCGCGGCCTGGATGCGGGCTGAACTGCGGGATGTGCTTGAAGACGTCTTCTCGCGGGAATCGGTTGAGCGCAGGGGGCTTTTCCGGTATGAAGCCACACGCCGCCTGTACGACGAGTTTCTGGCAGGCCGCAGCCCCTACATGCGGGTGTGGTCGCTGGCTGTGCTTGAACTATGGATGAGGGCATTCATCGACCAAGAGAAACTGTAACGATGCTGCATGCCGACCGCCCGCTGGTCAGCATCATCGTCCCCACCTACAATGAGGAAGCCGACATCAGCCGGACGATGGAGGCGCTGGCCGCCCAGACCTACCGCCCTCTGGAAGTGATCGTGGTCGATGCCTCGCGGGATCGCACCCCCCAGATCGTGCAGAGCTACGCCGACCGAGTTCCCAACCTGCGCCTGATCCGGCAGCGGTCCAAGCCAGGCGTGGCGGTGGCGCGTAACGACGGGCTGCGCGAGGCTCAGGGCGAGATCGTCGTCATCCTCAACGCCGACGTGTTTCCCGGTCCGGATTTTGTCGAGCGCATCATTCCGCACTACCAGAAAGGGGCTGACTATGTCGCGGTCGATTCGCGCGTGGCAAACGTCGAGCACGTGTTCCCGCGCTACATTCAAGCCCAACACGTCTACGATCAGCGCCATAACCCTAAAGAGGCGGACTGGACGGAGGGCTTCTCGTGCCGCCGCGAGGTAGCGCTGGCCGTAGGCGGCTTCCCTGAGGAGTTTGGGCGGAACACGGCGGGGGAGGACGGCGTGTTCTCGGAGCGGCTGCGCAGCCGCTACACGCGCTGCGTGGACTTCTCAATTGTCGTGCCGCATGTCGCCCCCGCTTCTTTCAGAGAATACTGGCGCCAACGCTTGGGACGCGGGAGGGGCGGCGCGTACCGGCTGTATGTCCATGAGAAACGCCCCCTGCGCTGGCCCGCAATTGTCCGCTCGGTGCTGGGCACATGGCTCCTGGCGGTGCTGGTCGTCCCTGCGCTTGCGGATGCTTGGCGGCTGGCACCCTACTCGCCGCGAGGACGGCGCGATTGGCTGCTGCTGGCCTGGGCGCGGCTGGTCGAGATGGTGGCCGTCGGCGCCGGCTACTGGGACGGGGCGCGCGAGATCGCTCGCCTCGGCCTGAACGAGCCATGAAGCGCATTCTGTACATCCATCACGGCGGCAGGCTGGGCGGCGCGCCCTTAAGCCTGTTGTACCTGCTCAAACAGCTTGACCGCTCGCGCTACGAGCCAGTCGTTGTGACACTCAGGCCCGGCGAAGTGGTTGACCTGTACCGGTCGGAAGGGATCGAGGTCTGCGTCCAGCCTGGGATCGACGATTTCAGCCACACCACGCTGGAGTGGTACGGTGGCCGCGCCCTGTGGAGGCTGCCGGGCAAGCTGCTGCGCCTCGGCCCCTCGATCCGGCGCACGGAGGTGCTTGTGCGGCGCCTCCGGCCTGACCTTGTCCACCTGAACTCCTCGACGCTCGCTCCGGCGGCGCTGGGTGCGGCAAGGGTGGGCGTCCCGGTCGTGTGGCACATTCGCGAGCCGCTGGCGCGGGGCTATCTGGGTCTGAGGCGGACATGGATCAGGCGCACCATCGACCGGTGTGCGGCACGTGTCGTTGCTATCAGTCAGTATGACGCCGACCAGTTGCTGCCAAGCGACCGCATCCGCGTCATCTATAACTTCGTGCGCTTTGAGCACTTTGACCGTGCACGCACGGGAGAAGCCATTCGTGCCGAATTGGGCATCCCCCCCCACGCACCGGTGGTGACGATGCTGGGCGGAGTCTCGGAACCAAAGGGGACGCTGACGCTGGTGCAGGCTCTACCTGACCTCGTCGCAGTTGTGCCGGACGTGCGCGTTGTGGTGGCGGGGCCGCCGCTCCCCCGGCTGAACGAGTCCGGCCTCAGGCGGCTGGCCAAGCGGGCGGTGGGCGCCGACGCCTACGAGCGCGCGGTACAGGCGGCGGTGGCCACCCTCGACGGGCAGGCCCGTTCGGCGCTGATCTTCGCCGGGATGCGCCAAGACGTGCCGGCGATTCTGGCCGCCAGCGCGTGCCTGGTCTTCCCTTCAACCGTGCCACATTTTGCCCGGCCCGTCATTGAGGCGGCGGCGATGGGGCTACCGGCAGTGGCGTCTGACCTGGGCGGCCCGCGTGAGCTGATCGTGCCGGGTGAGACGGGGCTGCTCGTCCCCCCGCGTGATGCGCGGGCACTGGCTGATGCTCTGGCCGGGCTGCTGCGTGACCCGGATCGCCGGCGCGAGATGGGGGAGGCGGCCTACCGGCGCGCCCGACACCTGTTTGATGCACAGCGCAACGCCGCCGCAACGGTTGCGCTGTATGACGAGATTCTAGGCGGCGGTTGATGACTCGCTCACCAGTTGGGGGTCGTGAGAAGAAATCGATGTCCGTTCCGCCGCGCGACCTTCCGCGGGCGGCGTGGCGGCGCATCTTGCGGGAGCTGCGCGCACGCACAGCCCCCGATAAGCCGCGGGCAATCACGGTCGGAGCCAGCGTCCAGGAGATCGCACAGCAGCTCCGCTCACGGCAGACGCCGCGCTTTTTTGGCCTGTTCCCTGAACAGGCCTCGCTGGTGGCGCAGTTCTTTCCAGACGTGCGGCGGATCACGCTGGAAGAGGCGGACAGAATCTGCGCCCACCGCTTTGATGTGCTTGGATCAGGCGAGAAGCACCTCGGTCAGGAGATCGACTGGCACACCGATCCGAAGAGCGGGCACACCTGGCCGGTTGAACATCACACGCGCCTGGCACTCACCGCGCCCAAGGGGGGCTTCGATGTCAAAGTACCCTGGGAGCTGAGCCGGTTTCACCACGCGGTGCGGCTGGGGCAGGCATACCTGCATACGACAGATGAACGATACGCTCAGGAGATCGTCGCCCAGATCACGCACTGGATCGGGTCCAACCCCTACGAGTTCGGCGTGAACTGGGCCGGGCCGATGGAAGTCGCCATCCGCGCCGTCAACTGGCTGTGGGCCTACCACCTGATCGCTGAGTCGGAGACGCTCGACACCGAGTTTCTAGCGCTGTGGCTGGCCAGCCTCCGACTGCACGGGGAGTACCTTCTCAAGAATCTGGAGGACGGCTGGCCGCGCACCAACCACCTGATTGCCAACCTGACCGGCCTGGCCTATCTGGGTATCCTACTGCCGGAGTTCCCCGAGTCGGAGCGGTGGCGGGCCGTCGGACTGGGCCGGCTGTGGGAGGAGCTGGAGCGCCAGGTTCACCCGGACGGGATGCATTACGAAGCCTCAATCCCCTATCACGGGCTGGTCACCGAGATGGTGCTGAGCGTCGCCGCGCTGTGTGTGGTCAACGCCATCCCCATCCCGGTGGCGGCCCAGGCGCGGATCGGATCGATGCTGGACGTGATCGCGGCCTACACCGGCCCGGACGGGACGGCCCCGCCCATTGGCGACGCGGATGATGGCCGGCTGCTTCCCCTGACAGTGCACGCGGATAAGGCCCGCACGGCCAACGATCAGCGGCGCCTGCTGGCGCTCGGCTCGCTGGTGCTGGAACGCGAGCTTGGCGACTGGGCAGGGTTCATCGACCCTAAACAGCGGGGGTGGTCGGTGGCTGCCGGAGACGAATGGCAGGATGCATTCTGGTACTTTGCAGCCGACGCGGCGGCGCGTTTCACCGACGTTATCATCCAGACGACGGGGCGGCCAGAGGGCCTCGCGTCTGACGCATGGGTAGATGTCCGTCCGGGGGTGCGGGTGCGGTCACGAACACTGACCCGGAAGCCGGTGCAGGTCGATGAGGTGCTCGGCTCGCGCGGATTCGAGGCCAGCGGGCTGTACATCATGCGTCAAGGTGGCTTTTACTTGGCGGTGGACGCCGGGGGCACCGGCCAGGATGGCGCGGGGGGGCACGCGCACAATGACACCCTCAGCCTGACGCTGAGCGCCTACGGACAGCCGCTGCTCATCGACCCCGGCAGCTACGTCTACACCGCTGACCGCGTGATGCGTGACGCTTTTCGCTCGACGGCCTACCATAACACCCTCCAGATCGGGGAAGAGGAGATCAACCGCATCCCGGGGGACATATTTCGCCTGCCTGAAGATGCGCACGTCACCGTTCACCACTGGATCGTGCGGGACAGCTTTGACCTCCTCGATGCCTCGCATGACGGCTACGCGCGGCTAGAGCCTCCCGTCATCCACCGGCGGCAGGTCTGGTTTGACAAGCAGGCGGGCCTGTGGGTGCTGCATGACAGGCTCACACAGGCCACGCAGGCGGCAGGCGCTCCGGCGGGGGCTGGCGCCGGAGAAGGCTCCGCCCCTGAGGTGGAGGTGAGGCTGTGGTTTCACTTTCCGCCACTGCTTGTAAAGCTGGAGCGCGCCTACAACGCCATCTACACCGAGTCGAACTCCGGCGCCAACCTGACCATCCTGCCGCTGGGCGATTTCCCGCTCAAGGCCCAGCTCGGCGCGGCCTGGGTCGCCCCGCGCTACGGCGTCCGGCAGAAGGCGCCGGTTGCCAAATTTGCAGGGCGCGTTAGACTCCCTGCCGATCTGGTTTTGCTGCTGTACCCTCACCAGGGCCAAGCTGACTTCAACGTGGCGCGGGCAGCCGGTCGCGCGGCCCTCTCGACCATGAAGCGGACGCTGCCCCCGGCGCTCAGGTCAGGGAAGCTCGTCGGCGGCGAGACATCCTGACAGGCGAGCACAGGGGGACACCCTATCCCTGCCATCCCCGCCGCCCGGCGTTCGCTGCCTGCCGGGGTACAGACACGGCAAGAGGCTTATGAAACAGGTTTTCTTTGACGGCAAGGGGAAACTGCTGGTGCGGGAGGTACCTGCGCCAGCCGCGCCTGAGAACGGCGCGCTGGTGCGTGTAGTGGCCTCATTGATCTCTAGCGGAACGGAGATGACGGCTGCCTCGGGCAGGGGCAGCCTGGTGCGCAAGGCGCTCGAACAGCCGCAGCTCATCAGGCGCGCGCTTGAGCTAGCAGCCCGCGAGGGGATCAGGTTCGCCGCTGGGCAGGTGCAGGACATCGCCGAGACCTGGTTTCCCACCGGTTACAGCGCAGCGGGAGTCGTCGTTGAGCCGGGCCGGGAACCGGGCGATCTGCGCCCCGGTGACCGTGTTGCCTGTGCGGGCGCAGGGTTCGCCAATCATGCCGAATACGACGCCGTGCCGCGCAATCTGCTGGCCCGCATCCCTGAAGGGGTGACATTCCGCCAGGCAGCCTTCACGACGGTCGGGACGAGTGCGCTGCAGGGCGTGCGCCGGGCCGAGGTTACGCTGGGCGAGACGGTAGTGGTCGTCGGCCTGGGGCTGATCGGCCAGATCACTGTCCAGATACTCGACGCGGCAGGCTGCGTAGTGATAGGCTCCGATCCCATCCCGGAGCGGCGTGAGATGGCCGCCCGGCTCGCCGGGGCACACACCCTCGACCCCATGCTGGGCGATGCCGCCGCGCAGGTGATGGCGCTCACGAACGGAGTCGGGGCAGACAGGGTGATCCTGTGTGCGGCCACCCCGTCCAGCCAGCCGACCAACGAGGCGTTCAAGATGTGCCGCGAGCGCGGGCGCGTTGTGATGGTCGGTGCGATGGGCATGAACCTGGAGCGCCCGGAGTTCTACAACCGGGAGCTTGACTTTGTGATCTCGCGCTCGACCGGGCCGGGGCGCTACGACCCGGCTTACGAGGAGCGCGGCGTTGATTATCCCATCGGCTACGTGCGCTGGACCGAGCAGCGGAACATGGAGGCATTCCTGCGCCTGATCGCCGATGGCAAGCTGGACCTTGACGCGCTGATCGCTGCCGAGTTCCCGGTTGAGGAGGCAGAGGCAGCCTACGAGGCGGTGCAGTCCGGCGCGCTGGCAGTGCTGCTGAATTACGGTGGCCCCGGTGGAGCGGAGGCACAGACCGCGCCGCCAAAGGCCATCGTGCGGGCGGCCAGGCCGAAGGCGGGGCGCATCGGTCTGGCGCTGATCGGGGCGGGGGCCTTTGCGCGGGCCGTGCACCTGCCGAACCTCAAAGCCAGCCCCTATTTCGACGTGCGGGCGGTGGTGAGCGACAGCGTCTCGGCGGCTCAGGCGGCGCAGAAAGCGGGCGCCCGGCTGGCGACAACCGACTTGGCGGCGGCACTGGCAGAGGAGGACATCGAGGCGGTGCTCATCGCGACGCGGCACGACCTGCACGCCGCGCAGGCCATCGCCGCCGCCCAGGCGGGCAAGCACGTCTTCGTTGAGAAGCCGATGGCGCTGACCGTCGAGGACTGCTGGGCGATGATCGAGGCTGCCCGGCAGGCGGGCGTGCTCCTTGCGGTAGACTTCAACCGGCGTATGGCGCCCACAGCACGCACGCTCAAGGACGCGCTGGGCCGTGTGGGCGGCCAGAAAACCATCTGCTTCCGCGTTAATGCTGGGCCGCTGCCTGCGACGCACTGGCTCAACGATCCTGTGGTAGGCGGCGGGCGGCTGCTCGGCGAGGGCGTGCACTTCATCGACTTCATCTGCGGGATGCTCGACGCTGACCCGCTCACGGTCAGCGCACAGGGCAGCGCCGACGGCCAGAACTTCGCCATCACGCTGCGCTTCCCCGACGACTCGCTGGGCGTCATCATCTACACGGCCCAGGGCGACCCGGCCTTCCCCAAAGAGCGCGTGGAAGCCTTCGCCGGACGTGGCGTGGCGGTGCTTGACGACTTCAAGACGCTGGCTTTCAGCGGCCTGAGCGGCAGGGCGGTCAGGGGTGGGCCGGATAAGGGGCATCGGGGGCTGCTCGACAATTTCGGCGCGGCCATCCGGGGCGAAGCTGACTTGGCTGTCAGCGGGGCCGACGGGCTGCGGGCGACGCGGACGGCGCTGGCCGCGCTGGAGAGCATCCGCACCGGGCAGACAGTCACCCTGAACGGGTGGGGCGGGGCAGCCGCCGCCCCGGCTGGCGAGATGGCATGACCGGCTCCACACCGCTGACGGCCCCTCACCGGCCACCTGCTTGCGGCGGCCCGCAGCCTGCCCTGAGCGGCTACGATTTCGTCATCCTATCGACCCAGGACTGGGATGCGCTGCCCACCCGCAAGCACCGCTTTGCCCGGTGGTGGGCTGAAGAGGGCAACCGCGTGCTGTACGTCGAACAGCAGATGCACTGGGCAGGCTGGCTGGCCGACCTCCGCAACCAGTTCAGCCGGGCCTGGCGCTGGCTGGAGGGGCCGCGCCAGGTAGCACCCAACCTGTGGGTGTTCACGCTGCCGGTTGTGCTGCCCTTTTTCCAGATGTCAGGCCTGGTCAACCGGGCCAACAACACCTTCCTGCTGCCCGTTCTGCGGGCGCAGCTCCGGCGGCTGGGCTTCGAGAGGCCGGTGCTGTGGACGTACACCCCCCACTCGGCGGACTTTGTTGGCCGGATGGACGAGCGGGCGGCAGTCTACGAGTGTGTGGACGACTTCACGGCGGCGAAGGGCTTGGTTGACGCTGCCGTGATCGGCCAGCTTGAGCGCCGGTTGATCGAGGCGGTCGATCTGCTGATTGTGACGCATCCGGCACTGCTTGAAGCCAGGGCGGAGGGGGCGCGCCGCACCGCCGTCGTGCCTAACGGCGTTGACGCCGAGCACTTGGCGCGCGCCGCTGACCCCGACCTGCCGGCGGCGGAAGCGGTAGCCAGCCTCAGGCACCCGGTGATCGGCTATCTGGGTGGGATCAACTACTGGATCGACACGCCGCTGCTGGCCCGCATCGCCCGCGAGCACCCGGACTGGACGGTGGCGCTGGTTGGCCCGGCGGCGCTGATGGCCAACCTGGAACCGCTCAGGGACCTGCCCAACGTCGTGATGACCGGGCGTGTGCCCTATGAAGACATACCTCGTTATGTCAAGGCATTTGACGTGTGTGTCAATCCCTACGTGCTGGACGGTGTGGCCGAGCATTGTAGCCCGCTCAAGCTGTATGAGTACATCGCCTCCGGCAAACCCGTTGTTTCAGTGGACATGCCCGAAGCGCGCCGCTTCGCCGGGCTGGTCGCCATCGCGCACGACGCCGACCATTTTGTGAGGCTGGTGGAGGAAGCGGTAGACTCGCCGGACGACCGGGCGGCGGAACGAATGGCCGAGGCACAGCGCCACACCTGGCGCAGCCGCTTTGAGGCGGTGTCGGCTGAACTGCGCTCGGTTCTGCGCGAGCGAGACGGCAAATGAGCAACTCAACGGTGATCACCCAAGTCGAATCGAGGAACGACCCCGCCGGGGCCGAGCGCTTGCTGGTCATCATCCCGGCCTACAACGAGGAGGAGAGTCTAGGCCGCGTGATCCGCAAGGTGCGCGCGGCTGTGCCCGGCGCTGACGTGGTTGTAATCAACGATGGCTCGACCGATGCCACGCCGGAGATTGCCGAGGGATACGGCGCGATCCTCGTCAGCCTGCCCTACAATCTGGGGATCGGCTCAGCCATGCAGACCGGATTCATGTTCGCGCGGGATAACCACTACCCGATCGCCGTCCAGGTTGACGGGGACGGCCAGCATGACCCGGCGGAGATCCCAGAACTGCTGGCCGCGCTGCGAGAGGGCAGGGCCGACGTGGTCATTGGCTCCCGCTATCTTGAGGATCGGGGCTACATCACGCCCAAGCTGCGCCGGATGGGCATCGTGATCCTGGCGGCCATCATCTCGGTCATCACCGGGCAGCGCATCACCGACCCCACCTCAGGATTCCGCGCCCTGAACCGCCGCGCTATTGACTTCTCGGCTGTAGAGTACCCCTTTGACTACCCGGAGCCGGAGTCGGTCGTGACCTTCAAGCGGGCTGGCCTGCGCATTGTGGAGATCCCGGTTACGATGAACCCGCGCTACGGCGGGCAGTCCTCAATCACGCCGCTGCGCTCGGCTTACTATATGATCAAGGTGATCATGGCGATTCTGATCAACTTGCTGCGCGAGCGGCCCCGCGCGGCAGGGGAGGTGCGAATTGTTCAAGAGCGTCACACGTCCTGAGTTCTGGATGATTGCCGGGCCGGTTGCGCTATTCCTGCTCGTCCTGGAGCTGGTTCGCCGCCGCCGCCTGCGCGAGGATTACTCGCTGCTGTGGCTGGCGACGTTCGGCGTGCTGGTCGTGGTCTCGATCCTCCAGGACACGTTGCTTGAGGCCATCGCCGCTGCGATGGGCATCCTCTACCCCCCGACGGCGTTCTTTGTTTTCGGCTTCGGGCTGGTTCTGCTGGTCATGATTCAGTTCTCGATTGTCATTTCCCGCCTGGCCCGCCAGAATCAGCAGGCAGCCCAGCACATTGCGCTCCTCAGCGCCCGCGTCCGCGAGCTGGAGCGCAGGCTCGGCGAGCAGAGCGGGTCCTGATGCGCGTTGTTCACATCAGCAAGGTCAAGGGCATCGCAGGGTCGGAGCGGCACCTGCTAACTCTGCTGCCTGAACTGGCACGGCGAGGGGTTGAGGTCTCGATGCTCGTGCTAGAGGACCCGCGCCAGCCTGCCGATGGCTTCTCCGGGGCGCTCGAGGAGGCCGGCGTCCCTGTTAGGAGGGTGGCGATTCACGGCCACATCGATCCGTCGCTGCCGGAGAGGCTTTCCGCGCCTCTGCGGGCGCTCGCCCCCCATATCCTCCACACGCACCTGCTGCACGCCGACCTCTACGGCCTGTATGCGGCAGGGAAGGCGGGCATACGCTGTGCCGTCTCAACACGCCACAACGACAACCCGTTCCGGCGCAACCCGATCTTAAGATGGGTCAACCGGCGGGCGATGCGCCGGGCCAGGCGTGTGATCGCAATCTCCGGCGCACTGGCGCGTTTTGTGAGTGAGGTGGAGGGGATCGAGGCGGAGCGGATCGTGACGATTCACTACGGGCTTGACCCGCTAGCCGTGCCCCACACCGACCGCGCATCGGCGCGGGCTGCGCTCGGCTGCGATGGGAGCGGGCCGGTGATTGGCTTTTTCGGGCGGTTGGTGCGCCAGAAAGGGGTTGACAGCCTCCTGCGGGCCTTTGCGCGAGTGAACAGGCTGTTTCCGGCGGCCCGGCTGGTGATCGTCGGTGACGGTGAGGAGCGCTCCGGCCTTGAGGCTCTGGCGCGCGATCTGGACCTAGGGGGCACGGTGAACTTCGCCGGGTGGATCGAGGACGCCCCGCGCCTGATGACCGCCTGCGACCTGATCGTGATGCCTTCACGCTGGGAGGGATTCGGCCTGGTGGCGCTGGAGGCGATGAGCGCCGCCTGCCCTCTGGTAGCCAGCCAGGTGAGCGCCTTGCCGGAGATCGTGGTGGACGGGGAGACGGGGCTGCTTGTCCCCCCGGAGGACCCGGATGCGCTGGCGGAGGCGGTCGGCTGCCTGCTGGCCGACCCGGCGCGGGCGGCGGCGATGGGCCGGGCGGGCTATGAGCGCCTCGTCAGCGATTTTTCTGTCGAGAAAATGGTACGGGCCACGCTTGACGTGTATGGTGAGGTTGTGAACCAACCTGCACCGTCCGCCTATGTTTTGCAGGGAACATCTTGAAACGCCTCATGGATATGGGACGGGCTGCATGGTGAACTGCCTGGTAACTGGCGGGGCTGGTTTCATCGGATCGAATCTGGTTGCGGCACTGCTGGAGCAGGATCACGCCGTCCGGGTGCTGGACAACTTCTCAACCGGCAAGCGCGAGAATCTGGCCCCCTTTCTCGACCGGATCGACCTCATCGAAGGCGATCTGACCAACATGGCCGACGTGGAGCGCGCTGTGCAGGGCATCGATGTGGTGTTCCACCAGGCCGCCATCCCGTCAGTGCCGCGCTCGGTCAGCGATCCGCTGGCCTGCCATGAGGCGAATACCACCGGCACGCTGAACATCCTGATCGCGGCACGGAACGCGAAGGTGCGGCGGTTGGTGTATGCCTCTTCCTCGTCCGTCTATGGCGATCAGAATACCGCCAGGGCCAAGGTCGAGACGATGGCGCCGCAGCCGATCTCGCCCTACGGCGCCGCCAAGCTCTCCGCCGAGCACTATTGCCAGGTCTTCTACGCTGTCTACGGACTGGAGACGGTGACGCTGCGCTACTTCAACGTGTTCGGCCCCCGCCAGGACCCGGCCAGCATGTACGCCGCCGTGATCCCCCGCTTCATCACAGCGCTGCTGCGTGGCGAGCCGCCCACCATCTACGGCGACGGCGAGCAGACCCGCGACTTCACTTACGTGGGGAACGTCGTGGCCGGGAACCTGCTGGCGGCGGAGGCTCCGGCAGCCCAGGCAGCCGGTGAGGTGTTCAACCTGGCCGCGGGGCAGCAAACATCGCTGAACGAACTGGTCAGGCTGCTTCAGGAACTGATGGGCCAAGCGGTCGAACCGGTCTACACCGCCCCGCGACCGGGCGACATCAGGCACTCGCTGGCCGACATCAGCAAGGCACACCGCCTGCTGGGTTACGAGCCGGGCATCTCATTCCTTGAAGGCCTGCGCCTGACTGTTGACTGGTACCGTAACCATCATGGATGACCACCGGTTGAACGGCGCCGCCCGGCCAATCCGGGTCATGCGCATCATTGCGCGGCTGAACATCGGCGGGCCGGCGGTGCATGTGGCGCTGCTGACCGCCGGGTTGAACGATGACACGTTCCAGAGCACGCTGGTCACGGGCGTCATCAGCCCAGAAGAAGGGGATATGAGCTACTTTGCGCGTGCGCTGGGCATCGAGCCGGTTGTAATCCCGACCATGCAGCGCGAGATCACGCCGCTGGCTGACCTCAGGACACTGTTCGCACTGGTGCGCCTCATCCGCCGTGTGCGCCCTGACGTGGTGCACACCCACACCGCCAAAGCGGGCTTCATCGGGCGACTGGCTGCTTTTGTGGCCAGGGTGCCGGTGATTGTGCACACCTTTCACGGGCACGTCTTTGAGGGCTACTTTGGCCGGGTCAAGACCGGGGCATTCATCCAGTTGGAGCGCGCTGCTGCCCGTCTATCGGATGCCATCCTGACCATCAGCGACAGGCTCCGCGATGACCTGATCAGGCGGCGCATCGCGCCGCCGGAGCGCATCCGGGTGATTCCGCTCGGGCTTCCCCTGGCCGGGCTGGCCGATCTAGACGGCCTGAAGGGCAGCCTGCGCCGGGAAATGGGCTATTCGACAGACCACCGTCTAGTGGGTATGATCGGACGGCTTGTGCCGATCAAGCGTCATGAGCTGTTTCTCGCCGCCGCCCGACGCGTGATCGACGAGGTGCCCCAGGCACGCTTTCTGATCGTTGGGGACGGCGAGCGCCGGGCCGATCTCGAGGCCGTCACCGCGCAGCTTGGCCTAACCGGAGTAGTGAGGTTCACGGGCTGGCGGACTGACTTGGCCCCGGTCTACGCGGACCTGGACGCGGTTGTTATCTCCTCGCTCAACGAGGGGACGCCGGTCTCGATTATCGAGGCGATGGCGGCTGGCGTGCCAGTGGTCTCGACGGCAGTGGGGGGTGTGCCGGACCTGCTGCGCGAGGGCGAACTGGGCAGGCTTGTCCCGCCGGAAGACCCGGCGGCGCTGGCCGAGGCCATTGTTGCCACGCTACGCAGCGGCCCCGGCCCTCACATCGCCGAAGCGCGTCGGTGGGCGTTGCAGCAGTACAGCGCTGAGCGACTGGTCAGCGATATGCGCCGGTTATACATGGAGTTATCAGCCGCAAAGGGCAGCCGGGTTGTCAGGGACGATCCGGTCATGCGGCCATAGCCTGCCCGATCACAAAACCATGAGCATCAGCCGATTCATCCCCGTCATTCTGGCCTCTGGCCTGGTTTCGTTTGTAGCGACGCCGCTTCTGCGCAGGCTCGCCCAGCGAACGAACTTCATGGCCTACCCGGCGACGCGCCGGCTCCATCTGACCCCCATGCCGATGCTGGGCGGCGTGGCGATCTATCTGGGGTTGGTGGCCGCCGTCGTGGTGGGTGGAATGCGCACCTACCGGGAACTGCTGGGCGTGATCGGCGGCGCAACCGTGATGACGCTGTTCGGTCTGTGGGACGACCGGGTAGACCTCAAACCGCTGGTCAAGCTGCTGGGGCAGGTGATCGCCGGGCTGATCCTGATATGGGCTGGGATTCAGGTCAAGCTATTCGATTCGCAGGTGCTGAACATCGGGTTGACGCTATTCTGGGTACTCGGCATCACCAACGCCATCAACTTTCAGGACAACATGGACGGCCTAGCCGCCGGGCTGGCAACCGTCGCCAGTGGCTTCTTCTTCGTGCTGGCCTTTGCGGAGGGTCTGGGGCTAGTCGCGACACTCGCGGCAGCCACGCTGGGGGCAAGCATTGGCTTCCTGTACTACAACTTCAACCCCGCCAGCCTGTTCATGGGTGATGCGGGCAGCTTGCTGCTGGGCTACGTGCTGGCTGTGCTGGGCATCAAGCTGGAATTTGCCGCCCAGACGCGGGCCGCGACCTGGATCATTCCGATTGCCATTCTGGGCGTCCCGATCTTCGATACAACGCTGGTGGTCATCTCGCGCCTGCGGCGCGGGAAGCATCCCTATCAGGGTGGCAAGGACCACACCTCGCACCGGCTGGTGTCGATCCTGGGGATGACGCATGCCCGCGCCGTCATGAGCCTCTACATGGTCGCGGGCGCGCTTGGCCTGATTGCCATCCTGCTCCGCGACGTCTCCCTGCCGGTGGCCCGCATCATACTGGCCGGGCTGAGCATCACGTTTGTCGGGGCGCTGATCTGGCTCGAGGCCCGCTTCAAAGAAGAGCCGCCGCCCGATTCCCTTTCCGACTGACCAGCCCACCATGCCCGGCTCTCACCCCCGACCCTGCAAGCGCCGCCGGGCCGTCCTGGCCCTGCTCATGGGCGGCCTACTGTTCCTGGTATACCTGCTTACCTTCTCTGGCGCGCCCACCACAGACGACGAGCGTTATATCATCGATACGACCGACAGCCTAGCTGTGCGCGGCAACCTGCTCCTAAACGAGACAGCCTATCTGCGCCGCCTTCAACGCACGGATGTTGAGCCTGCCCAACCCCTCCTCTCGGTTCCACTCTACTGGCTGGCCTACCATACCCCCTGGGTGGGTAACGTCCATGCCCTGTTTCTGTTCTCTCCCATCGTCACCGCGCTGACAGCGGTTCTCCTCTTCATGTACGCGCTCGACTTAGGCTACCCAGAGCGCACGGCGCTGGCGGGGGGGCTGCTCTTCGGCCTGACGACCATCGCCTGGCCCTACACCAAGACCTACTTCCGGGAGCCACTGACCACCCTGAACCTGTTCGCGGCGGCCTTCCTGCTGGCACGCTGGCGAGAGCGCTTCCGGGTGGGGGAAAAGCGCCACTGGTTCTATCTGGGGTCAGGCATCGGCGTGACGCTGCTGGCGCTGCTGAGCAAGGAAGCGGTCCTGATTGCCTTACCAGCGCTGCTGCTGCTAGCTTATCCGGGGCGGATTGTGGCCCCGGAGCACCGCCGACAGGCGATCGGCATCGCCGTTGGGCTGGCGGCGGTGGCCGTTGTCTTCGTACTGGCGATGGCGCTGTTCCGCGCTCAACTCTACGTCTGGGCCACGCGTTACGCCATCCTGGAACGGCTGACCAGCTATTTAGAAGGGCTGCCGGCGGCGGGAGAAGGGTTCGCGGGATACCTGATCAGCCCTGGCCGGGGGATATGGTGGTATTCGCCCATTCTGCTGCTGGCGCTGGGTGCGCCACTGGCGCTCCCCCCGGATCGCTGGCGCGAGTCGTGGCTGCCCCTCGGTCTGACCGTCCTCTTTGCCCTCAGCTACGCCGCCATCCGGGGGGTAACATGGACAGGCGGAACCGGCTGGGGGTCACGGTATATGCTCCCGCTGGTTCCTTTCCTGATGGTCGCTGCCCTGCCGCTGATCGACCGTGCGCAGTACAGCCCCCGCCGGTGGCCAAAAGCGGCTCTGGCAGCCCTGGTGCTCTGGGGGTTGGTCATCCAGATGGGCGGGACGTATACGTACATATTCAGCTACTACAACTACGCTTCCGAGGCGCTGGCCCAGCCTCCCTGGCAGGGGCCGTTCATCTGGAGCTTTCGCTGGTCACAGCCCATCGGCAGCCTGCTCCGCCTCAGGCAGTCAGAAACCGATATCCGCTGGCTGCTGGCCGGGCCTGACTGGCTTACGATTGGGGTGCTGGCTGCCGAGATCGCCCTGACCGGTGGGGCGCTGATGTGGGCCAGCCGCCGCGAGCGGATGTCCCGGCGCGCAGCAGCCGGGCTTATTGCTGGCGTCCCTATCGTCGGGGCTGCAATGAGCCTGTTTGTGCTGTGGCGCGCCTACCATGACCCGCGCTTTCTGGGCGACAACGAGATGCTGGCCCAGGCGCGCGCCTACCTGGCGGAGCAGGCCGGGCCGGAGGACACGATCTTCCTGAACTCACCCAACTATGTGGCCCACTTTATGAACTACTACAAGGGCCGAACGCCCTGGTACAGCATGCCGCTCTCGCCGGGCGAACGATACAGCCCGGAGCAGGAGCCAGAGGTCATCTCCAGCCGGGTGGAAGACCTGATCCGGCCTGAGTCCGCCGATATGGTCGTCCTTTTCAGCGAGGGCGGGACGTTCTACAACGGCAACCCCATCTGGCTCGTCGCCGACCTGGGACCGGCGCTGCCCTGGGCAACCCGGCCCGTCGAGTGGTACCTCTCAAAGGTCACTTACCAAGCGGGCGCGGTTGACTTCAACCAGTATGTCCGGGTGGTCAAGTACCTGCCGCTGCGCGCTCCGGAAAGGACAGAGCAGGCGCAGCATCCGGTAGGCGTGTTATTCGGCGAGGCGATGGAGCTGATTGGCTTTGACCTGGAAAGCAATGAGAATGGCCAAGATTTTGAAAGCCTGCACCCCGGCAGTATGGTGGGCCTATCGCTGCTGTGGGAGGCCGTCGCACCGCCGAGCGTGGATTACACGGTAGCGGTTCATCTTGTCGGGCCAGACGGCGTGCCCGTCCTCCAGCACGACCGCGCGCCTCAGGGGGGGTTTGCGCCGACAGGCTCCTGGCAGCCCGGCGAGCGCATCCGGGACAACTACGGTTTCATCCTGCCCCCGGACATGGCCCCCGGCCATTATGAGATATGGATCGTCGTATACACCTGGCCTTCACTCGAACGGCTGCCCGTGACCGGCCCGCAGGGGGAAAGCCTGGGCGATCATGTGATGCTCACGGCATTTGAAGTACGGTAAGCGATCCATGACACCACACTGGTAGATTTTGCTAGAAGGACTGGTGTAACCTGGAAGAGACCGCACATGACGCCGGGCGGCGATTCGGCCTGCCAGAGCTGGGCATCAGTATTTGCGCCTCTCAGGCAGTGTCCGCTAAAACGGGGTTGGGTCGATCCGGGGCAAGGGACTTGGAGGGGATCAGCGTGAAACGTCACCGTAAAAGCAGTGAATATGCCGGACGGAACAGGTAGGGACAGGCCATGCCTTCACTTGAGGCATTGTTCGCGCGATTTGGGCTGGCGCTGGTCCTCGGCTTCCTGATCGGGCTGGAACGCGAGCGTGATAAGCCGCTGATCTTCGCCGGGATGAGGACGTTTGCCTTGATCAGCCTACTGGGTGCCGTGCTGGCCTTTGTCAGCGAGAACTTTACAGGATACTGGCTGCTCATCGTTGGGTTTGTGGCGGTTGCGGCCTTTGCGCTGGTCTCACATATCAAAGGGTTCGAAACCGGCCACATCGGGATCACGACCGAGGTGGCGTTCCTGCTGGCCTTCCTGCTGGGCGGCCTGGTCTACTGGGAGTTGCTGACGCTGGCCGCGGCGGTAACGGTCGGGGTCGTACTGGTACTCAACTTCAAGCCGAATCTCCAGGAGTTCCTCACCCACGTGGACCGGCAGGACATCTGGGCCGGCCTGGAGTTCGCCATTGTGTGGGTGATTGTGCTCCCGATCCTGCCTAACCGGACATATGGGCCGTTTGATGTGCTGAACCCGCGTGAGATCTGGCTGATGGTCGTCTTTGTATCAGGCATCAACCTGGCCGGGTACATCCTGCCGCAGTTCATCGGGGCGGGGCGCAGCATCGGGCTGACGGGCGTGCTGGGCGGTATGATCTCCAGCACAGCCGTGACCTTTGAGCTGGCGCGGCGCAGCCAGTCCGAGCGGGAGAGGGGCTTCGCCACGCTGTTCGCGCTGGCGATCGCGCTCGCCTCAACCGGCATGTTCTTCCGGGCGCTGATTCTCGCGGCGGTGCTCAACCCTTCGCTGGCGATTGGGCTAGTGCTGCCGATGCTTACCGGGGCAATCGTGGCCGCCCTGGGTGTGGCGCTGATGTGGCGGCAGGCACGCCGGGGCGAGGCCTCCGAACTGGAGACGCTGGAAAGCCGGGAGCGACGCAGCCCGTTTGCCCTGCGCCCAGCGCTGCAATTCGGCCTGATCTTCGCGGTGGTGCTGTGGGCATCCAAGGCAGCGATGGTGCTACTGGGAGACATCGGGGTGTACGTATCGAGCGCTGTCGGCGGGCTGGCCGGAATGGATGCAGTCGCGCTCTCGATGGCCAAGCTGGCCGGTTCTTCGATCACGCAGACGGTGGCGATCCGGGCCGTGACGCTGGGAGCGGCGGCCAACATGGTGTTCAAGGGCGCGATTGCGGCGATTCTGGGCAGTGGGAATGTGCGCCGCGCGATTCTGCCGCTCTTCCTGCTGGCAGCGGCAACGAGCACTGCCGCCGCCTTTCTGGTGACATGATGGACACCCCCGACAGGTAGGGGCCGACAGTCCACCTGAGCCATCTGCACGGGCGCGGCCTGAGGTTCGCATCGGCGCTGGTCTTGTGCTACAGTTTGTCCAAGCGCTAAATGCGACCCTCACGTGTTTCACCAGAGATGCCCCCAGAGACGCCTCTGGTGAAAGGCAGGGTTCTCCTGAAGGTTGGGTAGAGGCGACTCTCAGGGAGCCACATACCAGGCGGGTGCAGCACACGCATGATCGGCCAGCAGATCGGGGAATACCAGATCATCCAGGAGCTGGGCCAGGGGGGTATGGCCGCTGTCTACAAGGCCTACCAGCCCTCCTTTGACCGCTATGTGGCGATCAAAGTGCTGCCGCGTCAACTCTCCGAAGACCCCAAGTTCCTCAAACGATTCCAGCACGAGGCGCGGATGATCGCACGGTTGGAGCACCGTGCCATCCTGCCCGTGTACGCCTACGGCGAACAGGACGGCATGCCCTACATCGTAATGCGGCTGCTCGAAGGGGGCACGCTGCGCAAGAAGCTGTACCACAACGAGATCGACCTGCGGACAGCCGCCCGCATCATCGAGCAGGTAGCGGAGGCGCTGGACTATGCCCACTCGCAGGGGGTCATTCATCGGGACCTCAAGCCGAGCAACATCCTGCTCGATGAGCATAACAATGCCTACCTGACGGATTTCGGGATCGCCAAGATTCTCGGTTCAACCACCCAGTTTACCGCGCATGGGGTGGTCGGGACACCCAGCTACATGTCCCCTGAGCAGTGCCAGGGCAAACCAGCCACCCCGGCCAGCGACATCTACGCGCTGGGAGCAATCCTCTTTGAGCTGGCGACCGGACGGCTGCCGTTCGAGGCTGACACCCCGCTGGCCGTCATGTATCTGCATGTGCGGGAACGGGTGCCCTCAGTACGCGAGATCGATCCCCGGCTGCCCGCAGGTCTTGACCAGGTGATCGGGCGGGCGATGGCGAAGCGGCCTGAGGACCGCTATGCTACGGCCAGCGCCCTGGCGGCGGACTTCCGGCGAGTGGTGGAGGCCGCCGAACGAGAGGCCGAGTGGGAGGCGGCGCGGGCAGCCGCCACCAAAGCAGCGGGCAGACAGGCCGCGCTGCCGGAAGCTCCTGCCCGGCCTGAAGCCGCAGCTACTCCGGTAGGCAGGAGGCGGCGTGGGCTGTCACGTGTGCTGAACGCGGTGGTGGGCATAAGTATGGTGCTGGGGGCAGCTGGCGCCGGGCTACTGGCCGTCTCCTACATCCGGGATAACAACCAGGGGAGCGCCCTCGCGCCGACACTGCCCGCACAGACGGCCAGCGTCAGCGGCGAAGGGGATGAGGGGCTGATCGCCGAACAGCCGACGGCCACGCCAGTCATCGTTGTAGAGTCGGGCGCGAAGCTAACCGAGACGCCGACGGAGATGCCGACGCAGAATCCGGCCCAGACCCCGACCGGCACGGTGGGCATCATTCTGGAACCCTCGCCGATCCCGACACAGACGCCGCTGATCGTGGTGATCACCAACACAGCCGAGCCGACCTCACCACCGACCGCCCCGCCGACCTCCAACCCGGAGGCCACCCCCGAACCGCCCACGCTGACCCCTACGCCCCTGCCGCTTGCGGGGCCGGGGAGGCTGGTCTTCACCGAAGGGGCCGACAACAACGCCGAGATCGCAGTGATCGATGATGACGGGCGGAACCGGGCCGTTGTGACCGACAATCAGGTCTATGACGGGGAGCCGGACTTCTCGCCGGATGGAAGCCAGATCGCATTTGAGTCGTCACGCGGAACCGCGATTCACATCTTCATCATGGATGCCGACGGCGGCAACGTGCGCCAGTTGACAACGACCGGGTCGCCCAACCGACACCCGGACTGGTCGCCGGATGGGCAACTGATCGTGTACGAGTCGGGTAACGGGGATGAGAGCGAGATTTTCGTGATCGGTGTGGACGGGAGCGGACGCAGACAGCTCACGACCAACGGCTTCGGCGACCGCGCGCCGCACTTCTCGCCAGATGGGACGCGCATCGTGTACATGACCGAACAGCGCGGCCCCTGGGAAGTGGCGATTATGAGCTACCCCGATGGGGAGGTGATCGACTTCTACGACTGCCCCGCCCCTGACTGCCGCTTCCCGGCCTGGTCGCCGGATGGCAAGCTGGTCGCCTTCAACACGCTGGACGAGCGAGGACGGGCGGATGCGATCTGGGTGCTGGATGTGGCCAGCGGCCAGTCCACGCCGCTCATCCAGGAGGGGGAGAATGGCCGCCCGGTATGGTCGGGCGATGGGCTGTCGATCTTCTTCAACCGCTCATCTGGCAGCCGCACCGAGCTATATCGCTTCAACCTAGGAACGGGCATGCTGACACGCCTAACCGACTCGAATACCAATGACTTTGGGCCAGACTGGGGGCCTCGTTAACGGGAACGGCATGGACCGCGACAAGAAACGGATGCTCGCTATCGGTGCGCGCGAAGCCCTCGCGACTCTCCTGGCGCTGGCCGGGCTGGGGCTGGCCACGTTCCTGTTTATCCTGGGCGTGAGGCAGCTCAGAGAGGGCGGGGCAGTGGAAGCCGCCGCCATCACGCTGGAGCCGCTGCCCACCGCCGCGCCAACCACCCCACCAACCCCGGCGGCGACGGCTGTGCCAGCGGCAATCCCGACCTGGACACCCGAACCAACGCCGGGGTCATTCGAGCATGTGGCGCAGACGGGCGAGTCGCTGTTCAGCATCGCCGCGATGTACGGCGTCGATCTGCCGGACTTGCTAGCCGCCAACGGCATGACCGAGTCAAGCGGCCTCTCCGAAGGCCAGGTCGTTGTTGTGCCCCTGCCGCCGACCCAGGCCGGGACGTGGCACATCGTTGAGCCGGGGGAGACGCTGACCACGATTGCCGAGGACTACGGAGTGTCACCGGATGCCATCCGGCACGCCAACATCCTCTCCAACCTGGACGCGATCTACGCCGGGCAGCGGCTGCGCATCCCCGGCGTGATGCCCAAGGAAGGGGAGATGCCGGTGCCGGGACCGACGCCCGCGCCGCAGGAAGCACCTGAGGAGGGTCTAAGCCCGGCGGAGGTCCCGACGCGCGCCTATGCCAGCGGCTGGGAGCGGTCGCTCTTTGAGGGCGATCTGGCGGCCAACTACCCGCTCACGTTTGAGCATCCACGTTTCACGCTCCACTACCAGCCGGACACCTACGTGGACCGGAATCTGGAGAGCACCGTGCTGCTGGCCGAGCAGGCGCTGGTGCACGTGGAGCACACCCTGAACGCGCCGATGGAGGGCACCTTCGACATCTACCTGGCGGGGACGCTGTTCGCCTCGCCGAACGCCCACCTCCGGGGGTGGAGCTGGTCAGTGGAGCGCAAGGTCTACATCCTGCACGACGGCACGGGCAACGATGTGGACAACCTGTATTTCTTCGTGCACGAACTGACGCATCTTGTGGCCTCGAACACGTGGGGGCGGCCACGATCCACCATGCTGTCGGAGGGGCTGGCAACCTACGCGGGCAAGGGCGTGCTGGAGGGAGGCGGCTTTCTTCCGTATCAGGAGCTGTGTACGGCGATCTATGCGGCGAACCTGATGCCCCCGATGGAGGACATCGAGCGGGACTGGCGGGCCTTCAGGGGGCACCTCCAGCATCCCTTCAACTACTTCGGGAGCGGGTGCTTTGTGGACTACCTGATCAGCACGCGCGGGCTGGACGCGATGCGGCAGCTTTACACCACGCTGGACTACCCCGGCCTGTACGGCGCATCGCTCCAGGCGCTGGATTCCGAATGGCGGGCAACCCTGGCGGCGCACACCGGGCAGTTGAACATCAACCCGGCGGATATGACCGCCTACACCGCCGAAGTCGCCAACGCCTACACCTCGATCTTTGCCAACTACAATGGCACCGAGACGATGCACCAGGCCTATACGGCGGTCGATCAGGCGCGGATTGCGCTGTGGCAGGGCAACTACACGGAGACGCGTCGCTGGCTTGACCTGACCTACGAGATACTGGGGTACAGGCCGTAGCGAGCCGGGCAGGGCATCGTGCCGCCCCGCCCGGTTGTTCACAGCGCAAGTACATTCTATTCGAGGGTCTTGCTCTCGATGGCCTCAAGGGCCTGAGCCAGAAAATCGTCAACCGACACAGAGCCGCGATCGCCGCCGGAGCGGAGGCGAAGCGAAACCGTCTCGGATTCGACCTCGCGGTCGCCGACAACAAGCATGTACGGGACCTTCTGCTCCTGGGCCTTGCGAATCTTGTTCCCCATGCGGTCGCCGGAAGCGTCCACCTCGACGCGTAGTCCAGCAGTCTCCAGCCGGGCAGCCACCTGATCGGCGTACCCGACGTGACGGTCGGCGATGGGGATGAGGACAACCTGAACGGGAGCCAGCCACACCGGAAAGGCGCCCTTGTAGTGCTCGATCAGCACGCCGAAGAAACGCTCCATCGAGCCGAGCAGCGCGCGATGAACCATATAGGGGCGATGCGGCTCGCCATCTTGGCCGATATATTCCAAGTTGAAAGCCTCAGGCAGCCAGAAGTCGAACTGGATGGTCGTGATCTGCCAGGGGCGGTTGAGAGCATCCCGCACCTTGATGTCGATCTTGGGGCCGTAGAAGACCGCCTCACCCTCGACGCGCCTGTAAGGCATACCGAGCTGCTCGATGGCGCCGACTAGCGCCGCCTCAGCCATGGTCCAGTCCTGATCCACCCCCGCGTACTTGCCCAGATTCTTGGGGTCGCGCACGCTTAGCTCAAGGTCGAAGTTCTCGAAGCCAAAGTCGCGCAGGATAGAGAGCGAGAACTCCAGTACGCGCAGAATCTCGGCGGGCATCTGGTCCGGGCGGCAGAAGAGGTGGGCGTCGTCCTGGGTGAAGCCGCGCACGCGGAGCAAGCCGTGCAGCACGCCCGACCGCTCGTAGCGGTATACCGTCCCAAACTCGGCGAAGCGCATGGGCAGATCGCGGTAGCTGCGAATCTGGCTCTTGAAGATCTCGATATGGAACGGGCAGTTCATTGGCTTAAGGTAGTACTGCTGCTCTTCGATCTCGATGGGCGCGTACATGCTATCCTTATACCAGTGCAGGTGTCCGCTCGTCTCCCATAAGTTGGCCTTGCCAATATGGGGCGTGTAGACGCGCTCGTAGCCGCCTTCACGGTGGCGCCTGGCCCAGTAGTCCTCCATGACCGCGCGGATGCGGCCACCCTTGGGATGCCACAGCGCCAGGCCAGGGCCGACGTTCTGGGAGAAGCTGAAAAGGTCCAGCTCACGGCCCAGCGTGCGGTGGTCGCGCTGGATGGCCTCCTCCAGCCGATTGAGATACTCCTCCAGCTCCTCGACCGTTTCCCAGGCTGTGCCGTAGATGCGCTGAAGCATGGGGTTGCGCTCATCGCCCCGCCAGTAAGCGCCCGCGACGTTCAGCAGCTTGATGGCGTCCGGGTTCAGCTCGCCCGTGCTCTCGACGTGTGGTCCCCGGCACAGGTCCTCAAAATCGTCGTGCCGGTAGGTCGAGATAACCGGCGCCTCCTCAACCTTCTCGCCATACTCGTCACGGCTGCCCGCCTCCAGCCCGGCGATCAGCTCCAGCTTGTAGGGCTGGTCAGCAAAAAGCTGGCGCGCTTCATCGGCGCTCAGCTCGCGCCGGATAAACCTGTAGTCCCCCCGGATGATCTCGCGCATGCGCGCTTCGATCTTTTCGAGGTCTTCTGGCGTCAGGGGGCGGGGCAGGTCGAAATCGTAGTAGAAGCCGTCCTCAATCGGCGGGCCGATGGCGATTTTGCCATCCGGGAACATCTCCAGGACAGCGTCGGCCATAATATGCGCTGCTGAGTGGCGCAGCCGGTAAAGGCGCGACTGCTCATAAGGGCCTTGCTCGTGCTTCTCCTTCGCCTGGGCCATCAACTTATTCTCCTCACGTATCCTTAATTTAACCCATAAGAAAACCCAAGCCCGTTGGGGCGTGGGGTCAGCACGCGGTTCCACCCAAGTTCGGCCATAGAACAGACAACGGCCATCTCTGGGGCCGATAACGGAGCCATCCGTCGCCTCATACTGGCCCGGCCCGCCGGGCGTTCAGAGGCGCGCTCACGGGGGGTTTTCGCTGCGGCCAGTGGAAGGGGATCGCAGCCTGTGGCCCCTTCTCTCTGTGCACCGGCGAGGCAGGTACTCGTCCCGGTCAACGCAGTGCCTTCGTTCGCTTCTGAGTAATAGATTAGCGAGTCTGGGCAGGGCTGTCAACAGGAGCACACCCCCGGCCAGGCGGGCAGCGGGCTTGACAAACCCGGTGAATTGGCCCACAGTAACGGGCAGAGCTGGGGGAGGGCATCCGGCCCTACCAGGCAGAGGGAAAGATGACCATCACGGCATATGTGACGCACGAGGACTACCGCCTGCACACGCTCGACTACCATCCGGAAAACGCCAAGCGGATCGAGCGCATCTGGGAGGTTTTCAGGCAGGCGGGCATGGACAACCGGCTGAAGCCGATCACGCCCCTCGCGGCCACCAGCGAGCAGCTTCTGCTGATCCACGACGAGCATCTGGTGGAGCGTGTCAGGCAGGCAGCGGAGCGCGGCGGGGGTATGCTCGACCCGGACACCTACGTGGTACCGACCACATACGATGTGGCGCTGCTGTCCGCAGGCGGGGCGATCACCGCCGTGGATGCGATCCTGAGCGGCGAGGCACACAACGCACTGGCCGCCGTGCGCCCACCGGGCCACCATGCCACCCCGCACCGCTCGATGGGCTTCTGCCTGTTTAACAACATCGCCATTGCAGCGCGGCACGCCCAGCAGGCCTATGGGGACATCGGACGAGTCATGATCGTGGACTACGATGTGCATCACGGCAACGGCACCCAAGAGGTCTTTTACAGCGATCCCAGCGTCCTGTATGCCTCGACCCATCAGTATCCTTTTTACCCCGGCACGGGCGCAGTGGAGGAAACGGGGGCAGGGGCAGGGCGTGGGACGACGGTGAACATGCCGCTCAGGGCCGGGACGGGCAACGCCGGCTTCCGCCTGCTCTACGAGCGGGTGTTGTGGCCGGTGGCAAGGCGCTTCAAGCCTGACTTGGTGCTCGTCTCGGCGGGGTTCGATGCACACTGGGCCGACCCACTGGCGATGCTCCAGCTTGATCTGGAGGGGTATGCCTATCTGACGCGGGAACTCATCCGGATGGCCAATGAGCTGTGTGAAGGCCGGATCGCGTTCATGCTGGAGGGGGGCTACAACTTGGAGGCGGTCTCATACGGGATGCTGAACGTGGCCTACGCTCTCCAGGGTGACGACACGGTCGCTGACCCGTTGGGCCGTGCTGATCGGCCCTCGCGCGGGACTGAAGACCTGGTTGAGCAACTGATGGAGATACACGGACTGGCGTGAGAGAGCAATGAGCGAGAACGTGCGCACCCCCTTGCATGAGTACATCGCACTCAACGAGATGTACTACCGAATCTACGAGCGCTACAAACCGGACCTGGAGGCAATAGCCGAGATTCGCGAGGCGCGGCCCACCGCGCAGGCCTTCGTTGCGAGCCGCTACGCATGCCCGGACTGCGCGCGGAATGTTCCCCGCATGGCGCGTATTGCCGAGCATCTGGAGGGCTGGACGTGGGAGATAGTGGACAGCGACGAGAATCCGGGGCGGTGCGCAGAGTTGGGCATCGTGCGCGTCCCGACATTCGTTGTGTTCGACGAGCAGGGACGTGAGCTGGGGCGGATCATCGAGAATCCGAGCAGCGGATCGCTTGCGGCGGACCTGCTATGGATCGTCGGAGGCGGTGAGCGATGAGGGCAGGGGCAGGTCCGTCTCCTCAGATTCCGCACCAACCCCCGGATGCTGCCTAAACCAGCGCAGGGCAACAAACCCCAGAATAAACGGCAGCCAGAATGTGATGCCCCGGTAGGCGAGCGTGATAACGGTAGCAGCGTGGGCGCGCACGCCAAGCGTCGTGAGGACAAGGATCAGCGTGCCCTCGACGAAACCGAGGCCGCCCGGCGTCGGCGAGACGACAAAAAACAGGATGCTGATGCTGTAAGCGGCCACCAGCACCCCGAAATGCAGATGCACCCGGAAGGCCAGGGCAACCAGGTAAAACATCAAAATGTGGAGCGTCTCGTTCAGGAGGGCATGGCCGACCGGCGCCAGCAGTCCGCGCCAATCCCTGCCGCGCATCTGCGCCACGGCCCTCGTGAGGTCAGCGGCGAAGGTCTCAAACTGAGCAGGGGTGAGCGGGGGACGGCGCTTCAGCCATCCGGAGGCACGTTCGACCACGACCGCCAGCCAGCGGACGACTTGGCTCAGCGTGCGGGGGGCGGCCCAGGCCAGCGCCAGCCCAACGATCATGATGAGGTCAGCCACCAGCATGACGAGGGCGGCGCTGATCTCAAACCACTGGAGATCATGCGACAGGAACAGGTAAATCAGCCCCAGCAGCAGAAACACAAAGAACGTGCTGTACCACAGGATGGTGTAAACCAGGTTGGCGATAAACACCGTGCCAACGGCAATATCACGGCGGCGGGCAAACTGGATGACCGGCACCCAGCCCGAAAAACCGCCGCTGGGGGCGGCCACCGTAACAAAGCGCCGTACCAGATAGAGAGGCACCAGCTCACGCTTCAGAGAGGGCAGCTCGAAGAGGCGGTAGATGCTGGCGTACAGCGTGGCCTGGTTGTAGATGGCGACCACCAGCACCAAGAGGGTCGCCAGCAGAGGGAGCCACAGGCCTTCGCGAAGAACCTGGAAAATATCAACCAGCTGGTCGCGGTAAGTGTAGATCGAGTAAGCGAAGGCCGCAGCCAGCAGGAGGTATATGATTCCCTGGAAAGTTATCTTGGGCCTTGCACGCACAGCCATCTCTAGCCTTGCAGAGTGGATAAACTGATTGGCGCATTATACTCGGTGCTCGCGGTTCGCGCAGAAAGTGGTGGTTCATCCCAGCAGGCTGGGGATTGGGCCGGGTTGCCAGTGAGGGGAACCAGCCACAGAACACCACAACGCCGGAAAACCGGCAGACTTCCACCCCCAAGGGAGCCGGTTCCTTTCGTCGGCCCCTGATCGCAATGCTATAATGCCCCTGTCTCGACCCCGCCGCGCAGCGGGTTGCGCCTTTGTGCAGGGATCAAAGGAGTGTGGACACATGGCTACAGAAGAGGCGCTGGCAGGCATGAGCCTTGAGCTAAGCCCGGAACACGAGATGATCCGGCAGGCGGCTCGCAAGTTTGCGCAGGAGAGGATCGCGCCCATCGCAGCCCACTATGACGAGACGGGAGAGTTCCCCCACGACACAATCCGGGAGATGGGGCAGATGGGGCTGATGGGCATCGAGGTGCCCGAAGCCTATGGTGGCGCAGGGCTGGATACCCTGGCCTATGTGCTGGCCGTGGAAGAGATCTCAAAGGCCGACGCAGCGCACGGGGTGATCATGTCGGTCAACAACTCGCTGTTCGGTCATGGGCTGCTGGAGTTCGGCACCGAGGAACAGAAGCAGAAATACCTGACGGCAGTCGCCTCCGGCCAAGTCATCGGCGCGTACTCACTGACCGAGCCGATGTCCGGGTCGGACGCCGGGACGATGCGCTCGCGCGCGGTGTTGAACGATGCCGGGACGCACTATGTTCTCAATGGCGTCAAAAGCTGGGTGACGAGCGGCCCGGTAGCCAAGTACATCGTGGCCTTCCTGATGACCGAGCCGGAGAAGAAGCACAAGGGCATCACAGCCTTCATCATCGACACGGACCGGCCCGGCTTCATCCGGGGCAAAAAGGAGCCTAAGCTGGGCATCCGGGCCTCGGCGACGAGCGAGATCGTCTTCGACAATTACGAAGCACCGCTTGAGGACGTGCTGGGAAAGCCGGGGGAGGGGTTCAAGATCGCGATGACGGTGCTCGATGCCGGGCGGATCGGCATCGCCGCGCAGGCGCTGGGGATCGCCGAGGCGGCATACGAAGCAAGCGTCGCTTACGCCCGCGAGCGGGAAGCCTTCGGGGCGCCCATTGGCACCTTCCAGATGATCCAGCAGAAGATCGCGGATATGAAGACCCGGATTGAGGCGGCGCGGCTGCTGATGTACAACGCAGCTTTGGCCAAGCAGCGCAGCAAGAAGACGGGCGAGCGGTACACACTCGAAGCAGCGATGGCTAAGCTATTTGCGTCGGAGATGGCGATGTGGGTCACGACACAGGCGGTGCAAATTCACGGCGGGATGGGCTACAGTCGCGAGCTACCCATCGAGCGGTATTTCCGGGATGCCAAGATCACCGAGATATACGAGGGAACAAGCGAGATCCAGCGCATCGTGATCGCGCGGAATGAGCTTGGGCTGCGCTAGCCCGGTTGGCTGCGCCCTGTCCACCCCGCCGCCCTGAATCTATGAGCGGGGACGGGCTGAAGTCGCCTGCCGGGCCTAGAGCGGGGAAAACCTGGAAGTTTATGATAGTCCGTTCACATTACAGTTTTGGGGCAGGGGCATAACCAGGAAAGCGCCTACGAAGGAACAGAGAGGCTCATGAAAGCAGTCCTGTTTTACGAGCACGGCGGGCCAGAGGTGCTCCAATACACCGACTTTGAGACACCCGAACCTGGCTACGGTGAGGTGCAGGTTAACCTCAGAGCGTCGGCTATGAACCGGCTGGACATCTTCGTGCGGAATGGCTGGCCGGGCATCAAGCTGGAATACCCGCACATCACGGGCGCGGACGGGGCAGGGGTGATCAGCGCGGTAGGCCAGGGCGTGAGCAGCGTGGCCGTCGGCGAGCGGGTGGTGATCAACGGGACGATGAGCTGCGGGCGGTGCGCGTTCTGCCTGGCCGGGAGGGACAATCTGTGCATACGAGGGGGCATCCTGGGCGAGGATACGCGCGGCACGTACGCCGAATACGTGGTCGTGCCGGAGCGAAATGTGCTGAGGATACCAGATGACCTGTCCTTTGAGGGGGCAGCAGCAGCCTCACTGGTCTTCCTGACAGCGTGGCATTCGCTGATCACGCGCGGACACCTGCGCCCCGGCGAGACGGTGCTGATCGTGGGGGCGAGCGGCGGGGTCAATACCGCCTCGATCCAGATCGCCAAGCTGGCCGGGGCGACGGTCTATGTGGTTGGGTCAAGCAGCGACAAGCTGGAGAAGGCGGGGGAATTGGGCGCAGACTTCCTGATCAACCGGAATGAGGAGGACTGGGGCAAGGCCATCTACAGGCTGACGGACAGGCGCGGCGTGGATGTGGTGATCGATAACGTTGGCGCAGCGACCTGGCCGACCAGCCTGCGCGCGCTGGCACGCGGCGGGCGGATGCTGGTGGTGGGCGGAACGGGCGGGTACACAGCCGAGACGCCCGTGAACTACGTGTTCCGCAAGCACCTGAGCATCCTCGGCTCGACGATGGCACCGCAAGATGATTTCCGCACGGTGATGAGGCTGATCTTCGAGGGCAGGCTGAAGCCCGTTGTGGGGCGGGTTATGCCGCTCAGGGAGGCGGCGGAAGCACACCGCATTTTTGAGAGCGGAGAAGTCTTCGGGAAGCTGGTGCTCGTGCCCTGAGGGGGAGCATGGGAGCACGGAAACATCCTGCCGTAGTAACCTGGCTGGCGCTGACGGTGTTTGTATTAGCGGCGGCCAACCTGATCGGGCTGTACGGCGGCCTGGCGCAACGGCCAATGCTGCGGAGTCTTGACCTGTCACTGCCACCAGGGGCCATCATCGCGACGAGGGGGATATGGGGCGTGGCCTGGCTAGCGCTGGGTTGGGGATTGTGGCGCCTCTGTCCGCTGGCACGGCGGGCCGCCATCGCCGCGTTCCCCCTCTACGAACTGACATTGATCGGCCAGCAGGCGCTCTTCGCACAGGGGGCATACGAGCGCGGGCGCCTGCCCTTCGCCATCGGCGTGGCCGTGCTCGCTACCGGAACAGCAGTGTTTGTCCTGACACACCCGCGCGTGCGGCGCGCCTTTGAAGGGCCTGCCCCCGGCGGGGAGGATCGGCCTGACAAGGAGCCAGAGGAGACATGACCGCAGACCCAAAGATCGAGCAACTCCACCGACTCAGGGATCAGTCCAAGCTGGGCGGGGGCGAAGAGCGCATCCAGCGCCAGTATGAGCGTGGCAAGATGACCGCCCGCGAACGGCTTGAGGTCTTGCTTGACCCCGGCAGCTTCCACGAGCTGGATGCGTTTGTCGTGCAGCGCGAGCGCAACTTTGGAATGGACCGGCCTGAAAACCAGATTCTGGGGGACAGCGTCGTCACAGGGTGGGGGACGATCAACGGGCGGCTGGTCTACGTCTATTCACAGGACTTCACCGTGTTCGGCGGCAGCCTGTCCGAGGTGCACGCTGAGAAGATCTGCAAGATCATGGACATGGCAATGAAGACCGGGGCGCCCGTGATCGGGATCAACGACTCGGGCGGGGCGCGCATCCAGGAGGGGGTAGTCTCGCTGGGCGGATACGCGGACATCTTCCTGAGGAACACGCTGGCTTCGGGCGTCGTGCCGCAGATTTCGGCCATCATGGGGCCGTGCGCAGGCGGCGCGGTATATTCGCCTGCCCTGATGGACTTCATCTTCATGGTGAAGGGGACGAGCCACATGTTCGTGACCGGGCCGGATGTGGTCAAGGCGGTGACCCATGAGGAGGTGACGTTCGAGGAGCTGGGCGGGGCGATGACCCACAACGCCCTCTCTGGCGTGAGCCATGTGGCAGCCGATAACGAGACCGACTGCCTGGCACTGATCCGCGAACTGTTGACCTATCTGCCGCAGAATAACCTGGAAGACCCCCCTTTCGAGCCGACGACGGATGACGCGCTGCGGATGGACATGCGGCTGGACAGCATCGTGCCCGACAACCCGAACAAGCCGTATGACATCAAAGACGTGGTCCGCATGATCGTGGACGAGGGGCGCTTCTATGAGATCCACGAGCACTTTGCCCGGAATGTGGTGGTCGGGTTTGCGCGGCTGGGCGGGCATAGCGTGGGCATCGTGGCGAACCAGCCTGCCGTGCTGGCCGGGGTGCTGGACATCGATGCATCGGATAAAGCGGCGCGGTTTGTACGCTTCTGCGACTGCTTCAACATTCCGATCATCACCTTTGAGGACGTGCCGGGGTTCCTGCCAGGCGTCGGCCAGGAGCACGGCGGCATCATCCGGCATGGGGCCAAGCTGCTGTACGCCTACTGCGAGGCAACGGTGCCCAAGATCACGGTCATCACGCGCAAGGCATACGGAGGCGCGTACTGCGTCATGAGCAGCAAGCACATCCGAGGAGACCTCAACCTGGCATGGCCCAGCGCGGAGATCGCGGTGATGGGGCCAGAAGGGGCGGTGAGCATCATCTTCCGGCGAGAGCTGGCCGAGGCCGATGACCCGGCTACACGGAAGGCGGAGCTGGTCGAGGAATACCGTGAGCAGTTTGCCAATCCGTACATCGCGGCTTCGCGCGGGTATATTGATGACGTGATCGCGCCGCACGAGACGCGCCCCCGGCTCATCAATGCGCTGGAGGTATTCAAAAACAAGCGCGACACCAACCCGCCGAAAAAGCACGGCAACATTCCGCTGTAGAATGGCGCAGCCAGCAGAGCGGTGCTGTGAGACGCCGCACTCAATGGTTTGGGTGAGAGGGAAATCAGCCTATGGCCGAAACGCCAACCCTGTTCCGTAAAGTTTTGATTGCCAACCGGGGGGAGATCGCGGTGCGGGTGGTGCGGGCCTGCCGCGAGCTTGGCCTCGACACGGTGGCTGTGTACTCAGACGTAGACCGCAGCGCAATGCATGTGCGCTACGCAAGCGAGGCCTACCACATCGGGCCGCCCCCGGCCCGGGAGAGTTATCTTCGCATTGATACTATCCTGGACGTGGCGAAACGCTCAGGGGCGGACGCCATCCATCCGGGCTACGGCTTCCTGGCCGAGCGCCCGGACTTCGCCCAGGCCTGCCTGGACGAGGGGATCGCGTTCATCGGGCCGCCGCCCAGCGCCATCGGTACGATGGGCGACAAAGTGATCGCGCGCAAGACGGTCGAGGCAGCAGGGGTCCCGGTGGTGCCGGGCACGGAGCTTGACCTGTTGGACGACGAGCTGGCGCATGCAGCGGGGTTCATCGGCTACCCGCTGCTGATCAAAGCCACAGCGGGCGGGGGCGGTAAAGGGATGCGGCGCGTGGAGCGGGCCGAGGACTTCGAGGATGCGCTGCACGCCGCGCGGCGCGAGGCCGAGGCGGCCTTCGGCGACGGAGCGGTGTACCTGGAGAAGCTGATCGAGGGAGCGCGCCACATCGAGATCCAGGTGCTGGCCGACACGCACGGCAATGTAATCCACCTGGGGGAACGCGAGTGCTCAATCCAGCGGCGGCACCAGAAGCTGCTGGAGGAGTCACCGTCGCCCATCATGGACGAGGAATTGCGGCAGAAAATGGGTGCGGTGGCGGTCGCTGCGGCGCGGGCAGTGAACTACGTCAACGCGGGGACAATCGAGTTTCTGGTCGATAAGGACCGCAACTTCTACTTTCTGGAGATGAACACGCGGCTCCAGGTGGAGCACCCGGTTACGGAACTGGTGACACACATGGACATCGTGAAGGAGCAGATCCGGATCGCACGCGGACGCAAGCTGAGCCGCACACAGGACGAGGTTGTGATGAAGGGGGCGGCCATCGAGTGCCGCATCAACGCCGAAGACCCACATAACCACTTCCTGCCTTCGACGGGCCGGATCACGGCGATGACGATCCCGGCGGGGCCGGGGGTGCGGGTCGACTCGGGGGTGACGACCGGGGACGCGATCACGCCCTACTATGACCCCATGATCGCCAAGCTGATCTGCTGGGGCGAGACGCGGGGCGAGGCCCTGCTGAGGATGCGCCGGGCGCTGTCTGAGTACCGCATCCTGGGGGTCAAGACCAACATCCCCTTCCACCAGAACCTGCTCGACAGCACGCGCTTCATCGCCGGTCAGTTCGATACCACGTTTGTCGAGGAGCGGTTTGCTATGAACGAGGAGGGCGAACTGCGGCCAGAGATCGCGGCTATCCTGGCGACGCTTGTCGCGCATGAAGAGCGGCGGCGGGCGGCGCAGGTGGTCGGGCGCAACGAGCGGGACATCAGCAACTGGAAGCTTTACGGGCGCCTGCAGCGTATGCGGCGCATGTGACACCACGCATCCCAAACAGACAGAGGACCGTCCGATCCATGAAATACGAAGTGCTCGTTGGTGGGAATGTGTATACGGTTGAAATCACCCCAAACGGGAGCGTGATCCTGGACGGAGAAGAAGTCGCCGTAGACTTCGACGCCATCGGCTTCAGCGGGCTGTATTCGTTGCTGGTGAACAACGAGTCGTTTGAAGCGCTGGTCGAGCGGGACGAGGACACCTGGCATGTGCTGATGCGGGGTACACTGTACGATGTGCAGGTCATCGACGAGCGCTCTCAACTGCTGCGGTCGCGGTCGCTCTCACTGGTGCCGGAGTCGGGCGAGGTGGCGATCCGGGCGCCAATGCCGGGGCTAGTGGTGGCCGTGCCGGTGCAGCCCGGACAGCCCATCGAGGCCGGGGACAACCTGGTAATCCTCGAGTCGATGAAGATGGAAAACGAGCTGAAAGCGCCCCGCTCCGGGCGTGTCGAGCGGATCAATGTACAGGCGGGGGACAGCGTCGAGCAGAACCAGATACTTGTGGTGATCGCGTGATGAGGAGGCTGACAACCCGGCGGCCATGCCACCGGCATAAACGGCCCGATGTGGGGCGGGCGGAAGCCCGCTTTTCTCGCCTTTCCTTACCTTCCCGCCCGAAGCTGCTGGTAATAGTGGCACTCGGTTTGAAGCGGACAGATCGCACACTTGGGGTTGCGGGCATGGCAGATCTCCCGCCCGTGCTGGATCATCTGGAGGTGAAAGGCGTAGTAGTCCTCCTCAGGCACGACCGCCTCCAGGTCGGCATGGGCCTGCTCGCGGCTGGTCTTTGAGCCGATCAGCCCCAGACGGCGGGCGACCCGGTGGACATGGGTATCGACAGGGAAGGCAGGTTTATGGAGGGCAAAGAGGAGGATAATGGCGGCTGTCTTGGGGCCTATGCCGCTGATCGATGTGAGCCACGCCTTGGCCTCCTCGACGGGCATACCCTCCAGATGTTTCAGCGTGATCGCACCCTGCGTCCGGGTAAGATGGCGAAGGGCAGCCTGGATGCGCGGCCCCTTCTGGTTGGCAAGCCCAGCCGGACGGATGGCCTCGATGACGGCCTTGGGGTCAGCATCGCGCACGGACTCCCAGTCGGGGAAGCGGGAGCGAAGGCGATCAAAGGCCATGTCCCGGTTGGTGTCAGAGGTGTTTTGCGAGAGGATGGTGCTGACCAGCTCATCAACGGGGGGAAGGTGCCGCCGCCACTCCGGGTAGCCATAAATCCGGGTCAGGATCGCGGCAACGCGGTGGTACTTTTTACGGAGAGGGGCGAGGTCTTCAAGCATGGGGGTGGTCTTTCTGCCGGCGGTTCAAGCTATTCTGCAGGGAGTATAGCGTGCCCGAACGGCAAATTCACAGCGGAGTGGCGCGGGAATGCGCGGCTCGATCAGCACAGCCATCTTAGCCGGGGGGCAAAGCTCGCGGATGGGGGCCAACAAGGCGTTCGTTGAAGTAGGGGGAAAGCCTCTCATCGAGCGCATTCTGGGGCGGGTGAAGGACCTGGGCGAGGAACTTCTGATCGTGGCGAACGAATCCGAAGCATATGCCCATCTTGGCCTGCCGGTTGTGCCCGATCTGATCCCCGGCAAAGGCCCCCTGGGCGGCCTGTACACCGCCATTCTGGCGAGCCGGGGGGAGCACACGCTGGTGGTAAGCTGCGACCAGCCGTTTCTCAACCCTGACCTGCTGCGCTACCTGATCAGCCTGCGGACAGGGTACGATGTGGTGGTTCCGCTCAACCGGGATGGATACCCGCAGAGCATGTACGCCGTGTACGGGAAGCGCTGCGCCGGGCCGATCCGCCGCCGGATCGAGGCCGACCAGTTGAAGGTGATCGGGTTCTTCCCGGAGGTGCGAGTGCGCAAGGTGGCCGGGCCAGAGATCGATCAGTTCGACCCGGAACGGGTCAGTTTCTTCAACGTCAACACGCCAGCCGACCTGATCGAGGCGCAGCGTCTGGCGGCCCGGCTGGACTGAGCGCACCTGGCGATCAGGGGGTGGACAGCCGGGACGGCAGGGCGAGCAGCAGGGTGGCAGCGGCGGCGAGAATCATTCCGCCCACGATAAGCACTCCCAGCGCGACGAGGAAGCCGAGACCATGCGCCTGCCGCAGGGCGGCGGCTGAGACGGCGAGCCGGTAGAACTGCAGCAAAACCACTGCCCAGACCAGAAAAGCGACCGGCAGAAAGGGGGCCAGGAGGGCAACCGGCACCTGTACGACGTGAACGGCTATCAGGGCAACCGACAGGGCCTGCATCGTCGCAAACAGATCGCCGCGCCCGTTCAGGTAGCGGGCCAAGCTGTTGACCAGGGCACATCTGGCCCACTGAGCAGGGGGCAGAAGGATCGCCACCCCAAGCGCGTACACAAGGAGGATCAGGCCGGGAGAGCGCCCCGCACCTGCCGCCCACTGGCGGAGGTCCCCGCCGAACCCGCCCAGTGCGGTGAGGAGCCGGGCAATGTGCGCAGACCCGCCCAGCAGTGAAAAGAGGACTCCCACCGCTCCCCCACCGGAATAGTCGGGCTGCACGTCGGCCAAGCCTTCCAGAACGCCAGCGAGGGGCGACAGATACGCCTCCAGGTTGCCGCCCAGCACAAGCGGCAGCAGCAGAGCCAAGCCAGCCAGCACCTGAAGGACAACGGCTACCGCTAAGCTTACCCCCACATGCCCAAGGTCGCCGTCCCGGATCACACCGGCCAGAGCGCTGCCAGTGTGGAACAGCAGCATCTCGCCCCACGCCCGCGCCAGGTCGGACAGCGACGCGCGGCGAGGAGGCTCGAGGGGCGGAGTAAGCGTCGCGGTTGAGATGAACTGCTCAGGGACCAACTCAAAAGGCGGCTGGGCCGGGTCTGCGCTCCGGGCGCCCTGCTGTGCGGCCGGGCGGGTACCCGTCAGCAGGGCATCCAGGTCGCTGCCGACGGCTTCAGCCGCGCTGTGCCCAAGCAGGCCAGGAGCAGCCCCTTTGGCTTCGGATGGAGGCGAGGCGGGCGCAAGGGGCGGGGCTTCCATGCCAAGTCTGGCAAGACCCCGGCGGGCCGCCCGGCTGGCGGGGTTCAGGATCAGGACGTTTTGCAGGCAGATCGCCCGCTCCTCGTCAGTCAGAGCCACTTCGCTGAGCCAGAGCCATGCCTGCTCGTGAAGCTCATTCCGGCGGACGACCTCCAGCAGCTTCTCACGGCCAGCGGCACGGTCACCGGCGCGGATCGCCTGCACGCCCTCGTGGTAGAGCTGATCAAGGTCCTGGCTCATCTCATAGACTTCCCAGAGCGCAGCTCCCAGGCAGTAGCTCAAGAGCAAGAGGGGGCATTACCTACTCCCTGATGACCCAACGAAATCGAAACGGGGGACCGGGCAGAGCCGCAGTCCCCCTTATGATACTCGCAAAGCAGACCTAGAACAGGCCGATGATCTTGCCCGTCTCCAGGTCAAGGTCAATGTCCATGAAGGCAGGGCGCGTTGCCAGGCCAGGCATCGTGCTCATCGCGCCAACCAGGGGGTAGATGAAGCCCGCGCCGACGCTGGCGCGCACCTCGCGGACGGGAATGGTGAAACCTTTGGGGACGCCCTTCCAGTTCGGGTCATGGCTGAGGCTGAGGTGAGTCTTGGCCATGCAGATGGGCAGGTTACCGAACCCAGCCTTCTCGTAAGTGGCGATCTGCTGCTCGGCGAGCGGCTCGTAGGTCACGCCGTCGGCGCCATAGATTTCAGTGGCGATCTTCTCGATCTTCTGCTTGATCGACCACTCCAGCGGGTAGAGGAACTGGAAGTTGCTGGGCTTCTCGCAGGCAGCGACGACCGCCTCAGCCAGCGCAGCCGCGCCTTTACCCCCTTCGGCCCAGTGGGTCGAGAGGACGGCGTCCTCGGCGCCCTGAGACTGGGCATACTCGCGCACCATTTCCATCTCGGCTTGAGTATCATCCTTGAAGCCATTGACAGCCACAACCACCGGGATGCCGAACTTAAGCGCATTCTTGATGTGGATGCCCAGGTTGGGCAGGCCCGCCTCAAGCAGGGAGAGATTTTCCTTGGTGTAGGCCTCATCCAGCGGGGCGCCGGGGGTTACCTTGGGACCGCCGCCGTGCATCTTGAGGGCGCGCACGGTGGCCACAAGCACCACAACATTGGGGATCAGGCCGGAGTAGCGGCACTTGATGTTGAAGAACTTCTCCATGCCGACGTCGGCACCGAAGCCGCTCTCGGTGATGACGTAATCGGCTAGCTTGAGCGCGATCTGGTCGGCGATGATCGAAGAGTTGCCATGCGCGATGTTGGCGAACGGCCCGGCATGCACGAAAGCGGGCTGCCCTTCGAGGGTCTGCATGAGGTTGGGCATGATGGCGTCCTTGAGCAGGACGGTGACGGCACCGGCTACGCCCAGGTCCTCCAGTGTGACGGGGTTGCCCTTCTTGTTGAGACCGACAACCACGCGGCCACAGCGCTCACGCAGGTCCTTGAGGCCGGTGGTTAGGGCCAGGATGGCCATCAGCTCGCTGGCGACCGTGATGTCATAGCCGGTTTTGCGTGGAAAGACTGGGCTGGGTGAGCCGTCGGCCAGCTTGTCATCGTTGAAGCCGACCATGATCTCGCGCAGGGTGCGGTCGCACACATCCACCACCCGGTTCCAGGTGATGGTCGCCGGGTCGATGTCAAGCCGGGCGATGCCGCGCTTGGCCAGCCCTTCGTCGGATTGGCGGCTCTCATGGTACATGCGCGAATCGAGGGCCGCCGCAACCAGGTTGTGCGCCACGCTGATGGCGTGGATGTCACCGGTGAGGTGCAGGTTAAAGTCCTCCATCGGGATGATCTGGCTGTAGCCCCCGCCTGCCGCTCCACCCTTGATGTTGAAGGTTGGCCCCATGCTGGGCTGCCGGATGCAGCACATCACATTCTTGCCAAGCACACTACCCATAGCCTGGGTCAGCCCGACCGTAGTGGTGGTTTTGCCTTCCCCTAGAGGGGTGGGGGTGATGGCGGTCACGTCGATGTACTTGCCCTGAGGGCGGTCAGCGAATTTCTGGAGCACATCCAGGTGGACCTTGGCCTTGTACTTGCCGTAGAGGTCCAGGTCGTCTTCGGTGAGACCGAGCTTGGCTGCAATCTCGCGGATGGGACGGATATCTGCCGCTTGGGCAATTTCAATATCGCTAGGGACAGTCATGTGCAATCTCCTAAGCTAGAACGAGGGTCTATTATGAATGGTGGAAAGGTACACGTCCTCTATAATATGATATTTTTCACGATAGGTATATGGCCAGCCCTCACTTCATCCTATTGACAAGTCTCCATTTCCCATACGCTGACCATACGCTGATCGCTGAATTGGCGCCGGATCCGGCGCCAAAACCCGCTCGATAAGCGGGCCACTTGGTGGTATGATGGTGAAGGATCATGGTGAAGGATCAAGAAGCGGTAGAAGGACAAAGGCACATGCCTGAGCGGAAGCAGTTTATGCGCAGCAGGCGTGACCGGATCATCGGCGGGGTGGGTGGCGGGCTGGCTGAGTATCTGGGGATAGACCCAACCCTGGTGCGGGCGCTTCTGGTGGCTGCGCTGTTCTTCAACTGGGTAACGGGGCTGCTGTACCTAGTGCTCTGCGCCCTCCTGCCGGAGGAGGATTCTTCGCCGTCAGCATAGTAAACATGGGGGCCGGAGCAACCTCCAAAGAGCACGCCGATCCTCCTGCGATGCCGCAGGGATGGCTGGCTGATGCCTACCGCGAGATGGATAGATTCGGTGCGCGGCTGGGCGAGGCGCTGGCGGTCCGCATCATGCAGAGCACACCTGCCGAGACGGCTGTCCACCGCGCTGCCTGCGCGCTGGAATGTGTGCTCGAGTCGCTGGGCGTCCATTTTACCGTGCAGCAGGCAACCGGCGAGCTGAGCTACACGCTTGACCTGTGCCCGCTGTGCGAGAAGTCTGCCCAGTCCGGCCTCAAGGAGGTTGAACTGGCACATCACGGCCTGAATGCGCTGTGCACCAGCCTCATCCGGTCGCTCGACCCCGGTCTGAAGGTTCGGCTGCCAGCCAGCCCAACAGTGGCGCAGATCTTTTCAGTGTCGGTGCCGGGCAGCGCCTAGACAGCCGCTCGCCAGGCCCACGCGGCTAACCCGGTCTTCACCGTGACACCTCATGCTCTCCAGCCCCGCCGGGAAAGAGCGGGGCAGGCGGGCCTCTTCGACGGTGCGCATGTTGCAAAGCCTGCCAAGAGACACTATACTCCCGCCGGTTAATCAACAACTCCATGAGGTGCCACGTGACAGAACAGCAAGGATTTGTATTCTGGATGACCGGCCTGTCTGGCGCCGGAAAAACCACCATTGCCAAGATCATGGAAGCCGAACTCAAGGCACGTGGGCTGAAGATCGAACGGTTGGACGGGGACGTGGTACGCCAGTCCCTGACGCGCGATCTAGGCTTCTCAAAAGAAGATCGCGACAAGAACATTGAGCGGGTGACGTTCGTGGCCAAGCTACTCTCACGCAACGGCGTGGGGGTGATCGCCAGCTTTATCTCACCCTACCAGGCTGTGCGTGACGCGGCCCGCCGGGAAACCACCAACTTCATCGAGGTATATGTCCACGCACCGCTGGAGGTCTGCATGGAGCGGGACGTGAAAGGCATGTACCGGAAAGCCATCGCCGGAGAGATCGAAAACTTCACTGGCATCTCGGACCCCTACGAGGAGCCGGTCAACCCTGATCTTGTGCTCCACACCCACCTGGAGACGCCGGAGGAGAGCGCTGCCAAGGCTATTGCCTATCTAGAAGAG
>FWPU01001554.1_pt1 | contig 66443 bp, 43 predicted proteins | sample 2228361 | NCBI WGS metagenome assembly FWPU01 (sample SAMEA103939777, study PRJEB20133) | metagenome
TTCTCCAATACCGGACACGCCAGGTATATTATCTGCTGTATCACCCATTAAACCGAGTATGTCAATAATTTGAGAGGGATTTTGAATACCCCACTTTTCAGATATTTTTTTGACATCTATTATCTCGGAGTCGTTGCCACTTTTACCAGGTTTGTAAATGAATATATTTTCATTAAGTAGTTGTCCGTAATCTTTATCAGCTGAAACAATGTAAACTGTGAATTTTTTTTTACTTAATTGAGAAGCTATTGTCCCTATAATATCATCGGCTTCGTAACCATCTAGCAAGATAGAATGAATGTTTAATCCATTAATAATTTCATGGATATATGGTAAGTTTTTGATGATATCTTCAGGAGTTTCAGGTCTTTGGGCTTTATATTCTTTGAATTGTATATGCCTTTCGGTAGGGGCGTGTGTATCAAATGCGATGGCTATGTGAGATGGTTGTTCGTTTTTCAGAATATGTAATATAGAATTAGTAAAACCAAAAGCAGCAGATGTGTTTAATCCTTTAGAATTGATAAGAGGTGTGCGGATAAATGCATAATACGAACGATATATTAGTGCCATGGCATCAATTAAAAAAACTTTTTTTTCAATGGGAGGCGTAAGCATAAAAACTATAGTTTAGAAAAAAGCAATAATTTTTTATGCTGAAAAGGTAAGGAAAAAATGTGAGAAAAAACGAGAATTGTAATTAGGAAGCTATGGCTTGTCAACTAATACGAGCAGGAATCTTTTGTATTGGAGGTAATTGAGTTTCCAGAAACTATTGCCACACTACTATCTTTAAGAACTTTAAGATAGTGAATTGTAGGTCGAGAGATTCATCTGTTACGGAAACTTATTCACTAATTCGTATCAATTACTACTAAGCCTTTCACGGGCGGCAATTTTTTGAATATTGAGTTCAAAGAAAAAAGAAACTTTTGGATTATTAAAATTAATCTTGGGTTTGAGAGTACTGAAGTAATAAAATTAAGAAGACGATTTAGAATAGTATTTTTCTAATAAAGAAGATAATTTTTCTACATCAATATCTTCCATTTTTTCGATTTCGCTGAGAATTTCAGTATTATCTATGTGTTCAGAAAGTACTTTTTTTAACTTTTTTGATTTGACGCGTATAAAATCATTATTTTGCTTGATATAATATTGTTTTGCTACATAAAAATCTCCTCCTACTTTCATTTCCTCATATTGATACTCATATATTACTATAGGATGATTGATTGTTAATTTATAAAATTTAGATTCATCTTCCTTAATAGCAATAAAAGTATGCCATTTATTATTCTTGGTATTTAGATACCCAAAAGATTTTATTTTATTTGATTTATATGTTTTAGTGAAACCTTGTTTGTCTCTGAACATGACTTTGGAATATAAAGATAGCTCTTTTTTAGGATTGGCTTTTATTTCGCCTTTAAGTGTATCATCATTTTCGGAAACAATGTATCCTTCATAAAAATTCAATTGTGCAAATGATGCGTTTATAATGAATAAAGCAAACACGATGTATCTCATTTTAGTTTTTTGGCAAATTTATTAGAAAAATTGATAATTATCAGTTTTTTGAGGATAAAAAGTTTATTTTGTGGAAAAAACAATACGCAAAAAAATATATACTTGGAATGTAGATTAGGTTTTGGTCATTCAAATAGTATGATGTTAACTGTTATAAATCAGTAACGGATTGGATTAAAGCAGGTTATGCATTTAAACTTTAATAACAGTGAAATAAACTGTGAGTGATGAATTAATGATTTGAGCATAGTTTTAATAATATTCTCATACAAGTGCCCTCGTTAGGTTCACTATAATGGACAAAAATTTTTCCTTTGTGATATGTTTCTATTATTCTTTTGCTTAAAGATAGCCCCAGTCCCCAGCCTCTTTTCTTTGTAGTATACCCGGGTTTAAATATAGTTTTGAATAAATTTTTTGAAATGCCCTTTCCTGTATCTATAGTATCAATAAACAAGTATTTATCTTGTAGTATTCCGGTTTTGATAATAATAGTTCCTTTTCCATTGATGGCATCTACTGCGTTTTTAATTAAGTTCTCTAATACCCATTGTATGAGCTCTTGGGAGATGTTTGCATATAGATTATGCTGGTGAGGGATAAATTGTAATTGGACATTTTTAGATAATCTTGGTTGTAAGTAATTAATGATATTTTCAATCACTTGATGGATATTATGTTTAGAAAGTTCAGGTGCAGAACCTATTTTGGAAAATCGTTTTGATATGGTGTTTAATCTTTCAATATCTTTTTCAATTTCTGGTATTATTGGATTGTTTGGATATTCTGTTTTTAACATATCTATCCATGCAGATAGTGCCGAAATAGGGGTACCTAATTGGTGAGCGGTTTCTTTACTAAGTCCTATCCATATTAAATCTTGTTCTGTTTTTCTTGCCCAGCTAAAAAGAGTGTATGAGAATAATACAAAGGCAGAAATGATGAGCCATTGGATATATGGATAATATCGAAGTTTAGTAATGATGGATGAATCTGCATAATAAATATATCCTTTTTGATTATTACCTAAATCTATTTCAACAGGTATATTTTGCGAGGCAAGTATTTGTATTTGTTGTTGTATTTTTTGAGGGGTGTTGATTTTGGTACTGTCTATTCTACCTACGGCAATTATTTTGGTTCTATCTTGATTGACATATAACACAGGTACATTTAAAGAGTTAGTAACTATGTCATTGATAAACGAATGAACAATGCTATCAAATACGAGATGTATATTTTCAAGTAGTTTGCTATCCTTATAGTACAAATAGTTTTTTTTGTTTTTGTAAATTTGAATAATAAGTGGTGGGGCGTTTTTTTTCATGAGAGATAAAAGGCTATCGGTAGATTGTGTATTATTTATCAATGTAGAATCTATATTTCTGTAAGCGGTGATTTTTCCTGTTTCATCTGTTAGAATGACTGGAACTGTGTTGTTGTTTTTTAGTACATCTAATATAAAGGGAATGTCTTCAGGCGCTGCTGTAATGAGTTGTTGGGTAGCTTGTGCATAAAGCTCGGCTTTTTTTCTTTCTTCTTGTTTTAGTGCCTCAAAAAGTTCTGAGGTTATTTTAACTAATCTTGCTCTCTTTTGTACAGCCTTTGCCCATAATTGAATTTTATTTCTTTCTTCTAATGAAATGTTTTTTACCAATTGATTTGTGAAGTATAGGGATATTGCCATTACAATGATAGCTGTTATGGCTAATATCCATTTGAATGTTTGTTTTTGAGTATAATGTTGCATTATTTAATATTCAATTTATCAAGGTGTCGCTGATATTGTTTGGCGTATTTTAAGTGTTGTTGGTAGTTTTTGGAGTAATTAGAATATCCATTTAATTCAGGTTTAGCACAAAAATAAAGATAATCGTGTGATTCATAGTTTAATACTGCATCTAATGCTGTAATAGATACAGCACCAATAGTAGTAGGGGGAAGACCTTTGTATTTATATGTATTATAGGGTGAATCAAGTTGCTTATCAGCATTATATAGTCTTTGACTAGTCATTTTATGGTTGATATATTTTAATGTGGGATCAGCTTGTAGTGGCATTCCTTTTCTGAGTCTGTTTATGTAAACTCCTGCTATTTTTCTTTGCTCTGAGTATATATGGCTTTCGTGTTGGATAATAGATGATAATATCATTGTCTCTTTTTGAGACAATTGAGTTTTATGGAGAAGTTTTTTTCGATTGTCATTCCATACATTGTTGTAATAGTTGAGAATACTGTCTAATAATTGAGACGCTTGAATAGCCCAACTTACTTTATATTGTTTGATAAATAAATAGTTCATCCATTCTTTATTAGTAATTTTTGGATGATGTTGTAAACTTTTTAGTATGTCATCCTTTGAGATCATTAGTTTATTGTCTAATGTATTTATGAAATCTTCATAATAAATGATTTGAGGATGAATGTAGATATTTACTTTTTCGTCTTTTCCATTTTTGAACATACGGATGATAGCGGGAAGTGTCATTTTATTGGTGATTCTATATTTTCCTGGTTTTAAGGTAGAAAGTTTTAATTCTTTTGAAAGGATTTTAAATAATAATTTGCTTTTGATGATTTTTTTTGAAATCAATGTATCTCCAAGTTGTTCTACATTCATGGATGGAAATACATATATAAATATATATTTTTGATTATCTAACAATGTTGTTTTCCATATTTTGTACATGTAGAGTGTGGCTATTCCTATGATGATAAAAAAAATCAAGAATATATAAGAGAATATATGGTATTTTTTCTTTGTCATGTTTATTTCAATTGTTTTAATATTTGTTGAGCAGTAACATTGTGGGGGAATTTCTTTAATATGTTAATTGTTGTTTTTTTAGCTTCCTCTTTATTATTAGTTTTTAAGCAGTATGCAAGATAATTCATTAAAAGCATCTCATTATCAGGGTCTATGCTTAATCCTTTTTGAAAATAATATTTTGCACTATCTATTTGCATTTGGCTGAGTTTTAAGAAACCAAGATTGGAGTATGCAGGAACGAAAGTAGGATTTTCTTTTAATGTCCATAACCAATTAGAATATGCTTTTTGGGGTTTATTATTTTGTATTTGTACTACAGATAGTTTATTTCTAAATTCGAGGATATATGGGGCTAATTTTACAGCATTTTCATAAAACAATTCTGCCTCTTTGAATTTATTGAGTTTATATTCTGCTTCGCCGATTCTATAAGATGTCCATGCATCAGTGTTATTGATGCTCACTTTATTAAGTTGTGTCAATACTTTCTTTAATCCAATTTGATGAACTAAAGCATTTATTTTTTGAGTATCATTTTTCAAGAATAACAGATGAATATAAGTGTGTAGATATTTTTGTGCATCATCTATATTTTGAATATTAAGGATTTTTTCAGCACTATCAAGATAGTAATTAAAAGAATCAAATTTTTCGTATTGATAGATATAAGCCATTGCTCTTGTTTCTTTAGAGGGGTTAGAATCATTGATACACACGAGTCCTAAGAATTGATGGGGCAATTTTTTTTCTTTACTTTTTTCGGGTATTCTGATAAAATGGTCGTGAATAGTCACATGAGGAATGTCTTTTGAACCTGAGACAGGCATGTGGCAATTAACACAATTCAATGTAGATAGATTATTTTTTTTGTGTTTTGATATAAACTCTTTGAAAGTACAGGTTTTATGATTTATTTCATTATCATTATGACAGGATATGCATATAGTGTTAAAGTGCTCCTGTTGGATTGTTCTTACTGAAATATGTGGATTATGGCAAGTAATACAAGTCATAGCGTTTTTATAGGGTTTCAGTTGATTTTTGTTTTGTAATTTTTTTTGAGATTGGATAAAGCATTGACTTTGCTTGAGTCTATCAGCATGAGAAGCCATAATAAAGTTATCTTTTGAGTCAGTGTATCGTGGCAAGAATACTTGAATGAAATCACTAAGTTTTTTACCTGGTTTGAAATCAAGAAAACTTGAGTTATTTACTAATACGGCGTTTCCTTGTAGATGACAACGCATGCATATATCAAATTGTCTATCAATAGGTAATTTAGCAGGGTTGATGATAGAATAATCGATGTATTTAGAAGTATCGGTTATTTCACCTCGTTGTATTTTAGCGACATGGATGCTACCCGGTCCATGACATCTTTCGCAATCTATACCTGTGGGGATTTTGGAGTATTTGTTCTCAGAGCCTATGATGAATTCGGGATAAGCATTATGACAGGTAATACATTCTAATCCTATTTTTCTGAAAAATCTTGTGTTATGCCCGTTTTCAAATCCTGGTGGTAAATCCCATATTTTTTTTTGTGTATAGAAAGTCATAGGAGCTTGATACAAATATCCATTGATGCTGTATAAATGTGAATTTGTATGATGTCCTGAACCTACAATAAAATCAATCTTTTTCAACATCATAAAAATTGTATCTGAGTTATCTAAGCGAAATTCTTTGATATAAATAGTATCACTTTTCAACAATGCCTGATAGTGAAAGTCACTATATTTATCATAAATGTGAGAATTTGTGAAAATTGCTGAAGAATTATTTTTAATAGCTATTCGTAATGATTTACCCATACCTGTATTGATAAAAGTATTATGAATGTTTTGATGACAAAGTAAACATGTTTGTTTTCCGACATATCGGGCAGAATCAGAGTGATTTAGATAAACATTATGAGACATGGTTTCTTGATGTAGCTTAGTATATTTCTCTTCCTTACAAAAAGATAATATACAAAGAATAACACACAAGAATGTATTTCGAACGAATATCTTCACAGAATGAGAGCCATTTAATTTGGGATAAATTTACAGAAATGTTATAGATGAGATAAGTGTTTCACTTAATTTTATGGTAGAGATATTAGGTAAAATATTTCAAAATGTATTTATCTTAGTATTTTCTTAATACTCTTTTGTATAAAAAAATTCTATTTTCTCATGTTTCTCTATATTTTCATCTATGTTATTTTTTACTAAATATCCACTGATTAAGTTCTATAATTAGCTATATTTTTTTGAAAGCAAATTTTTCTGTTTAAGCAATTGACTTTAGATTTTGCAGTTAATTAAGTAGTTAATTAAAGATATATCAACTTGTTGAGTAGAATTTTCTGCATAGTCGAATTCAATTTAATCAAAGAAACTCCAACTGATACCCATTCTAAATGTTCTATCCGGCATCATGTAATGAGGAATAAAATAGTATGGTTGTGAATAAATAGAGGAGAGTATGTTATCCATTCTAATAAAGAAATTTACAGGTTTTATTCTTCCTGAAAAGTAAAGCCCTATCTGAGGATAATTGCCAGCTTGAAAGTAATTTGACATAATACTATAAACGCCTGTCGCAGGATTATATTGGTAGGTATCAAAATAAGTCAATGCAGATATGTATTGAATACCTGTATTTACAAGTAAATTTTTATGAAACCATCTTCCTTGATAATAAATATCTGTTTTGATAAAATGTTTAGGCAGTGCAATAATGTTGGTGTTTTTCCATTGGTAATAGTAATTTAAATTGATTCCTAAGTGTTTGAAAAATACCTTATCAATTTCTGTTTTAAATTGATGTATGATTAAATTTTTCTTATATTGTTGTGGATAGTGGTCTAAGAAAAATATAAAATCTTTCATGTTAAAAAATGAGTAATTCAAACTTACAAAAGAAGAGTATTTTAATGTAGTAGAGAGTATTTGTTTAGATATATTCTGAAAATGATTATTCCATATAAAATGATTGCTGTACCAATAATTTTCCTGGAATGTAGGAGATTGATAAATATTTTTAATAAGTAGCTTGAAGATAATTTTTTTATAGGTTAGTTCTGAAGATATTTCTGCTTTCCAATTATTTTTATGTGTGCCATGAAAAATATAATTAGCTTGCACGCTTTGAATACCACTAATGATATTGAATAATTTGAAACGAATATTTGTTTCTCCTTGAATGATGTGATTTTGCATGATGGTATCTACAAATAAATAGATATTATTCCATTGATATTGATAGGCTACTTGTGTAACACTATTCTTAAATTTGAAAATATAAGAAATTGGAACATCTAATTTTATGGAATGTAAGCTATCATTAGTTTTTAGAGTATCCAAAAAAATAGAATTGTAATAACCTGACATTGGCTGGTCATCTTGATATTGAAATAGTTTTTGATTGGCTAGAAGAGAAAATGATAGAGTATGTTGATTAGAAGGGAATCTATTTAATGAATAGTAAAAATGATATTGGAAAGAATGATGGCGTATGTTTTTTTTTGCATTTGATAAATTTATAGGGATTAGAGTTTTATCTAAAAATAATTCTCTGTATGATAATGTATCGTTTTGTATTCCACCATTTTCCTGTTGTTTAATATAGTTTAAAAGTATGGAAGCATTCATAGATATTCTTTTTTCCCCGAATAAATGATAATCTGTAAAAAAGTTAGTCGTTGTTGCTTGTTGGTTTTGATAAAATCCTTTATTAGTACTTCTACGCAAATAAAAATTTATCTGATGCTTAGCTTGAATGGGAGAAGTGAAATATGCCATAAAATGTTGTTCATCTTTACTTCCTGTAATTCCATTTATTTGAGAATAGAATCCTTTGGTGCGATAAACAGTTGCTTGGTTTTCAGTTAATATATCAGGGTGATAGATGTTCGAAACTTTACTTCCTATTATATCATCAATGTTTTGAAGTAAATAATCAGGTTGTGCAGTATTGATTTGTCCATTGAAATAAAAGGGGATTGAGTTTTGAAAATGTATTATTGAAGTATCAATGAATTGAGATTCATATAAGGTTGTATCTCTTAAAAAATATAAAGTTGAAATTTTTTGAAAATAAGTGCTATCATTGATATACTTAGTTTGTCCAATAATAGTGGAGGAAGCAACAAAGAATAAGTATGAGAAGAAGTAAATTTTTAGTTTTGTCATTCTAAAGACTTTGTAGAATAATGTTTAATCCCTGATATAATTCTTGTTTTGTAATAATAAGTGGAGGAGCAATACGAATGCAATCAGGTGCAAATAAAAACCAATCAATGATAAGTCCTTCGTTTAAACATCTTTCAATGACACGAAGTACTTTTTCATTATTTTCTAATTGTATAGCAGCCATGGCTCCTTTTACTCTTACTGCTTTGATAGAGGGATGAATGAGTTTGCTGAGTAATATATTTTCTATTTCAAGGGCATGATGATACAATTGTTCTTGAATAATGACTTGAAGGGTAGCGAGCGCAGATGCTACACATATAGCATTTCCACCGAATGTAGTGAGATGTCCTAATGGATGGTAAGTAAATGTTTCCATGATTTTTTTATCTGAAATGAAGGATCCTATTGGTAATCCGCCCCCCATCGCTTTTCCAAGTACTAATATATCAGGAATTATATGAAAGTGTTCATATGCAAATAATTTTCCTGTTCTTCCAAATCCTGTTTGAATTTCATCAAGTACAAGTAAGGCACTTACTTCATTGCATTTATTTCTAAGGGCATGCATGTAATCAATGTTAGGGATTAAAACACCTGCTTCTGCTCTGATGGGTTCTACGAATACAGCGGCTGTATGTTCTGTAATTTTGTTTAACTCATTTTCATCATGCCATTTGAGGATTTTATTACCTGGAATGAGTGGACGAAACTTTTGTTTTAATTGTTCATTTCCCATAATGCTCATGGCGCCTTGAGTACTTCCGTGATAAGCATTTTCAAAAGAGACAATCTCATAGCGTTGAGTATATGCTCTACACAGTTTCATGGCACCTTCAATAGCCTCTGTACCGGAATTTACATAATAGATACAGTTTAAATTATCAGGTAAATAATCCATTATCAGTTGGGCATATTTTGTTTGTGGAGATTGAATAGTTTCACCATATACCATGATGTGAGCGTACTTATTTAATTGCTCTATAATAGCTTGTTTAACCTTAGGATGTAAATGTCCTATGTTACTTACAGAAATTCCACTAATAAAATCTAGATATTTTTTTCCTGTTATATCAAAGATAAAAACACCTTCTGCTTTTTCTATTTCAATGCCCAATGGAGTAGGAGATGTTTGTGCAATGTGTTTGAAAAATATCTCTCTTTGTGAAACGGACATGTTGCTTATTTTCAAATATGTGCAAAATTAGGATTTTATTTATGTATATCTATAATACTTTTGATGGTTGTCTTTTAATTCCTTACTTTTCGCCCTAAAAAATATGCAACATCAGGATGTATTGAATTTCATAGAGAAAAATAAAAACAGGTGGATTGAAGAATTGAAAGAGTTATTAAGCATTCCGTCAGTGAGTGCTGATATAAAATATAAAGTGGAAGTTAAGAGGACAGCGGAAAAAGTGAGAGATTTGCTAATTGCAGCAGGTGTTGATAATGTAGAGGTGTGTCCTACAAATGGGCATCCGGTAGTATATGCAGAAAAAATGATTAGTGAAAATGCTCCTACTGTGATTGTGTACGGGCATTATGATGTACAGCCACCAGATCCACTAGAATTATGGCACTCTCCACCTTTTGAACCTGTTATTAAGAAAACAGATATACATCCTGAAGGTGCTATTTTTGCTCGTGGTGCGTGTGATGATAAAGGACAAACTATGATGCATATTAAAGCATTAGAAATAATGAACCAACTGAATACATTGAAATGCAATGTAAAATTCATGATAGAAGGTGAAGAAGAAGTGGGGTCTGTTCATTTAGCAGGATGGATTAAAGAAAACAAACATAGATTAAAAGGAGATATTATTTTAATTTCTGATACTGCGATGATAAGTAATGATTGTCCTTCTATAGATGTGAGTCTGAGGGGGCTTGCTTATATGGAAGTAGAAGTAACAGGACCTAATAGAGATTTGCATTCAGGAGTATATGGAGGCGCAGTTGCTAATCCCATAAATATATTGTGTAAAATGATTGCTTCATGTCATGACGAAAATAATCATATCACTATTGATGGTTTCTATGATGATGTAATTGAACTTTCTAGTGAAGAAAGAGCAGAATTAAATCAAGTACCTTTTGATGAAGGAGCGTATAAAAAAGATTTAGACATTCGTGCAGTATGGGGAGAAAGAGGGTATACAACTATAGAACGAACAGGAATAAGACCAACATTAGATGTCAATGGAATATGGGGAGGATATATTGGTGAGGGTGCCAAGACGGTTTTACCATCTAAGGCGTATGCAAAGATTAGTATGCGCTTGGTACCTAACCAATCTTCTGAAAAAATAGCTCAATTATTTCAAAAGCATTTTGAAAAAACAGCCCCACCATATATCAAAATAAAAGTAACTCCTCATCATGGTGGGGAGCCTGTTGTGGTTTCAACAAAATCGGAGGGATACAAAGCAGCTTCTATGGCTATGGAAAAAACATTTGGTAAAAAGCCCATTCCTACTCGTGGAGGTGGAAGTATTCCGATTGTAGCATTATTTAAAAAAGAGTTGGGTTTGGATAGTATCTTGATGGGTTTTGGATTAGATACGGATGCTTTACACTCTCCTAATGAGCACTATGGATTATTCAACTATTTCAAAGGTATAGAAACTATTCCATTTTTCTATGAGTATTTTTACAATTTGAAGAAAGGTAAGTAAATAAGCAGAGTATAGGAAGTTGTTTTGTCATGACAATTCAATGACAATTTAGGAAAGTATAGTTATTAACTTTGTCGCATGAAGTTATCTTTCCAAAGTCCGCATTTGTATGTAATATCATTTTCTCATAAAAAGTTACCACTGAGTATTGTTGGGAAGCTTTATTTAGATGCGGCATTAGAGCAGTATAAGCATTTATTAGAGCAGGTTAAGGTTTATTTTTCAGCATCAGAAGTTATGCATATTAGTACCTGTAACAGGTGTGAGTTCTATATCGTAAGTAAAAGGCATATCATTAAAGAAGAAGTTAAGCATTTTATTGGTGAATTTTATTCATTTTTATCGTATGAGGACATTGAGAAAGTAAAAACTCAATTTATTTTCAAGAAAGATGAAAAGGCAGTAAGGTATTTGATGGAAGTAGCATCATCATTACAATCAATGGTTGTTGGAGAAAGAGAAATTATTGCTCAGGTTCGTAATGCGTATGAACATTGCAAGAGTTTAAATTTGACAGGAGATTTATTAAGGCTAGTAATTAAAAAAGTAATTGAAACAGCTAAAGAAGTGTTCGGAAAAACTGACATTGCTAAAAATCCAGTATCTGTTGCATCACTTACAGCAAGAATTCTGAGAAGTTTTAATATTCAAGATGACGCATCTATTACAATTATTGGCTCTGGAGCCACGATTCAAACATTTATGAAGTATTTTCATCAAGAAAAGTATCAATATACTTTTGTAAGTAGAAAAAAAGAAAATAGTCAGAAATTGCAATCAAAATATGGTGGACATTACATGAGTTTGGATGAATTAAGGAAGAAAGAGCATCTTTATACTGATGTTTTGATAGTATGTACAGCATCTCCTACAGCTATTGTTGATGGTACTTTGTTTAATAAGATTTTTAATGGTCATTCACAACCTATTATTGTTGATTTGAGTAATCCAACGGATATCTCAGAAGAAGTGTTTCAAAAATATAAATTTCAATATGTTGGAATTAACTCATTGAAAAAACAAGCTAAAGAGAATTTAATGAAGAGAAAACAATCTGTTATTTCTGCAAAAGCAATTATAGATAATAATCTTGATGAATTTTTAAAGATTTACAGAGAACGATGTGTAGAAAATGTTATTAGTGAAATACCACAAGAGTTCAATGAATATAAAAATAAGGCATTGAATGAGGTGTTTAGAAAAAAAATAGAATTATTGAATAAAGAGCATCAAGTAATTATACATGAAATAATAAATTATGTTGAAGAAAAATATAACACGGTAACATATAAGAAGTTAAAGAGTATTCTTTTACAATGAATTTAATTTTCAATGTATAAAAAAGTAATCATTGGTACACGAGGGAGTCAATTAGCATTGTGGCAAGCAAGATATACGCAAGGTTTACTATTTCAACACAATATCCATTCAGAGTTAAAAATTATTGTTACATCTGGAGATAAAAACCAACAATGGCAAACAGATTTTGATAAATTAGAAGGGAAGAATTTTTTTACTAAAGAAATAGAAGAAGCATTACTTAGAAAAGAAATTGATTTAGCAGTGCATTCTTTCAAGGATGTGAGTGCTCCATTTTTCGAAGGTGATGAAAATCTTCAGGAGCCTTTAATTATTGCAGGATTAAGTGAAAGACACCCTGCTAATGATATTTTAATTTTGCATAAAGAGATGGTGGATAAATCCAAAAGCATACCAATTAAACATGGTGCAAAAATTGGGACATCTTCGGCAAGACGATATGCGCAGTTAAAATCTTTATGTGCTTCTGAAATTGAAATTTTACCACTAAGAGGAAATATTCCAACTAGAATAGAAAAACTGAGAACCCGTCAATATGATGGGATTATTATAGCACGGGCGGGGGTGGAGCGATTAAATATACCACTCAATGATTTTTATGTTGTTCATCTTCCATTATACTATTTTGTACCAGCGGCAGGACAGGGAATCATTGCTTTTCAAATAAGAAAAGAAGATAAAGAGCTTTTGGATATTATTCAAAAAATAAGCAATAAAGATTCAGAAGACTGTAGTAAAATAGAGAGATATTTATTAAACCGAATGGGAGGCGGATGCAGTAAGCCCGTTGGAGTTTTATGTGAGAAAAATAACCATCAATATAGAGTGTTTATAAGTTATAATACTAATAAAGAAGATGTTTCAATACTTAGTATCATTGAAGAGAAGAATTTTGAAAAGGTAAAAAACAAAGCCGAAAAAAACATTCAGAATTTAAATGAACTTATTCATCATAAAAATGTGAGAAAATTATTTGTGAGCAGAAAATTAGAAGAGAGTAGTTATTTAAAGCGTCTGATGAATAGAATACAATGGTTATTAGTAGATAAATCACTGATAGAAACAACTTCCATAGAAATAAAAGAAATACCTGGTTGTGATTGGATTTTTTTTTATAGTAAGAATGCGGTGAAGTATTTTTTTGAAAATGTAAAATATCAAAATATCAAAATAGAAGATAAAAAGTTTGCATGTATAGGTCATAAAACTGCTGAGTATCTTGAAAGATATAATATCTCCCCTGATTTTGTTGGGGTAGGGAATAACATAGAAGATGTTGGCAAACAATTTTTAGAAAAATGTAATCATCAAAAAGTACTTTTTCCTTGTTCTGATATTAGCTTAAAGAGCATAGAAAAAATTATTCAATCTGATGTAGAGTTTATTTATCTTCCTGTATATAGGACTATTGAAAAACCGCGAGCATTCTCAATAGAATTTGATTATTATGTTTTTACAAGCCCTTCTAATGTACGTTCATTTTTTAGTTTGAATCGCATTCCAGAACATTCAAAAATCATTGCGATAGGCGAGAGTACTAAAAGGGAATTAGTAAAACATTCGGTTTTGCAGGATAATATCATTATTCCCATGACTTATGATGAAATAGCTATTGTTGCTGCTGTTATGGGGGAGATTTAAAAGTTATTGTTTAAATTACAGAGACAGATGTTTCATTTTTATTTTTTCTTGTCAATGAGAGATATTAGATATTGTCCATAACCACTTTTCATAAGAGGTTGAGCTATTTTCTCAAGTTGGGCGGCATCAATATAACCCATATTATACGCTACCTCTTCTATGCATCCGATTTTTAATCCTTGTCTGTCTTCTATGGTTTGTACAAATAAACTGGCTTGCATGAGGGAGGCAAATGTTCCTGTGTCTAACCAGGCTGTACCTCTTTCCATGACTTTGACTTTTAACTTTCCTCTTCGTAGATACTCTTTGTTGACATCTGTAATTTCATATTCACCACGAGCAGATGGTTTCAAGTTTTTAGCTATTTCTATGACTTGATTATCGTAAAAATATAATCCCGGAACAGCATAATTAGATTTAGGTTGTTTAGGTTTTTCCTCAATGGACACTACATTAAAATTTTTATCAAACTCTACAACACCATATCTTTCTGGGTCACTTACGTGATAGGCAAAAATAAACGCACCATCAGGGTTGGTACACTGTTGTAACATTCTACCGAAACCCGTTCCATAAAATATATTATCTCCTAAAATAAGAGCCACTTTGTCTTTTCCTATGAAGCTTTCTCCAATGGTAAATGCTTGTGCTAGACCTTCAGGCTTTTCTTGTACAGAATATGAAAAATGACATCCTAGGTTTTTTCCATCTCCAAGTAATTTTTGAAATAAAGGAAGATCATGAGGAGTAGAAATAATTAAAATATCTCTAATTCCTGCCATCATAAGTGCCGATAGTGGATAATAAATCATAGGCTTGTCATATACAGGAATTATCTGTTTGCTTATAGCCAATGTTAATGGATGAAGGCGAGTGCCGGAACCTCCTGCTAAAATTATTCCTTTCATAATAGTATTTTTGTGCCTAATATACTTATTTTGATATTTTGTGGACAAGTAAAAGATAAAATTTGTATAATTGCTCGCGTATGAAAAAATGGATTATTTTGTTCCTTATACATATTTCTTGCATTCAGTTTTTTGCGCAGAAAAGTGATAAAATAATAGAATACATTAAAAATTTTTCTCATTTCGCTGTTATTGAGATGTATAGATATAAAATTCCTGCCAGTATCACTATGGCCCAAGCGATTCTTGAAAGTGGTGCAGGTACAAGTAACTTAGCCATTAATGCAAATAATCACTTTGGAATAAAATGCCATGCAGATTGGGAAGGGATGAATTATATTCAAGATGATGACGAAAGCACAGAATGTTTTAGAAAATACTTTTCTACAGAAGAGTCTTTTAGAGATCATAGTTTATTTATAGTAAGTAGAATGAAATATGCGGAATTATTTAACTTACCTATTTACGATTACAAATTGTGGTGCTATAAGTTAAAGGAGTGTGGATATGCTACTCAAAAAGAATATCCTGAAAAACTCATTAACATTATAGAGAAATATGAACTTTATAAGCTTGATCATTTGTGGATATACGATAGTGAAGAAGAGGCTTTAAGTGTATTACAACTTCAGTTGAAGTTAATGAATAAAAAAGGGTAAAATTTAATACTAGTTGTTTTCAATCCATTTTAATCTATCTTGCGGAGAGAACTGCCATGGTGCCCCATTATTTTCTACATTGGAAAACATAGAATTCAAAGAGGCCGGAGCTTTACTTTGTTCTAGAATTAAATTATATCTTAAATCCATGATGATTGCCAAAGGATTGATATTTACAGGGCATTCTTCAGCACACGCATTGCAAGTATTGCAAGCCCATATTTCCTCTTCTGTAATGTAAGAGAATAAATTCTTTCCATCATCCACATATTTTCCATGTTTGTCAATATTTTTTCCCACTTCCTCTAATCTATCTCTTACACTCATCATGATTTTTCTTGGTGAAAGTTTTTTTCCTGTGGTATTTTGAGGGCACACAGATGTGCATCTTCCACATTCTGTACAGGTATATGCTTCTAGTAATTGTTTCCATGTCAGATCGAATACATCTTTTACCCCAAAGGTAACTTCTGTGGTAGATGCATTAACAGAATAATTAGGATCGAAGTTAGGAATTACTACATCGCTGACTTCTTTAAGTGTCTTGAATTTACCAAGAGATTTGTTGGATTCATAAAAATAAGTATTTGGAAAAGCCAAAATGATATGCAGGTGTTTAGATACAGGTAAATAATTAAGAAATATCAATATGCCTATAATGTGGATCCACCAGGATATTCGTTCTGTTAAAATTAAAAATTCAGTAGAGTAATTTTCTAACAAAGGAACAAAAAATGAGGATATAGGAAAACTCCCTGCATTCACATAGTGTTCTATTTGTCTATTCTGTAAAACTTGATCGGCAGCATTTGATAAAGTTAATGCTGTCATTAATATCATTTCCATTATTAAAATAAAATTGGCATCTTTAAATGGGAAACCTCTTAAATCGGGATGAGCAAATCTTTTAATCTTTAAGATATTTCTTCTTATCCAAAAGATAATAACACTAATGAAAACAAGGAAAGCAAGAATTTCAAAAAAGCCTATAAGAAAGTCATAAAATTTGCCAAGTGGGGCAAATATTCTATGCGCTCCAAAAATACCATCTAAAATAATTTCTAATACTTCGATGTTAATTAAAATAAATCCTGCATAGACTAATATATGTAATATTCCTGCAATAGGTCTATCTATCATTTTACTTTGTCCTAGTGCTACTCTTATCATGTTTGATAATTGTTCTCGTGGAGTAGTTTCAAATTCAACATTTTTCCCCAGTAAGATATTTCTTTTTATTTTTAGGGCATTGTATGTAAAAAAGCCAAAGGCTGCAATTAAAATAATGATGAAAATAATACTAGACATTGTTATTTCTTTTTTCCAAATAACGAAAAATGAACATATCTTTTAGGATTTTCTTTGAGATCTCCTAAAAGTTTTTCAAGATTGTTGAGTGATTTGTTTAAGTTATTATACAGAGAATCATTTTTTGCTAATTTTCCAAGTGTACCCTTGCCTTCATTAATGTTAGCGAATAGAACTTTAGTTTCTATTAGTGTTTTGTTTAAATCTTTAATAGTATTTTTAATAGGAGCATTGGCTAAACTATCTGATAGCTGATTAATATTTTTTGTGATAGTAGGTAGCTCTTTATCTAAAGTAGTGAGTATAGAGTTAAGTTTAGAGATGATAACTGATATTTTTTGTGCTTCTTGTTCAAAAGTTTTTGCCGTATTTTCTAAGCTTAGAATAGAACGACGAGTACTTTCCAAAGATGCAATGATATTTTGGCGTGAACTTTTATTCAATACATAAGTAACTATTGTTGCTACACTATCAATAGACCCAATGAGTGATTCAACTTTTGCTTGTAAGGGAGCAATTCTTTTATCAACCGATTCTTTCAATCCTTGTTCAACTTCGGACAATAAGGTATCATATTCCAATGCAAGCTCTTTACTATCTCCATATGTAATCTCTATCGCTTTAGAGCCTAACAAATCTGTACTAATAACTTTGGCGACAGAATTTTTAGGAATTTCAACTTTTTCAGTGATGAGCATTTTTACTAATACCTCATATTTATTGTTTCTTTTTATGAGTGAGATTTTGTTAACAGTACCTATTTTATAGCCATTTACTAATACAGGATTAGCTTCAATAACATTCTCTAATCTTGAATAGGTTGCATATAGTATAGTTTTTTTAGAGAACATATCTACACCTTTTAGGAATTTTACTCCCCAATAGACACAGGCAATAGCAAGTATTACAACAATAGCAATTGTATATTCTCTTTTGATACGCAGGCTCATTATGAAATAGATTGTATTATTCTAAGGTGGCAAAAGTAAAAATTATTTATTTGAATAGAAAATGGATAAATTAGCCCAAAACGAAAATGAAAAAAACAAATTTAAATCTCGCAGGTGTGATGTCGGGTTCATCAATGGATGGGATGGATGTGGCATTATGTCAATTTTATCAAAGAAAAAGACAGATTCATTATAAGATATTAAAAGCAGAAACTTTTTCTTATTCTAAACAAATTTTAGAAATACTTCAAAACATTAGACAAACATCGGCAAAACAATTTTTTGAATATGATGTAATTTATGGAAAGTTCATTGGACAAAAAATAACGAATTGGATTAAAAAGTATAATTTAACTGTAGATGCAATATCAATACATGGACACACTGTTTTTCATGAACCTCAAAAAGGCTTTTCTATTCAATTAGGAAATGCTTTTCAAATAGCCGCATTGTGTAAGGTGCCCGTTATTCATAATTTCCGAAATTTAGATATAGCTTTGCTCGGACAAGGAGCTCCTCTTGTTCCAATGGGTGACAAAGTTTTATTTTCTGATGTAGATGCATGTGTGAACATTGGTGGTATAGCCAATATATTCATTCAAAAAACACAGATTGCTTATGATATATGTATTGCTAATATGGGCTTAAATTACTTTGCACAAAAACTAAATAAACAATATGACAAAGATGGGAATATCGCAAGAAAAGGAAAAATAAACGATAAATTGTTATTGGAGCTTAATCAATTACAGTTTATAATTCAAAAAGCACCAAAATCTCTTAATAGAGAGTATTTTGAAAATTCCTATTTACCAATCATTCAGAAATATCGTATGAATGTAGAGGAGATTATCGCTACTCTCACAGAGCATATCGCTGTTCAGATATCTAAAAGCATAGCCAATAAAATTATTCGCAAAGTATTGATAACAGGCGGTGGTGCTTTGAATAAATATCTGGTTGATAGGATAATTTATCATTCAAAAGATAAAAAGATTATTATTCCTGATAGAATTATAGTAAAGTATAAAGAAGCCTTAATATTTGCATTGTTGGGATACTTAAGATTATTGAATTTACCAAATACAATTTCTTCTGCTACAGGTGCTATTCAGGATACAGTGAGTGGGGAGATTGTTTATATTTAAAAAAAATTGTATATTTGCAGTTTAATAAATTATTCATATGTATAAAAACATATTGTTTTTTACTGTGGTTTTATTACTCGTTTATGCCTGTTCTCCTGTTAATAAGCACATTAAAAGAGCCGAAAAATGCACACAGTCCTTAAAAATTGATAAGGCTATTGAAGAATATAAAAAAGTATTGGAAATAGATAAAAATAACTATACAGCAAATGCAGCTCTTGGAGAAATGTTGTGCAATTATATGAATTTACCTGCAGAAGCTTTACCTTATTTAGAAAACGCTTATTCTCATTCTCCTAAAGATACTTCCGTAGATATCATTTACGCTTTAGCAAAAGCATACCAGTTTGATGGGCAATTTGAAAAAGCAATACAAATGCTTAATAAATTGGATGATGCTATTGCCGCAGATGAAGATGAACAAGAGTTTAGAAAAGATATTAAGAAAAGAAAAGAAGATTGTAAATATGCTATGGAGCATCAGAAAGAAACGACTTCTAATGTTAAAATAATTAACCTTGGTAAAACTGTCAATACAAAGTCTCCTGAATACGCACCTGCTTTAGTAGATAATAAATTTTATTTTACTTCAAAGAGAAAAGATAATGATAAAGAAAAATTTAATGAATGGGACGGGAAGTACTTTGAAGGAATGTATGTGGCAAATATGAAAAATGGGGGACCTGAAAAAGTGGATTATTTTTATATTCCTACTTCCAGTAAAAAAATTAAAACAAATATAAATAGGGCAATTATATCAGTATCACCAGATAAAAAGTATTTATTCATATTTGAAGAAAATAAGATAAGTCAAATACCAATAGATTCCATTGATGTAATAAAAAATAAAAATTTACCTAAGATTATAAATTTCAGTTATTATCAAAATCACGCATACCTCACTAAAGACAAACAAACTTTGTATTTTACCAGTGATTCAGAGCAAGGCATAGGAGGATTGGATATATATGTGTCTCATAGAAATCCGGACGGTTCCTGGGGAACGCCTCAGAATATAGGTCCGCCTATAAATACTGAATATGATGAGGATGCGCCATTTTTGTCGGCTGATGAGAAAACTTTATATTTTGCCTCAACAGGGCATGTAGGTTTTGGAAACCATGATATTTATAAAAGTGAATGGGATGGTAATCGTTGGTCTGAACCGGTAAATTTAGGCTATCATATTAACTCTTTTGGAAATGATATTTTTTACATGGAAGATGAAAAACAACAAAATGTTTACTTCTCTTCCTATAGAAAAGGAGGATATGGAGATATGGATATATACAAAATTTTGTACATGGATAAATTCAAAGATATTCCTCTATCAGATGTGAGAGTAAATGGTGAACTCGTTGCACAAAAGAATAATGATTCATTATTTCACCTTATAGCCCAAATTCCAGCGCCTTATGAAATATATTATCCTGTCTGGAAATATCAAAATAAAGAAGTAGAAGCAAAGGAGGTGGATGTAAAAGTACCTGTAGGAAAAACTGAAAAAATTATTTATCAAGCAGTATTAATTTGTGATACTTGTTTGAATCCAATTAAAATACAATTAGACAAGATGATTGAAAACATTCCTGTAATCGCATCTAGTACAACTACAACTACTAATACTTCTAAAAATATAGATATTAGTTCTTTACCAAAAGGAGAGATATCTAATGAAATGTTAGCAGTACTGGGTTTGGATACTGCGGGCATATATTTTGATTTTAATAAATCAGAAATTAAACCAAACTACTTTTCGGTATTAGATAAATACATTGAACTTTTAAATAAATATCATTTATCTGTAAAAATAGAAGGGTATAGTGATATGTATGGAAGTATATGGAAAAAACTCCAAATTTCTAGGGATAGAGCAATTTCTGTTTATCGTTATTTAATAAATAGTGGAGTAAGTAAAAAACAAGTTATTAAATATGAAGGTAAAGATGGTATAAAGTATTGTGATGAAAAAGATTTAGAAAAATGTCCAGATGGAATACATTCTCGTCATCGTATAGCGAGATTAAGAGTGTATAAATTGAAATAATGGATTTTCGGAATAAAAGGGATTTATTATTTATAGTACTAGCAGGTTTTTTTATTACAAATGCGATTGTGGCAGAAATTATAGGAGGTAAGTTGGTTAACTTCTTCGGATTTTTTACTCAAAGCATAGGTATTATATTATGGCCTGTGGTATTCTTATTAACTGATTTAATTAATGAACATTTTGGGAGAGATGGGGTAAGAAAACTGACATTCGTTACTGTTGCTTTGATTATTTACATTTATATTTTATTAGGTATTGCGATGAATATACCCGCTACATCTTTTTCGCCTGTAAACGACATTGTATTTAAAACCGTGTTTGGACAATCACAATGGATTATTACGGGTAGCATTATTGCCTTTGCCATATCGCAATTAGTAGATGTATATATCTTTTGGCTTATTCGAAAATATACAGGAAGGTACCTGATATGGTTGCGTGCTACAGCGAGTACAGCCATTAGTCAATTGGTAGATACCTTTGTAGTACAACTTATTGCCTTTGTTATTCCTGGTTATTGGACATTATCTGATTTCTTGGTGAATGCAAGTTATGGTTATGTGTTTAAATTGATGGTAGCTGTAGTACTTATTCCCTTTATTTATGTCGGACATCGTATTGTTGAAAAATTCGTACCATCTTATGAATGACTTCTATTTGAAAGTATACGATGTGGTGAGGAAAATTCCAATAGGCAGAGTAACTACATATGGTGCTATTGCAAAATGTTTGGGAGCAACTAAGTCATCTCGATTAGTAGGATATGCCATGAATCTGTCGCATAATTTTGACCCTACCATTCCTGCTCATAGAGTGGTCAATAGAAATGGGCTTTTAACAGGTAAACATCATTTTTCTTCACCTGATTTAATGCAATATCTATTGGAAAAAGAAGGTATTGTGGTTATTAATGACCAAGTTCAAAATTTTGATAAAGTATTTTGGAATCCGTGTGAATAGTCTAAGATGATTGAAAAGAAAATATCTTTCTATGTATAATAAATTTAAGGTTAGTTAATAAATAAAGTATATTTACAATCCACTATTTAATTATTTAATTAAATATCTGCTGTTTCATGTTAACAACTAAAGCATTGTTTTATGTCATCTGTTTTTGTTCATTTTTTAGGAGCCGCAGGCACAGTAACAGGTTCTAAATATCTAATAGAAACAAAAGAAGTTAAATTCTTAGTAGACTGTGGTTTGTTTCAAGGGTTAAAAGAATTAAGAAAACATAATTGGGAATTTTTACCTATTGATGCGAGTGAAATCCCATATATATTTCTTACACATGGACATTTAGACCATGTTGGTTATTTACCAAGACTGTTATATCAAGGATTCAACGGTAGAATATATGGTTCTGCACCAACATTAGAAATAGCTGCTATTATATTACGAGATAGTGCAAAAATTCAAGAGGAAGAAGCAGAAAAAGCTAACAAAAGCGGATATTCTAAACATTATCCTGCAAAACCATTATACACATTAGAAGATGTAGAAAAAATTATTTCTCGCTTTGTGCCTTTGGTAACAGAAGAATGGATAAATTTTAAGGAAGGTGTTCAAATTATGTTTCAACCTAATGGACATATTATTGGTTCGTGTTTTATTAATATCAGAATAAAAAATAAGCATTTTGTATTCAGTGGAGATGTAGGTCGTTTTGATGATATACTAATGTATTCGCCACAAAAGCCACAAAAAGCAGATATTCTATTTGTGGAAAGCACTTATGGGGATAAATTACATCCAAAGGAAGATGTAAAACAGAAACTAAAAGATATTATTATAGAAACAGTTAAAAACGGTGGTTCATTAGTAATTCCAAGTTTTGCAGTAGAAAGGACTCAAACATTGATGTATTTATTATGGCAATTAAAAAAAGAAAAGCAAATTCCAGAAATGCCTTTTATTATTGATACCCCAATGGGTACTGATGTATTAGGTGTATTTAAATATTTTTCTCAATGGCATAAATTATCACTAGAGGAGTGTATTGAAATGTGCAAGATGTTTCGTATAGTTAAGGAAATTGAAGAAACTTATCAAGTAATACATACTTCATTTCCAAAAGTAATTATTGCAGGCAGTGGAATGCTCTCTGGTGGAAGAGTACTAATTTATTTACAACATTATTTATCTCATCCTGAACATACATTATTACTTGTAGGTTATCAGGCAGAAGGCACAAGGGGAAGAAAAATATTAAATGGAGCCCATGAAATAAAAATTTACGGAAAGTATTATCCTGTAAAAATGAAAGTGAAAGTATTGCACAATTTATCAGCACATGCAGACCAAGGAGATTTATTAGAATGGTTAAGTGATATACAAAAACCACCTGAAAAAATTTTTATTGTTCATGGAGAAAAACAGTCTGCTGAGGCATTTCTGATAAAACTAAGAGATACCTATCAATGGAAAGCCACTGTGCCTTCATTGTATCAAATAGAGGAAATTTATATTTAAGATATACCCTATTTTTTATTCATTAAATTTCGGCAAAAAATAAAGTATGAAAAAAATTAAACTTATCTTCTTTTCAATTGCCCTTGTGAGTAACATGATTGGACAGAATAAACAATCGTTAAGCATTGAGGAAGCTATATTAAAAGGTAGAACATCGCTTGCCCCTCAAAGATTAAATAATTTACATTTTATTAAAAACAATATATTAACTTATACTCTTAATGATAAAATAATTCTTTATGATTGTAAGAAGAATAGGATTCAACGAAGCATTTCTATTTCTGAAATTAATAAACTCCTAAAGAATGTCTCAGAAGACACGCTCTCATCTTTCCCATTGTTACAATGGAATAAGACAAACTTACAGTTTTCTTTTTTCTTGAAAGGTAAGTATTATGTTTATAATATAGAAAGAAATATCACTTCAGTTGATACAACTGAACATCCGGATATATCTCTTGAAAATCTTGAAATATCAAGTAATCCATCAATATGGGCATATACTAATAATAATAATTTATATCTACATGTTGGAAAAAAAGATATAGCTATAACCACCGATGGAAGTATTCATTTAACATACGGCTATCCTGCATCCAGGAGTGAATTTGGTATTAATAAAGGTATATTTTTTAGCAATAGTGCGGATAAAGTTGCATTTTACAAAGTAAATCACTTTGAAGTATCTGAATATCCTATTATTGATTGGACAAGTTTTCCTGCTAAAAGTGATAATATTAAATACCCTATGGCTGGTCAAAAAAGTCAAAAAGTTTATGTGGGAGTTTATGATATAAAGAATAAGAAAACAGTTTATATTCAAGAACCTGCGGATGATTATAAATATCTTACTAATATTACTTTTACTCCGGATGACCGTTTTCTTGTAATTGCTGTTTTGAATAGAGACCAGAACCATATGAAATTAAATATATATAATGCATCAGATGGAAGTTTTGTAAAAACGATATTTGAAGAGAAAGATGATAAATATGTAGAACCATTAATGCCGCCGCTTTTCTTAAAGAAAAATCCTCATCAATTTATTTGGAGAAGTAATCGTGATGGTTACTTCCATCTATATCTGTATAATACAGATGGAAGATTAATTAGACAACTTACAAAAGGTGAGTGGGAAGTGAAAGAGATATTAGGTTTTGATAAAGCAGAGAAAAAATTATTCTTTTATGCCAATGCTGAATCGCCCATAGATCAAGATATTTATGCTGTTGATATATCCTCTGTGGGTATACAGAGAATATCTAAAGAAAAAGGATTTCACTTTGCTGTAATTAGTGAAGATGGAGAGTATGTAGTGGATAATTATACATCATGTTATGTTCCTAGAAAGTATTTTGTTATTAACTCTAAAACAAAACAATCTCATTTAATTTTTGAATCCGTTAACCCTATAGAGAAATATAAAACGGGTCAATGGAAGTTGGTAAAATTAAAATCCTTTGATGGAAGTGATTTATATGGAAGAATTTTTTATCCTGTTAATTTTGATAGCACCCAAAAATACCCTATATTAGTTTATTTGTATAATGGTCCGCATTTACAATTAGTAACTAATACATGGATGTTGGGTGGAGAGGTATGGTATCATTATATGGCAGAAAAAGGGTATATTATTTTTACAATAGATGGCCATGGAACACCTTTTAGAGGTAAGGCTTTTGAACAAATAACATTTAGAGAATTAGGAAAATATGAAATGCAAGATCAAATGATAGGTGTAAATTATCTAAAAAAATTAAGTTATGTAGATACTTCTAAAATGGCATTATTTGGATGGAGCTTTGGTGGATTTATGACTTTATCCATCATGACAAAATATCCTCATGTTTTTAAAGTAGCTGTAGCAGGTGGTCCTGTGGTAGATTGGAATTATTATGAAGTTATGTACACAGAAAGATATATGGATACACCTCAACAAAATCCAGATGGATATAAATCTACAAGCATATTGAATTCCATTCAAAATTTAAGAGGAAAATTGTTGATAATACATGGTGCTAAAGACGATGTAGTTGTATGGCAGCATAGTATGATACTTCTAAAAACCGCTATTGACAAGGAAATTCAATTGGATTATTTTGCTTATCCAACCCATAAACATAATGTAATTGGTAAGGATAGACCTCACTTGATTGAAAAAGTATGTCAGTACATCATTGAAAATCTTCATTAAAATTGATATAAAGCAAATTGTGAAGAATGTAATTAATAACATAAATAGAGTGCTTTATTTTGTTTTTTACCCTTTATTATATTTTATCTCAAATTTATTAGTTCTTGCTATACGACTAAGACATTGGTTATATGATAAAAATATATTAAAATCTTATCATTTTTCTAATATCCTAACTATCTGTATTGGTAATCTTAATTTTGGAGGTTCAGGAAAAACACCGCTTACAAATTATATTGTTCAATTATTAAAGTCACAATATAAAATAGCCGTACTAAGCAGAGGATATCGAAGAAAAACAAAGGGTTTTAGACTAGTGGATATAAAAGATGACTATACATTATGTGGTGATGAGCCTTTAATGTATAAAATAAAATATCCTGAAATTATTGTAGCTGTATGTGAAGACAGAGTAGAGGGTATTCGTATTTTATTACAACAATATCCTGATATAAAAATTATTATTTTAGATGATGCATTTCAACATAGAAGAATCAAAGCAGATATCAATATATTAGTTACTGATTATTCAAAACCATTTTTTAATGATAAAGTATTTCCATTAGGAAAGCTAAGAGATATTAAAGAAAGCATCAAAAGAGCAAATATAGTGGTGGTAAGTAAAGTTCCCGAGAATACAGATGCCAGAGAAATAATGAGAATATCAAATCAAATAAAAAGTTTTTTCAATGGGGAAATTTATTTTAGTAGTATTGAGTATCAAAATTTGTATTCCCTTTTTGATCCGGCTCAAACTATTTATATTCATAGAGAACTCTCTCATTATAATTGTATATTAGTCACCGGGATTGCTAATTCTCTTCCATTGGCAACATTTATTAAGGAATATGCAAGACACTTTTATCACTTTAAATATCCTGATCATCATTCTTTTTCTCAAAATGATGTTGATTTAATTATTAATGTTTTCAAAGTATGGCAAGAAAAACACTCCCCTGTAATTATTATAACTACCGAAAAAGATGCTGTGCGACTTAAACCAATTATTCAAAGCAAAATTTCAGATACCTATTTTAATTTACCTATATTTGTTGCTCCTATTCAATTTTCATTTAAAGACATCTCGTCATCATTTTCAAAAAATATCATTGATTATGTTAGAAGCCATTCAAAAAACTGCTAATTACATTTTACAGAAAACTAATTCTTTTAAGCCAACTGTTGGAATCATACTAGGCAGTGGTTTAGGCGGATTGGTAAAAGAAATAGACACAAATTTCGTACTACCATATTCGAATATTCCTAACTTCCCCCAATCCACAGTAGAAGGGCACAAAGGACAGCTTATTTTAGGGCATCTTTCTGGTAAGCCAGTTTTAGCCATGCAAGGAAGATTTCATTATTATGAAGGATACGATATGAAGCAAATTACATTTCCTGTCCGGGTGATGAAACAATTAGGTATTGATAAGCTTATAGTAAGTAATGCCGCAGGTGGCATGAACCCAGAATTTCAATTGGGTGAATTAATGATTATCAAAGATCATATCAATTTGTTTCCATCTAATCCACTTATCGGAAAAAATCACGATGAATTAGGACCAAGATTTTTGGATATGAGTGAACCATATTGTAAAGAATATATTAGCTATGCCAGGCAAATAGCAGATAAACACAATATCAAAGTGAAAGAAGGAGTCTATTTAGGCGTCAGTGGACCTTGCTTTGAAACACCTGCTGAGTATCGTTGTTTTTGGAGATTAGGAGCAGATGCAGTAGGAATGAGTACTGTCCCTGAAGTGATTGTTGCTAGGCATAGTGGAATGAAAGCATTTGGGATGAGTATTATTACAGACTTAGGAATAGAGGGGCAAATACAAAATGTATCACATGAAGAGGTTCTGGCGGTTGCAAATGCTCAAGAGCCTAAAATGAGTTTAATAGTGAAAGAATTAGTTGGGATTATAGGATAAATAATGAAAACTATCAAAAATTTGTTATAAAATAATCTCCACAAGTATAATTTAAAGTCATTGTAAACATATTGTTAAAAATTTTCATAAGGACTAATCTTTATGGATATTTTTTTATAACTTTGCAAATTGAAATTGTTAATAATTAAAAAGTATGAAAAAGTTGGTTCTAATAATAAGCATTTCAGTAACAGGAGTACTTGTAAGAGCACAAAATGTGGGGATTAATTCAACAGGTGCTTTACCTCATGCATCGGCGGGATTAGATGTAAATTACCCTAATAAAGGATTACTTATACCAAGAGTAAGCTTATCAAGTAATACTGATGTTGTTACTATTCCTGGTCCTGCAAACTCTTTATTGGTATATAATACTAACGCCAGCATTACAGGCGGTTGTGGAGTAGGTTATTATTATTGGAATGGAACTCAATGGGTGTGCCTTTTAAATTCGCCCGGTAGTAGTGGAGGAAGTTCTTTTGCATGGCTCACCAATGGTAATTCAGGTACTAACTCCGCGGTGAATTTTTTAGGAACTATTGATAATCAAAGTTTAATTATTAAAACAAACAATTTTGAAAGAGCGAGGTTCTTAAATGGAGCAGCTAACGGTGGGGGAATGGAAATTGGTACTATAAATCCTGTAAATGGCAGAGCATTATTAGTAGTAGGGAGTGGAATTAATGTTCATACAGCATATTTTAAGAATTCAACTGGATATGGGATAGCACTTGGCTCTCTTAGCAATGCTCCTTTCAATCAAGTGGGCTCTATACAAGCATTTGATAATACAGGCACGGCTGCTGCTCCCCTTGTTTTACAGACTGCATTCACCGGAACAGCAAGTGCTGTGTGTATAGGCACAGTAGCTCCACTTTTTAGTGGCATTAAAACACATATTGAAGGTATGGCTAATGGAATAGGATTATATTCTCATGTTCCAAGTGGAGCAGGTGTGAGTGGAGAAACTAATGGTAGTGGTTCGGGAAATAATGGAGTAGAGGGATACGCATGGAACACAGGTTCGTCCTCACTAACTACCGGAATGTTGGGCTATAGTGATGGACTTAATGGAAATGGCGTTTATGGAGAATGTAGTAATGGCGCAGCATATCCATTAGGAATTTGGGGTGTAAGCATGAGGGGAAGCCCAAATATAGATGGATATACTAACACCAATGGTTATGCAGGATATTTTGGGCTGGCATCGGTGTCTAATTCTGGTTATGTAAGGGTGTTAAATGATATTTCAATAGTAGGAAATATGAGTGCAGGAACAAAATCATTTATGATAGACCATCCCTTGGACCCTGAAAATAAGTATCTTTTACACAGTTGTGTGGAAAGTCCTGATATGATGAATGTATATAATGGTAATGTTATTACGGATGATAATGGAGAAGCTGTAGTAAAACTTCCAGAATATTTTCAAGTATTAAATAAAGATTATCGTTATCAACTAACACCAATTGGACAATTTGCACAATGCATTATCTTAAAAGAAATAGAAAATAATCAGTTTGTTATAAAAACAGATAAACCTAATGTAAAAGTGAGTTGGCAAGTAACAGGTATTAGGCAAGACCCAGTAGCTAATATGTATAGAATTATTCCGGAAGTAGATAAAAAAGCAGAAGAAAAAGGTTATTATTTACATCCTGAATGTTATGGTAAAACAAGAGAAAAATTTGTAGATAATGTGTACAAATTTGGACAACCAGAGTTGAGTAAAAAAGTATTATCTTCTTCAGAGAGAAAATAAGAAGGTTAAGGGGTAAGAAAATAAAAATATAAAGGGCCTGCATTTTTGATTTTTATTAATTATAATTAATGACAAGTGGTGCGCAGAGATATAAGGAACTTATAGAGTAGTATAGGAGAGGAAGTTCTACTGGTTCGCCGACCATACTAACTAACAAAACGACATAGGACCAAACTATTTAACTGAAATCTCTTTGTACTTTTTTAGTAAAAAAATTAAGTATCAAAAAGACTTCATCTTTAACTTTCATCAAGCTGGAGACAGTAATAATTATTTTATTTCTTTATCACTGATAAGAGCCGTATAAATGCTTAATTCTATTCGATGTAATTCCATCCATACTGGTCTTATTATTCCATTATATGCACTAATCCCTATGTAATCCCCAAAGAATACAAATGCAGATGGATTAAAACTTTTTTCATTCACTTTGTAGTTTTTGAAACTCTTACCGCCATCGGTAGAAACAGCTATATAAACATCCGTATGGTTGTCGTCATGATTTCTTCTGTCATAAAATAAAATATACAAATATCCTGTAACAGGATCTATGGTCATTACAGGCATAAATTGTTCTCTTTTAGTAGTATCATCATGTACTTTTATTCTTTTACTCCATGTTTTTCCGCCATCCTCTGAACGTAATAACCATATATTTTTGTCATTATTCATTTCATCACCAAAGCATATGTATATGTTACCTGTATGAGGGCTATCAGGGTTATTATCGCATACTAGAAAAGGAAGACTATTACATCTAAACAATCCTTTTACTTTTATATCCCATCCACCATATATCGTATCAATTCTTTTTTCGGGGAGAGCAAAAGTTTTACCGCCATCTAAAGAATAGGTGAACATTATTCCATTTTTACTTGCCCATGCTACATATATTTCACCATTTGGACCTGTATAGGGCGTAGCACCTTCTACTGTTTCATCACTATCTTTGCAGTCTCCAGCATAGTGCGATATTCTAACAGGGTTACTCCATGTTTTACCTCTGTCTTTTGACATAGAAAATAAAATAATGGAGCTATCTTTTTTGTCCATACTTCCGTATTTATCGAATTGTGTCCATGTTGCGTACAAAATGTTTTTTCTTGTATCATAATATGCCCAATGTTTGTCTTGATTTTTATGATTGTTTTTCCCAAATCCAACGCAATAATCAAACGAATTTCCAAAATCAGAAGATGCTTGGACTACGATTCTATCTATCCAGTTTGCATCTTTTACTAGTTCTTCATTAGGTGACGATAAGTGAAAATAATAAAAAGTATTAGAAGTATCCCACAGTACAACAGGATCACCATATACTCCAAAAGAATCACATTCTATTTTTTTATATGTCCATGTTCTTCCTGTATCACTACTTAGATATAATTGATTGACATTAGCTCCTACTACAACTTGTGCTGGATTTTTAGGATTAATAGCTATACTTACTTCTTCAGGTTCATCTTTGTCAGATATTTTTACAACTTTGAATTTTTGTTGTGCCTGTATAGTGATAGTAAATAATAAATTAATGAGTATAAACTGATTCTTTATCATACAGTTGCTATTTGTGCAATGATACAAATTTATAACTAAATTTGTCATTCTATGAAATGGCATTTAGACTTTAATATTCCGACATATCCCTTTGTTATAGAACATCATCATAAGATATTTACTATTGGGTCATGTTTTGCTGAAAACCTCTCTGAATGGTTAAAGGAGAGATATTTTAATGTTTTTTCAAATCCAAATGGAGTTTTATTTAATCCTATTAGTATATTCATAAACATTAATAATTTGCTGGATGATCCAACATTCTTTGATGAAAAATTTTTGTTTTATGATAATGGTTATTGGAAATCGCTCTTACATCAAACGCATTTTATAGAAACAGAGAAAAAAGAATTATTGAATAAAATTATAGAAGTTCAAATTACAGCACAAAAGTTTTTAAAGTCTGCAGATTATTTGTTTGTCACCTTTGGTTCTGCTTTTGTTTATGAACATGTAGAATTGCGTGAAATAGTAGCGAATTGCCATAAATTACCATCTCAAATGTTTAATAAAAAATTATTAACTGTAGATGAAGTTGTTGAAAAATACCATAAACTGATAGATAAATTAAGAAATCAAAATCCGAATATTAAAATTATTTTTTCAGTTTCTCCTGTTAAGTATTTGTCGTACGGATTAATAGATAATAACATCAGTAAAGCAGCTTTGATTTTAGCTGTACATCAGATATGTAAAAGTGTCAAATATTGTTATTATTTTCCTGCTTATGAATTAATTACAGATGATTTGCGAGATTATAGGTTCTACAAGGAAGATATGGCTCATCCCAATGAATCAGGCATAAAATATGTTATGGAAAAATTTTCTGATACACTATTGAATAATAAAACCAAAGAGATAGTAATGGGTATTGAAAAATTGCTTGCTGCAAAACAACATAAGATATATACTAAAAATATAGAACAAATAAAACAGTTTGCCCAAAAGATGTTAGAGTATTGTATACAGTTGGAGATAAAATATGAGCATTTAAATCTGAATAAAGAGAAGAATTATTTTGAAAACCTTTATAAAGAAACCTTGTCTCATTTGTAGTGAATTATTTGTGGTTTATCATATTCGTTTATTTTTTACAAATAGCTTCTTTCATCAAATTTTGGTATATTGGGCACAAAAATTTATGATAGTTATAACAGGTGCTCTTGGATTTATAGGTAGTTGCACTTTATCATATTTCAACCAAAAAGGACATAAGAATATTATTGCAGTTGATGATTTTTCTAGAACTGAGAAAAATAAAAATTTAGAAAATAAAGACATTGTCATACAAACATCAAGAGATGAGTTTTTAAGTTGGTTTAGGGATAATTACTCTGAAGTAAAATATGTTATTCATTTAGGTGCTCGTACAGATACGACTGAATTTGATGAAAGTGTATTTGATAAATTAAATTTAAATTACTCAAAAGACATTTGGAATATCTGCTCACAACACCAAATTCCTTTGATATATGCATCATCTGCAGCTACTTATGGAGCTGGAGAACATGGATATGATGATGACGATGAAAATAAATTACAATTATTACAACCTCTTAATCCCTATGGATGGAGTAAGCATAAATTCGATTTATGGGCAATGGAACAAAAACAAACGCCACCAATATGGATAGGATTAAAATTTTTCAATGTCTTTGGTCCAAATGAGTACCATAAAAAACGAATGGCATCGGTGGTGTTTCATGCTTTCCATCAAATTAGACAAACGGGAAAGGTTAAGTTATTTCGGTCTCATCGACCTGATTTTAAAGATGGAGAACAACTTCGTGATTTTGTATATGTTAAAGATGTAGTCAAAGCGATATATTTTTTCTATTCTAATAAAGTAAAAAATGGAATATACAATTTAGGAACAGGTACAGCAAGAACTTTTCTGGATTTAGTAAAAGCTGTTTTTCATTCTATGAATGTATCAGAAAATATTGAATTTATTGATACACCTATAGATATAAGAGATAAATATCAATATTATACTCAAGCTAGTATGAATAAGTTATTACGACAAGGGTATAAAGAAGAATTTATGACACTAGAAAATGCTGTAACAGATTATGTTCAGAATTACTTAATGCAAAATAAATACTATTAAGAAATTTTACTTTATATTTGTAATTAAATGCAGGTACTAAAAAATATATACATATTTTTATTTATTATACATGCAAGCTTTTACTTTACGCAAGAAACTGGTATTATCAATTTTAACTCTAAGAATAACTTACCTACTAATGCAGTTCATTGTATTTTCAAGGATAAAAATGGGTTTTATTGGATTGGAACACAAGCAGGATTGTGTCAATACAATGGATATGAGATTGAAAAAATAAAAATTGACCCTAAAGATAGTTTCTCTATAAAATGTCTAAACATTTATTCTTTAGCAGAGTATAGAAATTTTCTCATTATTGGATGTGAAAATGGAATTACATTTTATAATCAGATAGAAAATAAGTTTATTAAATTTCCAGAAATAGAAAAGTTACTAGGTGGAATTACGGTATATAATCTCTTTGTTTTGAATCAAAAATTATACATAATTTCAGAAGATGGTTTGTTTGAATATAATTTTATAAATCAAAAAATACAAAAGTATGTTTTGAAAAATCAAGAAACTTCATTAAATTCGGATACAAAATTATTTTTTAATGTAAATAACTTTTTACTTATAGACCCAAATTTACTTATTCAAAAAATAGATACACTAAATTTAACTTCTCAGCCTTTAAATATAGAATGTAGTAAAAAAAATTATCCAAAAGACTTAATACAAGTAGGCAATAATATTTACATTTTATTGAATGATTATGGAGTAATTAGAGTAGATGCAACTATTCTTAAAAAGATAGATGAGCCATTACTAATAAATAAAATACATGGTACAACAATAAAAGAACCTAATGCGATAACTCATATAAAGAATAAATTATACATTTCATTTAAAAATGGAATCATAGAGTTTGACATACCCCGTTCAATGATTCAATTTATTAATATAGGTGATAAAAATGAATCAGAAAGAATAAGAAAAGTGTATAATATAGATAATAATTTATTTGTAACAACCTATCTTAATGGTTTTTACATTATTCCAGTTGCCCTGAAAAAATTCACCAATCCATTCTCAGAATTAATTAATAATAAGTTTGCGAATACATTTGCAGTATTAGAATATGAGCCTGGAAAAATTTTGATAGGAGGAGAAGGAAAACTGTTATTATACAACATTATTAAAAATTCCATTGAAAAAGATTATAGTCATTTATTTAAAAACATGGTTATACTATCTATAATTCCATCAAAAGAGAAAGGTAAATTTTATCTTGGCACATGGGGAAATGGACTTATTTTGTTTGACTTAGAAAAAGAAAAAATTAAAAACCTTCTTTATTCAGATGCAAATAGAGATATTTTGTCCATACTCTTAGATAGTGATACTCTCTGGTGCGGAACAGTGGGTGAGGGACTTTACAAGTATAATTTGAAAACGAAAAAAAACTTAAAATTTGAAATTTTCAATAATTATACAATAAATTTCATCACGAAAATAAAAAATCATTATTGGGTAGCTACCTCTGAGGATGGATTGTATAAAATCAATTCAAAAAATGAAATCATTTTACACTTAAATGTAGAAAATAAATTACTCTCTAATAATACAGTATATCACTTTATAGAAGATTCAAATTATGTTTATGTAGCAACTGATAACGGACTTACTATTTATGATAAAAACCTTTCCAAGTCTTATTTTTTTTACGATAGTGACGGGCTCTTAAATTCTACTATTTTATCAGTACATAAAGATAAAAATAATAATTTATGGCTTAGCACCACAAAGGGAATTACAAAAATGATATTAAGTCGTCTTAACAACCCAGCCTTAAGGTTATTCTATAATTATTCTTACATAGATGGACTTACTAATTATGAGTATAACCAGGGCGCACATTGTGTTTTGAAAAATGGCTACTTAGTATATGGAGGCGTAAGTGGTATAGATATCTTTAATCCTACTAAAATAAGATCTTCCTACGATCAGGTACCTGTTTACATAACTTCCTTTAAAAAATCAGGTAAAGAATATCCTACCGATACTAACATTATACTGAAAAAGTATTTTGAAACAGACTGGAGACAAAATAACATTCAAATGGAATTTACAGCGATTAACCCATTTTCTGCCCATAAGACCCTTTACAAATATAAATTAGTAGGTTATGATGATGAGTATTCTGAGCCCTCTCCTATTCGCTATGCATCATATACAGGCTTGCCCGGTGGAACATATATTCTTCAAGTACTTGCCACTAACCACGATGGAGAATGGAACATAAAACCACATATTATTTACATTAAAGTAACACCACCGTTTTGGAAAACCACATGGTTTATTGCCTTATCATCTATTTTAGTATTTGGTAGTATTTTTGGATTTAATCAATATCGGACATATCAAGTTAAAAAGAGAAATAAAGAACTAGAGCAAAAAATAAATGAAAGAACAAAAGAATTAGCAACTAAAAATCATGAAATACTGAGTAGTATAGAATACGCTAAGCGAATCCAACAAGCTATATTACCTACTAACAAATACCTTCAAAATACCTTACCAAATGCATTTATTTTATACAAACCAAAAGATATTGTAAGCGGTGATTTTTATTGGGTATATGAAATTTCTTCAAAAGATAAAGAATGGGATAAATCTATTATCGTTGCTGTTGTTGATTGTACAGGACATGGAGTTCCGGGCGCACTTATGAGCATGATAGGGAATAACTTATTAAATCAAATTGTTATTGAAAAAAATATCGTACAACCCCAAACAATTCTTAATGAAATGAACAGAGGCGTTCAATTAGCACTAAAGCAAGGACAGAGTGACATTCAAACTAATGATGGAATGGATGCTTCTATCGTTCTCCTCAAAAAAAATAGAGAAATTCTTTGGGCGGGGGCATATAGACCTTTGTTAATTATAAGAGCAAATAGTGAAATTCAAAAAATAGAAGGGGATAAGTATCCTATAGGAGGAGTACAATTAGATCCAAACAGAACATATACTCAACATACTATAGAACTTGAAAAAGGAGATATAATATATCTTTTCTCAGACGGATATGCAGATCAATTTGGTGGTGATAGAGGACGTAAAATGATGATGAAAAAATTTATTTCTCTACTCCATGAAATACATTTAAAGCCCCTAAATGAACAAAAACAAATTTTAGACGATTTCTTTAATCAATGGAAAGGTAATTACGAGCAAGTGGATGATGTTTTAATAATAGGAATATCTTGTTAATAATAAAAATCTATACACTAAACAACATTTTAATCTATACTTTAATGTATCAGATTTATGTATTTGTCTAAAAAATAAAAAAATATGGACGCTTAATTCTTTAATTTGCTGCCAATAAATTTTTCTATGAGTAATAATCAGAAAATAAAAAAAATTACACTTGCTCTTCAAGGTGGTGGCGCTCATGGTGCCCTCACTTGGGGGATTCTGGATAAACTCCTAGAAGTAGATGAGATAGAAGTAGAAGCAATCTCTGGAACAAGTGCAGGAGCAATCAATACTGTAGTGTGTGCTTATGGACTACACACTGGTGGACCTAAAAAAGCAAAGGAATTATTGGAAAAATTATGGGAGAATATATCTTTAACAGGTAGTTTATTTTTTAAACCATCTCCTGTTGACGCACTTTTTGGCAATGGTGATATATATAACACACCGTATTTCGTTCTCTTTAATACTTTCACTCAATATATTTCTCCTTATATTTTTAACCCATTTAATTATAATCCATTAAGAGATATATTGAACGAACTTGTTGATTTTGAAGAATTACATAAATATAACCGAAAAAAAATTTTTATTTGTGCTACTAATGTAAAAACAAATAGGGCAAAAATTTTTACTAATAAAGAAATTACAGTTGATTCAGTATTAGCATCCTCCTGTTTGCCTTTCTTATTTCAAGCCGTAAAAATTGGTGATGATTACTATTGGGATGGGGGTTATATGGGAAATCCACCACTTTCTCCTATGATAAATAATACCACATCTCAAGACATTGTACTTATTAAAATTAATTCCATTAACATACATACTTTACCTACTACTGCAAGGGATATATCGGATAGAGTAAATGAAATTTCATTCAACAGTAGTTTAATTAATGAAATGAGATTTATCCATTATCGGAATGAACTTATTAGAAATGGAATTATTAAAGCAGACGGAAAATTGAATAGGGAAATTTTTATCCATGTCATATCAGGATATAATACACTTAGTAAATTAGGTTATAGTAGTAAATTTAATACCTCCTATCAATTTCTTAAAAAACTTAAAGAAGATGGTAGAAAAATCGCTAGTGAGTGGTTAGAAAAAAATTTTGATAAATTAGGAGCAAACTCATCTTTTGATATAGAAGAACATTTTTTTGAACAATATTAAAAATAGCTTTCTTACTAATATAAATTTGGTAATTTTTTTTACATCATTGGTATAATAAAGCCTAACTAAGTAATTAATAAGAAAATTTCTTGAAATTTTAACTTATATGAGTCATTGCGTATTCTCTTAAATTATCTTAAAATTAAACATTGTTAAATTTTATTCACATTTTTTTTGATTTTTAATAAATATTTACATAAATTTGCCCCAAAACTTAATTTTAATTTAAACATTATGATAAGAAGTTTATTGTCTGCATTATTAGTTTTTATTCTTTTAGGTATTAAAGCTCAAAATAATACAGGAGCAATTAAAGTGACACTAAAAGATAAAAATACGGGTGAAACATTACCTTTTGGTGCTGTTGTAGCACTTTCAAAAGGAATTCAGGTTGCAGGAACTACTACAGATATGAATGGAGAATGCTTTCTCAAACCACTTCCTCCTGGTTCATACGATGTAAAAGCAGTGTATAGTAGTTATCAGCCAAAAGAAATTAAAGGTGTACTAGTAGGTGAAGGGAAAACAGCTTATGTTACGATATTAATGGAAATGGGTGAAGGAATAAAACTTCAGGAAGTAACCGTAGAAACTTATCAAGAACCTTTGGTAGACCCTGATACAAAATCGGGTGGTAGAGTCACTCGTGAAGAATACCAAAATATGGCTACAAAAGATATTAATACAGCAGCCGCAAGTAATGCAGGTATTTTCCAGGCAGATGAAGGTAGATCGTTAAATGTAAGAGGAGGTAGAAATACACAAAACACATATTTTGTAGATGGAGTAAAAGTCATTGGAGGTTTAGCACTCCCACAGCAAGCTGTAGAACAAATCAATGTAATCACGGGCGGCGTTCCCGCTATGTATGGGGATGTTACTTCCGGAGTTATATCCGTCTCCACGAGAGGCCCTCAGTCTAGATTTTTTGGGGGGGTTGAATTTTTTTCATCAGGTTTGGGAGAAAATAAAAAAGGTAAAGTATATGGATTAGATCCTTATGGGTTTAACTCGTTAGGTTTTAGTGTAGGAGGACCTATCTGGAATAAAATAGACACCAATGGAAATAAAAAAACCATTATAGGATATTTCTTATCAGGACAAGGCAACTACATCAAAGACCCCGTGCCTTCAGCAGTTCCTGTTTATGTGTTAAATGAAGATGTTAAAAATGATTTAGTTGCTACACCATTACAACCTTCTCCGAGTGGTAGTGGCTTTGTATCAAGATATGATTATGTTACTAAAGACCAGTTAGATGTAAGAAAGGCTCATCAAAATATCGCTTCTTATTACTTAGCCCTCAATGGTAAAATAGATATTAAGCCTACTGAAAATACTAATATCTCCATTGGTGGAGCGTACGAACTCAATAATTATAGAAATTTTATTTATTCATATTCTTTATTCACTCCAGAATCTAATCCACAAACTATTTCAAGTACCAAAAGAGTTCAATTAAGAGTAACACAAAAACTCGGCAAACAAATGAGCTCAAAAGATGAAAAAGAAAAAACAAACCAATTACTTACCAATACCTTCTTTAATTTTCTTGCAAGTTATGAGGCATTAGATATTACCACTCAAGTGCCAAAATTTAAGGATAAAATATTTGATTATGGTTATGTAGGAAAATTCCGTCAAAAATACACTGGTAAAGAAAATATAAACAATTATCAATTTAACCCAAAATTCGTTGTAGGAAATGACACCATTCAGGCTTACGAATATATAGGCCAAACTCCAGATGGTTTTGACTTTATACCTGCATCTCAAAACCCAGAAGCAGTAGCATTTACTCAATATGTTATAGATAATTTATCTCCATCTCTATCTTTTTATGATCTTTTACCCGCTTTTGGTGGCATAAGAAATGGAGATAATTCAGGAGGTTCTTTCGCAGGCGGTGGAACAATCTATGGCATGTGGACATTCCCCGGAATCATATATAATTCGTATTCAACAGTAAATTATAGACAATTTAGAATAGCTACTTCTATCAATACGGATATAAATATAGCTCATGCTACACACGCGATAACAGCAGGATTTGAATTTGACCAAAGAGAACAAAGAGCATGGGGTGTAGTCCCAGCAAGTTTATGGACAAGAATGCGTCAAATAGTAAACCTCCATGTTTCTCAGCTAGATAAATCAAATCCTATATACAACCCAGACCTTTCTTATACCTATCCTGCTTATTACTATGATTATCTGTACAATCCTGCAGAACAAACCCAATTTTCAATAAAATTATTAGAAGCTCTGGGTAAACCTATTAATTCTACTGAACAAATCAATATAGATGAATTAGATCCATCCGTTTTCTCTATGAGCATGTTTAGTGCAGAAGATCTTTTAGGAAATAATAGCGGAAATCAACTTGTAAGTTATTTCGGATATGATCATACGGGTGAAAAATATAAAGGCACTACTAATCTATCTGATTTCCTCACTAAAACAAATGAGTATGGTAAAAAAACATTTAATATCGGGGCGTTTAGACCTATCTATATGGCAGGGTACATTCAGGATAGATTTGATTATAGAGACTTGAAATTTAATGTAGGAGTGAGAATAGATAGATATGATGCCAATCAAAAAGTATTAAAAGATCCTTATTTAGTTCACCCTGCAAAAACCGTCGCAGAAACCAGAAATGAATTCAACCATCCTGCTAATATGGGTGATGACTATGTGGTATATACAACAGATATCAACGGTGGAAGCGTAGTAGGATATAGAAAAGGAGATGTATGGTATAATGCTCTTGGTGAAGAAATATCAGACCCTAACGCATTAGCAGGAACAAGCGGTAAACTAACTCCTTATCTCAAAAACCCACAAGAGTATCAAAATGGACAACCATTTTCTCCCGATGCCTTTGAAAACTATAAAGCTCAGGTAAATGTTATGCCAAGAATAGCCTTCTCTTTCCCTATCTCCGATATGGCTAATTTCTTTGCCCATTATGATATTTTAACTAAAAGACCGGGAAGCACAACTTTCGATGGCGGTAACCGCTTTGACCCATTAGATTATTACTTTTTACCAAATGAAAGTTCATCCCCATTCCTTGCGAACCCAAACTTAAGACCAGAAAAAACAATAGATTATTCATTAGGATTTGCACAAATACTTAGTGAAAGAAAAAACTCAGTACTTAAAATTGAATTGTTTTACAGAGAACTGAGAGATATGCTAACTTTGAAAAATATCGTAGGGGCTTTTCCAAGAAACTATTTAACTTATGTGAATCAAGATTTTGGAACAGTCAAAGGATTAACTTTAGAATTTGATTTAAGAAGAACTGGCGGCTCCAGCTTTAAAGCAAATTATACTTTACAATTTGCAGAAGGAACAGGTTCTAATGCTAATTCAGGTGCTAATTTAGCATTATCAGGTCAACCAAACTTGAGAATCTTACAACCATTAGACTATGACCAAAGACATACCATAGTGCTTACTTATGACTACCGCTTTGGTACAGGCAGTGATTACAAAGGACCTGTCTGGAAAAAAGGAGAAGATAAAACCATTCAATTACTTAAAGATGTAGGCTTTAATTTGCAATTTTTTATTGGTTCTGGAACACCATATACAAGATGGGCTTATCCCGTTGCAGCTAATGGAAATCAAAGAGCAAGTATTGTAGGTGGTATTAATGCAGTGTATAAACCTTGGACAGTTCGTGGAAATTTAAGAATAGATAAAAATATTGCATTAACTTTTGGCAAGGAAGACTCTGATAATAAGAGAAATGCAAATCTCAATGTTTATTTACAAGTTCTTAATGTATTTAATACAAAGAATATTATAGGAGTATATAACTTTACAGGGCTCCCTGATGATGATGGATTTTTAAGTTCACCTATTGCTCAATCTACCATTCAGCTTACTAATAGCCCATCTGCATTTGTTGACCAATATTCTATATTTATCAATAGATATTCTAATTACGCTCTGCCCAGACAAATCAGATTAGGAATAGAATTATCTTTCTAATAATATAAAAACAAAAGCATATGAAAACAAAGAGCAAAATTTTATTCAGTTTTTCTCTGCTAATGCTCATCACTGCATTTATTAATGCCAGAGATATTGACAAAGCTAAAGTAAATAGAAAAAAAGAAGCGTCCAATTCTGATGCTAACAAGGTGGCAGCACTGTGCACGGGTGCCAGTGGCTCCAGCGAATTATGGGTAAACAATGTGAGGGCTATTATCTTTACTGCAGGGGATATGTGGTGGGACCTGTTTGGTAGTGGAAACGCTTATTACATAGTACCTGCTCAAATAGACAGGAGTCAAGCCCCCTCTTCCTTATTTGCAGGTTCTATATGGATAGGTGGCTACGACGCCGGAGGACAGTTAAGAATAGCTGCAATGACCTATCGTCAAACTGGTTATGATTATTGGCCAGGTCCATTAGATGTAACTAATGCCTCAGTAACAGATGCAGTGTGTCAAAAATACGACAAGATATTTTCGGTGAGCCGTACCGAAGTGGAAAACTACATATTTAATCCCGGATCACCCATTCCATATAATGTTCAAATATGGCCAGGTAACGGCGACCCAGCCTATAATCAGGATAATTATTTAGCCCCCTTTGAAGATGTAGATGGGGATGGTTATTATAGTCCTCAAAATGGTGATTATCCTGCCTTTGATATTTACAACAAAGCAGAGAAAGATAATTGCGGAAACTGTAAAGCACGTTTATTTGGAGACTATGTGTTATGGTGGGTGTTTAACGACAAAGGAAATGCACATACAGAAACACAAGGATTACCTATTGGCTTGGAAATCAGAGCTCAAGCCTTTGCTTTCACAACATCTGACGAAATTAATAACATGACTTTCTATAATTATCAGGTGATTAATCGTTCTACCTTTGAGTTACAAAAAACATACTTTACAGTGTGGACAGATGCAGACTTAGGAAATTACTTAGATGATTATGTGGGTTGTGATGTTTCCAGAGGTTTAGGATATATATACAATGGTGACAGTTTCGATGAAACAACTGGAGGTGTGCCGGGGTATGGAGACTTTCCGCCTTCTATTGGTGCCGACTTTTTCCGTGGACCTTTAGCTGATGACAATGATGGTATTGATAATAACTTTGATGGTACTATTGACGAGCCCTGTGAAACTATAGGAATGACTAACTTTACATACTATAATAACAACATAGGCTCTTTTCCCCCGCAAACTACTAATCCAGAGATTGCTGCGCACTTTTATGGCTATATGATAGGAAAGTGGAAAGATGGTTCTCCATTTACCTTTGGAGGAAACGCCTATGGTGGGGCCACACCATTAAATACTACTAATCCTGAGGGACGTGTATTAGTATATACTGGTGACCCATACGCAGGAACAGGATGGACAGAATATTCTGCTGGTAATACCGCTGGTGATAGAAGATTTTTGCAAACAGCAGGACCTTTTACGCTCAAACCGGGAGCTGTTAATAATGTGATTTTTGGATTACCATGGGCACAAACTCCAATTAAAAATCAACAATTATACTCTATTAACTTAATGAAGGCTGCAGACGACAAAGCACAAGCATTGTTTGATAATTGCTTTAAGATATTGGATGGACCAGAAGCTCCAGATATCACTATTCAGGAGTTAAACCAGGAACTTATTATTTATTTAACCAACCCACCAACATCTAATAATTATGCAGAAAGATACGAAGAAACAGATGTAACTATTTTGCCTGTACCAGGCAGTACTATTGCTGCTTTGGCTAATCCTGATAAAAAATATCGTTTCCAGGGATATAAAATATATCAATTAAAAGATGAAACAGTTACTCAAACTGACTTAGAAGATCAAACTAAAGCCAGATTGATATTTCAATGTGATATAAAGGATGGAGTATCAAGGTTGATTAACTATGAAACAGATAACTTAACAGGGCAACTTGTCCCAAAAGTTAAAGTAGAAGGATCAGATAATGGTATTTTAAAATCAGTAAGAGTTACAACCGATGCTTTTGCAGTATCTACAACAGGAGGAACTGCTAACAATAATTTAATCAATCATAAAAAATATTACTTCATGGCAGTAGCTTATGCCTACAATAACTACTTAACCTACAAGCCAGATACAGACCCAACTACAAGCCCTGATGCCAACTACTTAGGACAAAAGAGACCCTACTTGGAAGGTAGAAAAGTAAAAAAAGCAGCAGGAATACCACATATCAATAATCCTGAAAAAGGAGGAACTGTAATGCAATCATATTATGGTTACGGTCCAAAAATTACTCGTATAGAAGGACAAGGAAATGGAGGAAATATATTAGATTTAACAGATGAAAGTGTAGCTAAAATATTGGCTAATGGTTTTGATCCCAATCCTACTTATGTTAATGGTAGAGGACCTATTAATGTGAAAGTAATTGACCCATTAAGAGTTCAAAATACTACATATACCTTAAAATTAATGAAATGGCAAGGATTAGGCAATCCGGCAGTTCCTTTAACTCCTACAGATGGAGATATTTTAAATATGGGAGCTATTAATCCAAAGAATGCAACATGGGTATTAATAGATAATAATACTGGCGCTCAATATCAGTTAGATACAACTATTGCAATGCGTAAGGAATATGTTATACCTGAAATAGGCTTATCTCTTACTATTGGACAAGTATTGGATCCAGCTACCATATATGGCGTACCATCTGCTCTTGATACTGTACGAAGATACATATATACTGAAGATAATTTATTAGAAGCAACAATGACTTTTGCAGAACCTCATAAGGCATGGTTAACATCAGTACCTGATCCTTTTACATCTGTTAATCCTTCTCCATTTAACTGGATTAGAAGTGGAGTTGGTACTTCAGATGATAAACCAGAATGTGGCGGACCGATTAAAGGATTATCAGGTGATTTTACAGATAAAGACAATATAATGCCTAACGTATTAGCAGGAACATGGTCTCCTTATTGTATTACTGCTTTTTCAGGCAAGTTTACTGGCGGTTGTGAAATATATGCTGGTCCTTCGTTTGATGATAGAATTAGATTTGGTGGCTCAAGTAATGTTAACCCGTCAAAACAAGAACCTGCTTATTTATCTAGTATAGATCTTGTTATAACCCCGGATCAAAGCAAGTGGACAAGATGTATGGTCATAGAAATGCAAGATGATCCTAACTTATCTGAAGGTGGAGCAATTAAATTTCAAATAAGAAAACATCCATCAGTAGATAAAAATGGTAACACTGGTGATGGAATGGTGACTAATGATCCTAATGATGCAGACTATATTGCTGCAGAAGGTATGAGCTGGTTCCCCGGTTATGCTATTAATGTAGAGACCGGCGAAAGATTAAATATCATATTTGGAGAAGACAGTTGGAACTATGCTGATAATGGAAAGGATTTATTATGGAACCCAACTGCTCGTATGGTGGGTAGTGCCTATCCCTATGCTTTTGGAGGAAGACATTATATCTATGTTATAGGAAATAATAGATATGAAAAGTATAAAACAAGTAGTCTTTATACAGAAGCCGCCGCTTTAGATGGAACACCTGTGGGAGCAGGAAGATACGATGGTTGTGCACAACTATATCCACAATGGAAAGCCGTTTATGCAAATGTTACTACGCCCGCAAATAGAGTTTTTTCTTCGCGAATTTTCAGGTCCATTCTTAATGATATGATGTGGGTGAATATACCTGTTTTGTCAAGCTCTGCTTATTCCTTTACCAACCCATCTCAAATTCCAACAGAAGTGAAAATTAGAATAAGAGTAGCAAAACCTTATAGGTATGGGTACTCTACATTTTATACAGATACTACTACATATACGAGCACAAATCTTGGAGACCTAAAATCGTGGCGTTCTTATCCATTTGCTTCTAGTTTGCCTAAGAATACAGGTTCACTGATAAATGTATCTTCTAATCCACAAAATAATAACTTCCCGATGTATCAGTTTTCTACAAGTGATATATATACTATCACCAATGATGGAGAAGTTGCTAAAAATGCCTTAGATATCATTAGAGTAGTACCTAATCCATATTATGGTTATTCTACTTATGAAGGAAATAGATTAGAAACGAAAATTAAAATCACAAACTTACCAAGCGACTGTACCATAAAGATATACACCCTAAATGGAACTTTAATAAGGACATTGACTAGAAACATGGAAAACCAGGAGGATAATTATTCATATACAAATGATTTCAAGCAAGCTAAGTGGATACCATATATTGAATGGGATTTGAAAAATCAAAATGGTATTCTCGTATCAAGTGGAATGTACATTATTCATGTCAGCTCACCAAAATATGGAGAGAAAATTATCAAATGGTTTGGTATCATGAGACCTTACGATTTACAATCATTCTAAAAAATAAAAATGCAAAATTATGAATAAAATGAAATATCAGTTTGTATTTGGACTTTGCACATTACTATTTATCTGCTCTAATATACAGGCAGGTAATCCAGAGCGAGCTGGACAAGCGGGCGCCTCGCAATTATTAATAAATCCTTATACCCGTTCAGCAGGATGGGTAGGTGCTAGTCAAGCAAATATCCGTGGAATAGAGGCGCAGTTCTGGAATGTAGCAGGTACTGTTTTTACTAGAAATTTAGAATTGTACCTTGCTCGTACAGAATGGTTAGTTGGAACAGGAATAAACATTAATGCATTCGGACTAACTAAAAAAGTAGGACAAGTAAGTGCATTAGGCTTGGGAATAGTGAATATAAATGGCGGGGAGTTTATTAGAACAACAGAAGACCAGCCAGAAGGAGGTATGGGCACATTTTCTCCTAACTTCCTTAACTTAAGTTTGTCCTATGCCAGAATGTTCTCTGATGATATATATGGTGGAGTAAACATTAAAATCTTAAATGAAAGAATACCGGGTGTACAAGCTACAGGTATAGCTTTAGATGGAGGTATTCAATATCATACAGGTAAAAATAAACAACTTCACTTTGGAGTATCCATTAAAAATTGGGGACCTAAAATGCAGTATAGAGGGGAATTATTAACATTTCAAACTCTCACACAAGTTTCCCCTGAGTATCAAAGAACAGTTCAAAACCGTTCTGCCTTTTTTGAAATGCCATTAGCCATGAATATCGGTGCTTCTTATGATTTTAATCTTACAAAAGATAGTATTATAGATGGAATCAGAAAGCACCGCTTATCAGTAGCAGTAAATTATTTATCTCATTCTTTTACTTATGATAATTATCTATTTGGTATAGAATATGCATGGAAGGAAAGAGTGATGTTGAGAGTAGGTTTTCAAGGTGAAAAAAATATGTTTAATGACGCTAAAAGAATGACCGCTCTTTCAGGACCTACTGCAGGACTAACGGTAGAATGGCCCTTTAATCAGAAGAAAAGTACAGTAGGTATTGATTATTCATACAGAGCTACTTTCACCTTTGGTGGTGTTCATACCTTTGGCTTGAGAGTAAATTTGTAATTTTCTAAAATATTTATTATATTTGCAGAAAACTAAATTCTGAACTTTAAAGTCCCGAATTTTTCGGGATTTTGCTTTTTATTTAAATTCAATTATAAAAATGAATACTATGAGTGGGTTTGTGTTTTATACAGAAGAAGGACTCCAAAAATTAAAGGATGAACTACATCATCTTAAAACAAAAGAAAGAAAAAATATTGCACAGCAAATTGCTGAAGCAAGAGAAAAAGGAGATTTAAGTGAAAATGCTGAATATACTGCAGCTTTGGAAGCTCAGGCGAATCTTGAAATGCGTATAGGAGAATTAGAACAACTTTTACAAAACGCACGGGTTATAGACCAAAAAAACTTGAGTACTGATAAAGTATCTATGCTTACAAAAGTAAAATTAAAAAATCATAATACACAGGTTATTGTAGAATACCTTTTAGTATCAGAAAACGAATCTAATATAACTCAAGGAAAATTATCCATTACTTCACCTATCGGTAAATGTTTAATAGGTAAACGTGTGGGAGAAATAGTAGAGGTAAAAGTCCCAGCAGGAATTTTAAGGTTAGAAATCCTTGAAATAAGTATTTAATCTAATTTTAATCCATAGAATGTTATTTTTTAAATTATGTAATGGGGTATTAAATACATAATATAATCATTTAAAATAAAAATTTATGCCAAGTATATTTTCCAAAATAGTGGCTGGTGAAGTGCCTTCTTATAAAGTAGCAGAGGATGAAAATTATTTAGCATTTCTTGATATTTTCCCACTTACTAAGGGACATACTTTGGTTATTCCCAAAAAAGAAATAGATTATATTTTTGATATTGATGATGCCACTTACGCAGGACTCATGAATTTTGCTAAAAAAGTGGCAATTGGCATTAAAAAGACAATCCCTTGTAATCGTATATCCATGCAAGTAATAGGACTTGAAGTGCCTCACGCACATATTCACTTAATACCTATTAATTCCATGAGTGATTGCAATTTTTCAAATCCTAAGTTAAAAATAACACCAGAAGAGTTTAAAGAAATAGCAGAAGCTATTAGAAAAAATATCGTGTTATGATTCCATGGTTTCATGAAATACAGCGTAGAAAAACCTTTGCAATTATTGCACACCCTGATGCTGGTAAAACAACATTGACAGAAAAGTTACTTTTATACGGAGGCGCCATTCAAATAGCAGGCGCTGTAAAATCCAATAAAATAAAACGAGCAACTACCTCTGACTTTATGGAGATTGAAAAACAAAGAGGGATATCTGTTTCTACCTCTGTTATGGCTTTTGACTACAAAGGGTATAGGGTTAATATATTAGATACACCTGGTCACGAGGATTTTGCAGAAGATACTTACAGAACACTTACAGCAGTGGATAGTGTGATATTAGTAATAGATTGTGTGAAAGGAGTAGAAACTCAAACCAGAAAGTTATTGGAAGTATGTAGAATGAGGAATACCCCCGTGATTGTGTTCGTTAATAAATTAGATAGAGAAGGAAAAGAACCTTTTGATTTGTTAGATGAAATAGAAAAAGAGTTAAAAATAAAAGTAACTCCTATAACCTGGCCTATAGGTATGGGTAAAACATTTAAAGGCGTATATCACTTGCTGGAGAAAAAACTGAATTTATTTAATAGTGAAAACAAATTTGTAAAGGCAGAGGATCACATTACTATCCACGATATTCATTCTTACGAACTTGAAAAAAATATCGGCGAAAATTTCTCTAAAAAGCTTCGTGATGATGTAGAAATTATTCAAAATATCTATGATAATTTTGATAAAGAAAAGTATTTGTCAGGTGATATTAGTCCGATATTTTTTGGGAGTGCAGTGAATAACTTTGGAATACAAGAGATATTAGATACATTTATAGAGATAGCCCCTTTTCCAAAAGGCAGAGAGAGTGATTCGGGATTTATTAACTCAGATTATCCAAAGCTAACAGGATTTGTATTTAAAATTCATGCTAATTTAGATCCAAAACATAGAGATAGAATAGCATTTTTTAGAATAGTATCAGGAAAATTTGAAAGGAATAAAAGCTATTATCATGTAAGACAAGGAAAATCGTTTAAATTTACCAATCCTACAGCATTTATGGCACAACAAAAGTCAGTGATAGATGAAGCCTATCCAGGAGATGTAATAGGTTTATATGATTCCGGGAACTTTAAAATAGGAGATACACTTACTGAAGGAGAGAAATTAACATTCAAAGGTATTCCCGCATTTTCTCCGGAAATATTTAAATATGTAGTTAATAAAGATCCTTTAAAAACCAAACAATTACAAAAAGGATTGGAGCAACTTACCGAAGAAGGTGTGGCACAGTTATTTTATAAAAAAATGGATAATAGGAAAATAGTGGGTATGGTAGGGCAATTACAGTTTGAAGTACTACAACATCGTTTAGCACACGAATACTCTGCTAAATGCGAATTTGATAGTATTCCTATCTACAAGGCGGTATGGCTGTCTTCTGAACATGTAAATAAAATAGAGCAATTTATTAATGAACGGTCGCAGTACATAGCTTATGATAAAGAAGATAGGCCTGTATTTTTAGCAGAATCCGCATGGCTTTTACAAATGGCACAAGAAAAATATCCTGAGATAAAATTTCATACCATTAGCGAATTTGAGTAATGAATAAAATAGAGCAATTTCATAAACAGTGTATTGTATGCCATAGTACAGAGATTAAAAATCTGAAAAGATATTCAAAAGATTATTTAGTTCAGTGTAAAAATTGTGACTTGGTGTTTTCTCAGAAAATTCCTTCCTACACGGAGCTTTATAATTACTATCAAAATTATTCTATACAAGAGGATTATTCTATTTCTCTTATCACACTTCAACGATATAAAGAAATACTAAATTCTTTAGAATCTTTCCGGCAAACAAATAGAATTCTTGATGTCGGTTGTGGGCAAGGAGATTTTTTAATGGTAGCAAAAGAACTAGGATGGGAAGTATATGGAATTGAATTTTCAGAAAAACTATATAATTATTGTAGTCAAAGGAAACTTAATGTATTTCGTGGCACATTAGAACTACATGCTAATCAGCTCCCGACATTTGATATTATTTTTTCGTTTGAGGTATTAGAGCATATTAATACTCCTAATACGGAGATTCAGCTTTTCAATAAGCTATTAAGAAAAGGAGGAGCAGTTTATGTGACCACTCCGAATTTTAATTCAATAATGCGGTTTTTACTTAAAGATAAATATAATGCTATTTGTTATCCTGAGCATCTTACTTATTTTACTCCGAAAACATTAAAGTATTCTTTTGAAAAAAATGGTTTTTCAACAAAATGGCTAAGAACTACAGGAATTAGCGTTAGTCGTTTGGTCAACTCCATAAATCCCTCAAAAAATCATACTAACTCAATTGAAAGTGAAGATGAAAAATTACGCAAAACAATAGAAAGTAAAAAGTTTTTAAAAATACTTAAAGGAACTGCAAATACACTACTTTCAATAACAAAAACAGGACTTACGATAAAAGGATTATTTACTAAAAAATGAGTACAATTTATGAATAGATTTTAATCTTATGAATTATTTCTTTTCAAAAAGTTTGGATTATTAAAAAACAAAAAACCCTTGTATCTACAAGGGTTTTATTTGCACTCTTCAAAGCAGGTTTGTATTACTTAATTTCAATTGTTCTTTGAGCTTTTCTGATAGCACTTTCTTTTTTGGGTATTGCTATACTTACTAAACCATCTTTGTACTCAGCAGATACTTTATCAGCATCTGCACTTTCAGGTAAATAGAAAGATCTGCTGAAAGAAGAGTAGTTGAACTCTCTGCGTGTGTAATTGTTTTGTTCTTCTGTTTTTTCTTCTTTTTGTTCAGAAGAAATTGTGAGTACATTGTTATCTAAATTAATTTTGATGTCCTCTTTCTTTAGACCCGGTGCAGCGAGTTCAATTTCAAACCCATCTTCTCTTTCTTTAATGTTTGCAGATGGAATTGTACCACTAATTGACCTGAAAGTGCTTTCAAGAGATGAAAAATCACTTTCAAAGAAGTTTTCAATAAGGTTTCTGAAAGATGGAAACCTGATTTCATTTTTTACAATGTTTCCCATAGTTGTAAGTTTTTAGGTTAATCTGCATTATAGCTTACAATGTTTGTGCCAAATAAAAAAGCATAATAATACCATGAATAAATTTCATATTTTCTTTATGTATTCAGTCAATTTGTCTAAATTTGGGCAAAATAAAAGACAAAAATTCATTAAGATATGAATATCTTAGAAGTAATAGAGGTGAGTAAGCAATACTACCAACATAAAGCCTTAGATAAAATATCTATTGAAGTTAAAAAAGGAAGCATTTTTGGTTTGTTGGGTCCTAATGGAGCAGGTAAAACTACTTTGATAAGAATAATTAATCAAATTATAGCGCCTGATGAAGGTAAAGTGTTATACGATGGAAAAGAGTTAAATCCTGATATCATTTCAGAAATAGGTTATTTACCTGAAGAAAGAGGACTTTATAAAAAAGTAAAAGTACTTACTCAATTGGTTTATCTTGCTCAGTTAAAGGGGATGGATAGATATGCTGCTTTTCAAAAAGCAACAGAGTGGCTAAAAAAGCTGAAAATTGATAAATGGGAGGACAAAAAAATTGAGGATTTAAGTAAAGGAATGCAACAAAAAATTCAATTTATTGCAACAATTATACATCAACCCAAATTGATAATATTAGATGAGCCATTCAGTGGTTTTGACCCCATCAATGCTGAAATTATTAAAAATGAGATATTGAATATAAGAAACGCAGGAAGTACCGTTATTTTATCTACTCATAATATGAATAGCGTGGAAGAACTGTGTGATGATATTGCTCTAATACATCAATCAAAAGTAATGTTGAAAGGTAGTGTCAGTGATATAAAACATCAGTTTAAATCCTCTGTATATCAAATTCAATTTAAGGGAAATTTACAAGCGTTTACACATGCTTTGTGGAGTTCTGCTGAGTTATTGGATAGTAAGGAAACTAAAGGGGAAATAACGGTAAGAATAAAATTAAAAACTAATGTGAATATCAACCAAATATTACATCAAGTATTGCCTGTATGTGAGATTATTTCTGTAAGAGAAGAGATGCTCTCTATGCATGAAATTTTTATTAAAACAGTTTCTCAAGAAAATGTTGGAAAAGAGATAAAAATACTAACAGAATGATTTCTTTAGTTGCAGGAAGTATTCTTCGTGATTTTATAGAACCTTATGATTTTTTATTATTTCCTATTTATATGATTGTTTTTTCAATGTTAGCAATATCATATAAGAAAAAGTACTTGAGAGCAGGTAAGGACGAATATCAATATCTTGATTTAGGTATTATTATAAAGATGACGGGGGCATTTGCTTTTGCAATGATATATGCTTTTTATTACAAAGATGGAGATACGGGTGGTTATTATAGGACAGGAAAAGCATTAATGGAATTATTATTCACCCGTCCATCAGATTATTTTGAGATAATGATAGGTAATGCTCATCCGAATAGAATGTATTATTTTTATGATGATAGTTATACTTATCCAGTGTATTGGAAGCATGATAAATATGCTTTTTTTGTATCAAGAATTACAAGTATTGTTACAATATTTGGAGCTGGAAGATTTGTTCCTACTACCTTGGTTTTTTCATTATTAGGTTTTTGGGGTAACTGGAAATTATTTCAAATGTTTTGTGAGATATATCCAAATATAAAAAAACAACTATTCATTGCTATCTTTGCAGTACCGTCTACTGCATTTTGGACCTCAGGAATAATGAAAGATACTGTAACGCTATCAGCAGTGTGTTGGTATTTATATGGTTTTTATAATCTATTAATAAAAAGAAAATTTAATTGGTATTATTGGTTAGCGATAATTATTGCTATATATGTTCACTTAAATGTAAAACCATATGTACTTTATGCATTATTGCCAGGCTCTCTTATATGGTGGAGTATAAGAGCATTAGACAAGTATAAAGCGGGGTTTATAAAAAGCACAATGGTAATATCGTTGGTATCTATAGGTGCAGTGATGGGATTCTTTTTACTAAGCCTGTTAAGTGATAAGTTAGGAGATTATGCATTGGATAAAGTATTAGAAAAATCAGAAGTAACAAGGAATGACCTGAAAAGATCAGAGTATAGGGGAAATTCATTTGATATAGGAGAATACGACAAATCACTTTCAGGAATGATTGGTATTGCTCCTAAAGCCATCTTTGCTGGATTGTTTAGGCCAACACTTCTTGATGTTAGAAATATTGTTATGCTCATTTCTGCTATTGAAAATACAATACTTTTATGGTTACTCATTAAATTATTTTGGAAGTATAAATGGAGAATAATATTTGGTATTATCTACAATCAATCAATTGTTTTATTTATGTTGATATTTTCATTGTTTTTTTCATATTCAGTAGGACTAAGTATTTCAAATTTTGGTTCACTGGTTAGGTTAAAAACTCCTGCATTACCTTTCTTTGTTTTATCTTTATTTATCATAGAGTATTATTGTACTCAGTACAAAATGAAACAATTAAGTTATAATCAATTAGATTTACCAAATAATGTAAAAATTGTTGATTAGTTATGCCCACTAAACTACAAAAATTTGCTGAGTTTCAGCAATTCAAAATTTGTTTCAGTTATTTATATGATGATTATATAAAACAAAATAATTTTTTCTTTTTCTATGGCAAGTGGAATGAGGATTACTTTAAAAATAATTATCCAATTATTATTGAAATTGGATGTGGAAGAGGAGAATATACTACAGAATTAGCAAAAAGATATCCTCATAAAAATTTTATTGGCATTGACTTTAAAAGCAATAGAATGTGGATGGGAGCAAAACAAGCATTAAATGAGCAATTAAATAATATAGCTTTTTTAAGAACTAAGGTAGAATTTTTAGATAAAGTATTTGCTGAGAATGAAATAAGTGAAATATGGATTACTTTTCCAGATCCTCAGATAAAAAAATCTAAAGCAAGAAAAAGACTAACAAATCCTAATTTCCTGAAATTATATAAAAAATTTTTAAATCCTAATGCTCGTATTCATCTCAAAACAGATAACGATATATTTTTTAATTACACCATAGATGTATTGAGTGAACTTAATATACAAGCACAAGTATGTTCTTATGATTTATATAATGATAATAGTCATCCATGCTTAGAAGAAGTTAAAAGTATTCAAACATATTACGAAAAACTTTTTTCTGCATTAGGGCATACCATTAAATACTGTAAATTTCAAATTAAGTAGATATGCTATTAAATAATTATTTTATATCAATTCATCACATGTTTTGCTAATGATGCTCATGTTAAGTCCATAAACATTCAAATAATCTGTATGCATCTATGACATTAAAAAACATTAAAATAACCGTTTTTGCCATTCATCGGCCTAATCGTGCGCCAAATGAAAAATATAGATGGATGCAGTTTTATCCTGAAATCAATCAAAATTATAACATAAAATATCTCTACTTGTTGAATGAAAAAGAAGATAAAATTTTATTTTATTCAAATAATTATCTATTAAAATTCTTTATATTTATTAAAACATTTATTAAAAGAACATTGCAAATTATTTTACTTGAAAAGATAGATGTAATAATCATATACAGAGAGCTACATTGGCTACATTGTCCTATATGGATAAAGATATTGAAGAGTAAATCAAGAAAAATAATTTATGATTTTGATGATGCTATTTTTTTAAAGACACATCGTTTAATTTCCGATATTATCAAGCAGCCTTTCTATAAAACCAAGTCTTTCATTAAAAATGCAGATATTGTAATAGTTGGTAATTCTTATTTACAACAATTTGCATTGAAATATAATCTTCGTACTACCATTATTCCTACTGTTGTAGATACAAATTATTTTGTACCTATTCATCATTTAAGACATCAACAAGATAAACTGGTAATAGGTTGGATGGGTAGCCATTCTACTATGTCTCATTTTTTTATTATTGTAGATGTTCTTAAACAAATAAAAAATAAATATCCATTTGTAGAGTTCAAAGTTGTAGCAAAAAAAATGTATATTCCTGAATTATCCATGTATTCAGAAGAATGGGAATTAAATAAAGAAATAGAAGTTCTTAATTCTTTTGACATAGGAATAATGCCATTACCTGACGATGAATGGAGTAAAGGTAAGTGTGGTTTGAAAATACTCACCTATCTTTCATGTGAAGTTCCTTGTGTAGCAAGCAATGTGGGTGTAAATGCAGAAATTATAGAAAAAACAAAGGGAGGCTTTATAGCAAATACAAGGGAAGACTGGATTAAATATCTGTCTTTATTGATAGAAGATGAAACATTACGAATGCAAGTGGGGAAAAAGGGAAGAACAGGAGTAATAGAGCATTATTCCGTATTAGCATATAAACAAAAATTCATAGAGACGATTTTGAAAAATTAAAATATTAATATCCAATGCAGTTATCTATTCATTTAAATATCAATTACAATTATAATATTGAATTTATTAACAATATAGATGAACTCATTAAGTTATTACAACATGATTATCAATATATAATGATAGATAAAAATATACTATCTCTTTACTCACAAAAATTTAGTCAAATATCCCCTGAAAGGATATATTCTGTTCAAATAAATGAAGAAGATAAAAATATTCAATCGGCAATTGAAATCATAAACTTTTTAGCACAAAAAAACATTAGTAAATCTGATAAAATAGCAATTATTGGGGGAGGAGCATTTTCTGATGTTACAATGTTTGTGATGAGTATATTCAAACGAGGACTAAGCTGTACTCTAATACCTACCACATTGCTTTCTATGGTAGATGCAAGTATTGGTGGAAAAAATGCTATTAACTTTGATTTTATCAAAAATCTCATTGGTACTATTTATTTAGCTCAAAAAAATATTATTGTATCAGAATTTATACAAACATTATCAAATGAACAATTATTAAGTGGTTGGGCAGAGGTATTAAAAATTGCTCTTGTCAAGGATTCTGATTTTTATGAGCAATGTATAAAACATCTTCATCGCACTTTATTTCCAGATGATGTTATAATTCAAAAAGCTATTCAGCTTAAATTAGATGTTATTCAAAAAGATGCATTTGATTCTGGTGAAAGACAGCTTTTAAATTATGGACACACCATAGCACATGCTATTGAAGGATTATATGACGAAAAAGGATTGTATATTCCACATGGTTATGCAGTAATTCAGGGAATAATTATTGAGAATATGATAGCTCAAAAATTAAAACTATTATCTCCAACTATTGTTCAGCAAATTCATGACGATTTAAAGAAGTTCTACTCACTACACTTAATTCATGAAATGATGTCTAAAAATATCCCCTTAGTCTTGAAAAAAATACAACAAGATAAAAAAAACACCTCGGAACATACTTATCTTACACTTATTGAAAATATAGGTAAAGGAAAAATAAAAGTACCTGTAAATATAACTATCATTGAGGAAGTATTAAAGGCATCTTTTAATATTTTTTAAATTATTATACCAACATTTTTTTTCCTATACTTGCAATCCCTTACAAAAAAAAATAAACTATGAAAAAGATAGTAATTATTCTATTAAGTACTAGTAATTATGTTTTGTTTTCTCAAACCAGCGACCCTATTGTAATGAAAGTAGGGAATAAGGCCATTCCCAAATCAGAGTTTGAAGCACTATATCGTAAAAATAATGGTAAAACTGTAGATAAAAAAAACATAGAAGAATATGCACAAATGTATGCATTGTACAAAATGAAAGTACTGGAAGCAGAAGCAAATGGATTAGATACTAGTCAACAGTTCATTAATGAATACAATAGCTATAAAAAACAACTTTCTGCCCCTTATTTATCTGATAAAAATACCAATGAAAAAATCGTTGAAGAAGCTTATGAAAGACTAAAAACCGAAGTAAAAGCCGCTCATATTCTGGTAAGATGTAAAGAAGATGATTTACCAAAGGATACATTAGAAGCATGGACAAGAATTAATATCATCAGAAATGCGCTATTAGGAAAATTACCTACCGCAAAAGAAATTGCCAACTATGATAAAATACTTCGTAATTCTACTTATATTCAATCTGATTTCAAGAAAAAAGATAGTGCAATATATAAGGCAAAATTAAATTCCGTGAAAAATATATCTCAATATATTAAAGCAGCAGGTACAGACAAATTCTTGGATGTAGCATCTAAAACATCTGATGATATCTCCGTGATGGATAATAAGGGAATGCTGGGGTACTTTTCTGCTTTCGATATGGTTTATCCATTTGAGAGTGCAGCATATAATACAAAAGTTGGAGACATTAGCCCTATTGTGAGAACAAAATATGGTTATCATATTGTCAAAGTATATGATAAGAGACCAAGTCGTGGAGAAATTCAAGTGGCACATATTATGGCTAAATTCCCCAAAGATGCAAAACCCGAAGATAAAGAAAATGCCCACAAAAAAATAACAGAAATATATAATAAAATAAAAAATGGAGAAATTACTTTTGAAAATGCTGTTAAACAATACTCTGATGATGAACAAAGTAAAGTAAGAAATGGATTATTACCACCCTTTAAATCAGGTCGTTATCCCGAGTCATTTGAAAAAGCAGCTTTTGCAATACAAAAAGATAATGAAATTTCAGAACCAGTAGAAACGCCCTATGGATGGCATATCATTAAAAGATTAGGAATTAAACTATTACCGCCTTATGATGTTATAAAAAACGAATTAAAAGCAAAAATTCAAAAAGATTTAAGAGGACAAGCAGGGCAAAAAGCAATTATAGCAAAAATCATAAACGAATGTAATCTTACGGAAAATTTAAAAAATAGAAATCAGGTTATGAAGTATTTAGATTCTTCATATCTAAAAGTAAATTGGAGTGCAGATAAGGTGAAACCTATTGAAAATTTAGAATTAATAAAATTGTGTGATAAAAAATATACCATTAAAGATTTTGCACAGTATATGGAACAGCAAATGATTTATAGAAGCCCAACAGACCTGAAGGGCCTCATGGAAAATATGTATGCAAAATGGAAAGAAAAAATAATTCTTCAGTTTGAAGAAGAACGATTACCACAAAAGTATCCTAAATATAAACAATTATTAAATGAATATAGAGATGGAATTTTATTATTTGATATTACCGATAAAAATGTATGGAGTAGGGCCGTGAAAGATACTGCAGGATTAAGAGACTTTTATGAAAAAAATAAAAATAAATATATGTGGAAAGAAAGAGCAGATATTACTATATACAAATGTGCTGATGAAAAAATAGCAAAAGAAGTGAGAAAAATGCTAACAAAACAAAAAACAGAACAAGATATCGTGAAAAACATCAATAAACAATCTCAACTAAATGTTTTTACCCAAAATACGATGGTATTTAAGGGAGAAAATAGTTTAGTAGATAAGTATTGGAAACCAGGTGTTATATCCGAGAATCAAAATAATACCTCTGAAAAAAAGGTGGAAATAATTGTCATAAATAAAGTGATTCCTTCCACACCAAAGACATTATTAGAAGCAAGAGGTCAGGTAATAGCTGATTATCAAAATTATCTTGAAACTGAATGGATAAATTATCTGAAGAAAAAATATCCCGTAGAAATTAATCAAGAAATTCTTAAAACTATTCAGTGAGTTTCTCTTTCATTGTAAATTCATAACAAAATTCTTACAGTTTAGTTTACATTTATAATAAAACAGGATAGTTTTTTAGTTATTAAAAATTGAAATAGTTAATTAAAACAAAAAAGTTTACATCTAAGAAAATATCTTTATGAATTATATGGAGATTTAATAAAAAATTCAGCTTAGTAAGTACAACTATTCTCTCTGTACGAAATTAGAGCAAACATTTCTAAACTGATATACAATTAAAAAACACTCACCTATAAAGTAAAGTATGAAACCAAAATAACTTATTTCTTAATCAAGCTCTAATTCTTGTCTACGAATTTTTTCTCTTAAAACAGCACGATTAATAACTTCTTTTGCTCTTTCAGAGGGTTTCTTGTAATACATTTTATCTCTTAATTGTTTAAGAATACCCACTTTTTCAAATTTCTTTTTGTACTTCTTAAGAGCCTTCTCTATAGTGTCACCTTCTTTAATAGGAATAATTAACATAGAATTTCAAAATTTTGAGGGTGCAAATATAAAAAATCTTTTAATCAAATACCAAATTTATTTTATTCTTATTCTAACAAGGTTAAATATCCCTTAAATTCTTTAATAGTTTCGTCTGTTAATGTACACCTAATCAAATAATAATATGTTCCAGTAGGTACTTTAGTATTATTTTTTGTATAACCATTCCATCCTGACTTCACATCGTCCCACGCATACATTAATATACCCCACCTATCATATATTTCACAATAAAAATCTTTGATTCCTCTTGCATTAACAATGAATACATCATTTACTCCATCTCCATTTGGTGTGAAAATATTAGGTATTTTTATTTCAAAGTTATCTTCTATTAAAATACATTTCGTTGTAGTATCATTGCATAAATTGGCAGTATCTATTGCAGTAAGTACTATACAATATGTTCCCGGATTAGAATAGGTATATGAGATATTAGTAGAATAAGTGATGAGTGTATTACCATCATTAAATGTCCAATTGTAAAGGGATGCACCAGTGGAATTATTAGTGATTTGAATAGGTGAATTAACATACCAAACAGATGGTACATTAAACACAGCTACAGGACCATCAGATACATTAACCAAGCTAGTAGAAGATGAGCTTATACAACCATTGGTATATGTTCCTGACGCAGATATTGAATAACTTCCTGTTATAGTATAACAGTATGTACTGGAGTTAGATAATCCACTGCCATCTCCGTAATCAAATAATACATTTGTAAATGTATTGGGTGAATAAGACACTGTAATGCAACTGTTTTTACATATATTATATGAGTTTGATGTAATAGATAAAGAAGGTGTTATATATACATATACAATGGCTGTTTGTGTTGATGAACAATTATTGCTTTCTCCTGTTACTGTGTAATTTGTATTGGTAGAAGGATTAACGACAATTGAATTGGTATTAGCGCCGGTATTCCATGTATAAGTAGTAGAGCCATTGGCTGTTAGGGTAGCACTATTTCCACTACATATAGTTGCACTATTGACAGTGATAGTCGGATTAGTATTAACGATGACTTGAGCTGTTTGAGTGCTGGAGCAGATACCATTACTACCCGTTACTGTGTAATATGTATTGGTAGAAGGATTAACGACAATTGAATTGGTATTAGCGCCGGTATTCCATGTATAAGTAGCAGCGCCATTGGCTGTTAGGGTAGCACTATTTCCATTACATATAGTTGCACTATTGACAGTGATGGTAGGAGTAGGGGTTATAGTAATAATTACTGAGGCACGTGTTATTCCAGGACAAGTGCCTGCATAATATGTATATGTTCCTGGTGTAGTAAAAGTAAAAGAAACAGTGCTTCCTGTTGCAACAGTGGTAGTTCCTGTGTAACTTGAATACCAGTTGATATTAAGTGTAGTATTAGAGATAGCAGTAGCAGTTACAGCAGAACCTATACAACTAGTTACAGTTGATGGATTAACAGAAATAACTTGTGGTGCAGATAGTGTATTTGTCACAATACCTATTCCACCTTTTGTAGCTCCATTAGGTGGAAAATTATTGTCTATTAAACAATTATTAGAACCACTTATGTATTGAACAATACCATTATTTCCCCCATTTACATTTGCGCCTGGCACAGTAACATTACTTCCGATATATCCTCCTCCGCCACCTCCTCCAGGACCATAGGCATCCGTGGGAGAACCAAAAATGTACCCTGATTTCATTTGTTGATTCCCTCCATTACCACCTTTTGCGGTCACTACTGGCGTTCCTACAATTGGGTTGGGTGTTTTAATAACAATAGCACCACCACCACCGCCACCACCACCACCATCTTTACCTGTTAGATCGTTAATATTTGGATTTGGTACAGATGTACTATATCCATCTCTGCCATTAGCAGTGATAGTGCCATTAGCTACTATTTGCCCATAATTAAGGATAATAATAATTCCTCCTCCACTTCCACCTTTACCAGCATAGTTATTATCAGCGTCCCCTGCACCGCCACCGCCGCCCAAAAATATTCTACCTGAGGCATAATCTAATGGTCTTCCTCCTAGTCCTCCATTGTTACTTCTTCCATCTCCTGACCAGTTTGCATAATCGTTTGGACCAAATACAATAGGGTCTCTGTTAGAATTAGAAAATGTATATCCACCTCTTCCGCCTCCTGAGGAGACATTACTAGCAAACCCAGGAGATTCTAAATTCCACGCAGTTATCCAACTTGCGTTAGATATATCTGGATTACCATTTCCGTTCCACATAGAAGTATCTCCGGCATTACTACCGCCACCTCCACCAGCATTGACAGCATTACCACCACCGCCACCATTAGCTACTGCTCCTTTACAAAACCTTCCAGAGAATAATGCCGCATATAGAGCAGTATCACCTGCAATACTCTCTCCTTTATATGTTCCCATGTTTTTATCTAAATGACCAAAGTCCCCAACTCCATAAGCAGGAGATGAGTTTCTTAGATTTGCTTTTCCTCCTCTGAATCCAATAGTATCAGCACTAATTTTTCCACCATTATTGATTGTTAAAGTTTCCGACACTTCTACGGCTACTACACCGCCAGTATTTCCATTCCATGCTGTGCCATATATTGTATGTAAATTATTCACTGTAAGATTTGCATACCTGGGAACTTTTATAAGCTGTACTTTCCCTGATGCTGTATAGTTTTTTTGGAGAGGACAATCTAAATAAACAGTATTTCCATTAACACTATTTACTTGAACAAATTCATAGTTACCCGCATTATTATAGTTTGTAATAGCACCATAATTAACATTAGGTAACGATGCGACAGTATTAGAAGGATTAGCGTAACTGTTTACAGAGGCGCCCTGCATCTGAATAACTAATACTAAATCTCCGGGAGATAGTGTAGGAGTGGGGTTTACAACTACATAATTGTCTCCCACATTAGCATTGTTAGTAATAGAATAGTATTGATTGATAACGGTATTACTAGTAGTTGAAAAATTTCCATCTTTTCCTACTTGCCCGTTGATATTAGATATACAAAAAAATAAAAATAAAAAACTAATGCGATAGTTCATATGGTATTTTTGTTTTTGCAAAAGTAAACTAAAAAAAGAAAAAGAGAGAACATCCATAACAAAATTATTTGACTGGTTAAAACAAATGACAGATGGAAAGGGCATCTAAGCAAAAATAAAAGAATGTAAATTTATACCAATACAAATGATTTTTATGTAATTATAAAGTGGAGCATATCGGATTCGAACCGATGACCTCTACAATGCCATTGTAGCGCTCTAGCCATCTGAGCTAATGCCCCTTTCAAAGAAAAAATGAGCCGCTAATATAATAATTTCAATTTTAATTAAGTTTGTTTTGATTTTTGTAGAAAATAATTTTTTAACTTTGTAAAAAATTATTAAAATGAAAAGAATAATATTTACTGTATTTATTTGTGTTTTTTTAAGCATATCCAACAAAAATTATTCTCAATCTACATTTAGGATTACATATGATGTAGCAAGTTTTGATATTGCTTCTGGAATGGTTGTTACTCCGGCTAATGAATATGTTTTTGCTGGAGTTAATGCTACCTTTATACCATATTATGGTAATATCGTAAAATTGGATAATACCGGAAGTGCGCTATGGGCAAAAGCTTACACAGGAGGAATAGCTACTGCTTTCAATGATATAAAAAATGTAACTTCAGGAGGTTTTATTGTTTGTGGTACATCATCTAGTGGGGGTGCTATTTTAGTAAGGGTAGATAATTTAGGTAACTTAGTGTGGGCAAAAAGATATTTGTTACCTGATATTAATGGAAGTAAAACCTCTAATGAATTTTTTAATGCCGTCATTGAAACTTCTGATGGGGGATTTTTAGCAGTAGGAGGAGTAGATTACTTCTGGGATGGATCTAGTGCTTCTACAGTGGACACGACAAGTTTCTTTGCTGTAAAAGTTAATTCGACTGGTAACATACAATGGAGTAGAGTTTGGACCATTTCTACACCACAACCTGATGAATCTTACTTTTCAGATTGTGCAGAATCAAGTGATGGATATTTATTAGTAGGAAGCTCTGCTGATGGTTCTCAACCAATGACTGATGGAGATTATCCGAGTGATGCATTTTTAGTAAAGGTAAACAAAGCAACAGGATCAAATATATTTATAAATAGGTTTGGAAATGGGAACGCTACCTCGCAGGTCATCAATGGCGTTATTACTCTATCTTCAGGGCATTTTTTAATAGGAGGTGCTGATGACGTTCATGCATTTGTATCGCGGCTACAAGGAACAGGTACCTCTGCTACTCAATTATTCGGAAGAAGAATAAATGGTTCGGTTTTCCCTCTTACTCAATATGTGATTCAAGATTTAATGGAAAATTCAGATGGAAATTATTCCTTTATTGGATGGAGAATAGCAGGGTTTATTCCTGTTTTGAATTCTTCTATCATTAAAATGAATAGTTCTACTGGCGCTATTATTTTTGGTAAAGCATACGCACCTATTGGGTTATCATCTATATTACCTGAGGGTGGACTTGTCCCTTCTGATCAAGGGTACTTTTTTGTGGCTACTGATCAACAAATGGCAGGGTTTAATTACAATGTTATTAGAACAGATAATAATGGGGATATTGGTCTTTCGGTAACAGGATGTACTAATACAGCAATTAATCCTGGTACCCAAGCATATAACATTACCTTCCAAACCATAACAACCTCTACTTATAATCTTGCTACAGAAAGTGTATTTACACCAGTAGTTACAAATTTATCGCCAGTAACAAATGTGCACTGCTTAAATTGTAATATCTCCATAGTGCCTTCTCTTACAGCAACACCAAATCCCATCTGTGCTGGACAAACAACTACTATTGTAGTTACTAATACTGTAAGTGGATATAATTATAATGTGTTTACAACACCATCAGGAGGTTCACCTATTGGCTCTGTTCCATTTACTGTTTCTCCTATAAATACTACAACCTATTATGTTGAGGTACAATCTCAAAGTAATACCTCATGTGTAAGTGCTACACGAACACCTATAACAATTACTGTGAATCCTACCCCCACTCTTAATATCACAGTTAATCCTAACCCAATATGTGCAAGTAATACTTTATCTCTGTCAGCAAGTGGTGCAACTTCTTATACCTGGAATGGCCCATCAGGATTTAGTTCTAATGCTAGTAATACTACTATTACTAATGTATCTTTATCAAACGCAGGTAATTACACTCTTACAGGAAGTTCATCTGGCTGTACTACATCGTCAGTAGTAACTGTAACAGTGAATCCAGTTCCTTCGCCAACAGCTAATGCTAACTCTCCTTTATGTGTTGGTTCAACTTTGACTTTATCTGCATTACCTAATGGTATAACTTCATATTCGTGGAGTGGTCCGGGGGGATTCACTGCATCTGTTCAGAACCCTACCATAGGAAATGTTAGTGCTGCTAATTCAGGAACTTATACTCTTTCTGTTACTAATTCATCAGGTTGTTCTGCTACTTCAACGATAAATGTTACAGTGAATAGTGGTCCTTCTGTTAATACGTCAACATCTGGAACACTCACATGTGTTAATACTACTGTTCAAGTGATAGCTACTACAACCACATCTCCTGCGAGTTATACATGGAGTGGGACCGGTATAGTTAGTGGAGCGAACTCGGCTACTGCTACGGTAAATCAGGTAGGTACTTATACTGTATTAGTGTCCGGCTCATCAGGATGTCCTTCTTCTGCTACTGTTAGTGTTAGCTCTAATACGATATCACCAAATGTTTCAGCATCTGTTTCCGGAAGTATTACATGTAGTAATAGTACTGTTCAAGCAGTAGGCTCGTCGACTAGCTCTCCAGTATCTTATTTATGGACAGGCAGTGGTATAGTAAGTGGGGCAAATTCAGCAACAGTTACTGTAAGTACAGGAGGAAATTATACTTTAAATGTCACAAATACTAATAATGGTTGTGTGTCATCTACAGTGGTTACAGTTAATACCAACACAATATTACCCACAGTGAGTGCAGGCTCTAATCAAACAATCACTTGTTCATCACCATCTGTTGCTTTAAGCGGAACAGCCAATCCAAGTAATGTAACAGTTAATTGGATAGGAGGTGTATGTGGTAGTGTTACATCGCTTACTACTATGGCGTGTGTTCCTGGTGTTTATACATTAGATGTTGTAAATCCTGCTAATGGTTGTGCTAATCAAGCTACAGTTCAGGTATTTCCAGATACAAATATTCCATCTGTAACTGTAACTAATACTGGCACTATAAATTGTAATACCCCTACTATTCAGATTATTGCTACAACAACTGCCTCACCTGTATCATATACATGGAGTGGTCCGGGTATAGTTAGTGGAAATAATACAGCAACAGTTATAGTAAATACAGCAGGTAATTACTCTGTGACAGTTACAAATACTTCTAATGGATGTTCATCTACAATAACAAATAGTGTATTTGTTGATAATGCTCTACCTTCTCCTACTATTACAGTATCTAATACGATTGCTTGTAGTACACCATCAACTAATCTCATAGCAAATTTAGGTAGTGGTAGTTATAATTATACATGGACAGGAAGCGGTATATTGAGTGGTGTGAATTCAGCTACTGCTGCGGTGAATCAAGGAGGTACTTATACTTTGACAGTGTTGAATCCAGCTAATGGGTGTTCTGTGAATGTAACTACAACTGTAAATACTGATACAAATGCTCCAATAGTGAATATTTCTCCAGTAAGTCAGACACTTTCATGTTCTACTCCAACCGCTCAGATAATATCTAGTGGTACAGCAAATTCATACTCTTGGGCAGGTATAGGAATAGTAAGTGGTGGTAATACAGCCACTGTTATAGTTAATAACCCTGGCACATATACTGTTATTGGCACAGCAGCAAATGGGTGTACAGCAGGTGCAACAGCTACCATTTATCCGGATGTAAATACTCCTGTTATTACTCTTTCCTCTAATACCGAAACCATTACTTGTTCAAACTTATCTCCAACAATATCTGCGTCTACAGGTACTATAACTAATGTATCTTATTCATGGTCGCCTTCTTCAGGTATATCTTCAGGAGCCAATTCTTCTATGGCTACTTTTACGGCTTCAGGAAGTTATACATTAACAGTTACTAATCTAAGCAACGGTTGC
>FWPU01001629.1_pt1 | contig 66440 bp, 55 predicted proteins | sample 2228361 | NCBI WGS metagenome assembly FWPU01 (sample SAMEA103939777, study PRJEB20133) | metagenome
ATCGCGGTGACGACGACCTATCTCAACCTGCGCTCGGGTCCGCGTACCGATCAGCGTGTGCGATTAGTGATGCCGCCGGGCGCGCGGGTGGAGGTGATTGGGGGGCCGCGCCGCGGCTTCTACAAGGTCGTCTACAACGGCCGGCCTGGCTGGGCGCACGGGGACTACCTCGACTTCACCAACGATGATAGCGGTGGCAGCGGCGGCACCGCGACGGTGATCGGAGGCGCGCTCAATTTACGGGCCGGTCCAAGCACCGCCGATCGCGTGCTCCTCGTCATGCCTGATGGCGCGCGCGTCGAACTGACCGGGGAGAGCGCGAACGGCTTCCTCGGGGTGATCTACCAGGGCACGCGTGGCTGGGCATACGCTGCCTATCTCGAGACTGGGGATAGCTCGTCACCTCCTCCAGATTCTGGTTCGGGCGGCAGCGCGGTGACGACCACGAATCTCAACTTGCGGGCTGGGCCGAGCACCTCAGACGCCGTCATCGTCGTCATGCCGGCCGGGGCTACCGTCGAGATCACCGGCGATCCGCGCAACGGCTTCTACCCGGTGACCTACCGTGGGCAGAGCGGCTGGGCCTATGGAAGTTACCTCACCACCGGCGGAAGCGCACCGCCCTCGGGAGGTTCGGGAATCGTCTGGCCATTTGAGAGCGGCGGCGCCTGGGAGATCATCCAGGGCTACAACGGTGGCACGCATCAGGGGCAGTACTACTACGCACTCGATCTCGCGCGCACCGACGGCAACACCGCCGGCCAGCCGATCTACGCTCCCGTTTCCGGTACCGTCCTCTGGAACGATCCGAACTCAGGTGGACTCGCAATCAACATGGGCAACGGCTACGCCCTCGCCATGTTCCACGTCACCTTCCGTTCTGATCTGACTCGGGGCTACTCGGTCAGCCAGGGGGAGTTCTTGGGGAACATCTCCGGTCCTGGCGGCAACGGCTATGCCGTCACGCCGCATGTGGACATGACGCTTTGGGATATCAGCGGGGGCGGCAGGGTGGCTGCGCCGTACACGGGCATCAACGCCATCTCCGGTGTGGATTTGCCGGATATCGGAGGTTGGAATCAGCACGGGGGTAAGGTGGTCTATCCTTGAGAACCAACCAGCGTGTCCGCTGCCGATGGGGTTGCCATGCTCGGAAAGGAGCCCTCAGATGCCCCCGATCCATCTCTATGCAACCACTGGTGACGCCGTCGCGCGGATCGCCAGCCCCGACGGCCAGCGCTTCGACGTCACCTTCTTGCTTGAGGGAAGCGGCGCCCAGTGCATTGCGGCCGATCCGGACGATCCGAACCGCGTCTACGTTGGTACCTTCGACCAGGGGCTGTTCCGCAGCCGCGACGGCGGCCAGATCTGGGAGGACGTCAGCGCCGGGATCCCGCACCGCCGCGTCCTCTCGGTCGCGTTTGCCCCAGCCCGGCGCGTCAATGGCCGGGCGGCTATCTATGCCGGCACAGAGCCGAGCAACCTTTATCGTTCGGAGGACGACGGGCTGACCTGGGAAACCTTCCCCCGGCTCACCGAGTTGCCGAGTGCATCGACTTGGTCCTTTCCACCCCGCCCGTGGACGAGCCACGTCCGCTGGATCGCCTGCCATCCCGCCGACCCGGAGATCGTCTACGTCGGCATCGAGCTTGGCGGCGTGATGCGTTCGCTGGACGGCGGCCGTACCTGGGAAGATCGCAAACCAGGCTCGTATCACGACTGCCACTGCCTTGCGACGCATCCGGCGCACCCGGACCGGGTGTATGAGGCGGCTGGGGACGGCGTCGCCTGGAGTCACGATGCCGGGCATGCTTGGGAGCCCGTCGATCACGGTATGGACCGGCATTACACGTGGGGACTCGCGGTCGATAGCGCAGATCCTGACCTGTGGTACGTCTCGGCCACCCTTAGCGCCCGCACGGCGCACCGGCGCGATGGCAACGCCCAAGCACTCCTCTACCGCAAGCGCGGCGACGGTCCCTGGGAGCCCCTGGGCGGAGATGGCGGCCTGCCGTCTCCGCTGCCGTATATGCCCTACGCGCTTCTCGCCCCGCGCCATCAGCCTGGTGCGCTCATCGCCGGGATGCAGCACGGCGAGTTCTGGCTGAGCGAAGACGCCGGCGAGACCTGGCGCCGCCTGAGTGTGAGCCTACCTGCGGTGCTGGCTCTGGCCGAAGCGGGTGGTTGACGCCTCGGCACGTGCCAGTATCCCGGCCGTCGGTGGATAGAGCCCAGCAGAACGGAAGCCGGCTGGCAATCGCCCGATAACCGCGTCCGGTCACCTGGGCACGTCTCGGAAAACTGAGTGCTTACGAATCACGTTGTCGCGTTCCCGGACGATCGTGGTAAGGGAACGACACGAGCCGTAACGCCCTGCGCGAACGCGTGCCAAACACTCGTCATCTCTCCCCGTGTTAGGATAGGTGTAAGAGGCCAGGCTAGGCTTGTATGGAGCCAAACGCCTGAACGAGCAACGCATGGGTTAGGAAGGTCAATGCCGGTTACAAGCGGGTCGCGCGCCCGCGCCAAGAATGTCATCCTCCTGATCGGCGATGGAATGGGGTACACGCAACGCGACGCTGCCCGGCTGTTCGCTCGGGCGCCGCTCGTGATGGACGCACTACCGGTTCACGGGAGCATTGCCACAAGCTGCGCCGACCCTGATGGGAATGTCACCGATTCGGCTGCTGCGGCTACCGCAATCGCCACTGGCGTCAAGACGCGCAACGGCGCGATTGGTGTGGATCCTGAAGGGCGCCCGGTTGAGACGGTGTTGGAGCGAGCAAAAGCGGCCGGTAAAGCGACCGGGCTGATCACCACTTGTAATGTGACGGATGCGACGCCAGCCGCCTTCGCCGCCCACGTCGCCAGCCGGGTTGATCAGCGGGAGATTGCCCGCCAGTTCATCGAGGACACGGGTGTCGATCTCATTCTTGGTGGTGGCCGCACCTGGTGGGAGCCGGCGACCAGTGATGACCTCGATCTCATGCGCCGTGCCCGCGACTTGGGCTACGCGGTCGCTGGGGCGGTGGATACCCTCCAGGCGAGCGAGGCGCTGCGCCTGCTCGGGCTGCTGACCGAGACGGAGCTATTCGAGCAAGACCCTCCGGAAGCCGCGCGTTATGAGCCACCGGTGCCATTGTGGGAGCTCACCCGCATGGCGATTCGCACGCTCTCGCGCAACCCTGCCGGCTTTTTCCTCATGGTGGAGGAGGCCGCAATCGACCGCATGGGTCATCGCAACCTAGGGCCGCTCGCGGTGAAAGCAGTGCATGAGCTTGACCGGGCGGTGCGAGTGGCTCGTGAGTTTGCCGAAGAGGACGGGGAAACCCTGGTGATCGTGACCGCGGACCATGAGTGCGGCGGTCTAACCCTCGATGGGTACCCGGACGGCCCGTTCGATGGCGACCTCGCAAGGCTCCTGCGCTGGGCGACGACAGGCCACACCGAGGTGGACGTACCGCTGACGGCGATGGGGCCGCATGCGCGCCGTCTTGCCGGTCACCACGACAATACCGAGGTGTTTGCCGCCATGGTCGAGGCGATGGGCCTCGGTTGACGAAGCCGGCACCCGAACCCCCAAGCCCTGAACCCCTGCCTATGCAGTCAGGGCGACGATTTCAAGGTTGGCGACCGGAACCGCCTGGCGAGCACCAGATTCAAGCTCGATTTCTACCACGTCAACCGACAGGCCGCTTGGACGGTGCGCACGCCAAGGCGCTCCAACCACCACGCCTGTCTTACCAAGATTCGCGTGGTCGACGCAGCGGACGCTCGCCCCCTCAGTGAACGTGGCCAGGGTCGACTGGCCGTCGTTATCGAGAGCGGTAACATCCGGGATCACAATCTCGGGGCGGAGCATCTGCCCCACGATGCGTGTCGCGGGGAAGAGAACGGCTTCTTTGCCGTCGCATTCTTGAAGCAGGCCAAATGCACGCGGATGCATAGCAAGCTGTCCGAACCCTTCCGTGGCCATGATGGCCAGACCGGGCGCCAGATCGTCGGCGATAACGTGCCTGCCTGGGGAAACGCGCCACGGCGCCAAGCGATCCTCAACAACCGGAGGGAAGACGGCGCTGAGCTCCCGCTCGACAATGCCGCCAACGATCAGCGCCCTTGCGCCAATTTCGCTGAGCCGCCTCATCGCTGCGGCTCCAGCCCAAGCTCCGCCAACGACGATTGCACCCTCCAGATCCGCTGGAAGCCGGCTGGCTGACAGTTCCTCATCAGGACGTGACGCAATGACCCTGATCGGACCGCGCACGGATTCACCGATGCCGACAATGCCAAGCAGCCGCGCGCCGACGGTCCTGATGGACACCGCCTGCCGCCCGTCAACGAATTCAACATCGCCCGGCACGAGCGCGGCGATTTCACCGCCACTGCCGGGAGCCAGAAAGCCGGTTCCTGTGGCCTCATCAACCGAGAGAAGCACCCCGGCGACTGGAGCCGTGACGACCACATTGCGCAGCCCTTTCCGGACGCGAGCAAGGACTTCGCTGGCTGCGAACGATGACCCGACAGGACGCATCAGGCATTTGGTCACTTCAGCCGGGCTGACTCCAAGCTGATCGGCAATGGGAATCCGGATGGCGAGCGAGGCGGGATCGGCGCGAGCGATCACGTGATCGGCAGTGAGCCGCTCGCCGGCACGCACCCGAACCTCCGGCTCTCCGAAGAGCCGGCGTATCACGCGCAGTTCGTGGTTTCGGACGACGAGTGGCTCACGGTGAGGGTAATGCATGTTCATCGTCGTGTCCTTCCCTTCTGATCCGCTCACGAAAAACGGCGAACCGCGGGTGGCTTGACACCACTCACGGCATCGAGCCATTGCTTCATCTTCTGAACTCGCGGGGCGCCGGATGTGGAAAGCGACCGGCTCCGGGCGTCAATGACCACGCCGACCAATCCGCCGATGATGCGCCGCTCATCCGCGAGCGTGACGGTCTTCCCCGCGGCGTTACCGCCGACTGCATAGCGTCGCTCTGGGCGCAGCACCAACGTGGCTGTTTCCCCCGGACGCAAGGGGAGGACCTCGACGCTGCCAGCGGCAACTGAGAACTGGGCCATTTCGCCATTCTCGTAGTGGATCTCCCCCCGGCAGGCGAGATCGCCGTCATGGGTTGAGCCGCCAATAACGACCGCGCTGCCGAGGTGAACCAGCGTGTCGTATTCGAAGATGTGCGAGGCAAGGGCTGGATCAACGGTCCCAAGGATGCCAGCCACGGCCATCAGCCCGTCTTGGTCGAGTGCAAGGTCAACAACGCCGTCATTCGGGACGACATCGAGGCAATCGAGCAGAGCGAGTGCGGCGGCGCCGGGTTGGTTCCATCGCGCAAAGGCGGGTCCACCGATCACCAAATCGCAGGACGAGAGGGCCAGGGGTTGAACACGGGCGACCTCAGCCAGGGCCCGCCGGGCGACTTGCCGCGCAAGCGCTTGCTCGATGGCCAAGTCGCGGGGATGTTCGGGCAAGGTCCAAGGACGGATCGAGCGGTTCAGCACCCACGTAATGAGCTCATCCTCTTGAATATCGAATGGCAGCCAGCCTGCCGCTTCAGTGACCTCCCGATCGGATAAGCCGGTGATGCCGGCCATCAGATCGAGATTAGGAATGGTTGCCAGCGTGCCATCCTCAGGATTCGCGTAATGGGCGTGCGTCCCGTCATCAATGCCGATCGTCATCACGCGCCGTCCAAAGACGCGGGCAATGAACCGGTTGACGAGATCGACCGCGTGGGCACGAGAGAGTACATCGCCGGCCGCGTCCGCCACGATTCCCTTGAAATCTGGTGTGGCAGCGCGGGCGCGAAACGCATCAAGCAGCTCCCGCTCAAGATCGGCGACGATTTCGCTCGGCTGGCGTGTGGCTGGGGAAACACCCCGCGTGCGGACGTTGGTCCCAAAGGCGGTTAGCCCATGCTCTTGGGCCTGTCCATCGGCGATGACGATCGCACGGGCCACGCTGCCAATGACACTGAGTTGTTTGGCAACCTGAATGAGGCGGGGTAACGCCTCAGCGTGATTTGACCCAGCGATGAGGATCACCATCTCGGGCCGGAAGGATCTGAGCGCCTCGACCTGGGCGGCGGCCCATCCACCATCTTTCCGGCCGCCTGGCGCCACCACGTGGAAGAGGCGGGCGTGGGTGCGCTTGATCGCCTCCAGCAGCGGGACGGTTACCGGACTAGATCCAGCCTCGAGGATGGCTACGCGGACCGGCTCGGGCAGGCTCGTGCAGACCAGCAGACCATCAACCCCATCGCCATTGGCAATTTGGGGCATGATCAGCCCGTCGCGGACGGTCAGCGACCGGCCAACCGACCATTCCAACTGCCGGAGGAGCTGCGCCCAGCCGATCGTCAGATCCTCAAACGGGAGGTCAGCAGTGGTGGGACCTTCAGCCTTGGCGATAAAACGGAATGCGCCAGCCACCTGCTCAAGCAGATAGGCGCGGGACAGACCTCGGCCAAAGTCTGCCACGACCATTGACTCGTAGGGGGCCTGTTCGATGTCGGTCATGCTTTCCTCCGACGTGCTTTCCTCGGGCAAACCCTGACCGTTGTCCGGCGACAAGTTCTGCCGGCCACCTGCAGGAAGCGTCTTGTGTGTCCGCGTCAAGGCCTGCTGGCTCTAAACGCCAAACGCAAGAGCCACGATAACCGTGATAATCGCTAGGACCGCAGCGATCACCAGAAGAACTCTGCTTGTGGAAAGCTTCGGACGACCCTCCGTGATCGTTGGGGTACTGGCTACTGGTTCTGGGATGACCACCTCCGCGGCTGCCGGTGTGGCGGCTGGCTCAGGTCCGCCGCTGGGAGCAGCCGCTGCCTGGCTAGCGGGTCTGAGACGTGACCACGTCTCCGCCATCGCCGCATCGGTTGCTGCCCGCTCCCGGCGAGCAAGCCAGGGTTGCGCTACTGGCTCAGCAGACGGAATCTCGCCAGGCAGGATTCGCCGCCCACCGCTCGTGCCTGGTGCGTCGTCTGTGGTCGCGGTGGCCGCTAGGCGGGCCTCTTCGGCCTTCTTTGCCTCTTCAGCAGCCGCGAGTTGCCGGATCCACTCGGGAAGATCGCTCTCGGAGATAAAGCTCGTGGTATCGGCGATCTCTGCTGCCGCAGGCGTTGGTGCTGGCCGAGGCTCCGACGTCGCGCTCGCATCGGGTGGCTGCTGGAGCCAGGCAGGCAGAGACGTGGAAAGATTGCCATTGGGGATGACGCGATGTGGTGCGTCAGACCCAGCGTGCGCCGCTCCATTCGCAGGATGGTCAGCGAGAGCAGTTTCGGGAGTCTGCTCCTCAAAAACGGCCGATGCCGGGAATTCCGCCCGCATCTCCGTCGCCTGAGCAGGATCATAGGGCTGCTCCGCTGCAGCCCGTTTCAGCCAGTCTGGCAAATCCAAGCCGTCGCTGAGATGAAAGACCGCTTCCATGCGCGCAGCGGCGGCAGGACGCTCGGCAGCGACTACCGTTTCTACCCCGAGCGAAATCGGTAGGGATGCGTGTGGCTGGCGCTGGGAGGTGGTTGCCGCACCGCAGGAGGAGCAGAACGCTGCGCCAGGAGCCAGATATTCGCCGCAACTGGTGCACAGGTGCGAACTGCGATCCTTCCGTATCTCATGACCACAAATCCGGCAGAACGCTGCGTCGTTCTCGTTTCTCGCGCCGCAGTCCTGGCAATAGCACACGATTCTGGGCCTCCCGGTCGCCAACACGGAGCCACGCCTGCCAGGCACAGGCAAGGAAGCATGCCCGGCTCGTCATGAAGCAGTATAGCGACGGAGGGCGGAAGTGAGCCCTGCCGAAAAGTCCTATTCGCATGAGCTTCGTAGCTCGGCGCTGTCAAGCCAGATCGTGACCGGGCCGTCGTTGACGAGCTCAACAAGCATCTCCGCTCCGAAGCGACCCGTCGCCACAGGGAGACCGTACTGGCGAAGCGCATCAGCGAATTGATCGACGAGCGCCGCAGCAAGACGAGGCGGAGCGGCGCGCGTAAAGCTCGGTCTTCGTCCCTTTTTCGCGTCGGCGTAGAGTGTGAACTGGGATACGACAAGCATGCCGGCGGAGCCAGGTGATTCCGCGTGCAGCTCGAGCGCCGAGCGATTCAGTGCGCCCGCGTCATCGTCGAAGATGCGAAGGTGAGCAACCTTTCTTGCCATGAACGCGACGTCGTCGCTCGTATCGGTATGGGTAATGCCGACAAGGAGCAACAACCCCTTGCCGATTGCACCCACCACCTCGGCGCCGACGATCACGCGCGCTCGGGTGACGCGCTGAACGAGGACACGCATGAATTCCTCCACCTAGCCATGCTCAAGCGTGGCAACGGCAAGAGCGGCGATCCCTTCGCGGCGCCCGATGAAGCCGAGCCCTTCGTTCGTGGTGGCCTTGATCGACACCGCACTTGGAGGGACGTGCAAAATCGCGGCGATTACGTCACACATCGCCGGCGTATATGGGCCAACGCGAGGCTCTTCGGCAATCAGGGTTGCGTCGACGTTGACAACGCGGAAGTGAGCTTCGCCTACCAGAGTGTGAACGCGGGCAAGGAGCTCGCGCGAGTCAGCGTCGCGAAAGGCAGGATCGGAAGGGGGAAAATGCTTGCCAATGTCACCCAGCGCCGCCGCACCCAGCAGGGCATCGGCAATGGCGTGGAGCAGGACGTCGGCGTCGGAATGACCGGCAAGACCGCGGTCATGGGGAATGGCAACGCCCCCGAGCACGAGGCGACGATTCGGAGCGAAACGGTGAACATCGTAGCCGATCCCGGTGCGGATCGTCATCGAACGACTCCCTGCTGGCGCACCGTGAGGAGCGCTTCGGCCACTGGCAGGTCTTCGGCAGTGGTGATCTTGAGATTCAACCGCGATCCCTCGACGACAGCGACCGGCCAGCCGAGCGCTTCGAAGAGCGCTGCCTCGTCCGTTACCACAAGCTGATGCGCATGGGCATGGCGAAATGCCTCGTGCAAGCGGGAAAGCCGGAATGCTTGCGGAGTCTGCGCGGCCCAGACGCCCTCACGGGGAATCGTGCGAACGATGTTGCCCGACTCCACGCGCTTGAGGGTATCGACGACCGGTATCGCCGTGATCGCGGCATCGCGATCAATGGCCGCGGCCAAGCAGGCATCGAAGAGGTGCGGCCCGGCGAGCGGGCGCGCGGCGTCATGGATCACGACGAACGACGTGCCAGGGGGGACAGCCGCCAGGCCAGCCTCGACGGAATCCTGCCGTCGCTCGCCGCCAGTGACAATGGCGCAGAGCTTAGGAAAGGCGCGTGCACGAACAAGAGATTCCATCTGCGGGAAGAGTGCCTCGCTGGCAACCAGAACAACCGCGGCGACGGTGTTCGCGCCATGGGCGGCTTCGAGAGCGTGAATGACGACCGGCCTGCCACCAAGCGGGGCGAGGACTTTCGGCCCGGCGCCGAAACGCTCGCCGCGCCCTGCCGCAACGATGATGGCAGCGGCATGGAACTCAGGAATTCGCATGTTTCGGAGTGGCAAAGACCATCCGGCCCGCGCCCGTTTGCAAGAGCCGCGTGACCGTTACGGGCACCTGCGAGCCGACAAGGTGTTTCGCCCCGTCCACGACCACCATGGTGCCATCGTCAAGGAAGCCGATGCCCTGGCCAGCTTCCCTTCCTTCCTGGACTACCCTCAATTGGATTTCCTCTCCTGGTAAGACGATCGGACGCAGAGCGTTCGTGAGCTCATTGAGGTTGAGGACCGGCACACCTTGGACCTGGGCGACCCGGTGCAAGTTGTAATCGTTGGTCAGGATTTTTGCGCCACAGGCTTGCGCCAGCCGGATAAGCTTCCCATCAACATCGCGCTCCTCCGGAACCGGCGCATCGAGAACCTCGACCTGATCAGGGAACTCTTGGCGTAGGCGCTTAAGCGTGTCGAGACCTCGCCGGCCCCGTGCCCGGCGAAGGTGATCCTCTGAATCGGCAATGCGCTGCAGCTCATCGAGTACAAAGCGTGGCACGAGCAGAGTCGCATCCAGAAAACCGGCGCGGAGCAGCTCTGGGATGCGGCCATCAATCGCGATATTCGTGTCTACGATGACGCGCGAGGGAAGTGGCGCAGGAGAAGCGCTGCGTGGGGCTGTGCCAGTTGATGGAGCCAGCCGGCCTTTGACCAGGGGGGCCAGGAGGTCACGACGCCGCAGATAGACGACGGTCGTGGTGAGCAGGCACATGCTCAGAGCAAACACAAACGGGAGAAATCGCCCGAAGGGGTCAGGGAGAAACGAGAGCGGGATCGCGAGCAGAGCGCTGAGGAGGGCGCCGAAGGTCAGGCCCGCGGCAAGGGCGATCAACTCGAGTGCGGAGGCAGAGGCGATGGCGTGGCGCACCTGGCGAAAAATCGCCCAGGTGAGATGAGGGCCCAGGACATATCCGAGCCCGCCGATCGCCAGCGCAATGAGAACGAGCGTCGTTTTGGGATTCGTGGCATCGCCGAGAGTAGCGAGAATGTCGCCCGCCGTGAACCCGAGCGCGAGTCCGATGGCGAGTCCAATCAACCGGAGCGTGATTCGCATCACCGGATTCCGGAGAACAGCCGTTTTGCCCGGAACTGTGTGGCTCATTGACCCAGACGGCGCGGAACGACAAAAAACCGCTGCGCACCATGTCAGTTCAGACTGACGTCGCTCACGGGAGTGTAGCACGGACAGCGGCCGGCCCGATGGGCTCTGGCGTCGCTCGCATGCGTACAGCGGCTTCCTGCAAGCGTACGACGCTCTCGGCTGGCACTGACGCCTTACCGAGTTCTCGTCCGGTCTTGAACCCTTCTCCGTGGTAGTCACTCCCGCCGGTGGGAATGAGGCCATACCGGTCCGCGATGGCCCGTAGGTAGGCTTGGGTGCTTTCGTCGTACTCGGCGTAGTAGACCTCGATACCGAGGAGGCCAGCAGGAATCAACCGGCGCAGGGTCAGATCAATGTTTCCGGTGGTGAGCGGATGGGCGAGAACTGGAACGCCGCGCGCCTTGCGAATCAAGGCAATCGCCTGTTCCGGCACAATCTTCCCGCGTGGCACAAAGGCAGGCCGGCCAGCAGCAAGATACCGCTCAAATGCCTCCTGAACTGAAGTGACGTAACCCTGCTCGATCATCGCTCGCGCCACGTGGGGGCGACCAATGGTGCCGGGCCCGGCCAGCTCGCGCACGCGGTCCAGCGACACCGGCAAACCGATGGCCGCCAGGCGAGATACGATCTGCTCGATGCGGGCAAGCCGCTGGTGCTCAAGCTCGGCAAGGCCATGAAGCAGCTCAGGATCATCGCGGTCGAACGCGTAGCCGAGCACGTGGACCTCAAACGGGCCGATATCGCTGCTAAGCTCGACGCCAGGGAGAAACGTCATGCCGAGGCGCTCTGCTGTCGCGGCCGCGGCGTCCAGTCCAGCAACCGTATCGTGATCGGTCAGGGCCAGGACGGTGATGCCACGACGGGCAGCTTCGTGCACGAGATCCGCTGGAGCAAGCAGACCGTCGGAAACGTTGCTGTGGGTATGCAGGTCGATCATTGGCTCACTGAGGGCCGGTAGCGAGGCGCGCTGGCTCGCTACCGGCGATTGAGAGGTTTGCTCTATCTGGGTTCGACGACAAGGCGAATCGCTGTGCGGTCTTCATTGTCGATTGTCACGTCAATAAAGGCCGGCAGACAAATCGCCTCAATTCCGGTCTCCCGGAGGTAATCCCGCGCGATTGCCACGGCTTTGATCGCCTGGTTCGTTGCGCCGGCGCCGATGGCTTGAACTTCGGCGCGTCCAAGCTCACGGACAACACCCGCGATCGCTCCTGCGACGGCGCTCGGCCGGGAGCGCGCAGACACTTTGAGCACCTCACCGTTGCGCTGCGCCGGCTCTGGTGCGCCGCGTGATGCGCTCGCGTCGCTGGCAGACAGCAGATCTGCCCCCGCGCTGGTCACATGATCGCCGGTCACCGATTCCTGGGTGACAGCCGCCTCGGCTGTGGGCTCCTCCCCGAGCTCGACCTCATCCGCATCCGGAGGGAACCGCATGCCTGATGGATCGATTTTGATGTCACGAAGGTCGAGCTTACTAAAGAACCGATTCATCCCTAGGATCTCCCTTGTGAGCGCCACTCATAGCAAGCAGCGCTCCTGCTGCGACCAGTTGTATCGCCCCAGTCCGCCCGGCGGAGCAGGGGCACGTCCGATTCCTCTTGGCGCCTCCAGCCAAGCCGGAGAGCCATTGTACTCTGAATGTTTCCGCAAGCGACGCACCGATTCCCAATACTGGGTCGGTGGCTCAGCCCACAGGCATGGACCGAGCATTGCGGCCGGTGTAAGTCTACGACACTGGCCTTGAGGTTCAATGGGGCCAGACAATCAAACGGCCCGGCAGCATCTACGGCGGACGCCGCATCGCTGCCAGGCCGATGAATGAGCACGTTTAACGCGATTCCGCTGTTAGGCGGATGGGATCCAAGCCTTCCGAGCTACCGGGCGTATTCGACGGCACGTGTTTCTCGGATCACCGTCACCTTGATTTGGCCCGGGTATTCAAGGCTTTCCTCGATCTTTCTCACCACATCCCGCGCGAGGCGAGCCGCGGCAAGGTCGTCAATTTGCGTCGGCGAGACCAGGATGCGCACCTCCCGGCCCGCTTGAATGGCAAACGATTTCTCCACGCCTTCAAAGGAATTGGCGACGCCTTCCAGCGCTTCCAGGCGCTTGATGTAGGTCTCCACCATTTCGCGGCGAGCGCCTGGCCGGGCACCGCTGATGGCATCAGCAGTGGCCACGATAAAGGCCTCGACCGTCTGTGGCTCTTCCTCGCCGTGGTGGGCAGCGATCGCGTGGACAATCTTGGCTGATCGCCCGAGACGCCGGGCGATATCGGCGCCGATCAGCGCATGCGGCCCTTCGACCTCGTGATCAACGGCCTTTCCAATGTCGTGCAAGAGGCCAGCCGTCTTGCAGACGTTGACATCGGCGCCAAGCTCGGCCGCCAGCGCGGCCGCGATCAACGAGACCTCAAGGGAGTGCGCGAGGACGTTCTGCCCATAGCTCGTCCGGAATTTCAGCCGGCCCAAGAGTTTGATCAGATCCGGATGGAGACCGACGACATTCGCCTCGTAGGCAACGCGCTCGCCTTCCTCCCGGATCACCTGATCAAGCTCGGCTTGGGTCTTATTGACCACTTCTTCAATGCGCGCCGGATGGATGCGTCCATCCTGCATCAACTTCCCAATCACCCGCCGAGCAAGCTCACGGCGTAGAGGATCGAACGCCGAGACCGTAATGACCTCGGGCGTATCGTCAACGATGAGGTCAACTCCGGTGGCTTGCTCGAGCGCACGGATATTGCGCCCTTCCCGGCCGATGATGCGGCCTTTCATGTCGTCGCTGGGCAAGGGGACGACAGAGACGGTTGACTCAGCTACGTAATCGGTCGCAATGCGCTGAATCGTCGTGGCGAGAATCTTACGAGACCGGCGCTCGGCTTCCTCATGAAGCTCCTGCTCGATCTCGTGCATGCGGCGAGCAGCCATGGCGCGAGCTTCTGCTTCAACCTCGGCCACCAGTTGCTGCTTGGCCTCTTCCGCCGTGAGGCCGGCGATACGCTCGAGTTCTTGAATGTGGCGACCACGAGCTTGCTCAAGCTCCTGCGCCTGACGCGCACGTTCCTGTTCCCAGGCTTCTCGTGCGCGCTCGAATTGTTGCTCCTGTTTCCGGAGAGCATTTTCTCGCTGTTCTAGCGATGCGGATTTCCGGTCAATGCTCTCTTCTTTTTGCTCGATCCGTCGCTCAATGCGCTCGACTTCTTTGCGTCGCTGCGTGAGCTCCCGATCAAGCTCGGCACGGAGTCGAATTGCCTCATCCTTCGCCTGAAGCGCGAGTTCTCGCCGCTTTGCTTCAGCCGCTTCAATGATTCGGTTTGCCTCAGCCTGCGCGGATCGCACGCGCGAATTAGCTTTGCGGTCCAAAATCACATATGCAACGGCGAAGCCAAGCCCAAATGCGAGAACAGCGTCCAGGACGAGGGCTAACATGTCCATGAACACCGCTCCTCGTGCTGGTTCCCCCGGAGGGGAATCGATCAATTGTTAAGGTGTCGCGCGGATGGATCGACCGTTTGTCGGTATGTTCACTGGCGCCGGCTGGCGCCATGTCCTCCCGCGTGTATCTCCCCGGGCCATCATACGGGTTTGGTGTTCCGGACGTCAAGCGCGAACGCGGCCGAGTATGCACCATTGTTGATGTATGGGAATGGTGAGGTAGGAGTGGTTTCGTGGTCCACCTGTGAGGAGAAGTTGGCGAGAAACGGACATATGGAGCATAGATGCGGATACTTGGGTCGAAAACAAGAAGCGCGTAAGAGGCGAGCAACAACGGCCACGGGCCATGATCGCCCGTGGCCGAAGATGAGTCGGAGCATGACAACGATCTGAGTGTGCCGCACCCTAGCGGCGTGAAACGGTGCCGTGCTCTCTCCCAGATGGGCGAGGTCTCAGGCGTTGTCTCCCCGTTGCTCGGGATTGGCCTCAGCTTGGCGGCGGCGCCGGCGCTCGTTCATCGTCGCGATGAGCCGGGTGAGACCACGAGCGGACAGATCCACCGCGCGGGCAGCAATGGACTCGGCAGCCACCGCAACCGGCTTGAGACGCCGCGCCCAGGTCTTCGCCATCTCAATGCGGGCGCTCGCACCTGTGGCCGTACCAGCCTGCTCCATGGCAGCGCTGCTTGGCTGATCCGCCGTCACGGCCGCCTGCTGGCTGTCTGCCTTTGCAGGCCGGGCCCGTTCTGGCTCTGGTCGGGGAGGTTGCGCCGGCGGTGGCACGATTTGACTTGACGAGGTGTCTTGGGTCACGTCCATGGCAGACCTCCAATCCATTGCTGGATGCCAAACGAGACGAACAACCCGAAGCTCTTTGCGGAAAACAGCATACTCCTTTCTGGCACGTGGTGCCAGCAGTGCGCGCCTGGTTCTGCTTTCGGCATATGCCGTGTTAACGCTGAAGGACAGCAACTGCCTCGGTCGTCGCGGCAGCCTCGATTTCTGCCCGCGTGGCACACAAGAAATCGCCAGGCATCGTGTGCTTGAGAGCGCTCGCGGCTAAACCGAGGTTGACCGCGCGCGTGAGGTTCTCCGGGTCCTCAAGATAGGCCGCGATGAAGCCTCCAGCGAAGGCATCGCCGCCGCCAAGCCGGTCAACGACCTCGATTGAGCGCCAGTCGGTTTCTGCGACCGTGCCGCTCGGGCCAAGGGCCATCGCCCTCAGGCGCAGGGAGCGGCTTGTTTCCGCTTTCTTGCGAGTGAGGACGCAGACGGCGATCCCGAGGCGGCTGCGTGCTTGGGCCATGACCTCCTCATGCGAGCCTTCCAAGCCAAAGAAGGTTTCCAAACTGCCGCGCCCGGCGAACAGCACATCCACCAAGGGAGCGATTTCGACGAAGCAGGCCCGTGCTTCCTCTTCGGTCCAGAGCTTTGAGCGGTAGTTGAGATCGAAAAAGACCGGGATGCTGGCGGCGTTGGCGGCGCGAATCGCGGCAAAGGTCTCCGCGCGGCAGCCATCGCTGAGGGCCGGAGTGATGCCGGAGACGTGAAGCGCCGCTGCCCCCTGCAGTATGGCGGGCCAGTCGAACGCGCCAGGCGCGATTCGGGCAAATGCGGAGCCCGCCCGGTCGTAGGTCACCGACGACGGGCGTGGATCGGTCCCTTCCTCCAGGAAGTAGAGGCCCATGCGTCCCTCGTGGTCCGAAACCCACTGGACGCCCGAGATGTCAACGCCGTGCGCGCGGGCTTGCCGGCCGATATATCGCCCGAGGGGGGTGTCCGGCAGCCGGGAGACCCAGGCGGCATGCACGCCAAGGCAGGCAAGGGTGACGGCGGTGTTCAGTTCGGCGCCGCCAGGGCTGAGATTCAGGCTGCTTGAGCGTTCCAGCCGCTCGTTCGCGGGTGGTGTGAGGCGGATCATCGCCTCGCCGAAGGTGACGACGCGGTGTCGTGGTGATGTGGTCCCTGCGTCCATTGATAATTGCGCTCCTCCCGGTGCGTGCCTCCGTGTACCTGACGGGCATATCTTAGCGTCCTTGGACCCTGAATACGGTTCAAGAGAACGCGGCCAGAGCACCAGGCAATACCCCATATGCCGGCGCCCGTAAAAACCGGGCCGCCTTGCCGGACCCGAGTGGGCACCGGCATAGCAAGCAGCGGGAGACGCGGGCTGCAACCTGTCACACGTCGTCGCACTTGACAATTGATCCAAAAAAGATGAAAAACATGATGCACGTTGTAAGATGCCGCAACGCGCTCACGGCGCCCAATCGGGGGAGGCGGTTCACAATGGCATCTCCGGGCATTGGTAGCGGCCATTGCCCTGTAGTCGTGGAGAAGGGAGCCTCGCAGTGGCACGGGTCATCTTTGAGGGGGTCACCAAGCGGTTTCCAGGCGGAGTCGAGGCGGTCAAGAACCTGACGATGGAGGTCCAGGATCGTGAATTCCTGGTCCTCGTGGGTCCCTCGGGCTGCGGAAAGTCCACCGCGATGCGGATGGTCGCCGGGCTGGAGGAGATCACGGAGGGGCGAATCATTATCGGCGATCGCGTGGTCAACGACTTGCCGCCGAAGGACCGCAACGTCGCGATGGTGTTCCAGAGCTACGCGCTCTACCCTCACATGACGGTGTATGACAACCTGGCCTATCCGCTCAAGCTGCGGAAAGTGCCAAAGCAAGAGCGCGATCGCCGAGTCCGCGAAGCGGCGCGCATCCTCGACATCGAGCAGTTGCTTGATCGTAAGCCGAAGGCACTCTCCGGCGGTCAGCGGCAGCGCGTTGCCCTCGGGCGGGCCATCGTCCGCCAGGCCGATGTCTTCCTGATGGACGAGCCGCTCTCGAACCTCGATGCCAAGCTGCGTGTTCAGACGCGCGCGGAGCTGATCAAGCTGCATGAGCGGGTCCAAACGACCACGATCTACGTCACCCATGACCAGGTCGAGGCCATGACCATGGGCGACCGCATCGCCGTGATGAGCCTTGGCGTGCTCCAGCAGCTCGATACCCCACAAAACCTGTACGATAAGCCAGCGAATAAGTTCGTTGCCGGGTTCATCGGCTCACCCGCGATGAATTTCGTGGACGTGACGATCCAGCAGGCGGATGGGGCGCTCTACGCGGTCAATTCCGGGCTGCGCCTCCGTGTGCCGGAGTCGAAGGCGGCCGCGCTGCGCAACTACATCGGCCAGACGGTCACGCTCGGCGTCCGGCCAGAGCATCTGATCGAGCGCTCGCGCGCCAATGGTCTCGCCCCGGCCGACTCAAAGGTCCCGGTGACGGTTGATGTGATCGAGCTTCTTGGCAACGAGATCTTTGTCTACCTGACGACCGACAACAATATGACGCTGACAGCCCGAATGGATCCATCGGTAAGGATCCAGCGCGGACAGCGCATCGAGGTGACGGCGCCGCCGGAGAAGCTGCACTTCTTCGATCCGCAAACGGAGGTAGCCCTCTAACCGGCTTTTCCGTTTCGCGGTTGCTCCCTGTCGACCGCGCTCTCTGCACTGTGACGAGCAGCCGGGGCAGCCTTCCCGGCTGCTGCGTTTTTGGCGCGGCTGGGAGGACGAAACGTGGGCGCCTGCGTCGTGCCGTACAATCGCGCCCAACCGTTTGGAGCAGAGGAGCAGGGGGCAATGGTCGAGCAGGCGGACATGCGGTTGAGCCGGGCGACACTGGCAGTGAAGGCGGGCGTGGATCTGGCGCCGGGTGACGGGGTATCCCCGCCGATTCACTTGGCATCCACATTTGTCCTGCCGGGTGACCCGGTCCCTGGAACCCTGTCGTACGCCCGCGCCGGGAGTCCCGCCTATGTGCCATTGGAGCGAGCGATGGCACAGCTTGAGGGCGGCAGCGACGCGGTGGTCTTCAACGCAGGCATCGCCGCGGCGATCGCTCTGCTCGAAGAGGCGCGACCAGGCTCGGCCGTGGTCATGGCTGAGGATGCGTATTACGGCATCCGTGTCTGGGCGCGCGATACCCTGCCGGCCCGCGGCGTTGACGTGCGGTTCGTCAACCAGCAGGATCTAGCGGCGGTGGATCGCGCGCTCCCCGGAGCGACGCTGCTCTGGACCGAAACGCCGACCAATCCCCATCTTGCAGTGTGCGATCTTGCCGCCATTGGCGCGATCGCCGCGCGTCATGGTGTGCCTTGGGTCTGCGACAACACGTTTGCCACGCCATTGCTGCAGCGGCCATTGGAATTCGGTGCGGCCGCGGTGATGCATAGCCTGACGAAATACATCGGTGGTCACAGCGATCTGATTCTCGGGGCGGCTGTTTGCGCCGATCCGGCCATAGCAGCGCGGCTTCGGACCCGGCGGAACAGCAGCGGCACGCAGCCGGATGGGTTCTCGTGCTGGCTAGCGCGGCGTGGGTTGCAGACACTCCCGGTGCGGATCCGGCAGCAGTGCGCAACTGCTCTGGAACTGGCGCAGCGGCTGGCCCGGCACCCGATGGTGGAGCGAGTGTATTACCCTGGCCTTGCCAGCGACCCCGGTCACGCGATTGCATGCCGGCAAATGGATGGGGGATTTGGCGGCATCGTCTCGATTGTGGTGAGGGGTGGCGTGGCTGCTGCCCAGAACGTTGTAGAAACCTGTCAGATCTGGGTGCCGGCCACCAGCCTGGGCGGCGTGGAGTCGCTCATTGAGCGGCGAGCGCGGTGGGCAGGGGAGAGCGCCGATCCGGCGTTGCTCCGGCTCTCTGTCGGGCTGGAAGATATCGAGGACCTCTGGCGCGACCTTGATGGAGCGCTGAGGCGGGCAAGCGCGAGAGCGTGACGGGCGCAACAGCATTCCACTGCTCTGCCTGCTGCGGCGCATGGAGCCCAGATTGTTCCGGAGAACACGGTTCCGGAGTGTTCGTTGCGCCGGCCAGCTCTGAGCGCAGCCGGAGCCTACTGTAGGCGCGATCGCGTCGCGCACAGCGATGCTCCAATCCGAGCCGGCGCACTCCATCTGCCTGAGCGAAGCGAGGGATGCTATCTGGGCGATTGACTGCTTAGCGTCACGCGCTGACACCGTCATGCGCACACCTGACCGGTTCCCTGACCCGCTGACGTCCCAGCAGGTCAGGGTGTGTCGGATTGACGCTTGCAGCATGCCAGCGCGAGCCGGCGCAGCTCTGCGCAAGCTGTGTCAGCGCGTGAGCTTGGTCTGGATGTCGCGGATTGATGCTTCCAGTTCTTCCACGCGCTCGCGCTTCTCTTTGATCCGCTGCGTCACCTCGGTAATGCGCGATTGCAAGAGTTCCGGCGATTCGGTTGGGCGAGGGTGAGAAAGCGCGGTTTCCCACCGGGCGACTGCGCTCTCGTCGAGCGAAATGGATTCCCGTAACCGGTACAATTGCTCGCGCTTGCGGGCGAGCGCGTCGTGCAGTTTTTGTTCCCAGGCGGTGCGCCGCCGGGCGCGCTCCACGGCTGCATTCTCGAAGATCTTGTCACACGCAGCGCGGAACCGAGCCCAGAGCGCGTCGCCGCGATCGCGCCGGACTGGCCCAATCGTCTTCCATTCCGCCTGGAGAATCTTGGCCTCCTCGGTCGCAGCCACTGGATCGGCGGCGTAGGTGAGGGCTTCGGCAGCGGCGCACAATTCTTCTTTGCGCCGGAGGTTCTCTTGCTCCTCGCGGTCGCGGTCCTGATAGGCAGCCGCCCGGCGCTCGAAGAAACTCTGGGTTGCGGCACGGAATCGCTGCCAGAGCGCCTCGTCGGCCTCTTTGCCGCACGGGCCGATCGTTTTCCACTCCGCCTGAAGCGCCTTCATCGCCTCAGCCGTTTCGCGCCATTCGGTGGAAGTTGAGAGCTCTTCGGCGCGGGCACAGAGCGCCTCTTTCCGCTGCCGGTTCTCCTCATAGACCGCGGCGCGATGCTCGAAAAACCGATCCTGAGCACTGCGGAACCGGCTCCACAGCTCCTCGTCTGCCGCGCGGCCAGCCGAGCCGATCGTTTTCCATTCCGCTTGCAAAGCACGTAGGGTTTCGGCAGTGGTCCGCCAATCCTGCGAGTCTGCCAATGCCTCGGCTCGCGCCACCAGCTCTTCTTTCTTGGCGCGATTCGCGGCCCATTGCTGCTGGCGCTCTTCAAAGTACTGATTGCGGCGCTGGTTAAACGCCTCACGGGCAGCCTGCAGGCGGCTCCACAACGGATCATCGAGCTCGCGTCCAGCGGGTCCAATGGCTTTCCATTTCTCAACCAGAGCGCGGAAGGCTTCTCCCGTCGTTTTCCACGCGGTGGACAGGCTGAGCTCCTCGGCGCGAGCGACGAGCGCCTCCTTCGCGCAGCGACGGTGCTCAACCTGTTCAAGAATCGCGCTTTCCAGGGCCTGCAGTTGCGTCACCACCGCTGCAACCCCTTCCTCCGTCTGGCGCTGGGCATCGGCGAGGAGGCGGCGAACACGACCCAGGAAGTACACCTTGTTCGGGTTCTCATGGACCTCTTTCGCCAGTGCCTCAACCCGCTCGGCAAGCTTCGTGAGTGACACTGGGGCCTGGCTTCCCAGCGGCGTCGAAGGCGTCGCCTCCACCGGCACCTGTTCCGTGACCTGCCCGTCGGCAACCGGGGCGACTGGCGGCTGCGCGCTGGCCAGTTCGGGTGAGGGTTCGGTGGCGGAGACGAGATCCCCTGCCTGGCCATCTCCACTGGGGGCAGGCTGCGACTCGACCGCCGGGGAATCGGGTGGAACCGGGGCTGGCGGTGTCTCTTGGGCCCCGGTTACCGGAATGCGGGTTTCGGCGAGATCAACCTGAGGCGCATCTGACATTGGCTGGCTCTCCGCGGGGTGATCGCTGCTGGCACTACTCATCTCTGCGACTGTCATGCCATTGGACTCGCGAGTCTCAGTCTGCTTCGTCTCCACGTTGCTCCCTCCATGCTTCAAGTTTACCGATTTCTGACAATCGGCGCGTGGCATGATGTGGCCACCGTGAGACACGTCCTGCCGTGAAATACGGGACGTGGCCGGTTGCGGAGGGCACGGGCTGCGCTCTATGCTGCCCTGGTTGTAAGTGATGGAGATGGTTCCGAAAGGATCGAGACGAGGGCGACCAACCAATGCGCATGTCACACCTGTTCGGCCGCACGTTGCGTGAGGCTCCTGGCGATGTCGAGCTCATTAGCCATCAGCTCATGCTGCGGGCTGGCATGATCCGCCCGCTTGGCGCAGGGATTTTTACCTTACTCCCGCTCGGCTGGCGCGTCGTGCGCAAAGTTGAGCAGATCATTCGTGAGGAAATGGACGCCATTGGCGGGCAGGAGATGCAGATGCCGGTCGTGCACCCGGCAGATATCTGGAAGGAATCGGGACGCTACTACACCGTTGGGCCTGAGATGGCCCGCTTCAAGGACCGCAACGACCGGGATATGGTCCTGGCAATGACGCACGAAGAGGTGGTCGCCTTCCTGTGCCGGACGGAAATCAACTCCTACCGCCAGCTTCCCCAGATTGTTTATCACCTGCAAACGAAGTTCCGGGATGAGCCGAGGGCAAGAGGCGGTCTGATCCGCGTTCGGGAGTTCACGATGAAGGATTCCTACAGCCTGGATGCGGATGAGGCAGGGCTGGATGTGGCCTATCGGCTGCATTGGAAAGCGTACGATCGGATCTTTCGCCGGTGCGGATTGAAATTCATTGTGGTCGGCGCAGATGTTGGGATGATGGGAGGGACGGCGTCGCACGAATTCATGGCCTTTTCACCGAATGGTGAGGACACCGTCTTGATTTGCCCGGCGGGGGATTATGCGGCCAACCGCGAGGTCGCGACCTTTCGCCGGGAGCCGCCTGTGCGCGAGCCGCTCTTGCCCCTTGAGGAGGTCGCCACGCCAAACACACCGACCATCGAGGCGCTGGCGGAGTTCCTCGGCATCCCGAAATCGCGCACGGCGAAAGCAGTGTTTTACAAGGCGAGCTCCGGCCGCTTTGTGTTTGCAGTTATTCGGGGTGATCTGGAGGTCAACGAGACGAAATTGAAGAAGGCCGTCGGTGAGCCAAATCTCCAGCCGGCGACCGCTGAGGAGATCCGCGCGGTAGGCGCTGAGCCAGGCTATGGCTCGCCAGTCGGCGTGAGGGGCGCGATCATTGTCGTCGATGAGAGCATCCGGGATACGCCGAACCTTGTCGCTGGCGCCAACCGGCCGGGGTATCACCTGAAGCATGTGAATCTTGGCCGGGATTTCCAAGCCGATATCATCGCGGATATCGCGTCGGCTGAGGATGGTTTCCCCTGCCCGGTCTGTGGCACGCCGATGCGCGCAGAGCGGGCCATCGAGGTCGGCAACATCTTCAAGCTTGGCACGCGGTATAGCGAAGCGCTGGGCGCCACCTATCTCGATGCGGAGGGGAAGAGCCATCCGATTGTGATGGGGTCGTATGGCATTGGCAGTGGGCGTGTAGCGGCCACAATCGTTGAGCAGTGCCACGACGACAAGGGGATCATCTGGCCCTACGAAGTAGCGCCGTTCCACGTCTCGCTCGTGTCTCTGGCGCGTGATAGCGACGATGAGACGGCGCGTGCCGCCGACCGGTTGTATGACGACCTCCGGGCGGCTGGTGTGGAGGTGCTTTACGACGAGCGGCTCGATCAGAGCGCGGGCGTGAAGTTCGCCGATGCCGATCTCATCGGCAATCCCTTGCGCGTTACCGTCTCCCCTCGGACCGTTCGTCAGGGGCAGGTCGAGTTGAAAGGGCGGACGGAGGCCGAACCGGAGCTGGTCGCGCTTGATGAGGCGGTGCGTGCCATCCGCGCCAAGCTCGCCGCGGTCGCCGCAAGCGACCGCGCCGCGGCGGGGTTGGAGGGGTAAGCGGGACACGTTGCGGCACGGTCATTCCCAGGGTAACGTGTAGAGTTTGACGAAGGTCAGGGCCCGCATAGCTTCCCGAATCCCTTCCTTGACTCCCAGACCACTATCCTTCGTCCCTCCAAACGGAGTCAGCTCTGTCCGGAACCCTGGGATCTCCCGGATATTCACAGTGCCGCAGCGTAATTCCTTGATACACCGGAGAATGCTCGGCCAGTGGTTGCTCACGACACCTGCGGAAAGACCATAGTCCTGCGCGTTGGCTAGGCGAATTGCATCATCGAGGTCCTCGACCCGAAGAATCGGCGCGCAAGGACCGAACGTCTCTTTGACTACGATTTCCATCCGTGGCGAGACATGGTCGAGCACCGCTGGGGTGAGTTGCGCGCCACGGCGCACGCCGCCGGTCAGCAGCCTAGCCCCCTCGCTCACCGCCGCGCCAATTCGTCGCTCGATCTCAATGGCGGCCTCCTCGCATATCACGCAGCCGATGTCAGTGTTCGGATCGCGCGGGTCGCCGGTCACAAGTTTTGCAGTCTCCTCAGCCAGGCGACTCGCAATGGCATCGGCAATGGAGCGCTCGACAATGAGCCGCTTGACAGCCGTGCAACGCTGGCCCGAGTTTTTGAATGAACCGGCGACGGCCAACCGCACGGCCTCGCCCACCTCGGCATCCCCAAGAATGATGAGCGGATCATTCCCACCGAGCTCGAGGATGAGCCGGCGATAGCCCGCTTCCTGGGCTATGCGCTTGCCAACCTCTGTGCCGCCAGTAAAGCTCACCAATTCCACGGCAGGGTGGGTCCATAGGATCCTGCCGATCTCCTCAGTGTTCCCCGTCACGATCGTGACGAGGCCATCGGGGAGGCCCGCTTCTCGCATGATCCAGGCCAAGCGAACTGCGGACAACGGGGTGCGCGAGGATGGCTTCACCACGATGACGTTGTTTGTGGCAATGGCTGGCGCCACCTTATGGGCAACCTGATTGAGCGGATGATTGAATGGCGTGATGGCGGTGACGAGGCGCAATGGCTCACGCAGGGTGTGCGCCCGGCGGTTGCGGCCGTTCGGTGAGATGTCACAGGCGAAGGTTTCACCATCATCGCGTAATGCTTCGAGCGCCGCAAACCGGAACACGTCCTGAGCGCGGCGCACCTCATGCCGCGTGTCCTTGAGGCATAGACCGGATTCTAGCGTGATCAGGTGAGCGAGATCCTCCGCCTCTGCTGCAAGGCGGTCGGCAATGCGATGTAGGATCGTCGCGCGCTCATGACGAGAGAGGTCGAAGCGGAGCTGAGCCGCCGCGTCCAGGATAGACCAGACTTCCGCAGCTGGCAGCGCGGGGACAGCACCAATGACGTCACCCGTGTATGGGAAGCGAACCACCAAGCGCTCGGGTGACCAGACTTCCTGACCTCCGATGAGGAGCGGCAAATCGTGTGCGAGAAGACGTGGGCGAGTCATGGACGCACTCCGTTGAGAAGCAATGCCAAGAGATCGCTATTCTGGGCACCGCTCCTCAGCATGTCGCTGGCAGCCTCGGTCAGTGGATGGCTGATGATGATGGGGATAATCTGCTCGTGACGCCCGCCGTGGGAGCGCAAAGGCCCCGCTAACACGGACAGATCGTGCTGTGCGGCCGATTTTCCGAGCGCCGTGCGGGCATCAGACGCGACCGAGAGATCGCCGATGCGGTCCAGCGGATGCTGGTAAATGACTGCCGCTTCCTCACGCGTGAAAATCTCTTCGACGCCATCGAGCCGGGCGAGGGCTTCGCGGGCACGCTCACGCTGATCCTCGTCAACATAAATCCAGGCGAACGACCCAAGGGCACCATGATGAACGATGTACGGGTCGGTGATTGGCAGCACCACATGTGCGCCGGTAATGCCCGCGCTGGCGAGCACATCTTCGAGGTAATGTACCCGAGGTGTCCCATCCGGCTCGTGCTTATCGTTCATGCCATGATCGGCCACGAGGCCAACGACGTACCCGAGGTCAAGCAGGTCTCCAAGCAACGAATCGAATCGGGAGAAGAATTGGTCTGCGAGTTCACTGCCGGGCGGGCTCGCGTGTTGCACGAAGTCGGTGGTCGAGATGTACATCAGGTCGAGCAGGCCGACCTGCCTGGAGACGGCAAGAGCAATCTCCATCGCGTAATGACTCATGTCCCACTCATATGGCCCCGGGTTGCGGCGTCCAACAAGCGCCACGATATCGGTGATGCCATAGGCCGGAAGTGGACATGATTCTGCGCGCTCAGCGCTCGTTGCTGGAACGCCGCCGTGGGCAAGCAGATGACGCAGCTTGTCTTTTGCCGTGACGCACAAGACCCAGGCCCCTGCCTCGTGAAATGCTGCGAAGATGGATGGGGCGCGCAAGAAGCTTGGGTCTGTCAATTGCACTTCTTCGCCGTCTGGCGAGCGGTAGTGATTGCCGGGTATCCCGTGGACGACGGGAGGGGCGCCCGTCACGATGGACACATTGTTCGTGTTGGTGAACGACGGCATGTGGCTGCGGCCCAGCGCATACGTGCCGCCATGCGCGAGCAGGTCGCGCAGCCGGGGCATCACACCGCGGTCCAGTGCATCATCCAGGTATCGAGGGTCACAGCCATCCACCGTGATCGCCACGGTAGGGCGCCGGGGGTACGCATAGTCGCGGCCATTCACGGTGACTAGCATGTTCGTCTGGTTGCTTACCATGCTGTGTCCTTCGCAGCTCCGTGCAGTGCCAGCTCATGGAGTGTGTCGCGAAGACACTTGGCAAAGCCTTCGAGAGTCTCCAGCGAGATGTTCCCGAGGGCGCAGACGCGAAAGCTCGTTTTTGCGGCGTTGCCGAGTCCCGCATAAATCACGTAGCCCTGGCGTTTCAGGGCGTCATGGAGCGGATCATAAGCGATGCCTGGTGGGAGCGGTAGGCTGCGAACGGAGCGGGATCGGTAGGGCGACGCCACTCGTGGCTCGAGGCCCAGATCGCTCAGCGCGCGATCCAAGAACGCCATGCGCCGCGCGTAGATCGCCTGTCGCTGGGCTAGACCTTCTTCAAGTAGCTCGTCCAGAGCTGCATCCAACCCGTACATGGCAGGAATCGCTGGGGTGAACGGGACGGTTCCCCTTGCCTGGGCATCGAGGTAGGCGAGCAAATCGAGGTAGAGTGAACGGCGTGGCGCCTCGTGCAGGCGCTGCTGCGCGCGAGGGGAAAGCAGCACAAACGCGACACCTGGCAGACCATGCAGGCACTTGTTCGACGTGCACGCAACGAAGTCGATTCCGGTCCCGTCGAGCCGGAGGTCTTCTGCCCCCAGTGAGCTAATGGCATCGCAGAGAAGGAGAACGTCATGCTCCTGGGCGACCGCCGCGATCTCGTGAACCGGATTGAGGAGTCCAGTTGTCGTCTCATGGTGGACGATTGCAACCGCGTCGATAGTGGGGTCATGAGCTAGGGCGCGCTTGACGGCATCGGGATCAATAGGTTCAACATCTGGCATTTCGATGACTATAACTTCAATGCCATGGCGGCGAGCGATGGTCTCGATGCGGATTCCGTAGACACCATTACGGCAGACAAGAATTTTCCGGCCCGAACGCACGGCGCTGATCGTCATAGCTTCGAGAGCGGCAGTCCCACTACCTGAGAGAAACGCAACCGCCCACTGGTCGTCAACGCCGGCGATGGCGATGAGCTTGCGGCGTACGCTCGCCACTAGGAACGTGTACTCAGGTTCCCGGTGACAGAGGTCAGGCCCGGCGATTGCCCGGTGGACACGGTCGCTCACCACTGCTGGTCCAGGATTTAGCAGAACTTGTGGCCGGATGAGGCGATGACGACCGTAACGGCGGAGATCGAGAGCACTAAGCTCGTCTGGGCGAATGATCGCATCAGGCTGCGCTGGAATAAGGGACGACTGGTCTGTGCCGGTCAGCGTCAGGCCAATGATCGCCGCAGCGCCAGCGCGATGAGCTGCGAGGATGGACGAAGGTTGCATGCCAATCACGCCCATATGACGAACATCACTTAGTCGTGCACGCTCCAACGCAGCAAACAGGCCGAACGGGGCAGGGGGTGGTGGACCGGTCACCACCACGTCGGCGTAGGCTGCGGCCTCAGGCGCTGGCGTTTCTCCAGGAGCGACGACAAGACCGATCTTGGCGCCGTCGTCCCTCACCTGCTGGAGCGATGCGGTGAGCTGCTCGACGACGGACTGGGCCAGGTCGCTCGCGTACATCACCCAGAGATGAATGGCGCGATTGTGGGCCCACTCGGTGGCGATCGTTGCTGAATCGGCGTATGGCACTGGTCGGCAAGCTCCTCGGTCGTTCCGCCACGGCAATCCGAGCACCTGCCAGAGTCTATCTGCAGCAAGAAACGAGATCATTAAAACCTTGTGTTCTTCTCAGAGTGAGCCACAGTCTTATTATTCCCTTCACAAATGACCATGACATTGGATTCAGAATGCGCTCGATGCTCAAAGCACGTGACGTGAGGACGACGAGACTGGAGAGGAGAGGTTTGAGAATGACGAGCCTGCAAGCATGGGGCGTATCCCGGCGCCGGTTGCTGGCGATGGCAGGTGGAGCCGCGGCGAGCATCGCCATCGCGGGGCGGCTGCCAGCCAATGATGCTGGCCGGGCGCTGGCGGCAGATGATGTCTGGCATGCTCCAGTTGACCTTGAGAAGGCGAAAGAGCAAGCTCGCGATTTCTACACCTATGGCATTCCGGATGACTGGGCAAATTACGGTGAAGTGATCCAGGCGTTTGGAAAGTCACTCGGAATCGAAATCAAGCACACTGATACCGATATGTCCTCGCTTGAGGAAATCACGAAGTTTGATGCAGAGAAGGACAACCCAGTGGCGATCTGTGCGGACATTGGGTTGCTTTGGGGATCCGTGGCGGAAAAGCGCGGCGTGGTCCCACCGTATCTACCGCCGAGTGCGGAGAAGCTTCCGGAAGGGTACAAAGCGGCCACGGGCGGATGGATTGCCACATTTGCCGGCGTGCCCTCCTTCGTCGTGAACATGGACGCCTTGCAGCGAGCCGGTCTTCCCATGCCGGCAACATGGGATGATCTCCTCAAGCCTGAATACAAAGGTAAGGTCGGATCAGGGGGTGACCCGCGTACAAGCGGAACGGGCCAGACGATGTTCCTGGCTTGGGCGTATGCGCACGGCGGAGACGCGGGTAATCTTGCCCCCGGCGTTGAGTTCGCTAAGCAGCTCATTCCCCAGTTCTATCCGGCAGATTCCTCCCTTGATCTGCTCGAAAAGGGAGAGATTCTGCTGTGGATGCGCTACGACTTCAATTGCGTAGCTGCCGTCAAGAAGCTGGCCGACAAGCAGATCAACGCCAAGGTTGTCGTCCCCGGTATTTCCATCTATGCGCCGTCGGCGCTCATGGTCAATCGCTACAACATCGAGAAGGCTGAGGCGGCCAAGGCGTTCATGGAGTTTGTCTTGGGTGATGAGGCGCAGACCATCTTCGCTCGCTTCGGTGCCCGGCCGATTCGCTATGTGCTCGGCGATCTAGAGCTTCCGGATGAGGCGAAGGCCAACTGGCTCCCTGACGCCGACTACGCGCAAGTGAAAGTCGTCGAGGACTTTGTGAAGATCGATGCAGAGCGCATCGCCCAGGTCTGGGATGAGGATGTCCTCGGAAATTAGGCCGTGATCAGCACGCGAATTGCCCGCACGAGGACAACCGAGCCGGCCAGGCGCGCCGTGCTTGGCCGGATGGCCGGGTGGCTTGGGGAGGGGCTGGTGTCGTGGTTACCAGCCCTACCGCTCCTTATGCTTGTTGGCGCCTTGCTCATCGCGCCGACCGTGGCCATGGTCATCGAGAGCCTTCGAGGCCAGACGGGGACATGGAGCCTGGATTTCTGGCGCGATACGCTCCAGAGCCGTGGCAGCCGAATTGCCATTGTGACGAGTCTCAAGCTTGGTCTCATTTGCGCTTCGCTGTCGTTGTTGATCGGTGGTCCGCTGGCATGGGCAATCTCCCGGATGGTTGTCGCCAGGCGATCGCTGTGGCTCGCGTTATTGAATGTTGCAGCGAACTTCGGCGGTATTGGCCTTGCTTTTGGCTACATTGCGGCCCTTGGCACTTACGGAATGGTGACGCTGTCGCTCGCGCGGCTCGGGCTGGCAGTGAACCCGCCTGAGCCAGGTTCGATCGCCGGGCTTGCGATGGCGTACGAATACACGAACATTCCGCTCTTTGTCTTGTTGACGTTGCCAGCGATGTCCATCGTGCGAAAGGACTGGTTGGAGGCGGCTTCAGTGGCAGCGGCATCGGGCTGGCAGTTCTGGAGGTACGTTGGTCTCCCGGTCCTCGCTCCCTTCTTGGCGGCTGGCTGGGTGCTGATCTTCACCTGGTCAATCGGGATCTACAGCATTGCTTATGCCATGGGCTCTGGGGCGTCGCAGGTCGGCAAGCTCCGGCTGATCACGCTCCAAATTGGGTTGACGCTTAACACGGGAGCCGGGAAAGAGGAGCGCGCGGCCGTATTGGCTGTAGTGCTCTTGTTGATGGCCGTAGTGAGCTTGGCCAGCTACCGGTTGATGTTGCGGTGGGCACTGCGATGGTTCGCCTAAGCCGGGTGTGGCAATGGCTCTTGCTTGCAGGAGCGGTTATCTACATCGTCGTGCCGATGATCGCGGTGATCCTCTACTCGGTGGCAACGCGCTGGACCAGCAATATCCTCCCAGATGGCTATACGCTGGCGCACTGGCGGGAGGCTGTGACAGAAAACCGCATGCAGTTAGCAATCTTCCGCACAGTCTGGCTCGCTGTCGCGGTTTGCCTCCTCGACCTGCTGCTGGTTGTGCCAGCCGTGTACTGGCAGCGGGTGCGCAACCCGCGGATTCGGATCATCCTTGAAGTTGCCGCGGCCATTCCCTTTGTGTTGCCGTTTATCGTCATCGCCTTTGGCATGCTCAAGCTGGTTGGCCGGTTCACTCCAGAGTTGCTGGGGCACTGGTACTTGCTCCTGCTCGGCCACGCGGCAGTAGCGTTTCCCTTCCTGTACTGGGCCGTGGATGGCGCGATGGCGGCGGCCCACGTTGTGCGCCTCAATGAAGCCGCCCAAACGTGTGGAGCGACGCCGCTGCAAACGCTGCGTCACGTGGTGGTGCCGAACATTAGAACTGGCATCGCGACGGGCATAATGCTCGTTTTCGCGACCAGTTTCGGGGAGTTCGCGTTAGCGCAAATCCTGGTCGGTGCGCGGTTTGAGAACATCTCGCTTTATAGCCTGAATCTCCTTACCGAGACAACATCACAGTATGAAAAGCTAGCGGTACTGACTGTGATCACGTTCGTCATCCTCTTCATCATCTCAGCCGGTGTCGTGATTGCGAGTCGGGGCCAGGCCGCACGGCTCTTGCCCGGGGCCCGGATCATCACTGGAGATCGTGCACCATGAGTGGCGTCAGTGTGCAAGCGGTCAGCAAGCGCTTCGGCAATGTCCAAGCTTTGGACAACGTCTCACTCGACGTGCAGCCCGGTGAGCTCATCGCGCTGCTCGGGCCGTCAGGGTGTGGCAAGACAACGCTATTGCGCACCGTGGCGGGATTAGAAACACCCTGTGAGGGGCGCATTCTGATTGAGGGCCGTGATGTGACCGGCGATCCGCCACGGCGGCGGCCGATTGGCATGGTGTTTCAAAGTTACGCGCTTTTCCCCAACATGACGGTTCGCCAAAATGTTGACTTTCCGCTCAAGGTGCGCAAAGTCCCGCTTCGGGAGCGCGAGCGCCGGGTAGACGAACTCCTTGACCTTGTCCACCTTACCGAGCAAGCAGATCGCTACCCTCACCAAATTTCGGGAGGACAGCAACAGCGAACTGCTTTGGCCCGCGCGCTGGCGCCGTCACCTGAGGTGCTTCTCCTCGACGAACCGCTTTCGGCCCTCGATGCCCTGGTCCGCGCTCGTCTGCGGGATGAAATTCGCCGCATCCAGCAGATGCTGAAGATCACGGCGCTCTACGTGACACACGACCAGGCCGAGGCGATGGCGATCGCCGACCGGGTAGCGGTCATGAATCGAGGCCAGATCGAGCAGATCGCCGCGCCATCTGAGCTGTATGAGGCGCCGGCCACACGGTTTGCCGCATCGTTTGTGGGCAATCGCAACGCGCTTGTTCTGCCGGTCCTTCAGGGATGTCTACGGCTCGGGCAGGCATTGTCCGTTCCTGCACGGCTGAAGGACGGGAACGAGGCGATCGTCTTCTTCCGCCCGGAAGATGTGCGCATTAGCCAGAATGGCAAAGGGCATCCTGCGCTCGTCGAGACGAAAATGTTTCAGGGGGTGCTCACCCGCCTTCAACTCCTCATCGAGGACGAGCGCCAGCAGGCCCGCATCCACGCCGACGTCCCGAGCCGAGACGCTGCGGCCATTGAGCCAGGAACCCAGGTTCGGATTGTTATTCCTGAGGAGGCGGTGCGTGTCTTTACCATGGAAGAATGAGCGACCAGCTCGCGTCTTGCTGCTGTGTCTCGACGGGTTCCCGCCGGAGGCGATCCGGCCCGACCTGACGCCAAATCTGTGGGAAGCAATCCGGGCTGGTGGCTGGGCGCCGGAAGGATGCGTTTGCCCCCTGCCGTCGGCCACCTATACTTGCCACGCAACCTTGCTTACCGGACAGTTGCCGGCGATCCACGGCGTGTGGTCAGGGCTAGCAGCGCACCCACGGCCCGGCGTGGTGCCGGGCTGGGCCGGGGAGAAGGTCACTCAAGCACGGACTCTGTTCGATGCATGCCAGCAGGCAGGTCTCAGGAGCGCGGCGGTGACGGGCGACCAATACCTGCATGGCGTGCTCCGGACACACGCAGCGACAATCGCCTGGCCGCCGGGAGGGGTGGCGCCGGCTAGCCTCGATCGCTGCGCCTTTGGGTACCTTACGAATCGCGCGGTGCTGCCGCAAGTCCTCCGTGCCGCACGCGATACGAACCTGGCCTTCGTTTTCGCCCATCTGAATGAGGGAGACACGGCTGGTCACCAGTGGGGGCCGGCCGATCCGAAGGCCCTTGACTGCTATCGCGCGACGGACGCGGCTGTTGGGGAGATTATCAGTGTCCTCGCCGACGAATGGCATCGGACTGTCGTGATGATTGTTTCGGATCATGGCATGGTCAAGGGGACGACCGAACCACCCGTCAATCTCGACGATGGCCCAGCCGCTGCCGTAATCGAAGCCGTGCAGCCAGAGGGAGGATCTGCACTGGTTCTCTTGAGATCGGGTGTCGAACCAGACGCGGGTCGCGAGGCGCTGGCAGCCGTTTCCGGAGTCGCGTCCGTTGAACTGTGGGAGAGCCGGGTTGCTCTTGTGGTTGCTGAGCAGGGGCGCCGGTTTGGCGGTGGCGAATCGCCAGCATACCCAGGATTCCACGGCGGTGCTGACGCGGCCGCGGCTCTTGCCATCGTTACCGGCGGACACCCAATCGTTCCGCTAATTGCTGCTGCACTTGTTGAGCGTCGGCCTCACCTTGCGGACTGGGCACCAACGGCGGCCGCCGTATTGGGAATATCGCTGCCCAACGCGGTCGGCAAACCGTTGATCGGTCGTCGGGCTGTCTGTGGCTCCTGGTCTGTCATGGGTGGCTAAGTTGTCATCACTGGCGCCACGGCCGCCGAGAGCCTGGCTACGCGAGCCCGATATCTGGTTCGCGGCGCCTTCCATGAGACGGACCTCAACCGTGACGTTGCTTTTGGCTCAGGCGAGCGGGCTGCAATTGTGGTGCCATGGGCCGGAGTGCTCAAACCCGGAGCTTACCCGGCCGACTGCGCAACGACAGCAGCTCGGTCGTTCTCCTGATGCTATGCGGATGGGGTGATCTGCACCTTGAGCCCTTCGCCACGCCGGACAAGCTCGACGGCCTCAGCGAACTGCTCGATCGGGAAGGTGTGGGTCACCATCTTCTCCGTGTCGATGGCGCCGGCCGCGATGATATCAATCGCTGGTCCGTAGCTGTTAAGCACGGCCATCGAGCCGATGATCGTTAGCTCCTCGTTATAGATCTTGAATGCGTCGTAGGCAGCCTTCTCACCCGGCGGGCAGACGCCAAAGAGCAGGAGCTTACCGGCCCGGATAACCGCCTTGATTGCCTGCTCGGCCACCTTGGTCTTGCCGGTCGCCTCGATAACGATATCGAAGCCGCGCGGAGCAATGTGCCGGACCTCGTCCAGCGAGGCGCCAACGACATCGAAGCCAAAGGAACGGGCGATTTCCTGCCGCCTCGGGTTGATGTCAACAATGGCGACGGCGCTTGCGCCGTAGAACCGGGCCAATTGCGCGTTTTGCAACCCCATCGGCCCGGCACCATAAATGAGATAGCGATCTCCCATGCGCGGCCGGAGGAGATCAAATCCGTGAACCACGCAGCTCACCGGCTCAATCAGCGCCGCGGCGGAATAGCTCATCGTCTCCGGGATCGGGTAGACCGTCCGTTCTGGTACGGCAACATATTCGGCGAAGCCGCCGGGGTGACGGCCAACGCCGACCGCGTTCCACCGCTCGCAGAGATTGCCGTGTCCCCGTTGACAGAAGTAGCACTCGCCGCAATTGAGCGTCGGATCGACGCCAACCCGGTCACCGACCTTGACGCCGACAACTTCGCGGCCGATTGCCACCACGGTCCCGCCAAACTCGTGTCCGGGCACGATGGGGTACTGCGTGGGTGGGAACTCGCCATCGATGATATGAATGTCAGTGCCGCAGATGCCGCATGCCCCAACCTGAATGACGACGTCTTTTGGCCCTGGTTCAGGATCGGGTACGCGATCAACCCGGACGACGCCAGGCTGCTCGATCACCACCGCTTTCATCATGCACCCCTCTCATTTCACGGCGCCCATCGAGAGGCCGCGAACCAATTGCCGCTGAGCAATCCAGCCGAGGAGGACGATCGGCAAGACCGCCATCGTGCTCGACGCTGCCAGCTTGGCCCAAAACAGCCCCTCGGACGTCACAAACCTGACCATAAACATTGGCACGGTCGCTGTGCCGGCCGCAGCAAGGCTGACCGCAAAAAAGAACTCGTTCCAGGCGAAGATAATTGCGATAAAGACCGTCGCGACGAGGCCCGGCACGGTCATGGGTAGAATGATCTCAACCATCTCCCGGCCTAACCCGGCGCCGTCCATGCGTGTTGCACTCACCGGCGATGTTACCGCGCTTGCGAACACTGGGCTCCTTGATGACGGTGTGACACTTCCCCAGTTCATTTCAGCTTCGAATAACTCCACGCCGGTCACTGGCGACCGTTTAGATCGGGTTAGTCGTCTTCCTGGGCTAGGGTTTTGGTCCGCTGGTAGGCGGCGTAGACGCCGCGAGCGTAGACCGTGCGCAGACCACCCTTCTCCATCTGGTAGATCGCCTCGGCAGAGGTGCCGCCTGGCGACGTCACCATGTTGCGCAACTCCGCCATGTGCTTGCCAGTGGCGCGAGCAAACGCCACCGATCCGGCGACGGTTTGCAAGACGATCTGCTCGGCGATGCGGCGAGGAAAGCCCAAGTGAACACCAGCGTCGATCAGCGCTTCCATCATGAGAAAGACGTAGGTGGGACCGGTCCCCGAAAGCGCGGTGGCCATGTCCACATACTTTTCTTCTTCCACCCACAGTTCTTCACCAAGCGCGCTCAAGATCGCGCGAACTCGCTGGCGCTGCTCCTTGGTGACATCCGGTGTCGCCGTCCAAACCATCATTCCCTGGCCAATCTGAGCCGGGGTATTCGGCATCACCCGCACAATCGCGTCGTGACCAAGCCCGCGACTGAGTTTATCGATACTCGCGCCGGCGACGATGGACAATGCGATCTGGCGTGGCTCCAGGCGGCCGTGGAGCTGCCTCATCACGGTGGTGAGCACCTGGGGCTTAACGGTCAGCAGGACGATCTCCGCCTGCGTGATGGCTTCCCGGTTGCTCTCAACGGTCAGGATGCCGAAGCGCTCGCTCAGGCGCTGCCTTCGATCGTGTCGGGGATGGCTCGCTACGATTTGGTCCGGTCTCACAAGACAGCGGTTGAGCAACCCGGCGATCATGGCTTCGGCCATAACCCCAGCGCCGACGAACGCAAGGCGAGTACCAGCCAGAATCGTCGAAGGCGCCCCGCTGTCGTCCGGCGCCGCTTGCGGATCACTGCTCACGTCTCTTCCTCCAACCATGAGGTATGCTGCTCCACGCAGCCCTTCCATTGTACGCGGCGGTTCAGGCTGTTTGGCGCGTCGTATCACCTGCTGCGACAATTGATGCTGCGCTGGAGCAGCGGCCTGACGCCCCGCTGCGGTGAATCCCTTGGCTCTCCGGCTACGCGGTGCCGCGCGGATCAGCACCAAGCAAAGGACAATGGCTGTGGCGAACCGGCTTGCACACGAAACCAGCCCATATCTCCTTCAGCATAAAGATAACCCCGTCGACTGGTATCCATGGGGCCCTGAGGCATTTGCCAGGGCGCACCAGGAGGACAAGCCGTTGCTGGTGAGCATCGGCTACTCGTCGTGCCATTGGTGCCATGTGATGGAGCACGAATCGTTCGAGGACGAAGCGATCGCCTCGCTGATGAACGAGCGCTTTATCAATGTCAAGGTCGATCGAGAAGAGCGCCCAGATCTCGACGCTATCTATATGACAGCGGTTCAGGCCATGACCGGCCACGGCGGTTGGCCGTTGAATGTCTTCCTGACGCCGGAGGGAGTGCCGTTTTACGGCGGCACCTACTGGCCGCCGGAAGACCGCCAGGGTTTGCCTGCGTTCCGGAAGGTGTTGCTAGCGGTCAGCGACGCCTACCAAGAGCGGCGCGATGAGGTCTTACAGAGTGCGGAGCAAATTCGGTCGTTCCTCAAGGCTGCCTCCCAGGGGACGCCCCGCCCAGGTGATCTCCGGCCAGAAATACTCGACCAAGCTGTAGCGGAATTGTGGAGGAGCTTTGATCGCCAGCACGGTGGCTTCGGTGGGGCACCGAAATTCCCTCAGCCGTCGGTTCTCGAGTTTTTGCTGCGCTATCACCGCCGGACGAATGATGAGCGGGCCGCCCGCATGGTGCGCGTCACACTCGACCGGATGGCGTCTGGCGGAATGCACGATCAGATCGGTGGAGGATTCCATCGCTACGCCGTAGATGCTTCCTGGCTTGTGCCCCATTTTGAAAAGATGCTTTACGACAACGCCCAGCTTGCCAGGCTCTATCTCGACGCCTTCCGGGCGTTTGGCGACGAGCGGTACCGCCAGGTAGCCACAGCGACTCTGGACTACGTCGCCCGGGAAATGACGAGCCCTGAAGGAGGGTTCTACGCGGCGCAGGATGCTGATAGCGAGGGACACGAGGGCAGATTCTACGTTTGGACCCCGGAGGAGATCGAAAGCGTCCTCGGGACGGCCGATGCCGAGATCGTCAGCCGGTATTTCGGGGTGACTCAGAAGGGCAACTTTGAAGGGCGCTCGATTCTGCATGAGGCGCGGACAGCAGAGGACGTGGCCGCAGAATTTGGCGTACCGATCGAGGAGGTGGTTGCCCGGATCAGCGAGGCAAAAGGTAGGCTGCTCGCCGCTCGGGAGCAGCGAGTTCACCCCGGCCGGGACGACAAAGTGTTGACGAGCTGGAACGGCATGATGCTGCGTGCGTTCGCCGAAGCGTCTCGGGCGCTGGAGCGGCCAGATTACCGCGAGATTGCGGTGAGGAACGCATCCTTCCTGCTCACGCACCTGCGCGCCGGGAACCGGCTCTTCCACAGCTACAAAGATGGCGTCGCCAAGGTGAACGGTTTCCTGGAGGACCATGCTCATTTGATCGAGGGGTTGCTGGCGCTGTATGAGGCGACGTTCGAGCGGCGATGGCTCGAAGAGGCCGTTTACCTGGCACAGCAGATGATCGACGAATTTGCCGACGAGGCAGGAACTGGGTTCTTCGACACCGGGAAGCATCATGAGGAGCTCGTCACGCGCCCGCGGGAGGTGCAGGATGGGGCAACACCATCAGGAAATGCGGTAGCGGTGTCGGTGCTGCTCCGTCTCGCGACAATGACGGGAAAAAGCGACTGGCAGCGGAGGGCGATCGTGACCTTGCAAACCATGGCGCGTCCGATGGTTGAACACCCGCTGGGTTTTGGGCGGTGGCTGTCGGCGCTGGCGGGATATCTGGGAACTCCGCGGGAGGTCGTAATTGCCGGAGAGCGGAGTGATCCGGCAGTGGACCGTCTCGCTCACGTCGTCTATCGCCGGTATGAGCCAGACGCGGTGTTGGCGCTCGCTGATCCGGCGGAGCCCGAGCTTGGCGCCCGGTTCCCATTGGTGGCAAACCGGCCAGTCCAGCACGGCCGGGCCACTGCCTATGTCTGCGAGCGATTCGCTTGCCTCCCACCGGTGACTGAACCAGTGGATCTGCTCATCCAGCTTGAGCAGGGAACTGGTGTGGCCTGGCAGGAATTCTAATCGGGCGTACTCGGATGATCCCTGGCGGGTGGCGCGTTCACCCACCCGCCAGGCAGATTGCTCGCTCTGGGTTTACGGCCAGAGCTCCCGAATGGCTTTCGGCAGCGAATGCCGCACCTGCTCGATTTCACCCGTGCTGACATGCTCGCTCAGCACGGCAAAGACGGCGCGGGCGGCTTGCTCCGGATCGACCGTCGCATCCCAAGGGAATGCGCGCCGCACCTGGGCAAGGAACGTCTCCCGATCCCGGTCCTTCACCGGCACCTTCGAGGGATCCCATGCCTCGTAATAGATGCCGCGAATCAGCATTGGAAGCTGAGCGGCGAGCTGCGCGCTCTCGTCCAGGGGTAAATGATCCCGCAACGCGTGCAAGACGCCACGGAGCGCCTGATAGGCGGTGTGGCGACTGTCCGTGCCAAGACGATCGGCAATTTGATGGAGCCAGGTGTTCGTCTCTTGGATGGTGGAGTCGAACACATCAAGTCCAGTCGTCGCCATAGCACACCTCCTTCACATCCTACTTCCTGACCGTATTATCATCCGAGGACTGCCTGATGGTGCAAACCGCATTCCTCATCGGTGCGCCAAATCAGGGTGAGGCGTTGCAAAACGTCACGGGACAAGCTGTCGAATGGCAGGGATGGTCACGCGGACCAATCGCGGCCGGGAGGGCGCGGCGAAGCGTGCATCACGCCCCTTGCCGGGTCGCACCCGGCCGGTCTGTCACGAGATTCCGCAAGACGCCGATGCCGCAAATCTCGACTTCGATCACATCACCAGCCTGCATCGGTCCGACACCCTCGGGGGTGCCAGTGAGCAGCACATCTCCAGGCTCCAACGTCATCACGTGGCTGACAAAGCTCACCAAAAAGGACACGCGGAAGATCATCGCGGCGGTCGTCTGCGACTGCTTTACTTGCCCATTCAGCCGGGATTCGACCGTCGCGCTGCCTAAGTCAATGTGCGTTTCAATCCAGGGACCGAGCGGGCAATAGGTATCGAAGCCTTTGGCGCGCACCCACTGCCCGTCTTTCTTCTGCAAATCACGATCCGTGACGTCATTCGCCGCTGTATACCCAAAGACGTAGTCGAGGGCATCGCGCTCCGGGACGCGGCGGGCGCGGCGGCCAATGACAACCGCGAGCTCGGCTTCGTAGTCTGTTCGGTGAGCCGGATAAGCAATCTCGATGGCATCGCCGGGACCGATGATGGCAGATGGTGGCTTCATAAAGATGACTGGCTCGTCAGGAATGGTCCGGGTAGGGTCGTTCTCGGTGACGTGGGCTCGGTAGTTGAGGCCCACGCAGACGATCTTGCTTGGTGTGACGGGCGGGAGCAGGCGGGTACCGGCCAGAGGGCCAACGGTTGAGCCACGAACGAAGCCACGAATGGGATCGCCGATCGCGGAGATGAGCATCGCATCCTCGATAAAGGCATAACGCGCCTCAGCGCGCTCGACGTCCCAGTAGCGGGCAATTCTCATTGGTCATTCTCCAGCAATGCGTCAACAGCAGCACGGGTCGGGCCGCGCTGGCATCCAACGTGAACCGTGATTGTATGCGCCCGCCGGGTGCAGCGGAATATCAGACTGGTGTGTCGTGTTCGCTGCTACGCTGTGAATGATCGCGGAGGGTAGAATGAAGCATGGACTGTACGTGGAGCCCGGCCACTGCACGGTCCTGGCCGCCGTACCCGTTCTGCTGGGGGCCATGCGCCATGCCTGAGCTCATCCTGACATTTGGAGACACCGATCCGTCCGGGCGCATCGTGCCCGATTTGCCCCGTGATGAAGACACGGTGCTAACTCTGCTGCGAGAGGCCGAGTTTACGGCGAGTAAGCTGATCCCATGGGGCTCAAACTACTCCTTTGCCGCGGCGCTGCTGGCTCCCGGCGGGCGCGAGGTGCTGGCGATTTACAAGCCTCGCTCAGGAGAAGCGCCGCTCTATGATTTTCCGGATGGAACGCTCTATTTGCGGGAGACTGCCGCGTATTGCTTGAGCCGCCGGCTCGGGTGGAACCTCGTCCCGCCGACGGTCGTGCGGGATGGTCCTCATGGCATCGGCAGCATGCAGCTCTATGTCGAGCCGATGCCCGACGACGGTGATCCCCGGCGGTTTTGGGGAGCGTGCACCGAGGAGATTGAGCGCCTGGTACTCTTCGACCACGTTGCCAACAACGCCGACCGCAAGCTCAGCCACTGCTTGCGAGATCGCACTGGAAAGATCTGGGGAATTGACCACGGGTTGACCTTCAACGAGTATCCCAAGCTGCGCACAGTGCTCTGGCAGTTTGTGGGGCAGCCCATCTCGGAGTCACTCCTGGAAAACCTGCGGGCGCTTCGCGATGACGAACAGGGTGTGCGTGAGGAGCTTGGTGCTTATCTCAGCCGTGCCGAGCTGAACGCCTTATTCAGCCGGATTGACCGGCTCATCGCCAGCGGGAAATATCCGGTTCTCAATCCACATCGGAACATCCCCTATGGCTGGTGGTAGCGCGAAGCGCCGTCGCCACCATGGCCAGGCACTGTCGTATACTTAGATATTACGAGCAAGCTGGTCCGGCATTGGCCCCGGCTAGCTTTTCTGTGTGTCGATACGATTGGATCACGAAGGAGGAATGTAGCGACCAATGCGTGTGGAATTGAAGGAATCCGAGACATTCGAGCAATTGTTGAAGCGATTCAATAAGGGAATTGAGCGATCCGGCATCATCCGGGAGCATCGCCGTGGCCTGCGCTTCATCAGCGCCCAGGAAGAGAACCGGGCGAAGCGGCGGAAGGCGGAGCGGCGGCGGCGGCGGACCCAAGCGAGCTAATCGTCATCGTAGGCGCGGGTCTCAAGTTCTCCGGGCGGACCAGACTGAGCGCGCCTGCTGAGTGCGCTGCATGAGCTTGGGAAGGTCGCGAGCGTCGCGGTCCGGTTCCACTTGATATCTTCACGTTGCTGAGACCGTGTGCTGCCATCCGCAGGGGATAGCCGAGCGTGAGACGACGTGTTCTGGTCGCTCATGGGCACAGCAGGAGCGCCAGCCAGGAACCGGGGCTCCGTGTACCCCCATCGGCGGTCATGGACTCGGCCATCATTTCCGCGCTCCTAGCGAACGTCGCGGGCATGGCTTGGCATGGTTTCAGGCACCAGGATGGTAGGCGCGGGGGTCGCGTTGTTCGGCTGAAGCCTGGCCCGCGGCTCGGAACTGCGAAAAACTGTGTGCCGGCGGGTCATGGCGCGCTCACGGTCATTGCGGGGCTGCCGATCTCGATGGTCCTGGCAGGCGGCAGTCAATGACCCGGTTGATCGCCTACGTCGTCGGCAGCATGATCGCGGTCCTCACGTTGGGGACCCTCTTCCGCGGCCGGTTCGTTACCTACGAAAACGAGCTGGCTGTTTTAATTTTCGCCCTGATTCTGGGTGTGCTGACGGCCTATATCAAGCCATTCCTTGCAATCATTACGCTTCCCCTCTCCTGTCTCACCTTCGGCCTGTTTGCCCTGGCGCTCAATGCGGCACTCTTCGCTCTGGCAGCGTGGGTCACGCCGGGGATGGAGATCACGTTTTGGGGAGCGGTCGTCGGCGCGCTGCTGACAAGTATCGCGAATGGCATCGTGTTCGCCATTGTGGATGAGACGGACGACCTAGGGGGTGAGTGATGGCAGGATCTCGTGTGCCGCAGGGTGTCTTCGCCCCGGTGGCAACCACATTCGGGCCGGATGGTGAGCTGGATCTCGCGGCGTACCGGGAGAACGCGGAGTTCTACGCGACCTCTCCGATTGACGGCATCGTGATCCTTGGTTCAAACGGCGAATATCCCCTCCTGGACGTCGATGAGCGGGTGCGCTTGATCGAGGCGGGAGTGAATGCCATCGCCGGGCGCAAAATCGTTATGGCGGGCACCGGGATGGAGTCGACCCGAGCAACGATTGCGCTAACCAAGCGCGCAGCCGAGTTGGGCGTGGATTACGTCCTGGTGGTGACCCCGTACTATTACAAGCCTCGATATGACCGGGCTGCATACCTAGCCCATTACCGGGCGGTCGCAGACGCCTCGCCTGTGCCAGTTATCATCTACGTCATGACCGCCTACACCGGCGTCGATCTGGCCAGCAGCCTCGTCAAGGAACTGTCGTCCCATCCCAACATTGTGGGGATCAAAGATTCGGGAGGCAATGCTCCCAAAGTGGCCGAAATGATCAATGGTGCGGGGCCAGAGTTCGGCGTGCTGGCGGGATCGGCGAGCTTCCTTTACCCCGCGCTTTGCCTGGGGGCAACAGGTGGCATCCTGGCACTGGCGAACGTTGCGCCTCGCGAATGCAAGGAGCTTGAGCAGTGTTTCCGGGTTGGGAATCACGACGCCGCCCGGGCACTTCAGCTTCGCCTGCTGGCGCCGAACGCCGCCGTGACCTCGATCTATGGGATCGCTGGCCTCAAGGTTGCATTGGAGGCGGTCGGTCTCAGGGGTGGGTTGCCGCGACCGCCACTGCTGCCGTTGGGACCTGCAGAGGCCGAGGCCGTTCGCCAGACGCTCCGGGAGGCGGGGATTGGCCCAGTCCGGTAAACCGTGGTGGCTCACCGAGCAGCGCCAGTTCTCGGTGCCTTTGGTCATCGGTGTCATTTCGGACACCCATGTTACTGATGGCGGCTGGCGGCGGCTCCCACCAGAGATACCGGCACTCTTCGCTCGCTTTCGCGTCGATCTCATCCTGCACGCTGGCGATGTCTGCGTTCCCGCGGTGCTGGAAGCGCTGAGCTGTGTCGCGCCGGTCATTGCCGTCACTGGGAACAATGACAGTACGGAGCTTCGAGCCCACTGCCGGGAGCGCGAGATGATCGAGGCTGGTCCCTATCGAATTGCGCTGCTCCACGGACACGGTGGCCGGTCAGCGCACCACGAGGCCTTGCGGCGATTCGCAGGCAAGGCAGACATGATCGTTTACGGCCACAGCCACATCCCAAAGATCGAGCGAGTGGATGGCGCCATCTTGGTCAACCCCGGATCACCGACCGACCGGCGCTGGCAGGAGCATTTCGGTGTTGGGCTGATCCACGCCGGCGAAGATGGGCTCCGGCCAGAACTGGTGCTCTTCCGGGATCCCCGCCATCTCAACCATGTGCAGCCGGAACGGCGGGTGCCTAGCTAACGCCCCGCATGGATTCCAAGGCCACGTGCGCTGGAGCCTGCACCGTCGTCGTGGCGACGCCGCAGGCAGTGAAGAGGGCGCCGGCGATGCTGTCGGTGGTGACAACAGATAGCGAAATCGCATGCTCGTACGCCTCATCAACGATGCGGCGAACGAGCGGTAGGTCTTCCCAGCGCACCACCTCAGGCTCGATGATGAGCACAACCGTCGAGTTGGTGAGATCAGGGAATTGCTCGGCAATGCGCTCCAGATCGGTGCGACTGTGGATCACCTCGACGTGGCGCGTCTCGCGCGCTGTGATCTTCCCGTAGAAATACGTGGCGATAATTTTCGTTACCGCCGCGAGCGGCACGGCCAGCAGCAGTCCCAGAATCCCTCCAAGTGTTGTGCCGACTACCACAACGAAGATCACCAGCAGAGGATGGAGATGAACGATCCGCCCGATGAGAAGCGGGATGACAAAGACGTCTTCCATCTGGCGCAACGTGAAGTAGACCAAGCCGATTGCCACGGCAAGGGTGAGATTCGACCAGCCAAATGGCGTCGTGTCCTGAAACAGGCCAACGGATACGGCGATTGCGCCGGCGGACCACGGACCAACGATAGGGATCAGCTCAAGAAAGCCGGTCGAGATGGCAACGACCAGGGCGTAATCCACTTCAAGGATGCGAAGCGCGATATACGACGCCGTGGACATGATCACGACAAGCAGCGCCTGCCCACGGATATACGCGCCAAGCGTCGTGTTGATGTCCATCAAGAGTCGGTCTACCTCACGGTGGTAGCGCCGGCTTAGGATGTTTCGAATTGCTAGAACAAACTTATCACCATAGACAATGAAGTAGAACGAGGCGACGAGGTAGACAAACAACTCGATGAGCACCGTGAAGGTGCCGAGAACGAACGGGAGGAGGGCATCGCTGATGGCAGTGGCGATTTGGTTGCCGAGCTCGCTGAGGCGCTGGTCCACAAAGTCAGAGCGGATGCCCAGGCGCTCCAAGCGCTCAAGCTGGTGTCGCTCCAGCCAGGCATCGGCCTTGTCCACGGCTTCGGGAATGCGCGATTGAATATCCTCGGCTTGCTGGATCAGGGACGGGACCAAGTTGATGACGAGGATCGTGATCAACAGCCCGAGCATGAGATAGAGCCAGACCGTGATGAGGTGCTTCGGCAAGTGAGTCTTGCGGTGAATGAAGCTGACGACTGGATGGAAGATATAGGCTGTCACGATCGCCCAGATGAACGGGCGTATGGCATGAAACGCTTCGAGCAGCAGCAAGAGACCGGCAATTGCGCCGATCCAAATCACGATAGATCGCGCTCGTGGTGAGAGCGTGACATCCATCGGGCCAGGCCGCGGTATCAGCCACTGGCCGGACCGAGCAGATTGGGCTGGCCCGGCGCATCGCTTTTCAGACTGGCCGATTCTAGCACGACCGCTCCTCGGCAGGCGGAAGGCGAAGGGAGATCCTCTCTATACTTGGAGGGTGTTGATGCGTCCGGCGAACCCAGGACACTGGGCGAGCCAGATGGGAAGGACAACCGATCACCCATGGCAACCAATTTTCGACTTCCCGGCCCGACGCCGTTGCCGCCCGCTGTCGTGGCGGCGTTGCAGCGGGAGATGATTCCACACCGGGGACCAGCCTTTCAGGCGTTATATCGCTCCATCTTAGCGCGCGCCAAGGAGATCCACCGGACTGATGGCGATGTGCTGATCTGGCCAGCGTCCGGTTCGGCTGGCTGGGAAGTTGCTATTGCCAATCTGCTGTCACCAGGTGATCCAGTCCTCGCCACCATCATTGGCGACTTCGGCGCCCGATTCGCAAGTGTTGCCGAAGCCTTTGGGCTGGATGTGCGCCGTCTCGAATGCCCGTGGGGATCGGCGCTAACGCCGGAGATGCTGCGTGCGGCACTGGAGCGTCACCCCGAGGTCAAAGCTGTGCTCCTGACGCACAATGAAACGTCCACAGGAGTCACCAACCCCCTGCGGGATCTGGCGGCAGTGGTTCGCGATCACGGCGCCCTAGTTGTTGTCGACGCGGTAAGCTCGGCCGCGGGGCTCCCTCTGCTCATGGATGAGTGGGATCTCGACTTTGTGTTGTCCGGGTCGCAAAAGGCGTGGATGTGCCCGCCGGGACTCCTCATCACGGCGGTCGGCCCGCGAGGCTGGGACGCCTACGCGCGGTCGCGGTTCCCCAAGTTTTTCTGGGACCTGCGTGCAGCGCGCGATGCCGCTCTCAAGGGGATGACGCCGACAACGCCACCGCTCTCGTTGTTGTACGCCTTCGACGCGGCACTGGAGATGATTTTAGACGAGGGGGTGGAGCAGGTCTGGCGGCGGCACCACGAGCTAGGGGAGCGGACGCGGCAGGGCATCCGGGCGCTGGGATTGCAGCTCTTTGGAGACGAAGCCAATGCGTCGGACACGGTGACAGCCTTTGTTCCACCGCCGGGCATTTCTGCTCAGGCGATCGTCCGGCGCCTCGAACAGGACCATGGTGTCTTCGTGGCCGGTGGCCAGGCCCATCTCGCTGATGTGATCGTGCGTATTGGTCACATGGGATGGGTGACAGCAGAGGATATTGACCATTGCCTCACCGCTCTCGGCGCTGTGCTGGAAACGCTCGGGGCGCGGGAAACTGCGGTGGCTGGGCAATAACTTGCCGGAGCGTTCACCGGATAGGCATAATGAACATGGCCGGCAGCGGTTCCATTACCGGGTCTGGTAGTGGGAAACCCATGCCTCAGGCGCGTGGAGGCGGATCGGCTCCGTGTTGCGTGAAGCGGCAACACGGGGTATACTCGGCTCACAGGCCTCCCGAGCATGTGGGTGCTGTAACCGGCCCGCGATGACGGGGGCCACCCGCATGTCTTTCGGGTTTTAAGGAAGGTGTATGGACGTTACGGACGCGAGTCAGCAAGGGAACTTTCCCGTCACCGGGATGACCGGAACGGGCAGCATGCCCTCTCTCTTGGAGCAGTACCTCTCTGATCCGAGCCATGACTACCGGACGCTGAAGTACGGGGATGTCTTGGACGGTGTGATCATGCGTATCGATCGGGACGAGATCCTGGTCGATATTGGCTCAAAATCCGAGGGAATCGTTCCAGCCAAAGAGTTCTCGAGCCTGACGCCAGAAGAGCGGCAGAATCTCCAGGTGGGGCAATCCATCCTGGTATTTGTCGTTCAGCCCGAGAACCCGGAGGGGCATCCGGTCGTCTCGATCGACCGCGCCCGGCAAGAGAAGAGCTGGCGCAAGCTGCAAGAGATCTATGAGGCCAACGAGGTCATCGAGGCTGAGGTCACCAACTACAACAAGGGTGGTCTCCTCGTAAATCTCGATGGCGTGCGTGGATTCGTGCCGGCATCGCAGGTGTCAGAGATCCGTGGCGGGGATGATGCCAGCAAGCAGGCCGACATGGCTCGCTTGATTGGCACAACGCTCCCGCTCAAGGTTATCGAGATCAACCGGCACCGGAACCGGCTGATCCTCTCGGAGCGTCAGGCCCTGCAAGAGCGGCGTGACGTGATGAAGGAGCGGCTGATCGAGGAGCTCAAGGAAGGCGAGGTCCGGCGTGGCCGCGTCTCCTCGATTTGCGATTTCGGCGCGTTTGTTGACATCGGCGGCGCGGACGGGCTCGTGCATCTCTCTGAGTTGTCATGGAGCCGGGTCCGCCATCCTGGCGAAGTGTTGAAGATCGGCCAGGAAGTCGATGTTTACGTCCTGGGCATCAATGCGCAGGACAAGAAGATTGCGCTTTCAATCAAGCGAACGCAGGCGGAGCCGTGGAGCCGGGTTGCCGCTAAGTACGAGGTCGGCCAGTTGGTCCGCGGCACGGTGACGCAGCTCGCAAACTTTGGGGCCTTTGCCCGCATCGAGGATGGAGTCGAGGGGCTCATTCATGTGTCTGAGCTCACGGATGAGCGGATCACCCATCCAAAGCAGGTGGTTCGAGAAGGGCAGGAGCTCATCCTCCGCATCATCCGGATCGATCCCCAGCGCCGGCGGATGGGATTGAGTCTGCGCCGGGCCTTAGACACGCCGGACGAAGAGCTGGCTGCTGCGCTTGGCCCGGAGGCGATCGAGGAGCGTGACCGCATCGTTGCGGCAATCCGGGCTGCACTCGAGGCAGAGGGAATTGAGCTCGGCGCCCGGGCAGCGGCAGAGGGCGAAACTGGAGAGGCCCAAGCTGGTGAGGCTCCGGAGGCAGTCGCTACGGAGGGCGAACCTGAAGCACATGAGGAAGGAGCACCCGCGAGCGCCTCAGACACGGTAGCGCCATCGGCAGAGGTAACTGCTTCTCCCGAGGCTGATGAGCAAGGTGGCAACCGCCCGCGCGGTGCGCAGCGGTCACCGGAAGATGTCCCATCCGATCTTGATGGCGAGCCGCTCTCCGCGATGGGCATGGCATTTGCAATGGCGGGAGCGGGCCTCGATCTGGTGGCCGGCGAGGAGTCTGCCCAGACTGAGGCGGAGCCCCAGCAGGGTGAGGAAGGGACGTCGAGCGATGGTGAGGAGCGCGACGGATAGGCTCGCCCGGAAGCAGTTCGCCGGTTTTGGCCGTTCGGCACATGACATCAACGGCAGGTGCGGGTGCGCGCCTGCCGTTGTTGCACTCGTTCGCAGTGGTAGGAGCGTGCATCGCCAAACGCGACCATTTGGTACGTCCGAGGTGTCGCGGTTTGCGTATTTTTAAGGTACAGAGAGTTCGGAAGGGTCCGGCCCGCGTGGACCGGACCTAGGGCACCGGGGGAGCCAAAGGATGGCAAGCCAATTCGACAAATTCACGGAGCGCGCGCGCAAAGTCCTGACGCTCGCCCAAGAGGAAGCCCAGCGCTTCAATCACAACTACATCGGGACCGAGCACTTGCTGCTCGGACTGGTGCGTGAGGGCGATGGCGTCGCTGCGCGTGTGCTCAGCAACATGGGTGTGCAGCTACCCAAAGTTCGGTCGGCCGTGGAGTTCATCATCGGCCGGGGTGAAGGCGCGGTCGTCGGTGAGATCGGCCTGACCCCACGGGCGAAGAAGGTGATTGAGCTCGCGATCGACGAGGCGCGCCGGTTGAATCACCACTACATTGGAACGGAACATCTCCTGCTTGGTCTCGTGAGAGAAGGCGAGGGGATTGCAGCGGGTGTTCTTGAGAGCTTGGGGGTGAACCTGGAAAAGGTTCGGGCCCAGGTCATGCAAGTGGTCAACCAGAGCCAGTCCTACAGTCAGAGCAAGCAGCAGACGAAGACGCCGTATATGGATGCGCTCGGATTCGATCTGACCGAAGCGGCGCGCCAGAACAAGCTCGGCCCGTTGATTGGCCGGCAAATGGAAATTGACCGGGTCATGCAGATTCTGTCCCGGCGAACGAAGAACAATCCGGCCTTGATTGGAGAGCCAGGCGTTGGTAAGACGGCGATTGTGGAGGGCCTTGCTCAGCGGATCGTCTCTGGCGACGTGCCTGAGCGGCTGCAAAACAAGCGGCTGATTGCCCTCGATATTGGCGCACTGGTTGCAGGCACGAAGTATCGCGGCGAGTTCGAGGAGCGGCTCAAGAAGATCGTCGCCGAGGTGAAAGAAACCGGCGCGATCCTCTTCATTGATGAGCTGCACACACTCGTTGGCGCAGGAGCGGCTGAAGGCGCCGTGGATGCCGCGAACATCCTGAAGCCCGCGCTGTCCCGAGGAGAAGTTCAGACGATCGGCGCCACAACGCTCGATGAATATCGGAAGTACATCGAGCGCGATGCGGCGCTCGAGCGCCGCTTCCAACCGGTTCATGTTGAGGAGCCGACGGTCGAGGAGACCATCGCGATCTTGATGGGCGTCCGGCCGCTTTACGAGGAGCACCACCGTCTCAAGATTAGCGACGAGGCAGTCAAGGCGGCCGCCCACCTTGCAGCACGCTACGTGACGGACCGGTTCCTGCCCGATAAGGCGATTGACCTCATCGACGAGGCTGCTTCCCGAGTGAGAATGACCCGCTCGATGGCGCCTCCGGGTTTGAAGGAAGCACTCGCTGGCTTGCAGTCGCTCCAGCGGGAGCTTGAGGCGGCGGTCAACGCCCAGGAATTCGAGCTCGCGGTTGATTTGCGAGATCGGGAACGAAAGCTGCGCGAGCGCATCGAGGCCCAGGAGCAGGCGCTGCGGGATCGCAACGCCGAGGACGAGCTCTACGTCACGGAAGAGGACATCGCCCAGGTTGTCTCCATGTGGACTGGCATCCCGGTCTACCGGATCGCCGGCGAGGAGAGCGAGCGCCTCTTGCACATGGAGGAAGCGCTCCACGAGCGCATTGTCGGGCAGGAGGAGGCAATCACCACGCTTGCCAAGGCTGTCCGCCGTGCTCGCGCTGGGCTGAAGGACCCGCGACGCCCAATCGGGACGTTCATCTTCCTCGGCCCGACTGGCGTTGGAAAGACGCTGGTGGCGAAGGCCCTAGCCGAGTTCATGTTCGGCTCTGAGGATCACCTTATCAAGATCGACATGTCTGAGTTCATGGAGCGCCATGCGGTGGCCCGCCTCGTTGGCGCCCCGCCAGGCTATGTCGGTTACGAGGAGGGTGGCCAGCTCACGGAAGCGGTGCGCCGCAAGAGCTACTCGGTCATCCTCTTGGATGAGATCGAGAAGGCTCACCCGGAGGCGTTCAATATGCTCCTCCAGATCATGGAGGATGGCAGCCTGACCGACGCGAAGGGCCGCAAGGTCGACTTCCGGAACACGATTATCATCATGACCTCGAACGTTGGCGCCGAGGCGATCACGCGCGAGATGACGATGGGCTTCGGCTTCAAGGAGGACGCCGAGAAGGCACAGCGCCGCGAATATGACCGCATGAAAGAAAAGGTCATGGCGCAGTTGAAGCAGACCTTCCGGCCGGAGTTCCTGAACCGCATTGATGCGACGATCGTGTTCCACTCGCTGACGCCCGAGCAGATCCGCCAGATCGTCGAGCTGGAGCTGAAGCGCGTGCGCAAGCAGCTTGCCGAGCAAGACATCACGCTCGAGGTAACGCCCGAAGCGATGGATCTCCTGGCCGAGCGCGGCAATGACCACACCTATGGTGCTCGGCCACTGCGCCGGATCATCCAGAACCTGATCGAAGATCCCCTGGCGGAGGGCTTGCTCAACAGCCGGTTCCATGCGAATTCGACGATCCGGGTGGAGGTCGACGACGGCCTGCTGAAGCTGTCGCCGGTCGAGGCGCTCCAGCCCGCCGGGGTGTCCTAGCCAAGCTTGCGTGACGATCGTGGCGTGATGACGAGGGGGCGGCGCGGGCCGTCCCCTCATTCCATTCCACAGGGCGGTGCCGGTCCGCATGGTTGAGGGCAGGCATCACCCTGGGCAGATGAAGGGCAGCATCGTATGGCGCGAGCCAAAACAAGTTATGTCTGTCAGCAATGCGGGGCGGTGAGCCCCGGTTATCTCGGGAGGTGCCCAGGCTGCGGCGCCTGGCACTCGATGTTGGAAACGATTGAAACGCGGCAAGCGGTCACGCCTTCGACGCGTGGGGGAACCCGTCCGCTGCCGCTGAGCGCGCTCGGCGCAGCGACGTTCGACCGCATCACGGTGCCGATCGGCGAGTTTGACCGTGTGCTGGGCGGAGGACTCGTGCCCGGATCGCTGGTGCTCATCGGCGGAGACCCAGGTATTGGCAAATCCACCCTCGTGCTCCAGGCGGCTGCCGTCCTCTCGACCGATGCTCAGCCGGTCCTCTATGTGTCCGGTGAAGAATCGGCGCAGCAAATTAAGTTGCGCGCGGACCGGCTCGGCATTCGCGGCGACCAGTTGCTCGTGCTCTCAGAAACGAACCTCGACGCCGTTCTCGCGGCTGCTGAGGCGGCTTCACCCCGGCTCCTCATCGTGGACTCAATCCAGACGGTCTATCTTGAGGAGGTGACGTCTGCGGCCGGCAGTGTCGCTCAAGTGCGTGAGTGCACCGCCCGCCTTATGCAATGGGCGAAACCGCGTCAGATACCAGTGCTGATCGTCGGCCACGTGACCAAAGAGGGCATGATCGCTGGCCCCCGAGTGCTGGAGCATATGGTTGATGCTGTGCTCTACCTTGAGGGCGATCGGTATCACCAATACCGCATCCTGCGGGCCGTCAAGAACCGGTTCGGCTCAACGGACGAAGTCGGTGTCTTCGAGATGGCCGACGCGGGATTGCGGGAGGTGCGCAACCCCTCGGAGGCGTTCCTCGAAGAGCGATCCGGCGATGCGGCTGGGTCAACAGTTGCGGTCACCGTCGAAGGTACCCGGCCAATCCTTGTTGAGGTGCAAGCGCTGACAACGCCGACAGCGTTTGGACTGCCCCGGCGCAGCGCGAATGGTCTAGACGCTGGACGTCTCCAGCTCCTGGTCGCGGTCCTGCAAAAGCGTGTTGGGCTCGCGCTGGGCATGCAGGACATCTTTGCCAACGTGGTTGGCGGGCTGAAGGTCGTCGAGCCTGCGGCGGACCTGGCCGTGGCGCTAGCTGTTGCTTCAAGCTTCAAGGACCGGCCCATTGATGGACGAACGGTGGCAATTGGCGAGATTGGCCTGTCGGGCGAGCTGCGCTCAGTCAACCAGATCGAGCGCCGCCTGAACGAGGCGAAGCGGCTCGGATTCCACCGCATTGTGCTGCCGAGCGCGCAGGGCCGGCGGTCCATCGCCGGAGCGGACGGACTGGAGATTGTCCGGGCTGCCACGGTGGCGGAGGCGATCGACGCCGCAATTACGTGATCTGGGATCGTTGATAGCGACCACCGATGCCCACACGTGGTGAGCCCATTCAACGCTCACGCACGCCGGACAAGGCTGGCCCGTGCGCTTTCGCCAACCACACCTAGTGTGGAGCCATCGGCTTCGCGGGTCCTCGTCGGTGTGGGGAGGAGCCAGTGGCCTCCTAATCTCCTGGCTCTTTCCGCGATCATCAGCAGCGGGCGAGCTCGAGGAGGACGTCGGCTAACCGCGCCGCGGCGTCTGGTTGAGCGAGGCTCATCGCGGCAGCGCCCATGCTGGCCAAACGTTCAGGATCACCGAGCAAGGCGACGAGTTCCTGGCAGAGGCGTTCTGGTGTGGCCTCCTCCTGTGGGAGAACAATCGCGGCGCCGGCCTGTGCGAGGAAAGTCGCGTTGGCCTGCTGCTCACCGCCGCCGCTTTGAGGCAAAGGGATGAGGAGCGATGGCTTCCCAAGGAGCGCAAGCTCAGCGACCGTCCCCGCGCCCGCCCGGCCAAGCACGAGCGCCGCCGCAGCGTACACGTCCGGCAACTCCTCCCGCACGAATTCCACGACCTGATAACGCGCCTGAAGCTCGGATGGGAGGGAGGCCCGGAGTGCTTGCAAGCGCTCGAAATCCTGATTGGCTGATGCAAGACCCGCCTGGTGTAACACCTGGCACCGCTGCAAAAGATCCGGGAGCATGGCCGCGACGCGTTGATTGATTGGACTCGCACCCCGTGCCCCGCCGGTCACGTACAGCAGCGGCAACGAGGCGGTAAATCCGAAGCGAGCCAGGGCGCGCCCGGCATCGCCGCTGCGGAGGGAGCGGCGGACTGGATTGCCGGTGACCACAATACGCCCGTGAAACCCGCGCGCAAGCTGTGCGGACTGCGGAAAGGAGACGGCGAGGACATCCGCGGCCCGGAGATTGATCCGCGTGGCTAATCCCAGGATGGCGGTTTGCTCGTGCGTCAATATCGGCGCTAAGCGCGAGCCAGCCAGCACCGTCGGAACGCTCACGAAGCCGCCGGTGCTAAAGATGACATCGGGGCGAAACCGGCGCAGGAGGATCCACGCTTGCCCTACCCCAATTGGCACGCGGAACGCATCGGGAACGGTTTTGAGCGAAAGGTACCGGCGCAGCTTGCCGGTTTGGATAGCCTGAAAGGGAATGCCGGCGCGCCGCGCGGCTGGGCCTTCAACGTCGCCCTGGCTGCCGATCCAAAGGAGTTCCAGTGCAACCTCGCGTCGCCGGAGTTCCTCGATAACCGCAAGGGCTGGGTGGACGTGGCCACCAGTGCCACCACCGGCGATCACCAGGCGTACTGTGTGTTGTTGTGCCATGTTGTCGATTCCAGATCTCAGCGCACCGTGCGCCTTCTCCGCAGGAGTATAGCCCGGACAGAAGCGTCTCACGCCAATCGGTGGCAGAGGCTGTGCTACCATCGCGATAGCGAAAGAGGGAGGGACTTGCATCGCGCTTGGGGCTGGTGCGGCGCGGTACCGTTGGTGAGGCGCAGGATACGCTAGCGACAGAGGGCATGGGTTATGGACGCGACCACGCTGGAACGCCTGAGGGCGAAGCTTGAAGCAAGACGGGAAGAGCTCAAAGCCGAGCTTGCGCAGCTTGATCAGGAGCTGCAATGGCTGGCCGTGGATCAGGACGATGAGCGCGGCGGGCTCGGCAACCACATGGGAGACGACGGCAGCAGCCTAATGGAGCAGGAGCGGGTAGCAACCGTCCGTGCCGACCTTGAAGCGCTCTTGAACCAGGTTGAGGCAGCACTCACACGCATGGACGAAGGCACCTACGGGATCTGCCAGCGGTGCCACCGGCCAATCCCGGTGGAGCGCCTTGAAGCGATTCCGCATGTCCAGTTTTGTGTCGAGTGCCAGAGTCATCTGGAGCGGCACCATGCGCTCTACGGAGCGGTCGAGCAGGTGTCTTAGCCGGTCGGTGTGATGCAGACAGGTCTACCCGCGGCCCGAGCCTCGTATTCAGTGCCCGCTCTCGTTGCGGTTCTGGTGGTTGTCGCCGATCAGGTGACCAAGTGGCTGATTGTGGACTGGATTGGCCGCGGAGACGCCACACACCGAAGGGAGATCCTGGGGAGCCTCGTCGCGCTCCACTATGTGGAAAATAGTGGGGTTGCATTCGGACTCCTTCAGGGGCAGGGCGTTCTCGTGCCCTTGCTTGCGATCGCAGTCGTGGCATTCCTGCTTCGCATGTACCGTCGTGTCGCGTCATCATCCGCATGGTTTGCTGTTGGGAGCGGGCTCATCTTTGGGGGCTCACTCGGCAATCTGATTGATCGCGTGCGCCTGGGATTTGTCATCGACTTTATTCGCGTCTCAAGCTGGCCCACGTTTAACCTTGCCGATAGCGCGATCACTCTTGGCGCTCTGGCGCTGGCCTGGTGGTATTGGGGGCACTCGCCGCACGAGCGTCAGGGAAGCACAGAGACCGTGCGTCCGCTCCTGCACCGGGAAGGCGGAGCGCGAGCAGAACCGGATTGCTAATGCAGATGCCTCAGTCGCAATCCCAAGGCGCCTCTGACCGGCGCGAATCTCCTTTGGGGCTTGACGATCATGCCCGTGAGCAGAAGCTGTCTGCGGCGGAACGGCTGGGTGGGGGGCTGGAGGATGCCGGCCTCGAAGACGTTATCCTGCTGCGGCCGGCTCCCGAACACCGCAACGAGCGTCTCGATAAATTTGTGGCTGCCCACCTCCCCGAACTCAGCAGGGCCTATATCCAGCGCCTGATCGACGACGGGTTCATCCGGGTTGATGGGATGGTGCGGAAACGCACCTTCAAAGTTACGCCGGGAGAGCTCATTACCGTTGAGCTTCCACCGCCGGCGGATGAAACGATTCTGCCAGAGCCGATCCCGCTCGATATTGTGTATGAGGATGCCGACATCATCGTGGTGAACAAACCTGCTGGCATGGTCGTTCACCCGGCGCCGGGACATGCGCATGGTACCCTGGTCAATGCCCTCCTCTATCACGCGCCAGACATGGTCATGACGGGCACCCACCGGCCCGGCATCGTCCACCGGCTTGACAAAGACACCTCGGGGCTGATTGTGGTCGCCAAGACGGATCGGGCGCGCTTATTGCTGCTAGAGCAATGGCAACAGCGCATCGTCGGGAAGACCTATCTTGCGCTGGTTCGTGGCACCGTTGAGCCGGATGAGGCGACGATTGATGTGCCAATCGGGCGGGACCCGAGAGACCGGCAGCGGATGGCCGCGCTCCCATCAGGCCGGCAGGCTATCACGCATATCCGGGTGCGGCAGCGTTACCAGGGCGCGACGCTGCTGGAGGCAGAGCCAGAAACCGGGCGCACACACCAGATTCGTGTTCACCTTGCGTTCATCGGGCATCCCATCATCGGCGATCCGGTTTACAACCCACACACCGGGCCAACCGGCGGTCGCCGCGCGCTCGTGTCGCGCCAGTTTCTGCACGCGGCCCGGCTTTCTTTGATCCTACCCGATGGTCGCCGGATGACCTTCGAGAGTGAGCTGCCGCACGAGCTCAAGGAGGCGCTCCGGCAGCTTGAGCCAGCGTAACGCGCGGTAAGGAGGCATGGTGACAGCGTCGCGAGCCCGTGAGCTCATCGAAGCGTGGTATCGCGCTGCGCTAACAGCGGTTGATCCCGAGGTTGCAGTGCGGCGCGCACTGGCATGCGAGGGACGAACCTTGCTGGTTCGTGACCAGCACATTCCAATCCAAGGGCGGTTGGTTGTCGTCGGAGCTGGCAAGGCTGCAGTGGCTATGGCCCGCGGCGTGGAAGCGGTCTGCGGCGAGTTCGTTGATTCCGGATTGGTGATCACCAAGGATGGCCACGCGCAGCCACCCCTTCCGCGCCGCATCCGAGTCGCCGAGGCTGCTCACCCAATCCCAGATGAGCGCGGGGTAGCAGCGACCCGTGAAATGCTGGCGCTTTTGGCCCGCCTTAGTGCCGGTGATGTCGCCATCGCGGTCATTTCAGGAGGCGGATCGGCTCTGCTGGAAGCGCCGCGGCCGCCAGTAACGCTCCAGGACATTGCCGAGACGACGGCGCTGCTGCTGCGGGCGGGCGCTCCGATCCACGATCTGAATGCGGTCCGCATACCCCTAAGTCTCGTCAAAGGCGGAGGGCTTCGCCGCGCTGCATCCGTGGCGCGCATGATCACGCTCATCGTCTCCGATGTACTGAGCAACGATCCCCAGATCATCGCAAGCGGACCGACTGTGCCGGGAGCAGCGAGCGGGCAAGCTGCGCTGGCGATTCTTGAGCGGTATGGCGTGCTGGAACAGGCTCCCCGAGCTGTCGTCGATACGCTTCGCAGCTTGCCAGCCGAGCCCGAACCCTGGCCATACCGGGATGACCTCGTCGCCATCGTGGCGGACAACAATACGGCGATTGAAGCCGCCCGAATGGCCGCCGAGCAGGATGGTTTCCCCGCTATGGTCGTCTGGCAACGGCGGGAAGGAGAGGCTGAGGTTCTCGGACGGGAATGGGTGGATGCTTGTGCCGTGGCGCCACCGGCTTGCCGCGTGCTCCTCGGTGGTGGCGAGGCGACAGTGACCGTACATGGCAGCGGCATCGGTGGCCGTAACACCGAGTTTGCCGTGGCCGCGGCACTGGAGTTGGAGAAGCGCGCCATGGTTGACTGGACCGTGGCGAGCCTGGCAACGGATGGTCAGGATGGCATAACCGATGTTGCTGGCGGCATCGTCGATGCCGGCACCTGCACCAGGGCGCGGGAGGCTGGTATTGACCCGGAGGCTGCGCTCGCTAACAACGATACGCTGCGCGTATTGGAGGCCGCCGGTGCCACCGTTGCGCCCGGACCGACGGGAACCAACGTCAATGACCTCTACTTCGCGGTGCGCACACCGGTCTAACGTGCATAACACAAGCAATGCCGCCAGTCTCGCCCCCATAGCTGGTGGAGCCAACCCGGACCGAGCGCGGGAACCACGCTCGCCGTCGTATCCACCGCGGTCTAGGTGCCTATGGCCGAATTGCGCTAGTACTCGAGGAAAGTGAGCAAAGATCACCGTAGAAGTTAGCAGACCGGCGGATACCGGCTTTCCTTCCAGGTTTCGCACGCATGAGCGAGCTTCATTTCGTGGATGCCACGCATGGTTATGCCGGTGTAAGCGGCGCGTGAGACGCTCGTGCGCATGCGAGCCAGCTAGGCTGGCACCTTGCGAGCTTCCCAACAACCGAGCGAATCAGCGCGATGATGCACCCTGGTCAGGTATCATGAGACGAGGATGCGCCTGAGCAATCCGGGCGCCGTCTGTCTCGATGATTGGAATTTTTGCTATATTCCAAGGCATACAACCCCGCGAGTCGTGTGAGGAGAGGCGCATGCAAGGAGCTCGTGCACTCGTTCATGTGCTCATTGAGAGCGGTGTAGAGCACATCTTTGGCCTTCCGGGCGATACCGGCATGGCATTCTACGATGCCCTTTACGAGGCACGGGACCGCATCACGCATATTCTCACGCGCGACGAGCGCTCCGCCTCGTTCATGGCCGATGTCTACGCCCGCGCGAGTGGCAGGCTTGGGGTCTGTGAGGGGCCAAGCGGGGGCGGCGCGACCTACATCGTCCCTGGCGTGGCCGAAGCTCATGGCTCAGCTATCCCCCTGCTCTGCCTGACCACCGATACCCCTGTGAGCCAGCATGGGCGAGGGGTCCTGACGGAGCTGGATCAGGAATCGCTCTTCCGGCCCATCACAAAGTGGAACGCGCGCGTCAACAGCCCCGTGACCGTTGCGGAAATGACCCGGCGCGCGATTCGTATGGCCACGAGTGGACGGCCTGGCGCGGTCCATCTCTCACTGCCGACCGACTCGCTTGAGGGTGACACCCCGGATCCGTCGGTCTATGGTATACCGGATTTCGGGCGTGCGCCGGCGTTGAGGACCCGGCCCGATCCTGACCTCATCCAGCGAGCGGCGGACGCCATCGTCCAGGCCGAGCGGCCGGTCATTGTTGCCGGGGGAGGGGTCCTGACCTCTGGCGCTTGGGATGAGCTTACGCTCCTTGCGGAAACGCTCAATATCCCGGTGGCCACGTCCATCAATGGCAAGGGCAGCATCGCCGAGACCAGCCCGGTCTCGATTGGCATTGTTGGCGGCAACGGCGCCCGGCCATACACGAACGCTGTGGTGGCTTCCGCCGATCTCGTGATCTTTGTCGGCACGCGAACCGATTCCACGACGACCCATCACTGGAAGGTTCCGCCAATGTTCGGCGGACCCGCAGCCATCCAGATTGATGTCGAGCCTTATGAGATCGGCAACAACTACCGGCTGGTCGCTCCAGTGGCCGGTGACGCACGGCTCGCGCTGCGGGATCTCCTGGAGGCGATTGACCGGCCAGCGGAGATCGGTGTCAGAAACTGGAGCCGCATTGATGCGCTCGTGGCGGAGCGCGATCGCTACTGGGCAGACGTGGAGCGGCAGGCAGCCAGCCGCAGCCGGCCGATCAAGCCGCAGGTTGTCGTGCGAGCGATGCGCAAGCTGCTCGACGATGACGTGATCATCGTCGCGGATCCCGGAACACCGACACCCTATCTTGGCGCCCAGTATGAGCTGCGCCGGCCTGGCCGGACGACCATCATCCCCCGCGCTCATGGTGGTCTCGGCTACGCCATCCCCGGAGTTGTCGGCGCCGCCTATGCTCGTCCTGACCGTCGGGTGGTGGGGATGACTGGAGACGGGAGCTTCGGCATGTCCGTCGGAGAATTGGAAACGATTACCCGGCTTGGCTTGCCGATCGTTCTCATTCAATGCAACAACGGCTCCTTCGGCTGGATCAAAGAGCTTCAACACCTCTATCACGACGACCGCTATTTTTCCGTCGATTTCAACCCGGTGGACTATGCTGGGATCGCCCGGGGGTTTGGCTTCCAAGCCCGTCAGATCGTTGACCCAGAGGAAGTTGAGCCAGCACTGGCCGAGGCGCTCGCAGATGGGCGGCCGTGGTTCCTTGACATCGTTACAGAATCACAGATCACCGAGACTCCGCCCGTCGCCGCGTGGATCGAAGCCGAGCAGCAGCGTGCTGGCGCGGCGGTTGGGTCTGGCGCTCGCGCCGAGCGGCGTGAGAACGGGATGAGATAGAGCGGTGACCATGGCTCGGGAACGGCTGCCCCTGATTCTGGATGTCGATACCGGGATCGACGATGCGCTCGCCCTCGCGCTCGCGGTTGGTGATCCTGGCGCCGAGTTGATCGCGGCGACAACCGTGGCTGGCAACGTCGATGTCGAGCAGGCCACTGCCAACACGTTACGGGTTCTGGACTTCCTCGGTGCCCAGCACGTTCCCGTTCACCGCGGCGCGTCCAAGCCGCTTGTACGAGAGTTGCGCGATGCCAGACATTTCCATGGGCGCGATGGGCTGGGAGAGGCACCGATCCCCGCGAGCCAGCGCCAAGCGGAACTGGAGCGTGGGCCAGCCGCGATAATCCGTTTGGCTCGGGAGCGCCCAGGGGAAATTGTGCTCGTGTGCCTCGGCCCGCTGACCAACCTGGCGATTGCTCTCAATGTGGCGCCAGATCTACCGTCGTACCTACGCCGCATCGTCGTCATGGGTGGCGCATTTCGTCAACCGGGCAACGTCACCGCTCACGCGGAATTTAACATCTACGTCGATCCGGAAGCAGCAGCGGAGGTGTTCGCCGCCCGGAACTTGGACGTGACTGTGCTCGGCCTGGATGTTACCCACCAAATCGCGATGCCAAAGGCCGTCTGGGATGATGCAGCGCGACGTGAAGGAGCCGCAGCGCAGCTTGTGGCTGCAATTTGCCCGTGGATGGAAACGCATCATGGCAAGACGGGCATGTTCCTTCATGACCCCATGGCCGTGGCGGCTGCTCTTGATCCGTCGCTCGTGACATGCCGTGCATGGAGCGTTACCGTGAGTTGTGCTCTCGAGACGCGGGGAGAGACCCGAGCCGTCCGGGCCGGCCATGTCAAGGTTGCCGGGCAGGTGGACTGCCCGCGATTTGCTCAGCGCTTTGCGAGCGCGCTGGGTTTGCATTGGATGGACGTGGCTGGCGTGGAGGCGATATGAAACCTCGACGCTGGCCGTTAATATGAATAGAGAGCGCTGCGGGGCGTAGGGCTGAGGCAACCCTGGCGCTCGAAGTGTGACGGATGGGTTGCTGCCTTGGCGCCCTGGACATGGCACGATTAAAGACAGCACTGCGGAGGTTTCGAGAAGCTTCGTTGCAAACCGGAGGTCAGCAATGACCGAAGTGTCGGATTTCATTGAACAAGCACCCCTGCAGGATCGCGACCTGCTTCTGCGCCTAAGCTTGTACTTTGATGCGTTCGAGCACCGGCTAAGGCAAGGTCAGGGGTGGTTTATTTTCAACGCCGAAGGCGGGAGATCGAGCCGCATCGCTCGCTATATCCAGCACCGCCTGGCAGACTACTACCCAACGGTTTCCGCCTACATGGTGGGATGGCGTGACTTCGCGCTCAGCGCCTACGTCAACGAGGTCGGGTTGCCCGAGCTCCAGCCGCAGGTTGAAAAAGCATCGAATCCGCGCGCTTGGAAGGAATTCGAGCTCGCCAAGCACCTGACTGAGGAGACCGTGGTGCGGATGCTGGAAAGCGACTTGCTGATCGTGATCGGGCTTAAGCCGACACACTGGCACGAGGCGACGTTCCTCGATCGCACCATTGATGGCCGGTATCGCAAGCGCAGGGCGACCATCCTTATGACCCCCGACCTGCCACAGGAATTGGAGGCGGAATACGAGTCGGTTGATCCCACGCGCACGTACTGGAACCGGTTATTCTCGCGCATGTACGAGACAAGCCTCGTGGCGCTGTGAACGACGCGTGAACGGAGACCGGAATCAGCGCGAAGCTGCTCGATGACGCGCGCTGGCCGCTGCGCTCCTACGAGACACGCCGCAGCGCAACATCAGCAAGCTCCATCAGGAGATCCTGCGTCTCCTCGTCCGGCACGATGTGCACGCGGGCTTTGGCGCGCGACGTGAAGCTCTCCGCCACGGCCAGCGCGCGCTCGATCACTCCGGATGCGCGAATGTCGCGGATGGTTGCGTCAACGGCGCCGTTGTCTGTGAGACGCCCGGAGACAATGGCCTCGATGCGGCCCCACTCTGGAGATCCAGGGCCAACGTATGCCAGGTAATAAATCGTGGGCAAGGTGACCGTACCCTGGCGCAAGTCATGCCCGGCTGGCTTGCCAAGATCCTCAGTTCCGCCGGTCAGATCGAGCACATCGTCAATAATCTGGAAGGCCATGCCGAGATCAGAGCCGAAGCGCCTCAGCTCGGCAATGTGATGCTCTGGTGCGCCGCCGAGGATCGCGCCCATCTCAGCCGCCCCGGCAAAGAGCGACGCGGTCTTCCCATAAATACGCCGCTCATACTCTTCCTGCGTCTGGTCCAGGCGCTGGGCGTCAAACATCTCCATCAACTGGCCATCGCAGATATCACCGAGCGTTGAGGCAAAGACGCCAACCACCCGGACATTGCCAGTCGCCGCTGCCAGCATGGCCGATTGGGCGAAGAGGTAATCGCCGATCAGAATGACCGCTCCCGAGCTGAGGACTGAGTTCAAGGTCGGCTTCCCCCGGCGCAACGCCGCCCGGTCGACGGTGTCATCATGAATGAGGGAAGCGGTGTGAAGCAGTTCGACGCCAGCGGCCGCAGTAATGAGCGCTTCGAAGTTAGCCTCGTAGTCGTATGCCCGGCCAGCCAGCAAGAGGAGCAGTGGACGAAGTTGCTTCCCGCGGGCGCTGACAATGTCCGCGAGCAGGTGGGAAACGGAAGGGTAGCTGACCGACGCCGCCTGGGCCACCCGAGCATTCACGCGCTCAAGGTCGGCGCGCATCGTCCCGAACAGGTCTACGCGCTGTAGGGCCACGCGCCGAATCCCAGTCTCACTCCGACGTCCAACTGCCCAGGTGTGATCCTCATCACACAACCGGTGGGATTATGGGCGCATGAATGGATGAGTGTCAAACGTTCGGCCTCCTGCTCCGGGCTGAAACTCGTTCCCCTCCTCAAACGTTTGCCATGAGGATAGAGCCGCGTCACCACTGGTATTCGCTGCTGCTCCTGGCAATCAAGTATCCTCATCAGGTGGGAGCGACGCGGGAGGGTGCAATGCAGGATTACAACGCGAGAGGCGCTCGCGGCGACCGGGCACACGGGAATCAGCGCCGGCCACGTTCGACAAGTCCACGGGCGGTGCGTCCGCTGCCGAGACGGCGCCGCTGGGACCAGATGAGCTGGTGGTACAGCCTCATCACCGTGATTCCAATCGTGCTTATCCTTGCTGACTGGCTGCTGAATTTCTCCCCAGTGCACTGGTTCACCAGGGATCGCCCGGCTTCAGCAGAGCTTCGTCTGACTGTCCTTGATGCCGATCTCGGCCAGCCCTTGCAGGGTGCGGTGGTGCGAGCCGGCTCCGCATCGGCGGAAACCGACGCTACGGGTGTCGTGGCATTCCGTCTGTCGACGCTGCCCGTAATGGTGACGGTAGCGCATCCGGACTATGAACCGGCCTATGGTGAGTTCGACGCCTCCTTCGACCCGCACCAGACCGTGACCTTGCGCCGGGTCACCTCAGGTTCGAATCTTCACGCGATGGTCTCGTCGACTCCTGCTGGGGACAGCAGCGCATCCCCGGCGGAACGAAATGAGCATGCGGCCGAAAGCGCGCCTGCCGCGGGAGGTGAGCAGAACGCCTCATCTGATGGCATAGTGACCGGGGTTGTCACAGATCAGAACGGCAACCCAGTGCGCGATGCGCTGGTTCTTGCGGGAGGCACTCGTGCACGCACCACTCGGAGCGGCACATTCCGGCTGCATGGTGCAGAGGCTGCGAGCGACTTGACCGTTGTGGCGCCAGGGTACGCCAAGGCGCAGATGCCGCTGGCAGGTGAACGCGAGGTCCGCATTCAGCTCGTGCCGCAAGAAATCCGGGCAATCTATCTTTCAGGGCAGAACGCCGGGAACGCGGATGTCGTTCAACGCCTGATCGATCTCATCGACCAAACCGAGCTGAACGCCATCGTCATCGACATCAAAGAGGGGTATGTCTGGTATGACACGAGCGTGCAGTTCTTTCACGACGCAAGCGCGGTGTTGCCCACCTACGACCCACGGCCGTTGATCCAAGAGCTTCACGATCGCGGAATCTATGTGATAGCCCGCCAGGTAGTGTTCAACGATCCGATTGTTGCGGAGAACCGTCCGGATCTGGCGATCAAGACAGAAGACGGCGGAGTCTGGCGTGGCTGGATGGGCGATGCCTGGGTCAATCCGTTCAATCGCGAGTTGTGGCAACCAAATATTGATCTGGCCGTCGAAGCCGCCGAGCTTGGCTTCGATGAGATCCAGTATGACTACATTCGCTTCCCCTCGGACGGCGATTTGACGGTGGCAGATTTTGGGCCAAATTACACGGAGGACGGCCGGGTTGCCGCTATCGTGGAGTTTCTCAAGGAGAGCCGGAAAGCGCTGGAGCCGACTGGGGCAATGCTCGCCGTGGACATCTTTGGCATTGTCGCGGTCTACGGGGACGATCAGGGGATCGGGCAGCGCCTTGTCGACATTGCGCCGGTGGTGGACTACGTCTGCCCAATGATTTATCCATCCCATTTCAATGCCACATCCATTGATGTGGGCGGAGAGCCGAACGACTACCCGTATGAGACGATCACGCTTAGCCTGGCGCTAGCGAAGCAAAAGATGCCGGGCATGGAGCGAAAGCTGCGGCCATGGCTACAGGATTTTGATCAGCCTCCGTTCCGTGACTACACTCCGGACGATGTGCGGGCGCAGATTCGAGCCTCGGAAGAGCAGGGAACAAGCGGATGGATGTTGTGGAATGCCGCCAATGTCTACACCGAGGAGGCGTTGAACGCATCGTAACGCCGCGCTGGCCTTCGGCTCCTGGCACCACAGCCTTTATACGACTCGTAGCAAGTTACCGGTATGCCGTGTATAATGGTGGCGCAGAGCATGACCGGGTGGTGGAGCGCTTCTTCAAGTGCTCGACGAGCAGAACAGGTAGCCACTGGTCTATTCGCTGCTGACATCTGCTGCTGAGCAGCGAGGAAGTGAGGACTGATGATCATTGTACGGCGCAGCCTGACGCGGGATTCCGAGCGTGTCCAGCAGGAAATGGAGCAAGTATTTCGCGCCCTCATGCCGGCACGCTCGCGTCCGACCGGTCGGCCATCCGGACTCTGGCGGCCACCCCTTGAGGTCTATGAAACTGATCGGGCCTTGGTGGTGTACGCCGAGATCGCTGGCATGGACGAGCGGCACCTAACGATAGTGGTTGACGGGGACATCCTCTCCATTCGCGGGGAGCGGCCTGACAATCGTCAGGCAGAGAAGCGATCGTATCGCGAGGCGGGAATCCCTTACGGAGCATTTGGGGCTGATATCTACATTCCGTTCCCCATCGATGCCGAGGGAAGCACTGCTGACTATACCAACGGATTCCTTCGCATCGTGCTCCCGAAGGCGGCTGCGCGGACGATCATCCCCCGCCGCCCGGAGCAAAACGATCAAGGGGAGGGAGCACGATAACGATGGTGAGCACGATGTTTGATCATGATCGAGCGTGGCCCGAAGAGGAGACCTTCGAGGCCGAGGACAACACACCAGAGCAGGAGCATCACGAGCCAGCGGCGGAGCAGGCAGCGCCGGATTCCGGCGGCGAAATTCTCACGCTGCCCATTTTGCCCCTGCGGGGGACCGTCGTTTTCCCACTGACGGTCGTGCCGCTGGCGGCGGCGCAGCCCCGGTCTCTGCGGCTCATTGATGATGTGATGTCCGGTGACCGGACGGTCGGCCTGGTGATGCAGAAGAATGCCGAACAGGAGGGCGCCGGCCCAAACGACGTCTACCAAATCGGCACCATTGCAACCATCCACCAGATGATGCGAGTGCCAGATGGCAGCGTGCGCTTGGCGGTCCAAGGCGTCGAGCGGATGCGGATTTTGGAATGGGTCACTGAGGAGCCCTTCCTTGTCGCCCGCGTCCAGAAGGCGCCCGAGGACGTGACTGAGAGCGTGGAAGTCCAGGCTCTCACGAGGAACACGCTCGAGTTGTTCCAGCGGCTCGTGTCGCTGGTCTCGCACCTGCCGGACGAGCTCGTCACCGCGGCGCTGAACATTGATGATCCGCGACATCTGGTTTACCTGGTTGCCACGAATCTGCGCATGGAGCCAGAGGAGCGCCAGCGGCTGCTGGAGCTGGATTCGGTGCGCGACAAGCTGATCAGCCTCAACACGTTCATTGCCAAAGAGCTTGACGTGCTGGAGCTGGGCAAGAAGCTGCAGAGCGAGGTGCAGGAGGAGCTGGGCAAGTCGCAGCGCGAGTTCTACCTTCGCGAGCAGCTAAAGGCGATCCGGCGTGAGCTGGGAGAGGAGAGCGAGACCGAGGCCGAGATCAACGAGCTACGACAGAAGATCGAGTCCTCAGGCATGTCCGAAGAGGCGGCGAAAGAGGCGCGGCGCGAGCTTGACCGCTTGAGCAAGCTGCCACCGGCTGCTGCCGAATATGGGGTCATCAAGACCTACCTGGACTGGCTGACGTCGCTGCCGTGGAACAAGAGCACGGAGGGCGACATTGACATCGCCAAGGCGCGCCAAATCCTGGACGAGGATCACTACGATCTGCAGAAGATCAAAGAGCGCATCCTTGAGTATCTCGCGGTTCGGAAGCTGAAGCGAGAGCTGGCCGCGCAGGACGGTGAGGACAGCAGCGGCGTTGTGAACCGGGAGCCGATTCTCTGCTTCGTCGGTCCCCCGGGTGTCGGCAAGACGAGCCTAGCGCAGTCCATCGCGCGGGCGCTTGGCCGGGAGCTGACACGCATGTCGCTCGGGGGCGTCCGTGACGAGGCGGAGATCCGTGGTCACCGGCGGACGTACGTCGGCGCCATGCCAGGACGGATCATTCAGGCAATCCGGCGCGCGGGCACGAACGATCCGGTGTTCGTCTTGGACGAGGTGGATAAGATCGGCGCCGACTGGCGCGGCGATCCATCGTCGGCGCTGCTCGAAGTGCTCGATCCCGAGCAGAACAACACGTTCCGGGATCATTACCTGGATGTCGCCTTCGATCTGTCGCGGGTCATGTTCATCGCGACGGCCAATCTGCTCGATCCGATCCCGGCGCCCTTGCGCGACCGGATGGAGATCCTGGAGCTGGCCGGCTACACGGACGAGGACAAGCTGAACATCGCTAAGCGGTACCTCATTCCAAAGCAGCTCAAGGCGCACGGCTTGCCCCTGGATCGCTTCACGATCACCGATGACGCGATCATGGCGATTATCCGGCATTACACGCGGGAAGCAGGCGTCCGCAACCTTGAGCGGGAGATTGGAACAACGTGCCGCAAGATCGCAACCCGGATCGCAGAAGGGCGAGAGGTGCCGGACACGATCGGGCCCGACCAGATTCGGGAATTCCTCGGACGGCCACGATTCTTCTATGAGGAGCTCGCGGCCCGCACCAGTCAGCCAGGCGTGGCCATTGGCGTTGGTGTGACGGGGGTCGGTGGCGACATCATGTTCATCGAGGCAACGAGGATGCCGGGGAAAGGCTCGCTGACAGTAACCGGTCAGTTGGGCGATGTCATGCGTGAGTCGGCCCAGGCGGCGCTCTCATTTGTGCGCTCGCGGGCAAAGGACTTCAACATCGATCCGGAGTTCTTTGCCACATCCGACATCCACATCCACGTCCCGGCCGGCGCGATTCCAAAGGATGGACCGTCGGCAGGCGTCGCGATGACGACTGCGCTCGTGTCGCTGCTCACCGGTATCCCGGTGCGGGAGGACGTAGCCATGACGGGCGAAATTACGCTCCGCGGGCAGGTGCTTCCGGTTGGTGGCATCAAGGAAAAGGCGCTCGCCGCGCGGCGCGCAGGAGTGACGACCTTTGTGCTGCCACGGCGCAACGAAGTGGATCTCGACGATCTGCCGAAAGAGTTGCGGGACGAGATGACATTTGTCCTAGCCGACCGGATGGACGATGTGCTCGCGGCCGCGATGCCGGAGGAGTTCGTCATGCGGCGGCAGGAGGCACGAACGGAGGGAGCCCCCGAGCGGACGGACGTCCGTGAGCCGGTGGCCGCCACGCGATAATTCGCTCACCAACAAACACGGCAACACGAGAAGGACGGCTGGGCAGCGGCCGTCCTTCTTTGTTGGCCGTGGTGGATCGCACACCGTGCGCGTCTCATGGCCGTGCCGGTCAGCCGAAAGCCTGGTGACAGGGTGATGAGAGCGGCCGACCCCGGATCGACTGCGCCCAGACAGACCCCAAACGGCAGGCGCTCGCGCGAACAATCA